>Ga0307379_10010732_pt1 | contig 12100 bp, 8 predicted proteins | sample UN2MG_FD_202237 | JGI IMG/M metagenome (GOLD analysis project Ga0307379, IMG submission 202237) | Soil microbial communities from Risofladan, Vaasa, Finland - UN-2 | ecosystem: Environmental > Terrestrial > Soil > Coastal area > Acid sulfate soil | place: Finland: Risofladan, Vaasa | collected... | reverse complement strand
TCTACGGCTTCGCGGGGCAGATCGACGGCATCGTCCGGCGACTCGTCGCCGAGCTGGGCGAGCAGACGCGGGTTGTGGCCACGGGTGGAAACGCGTCCGCGATCGTTCCCTTCTGCGAGACGATCGATGACGTCGATGAGCTGCTCACGCTGCAGGGCCTGCGCCTGATACACGAACGCAACCGGTGAGTCGCCCGGCGCTCACCGACCCCTTCCGGATTGGCGATGTGCAGATCGCCAACCGAGTTCTGCTGGCGCCTCTGGCGGGAATCGGCAACTGGTTCGTGCGCCTGCAGGCGCGACGGCACGGCGCCGGGCTGGCGGTCTCGGAAATGGTCTCCAGCCACGCACTCCACTACCGCAACGAGCGCACGATGCGCGAGCTGCTGGTCATCCACCCGGCCGAGCACCCCGTATCGATGCAGCTGTTTGGCGCCGATCCGGAGGTGATGCGCGACGCCGCCGGGATCGTTGCCTCCGCGGGCGCCGACCTAGTTGACCTCAACATGGGCTGCCCCGTCAAGAAGGTCTGCAAGACCGGCGCCGGCGCAGCCCTGCTCGCCGACCCCGACCTCGCCGTCGAGGTTGCCCGGGCGGCGGTCGAAGGTTCCGGCCTGCCGGTCACGGTCAAGGTCCGTTCAGGGCTCAAGGCGGGAGATCGCTCCGGGCTCGATCTGGCCCAGCGGCTCGTCGAGGAGGCCGGCGTCAGCGGGATCGCCTTCCACCCGCGACCCGCAACCGTGCAACACCGCGGCCAACCCGACTACGCGCTGGTCCGGGAGCTGGTCGAGCGCGTAGTCGTCCCCGTGATCGTCTCCGGTGGCTTGCAGAGCGCGGCGAAGGCCCGTCACGCCTACGAGGCTTCAGGTGCCGACGCGGTGATGATCGCCCGTGGTTCGTTCGGCAACCCGTGGATCTTCGAGGAGCTGGTCGGACAACGCGAGCAGGCCCCGACGGCGGACGAGATCGTCGCCGAACTGCTCTGGGTGACGGAGTGCGCCGAGCAACATCTCGGTCCCCGGGCCTGCCGTTACCTGCGCAAGTTCTACCCCTGGTACATGGAGCGACTCGGGCTCAGCGCCGCGGAGGCCGACCGTTTCCAGCGGATCGACGACCTCGAGGAGGTTCGTGGCCTGATCCGCGCCATGGCCGACGAGCCGCTTGGCGTCGGGGCCTGAGCGATGGCCGTCCTCGGCGATCGGATCAGGGCCTGGCAGGCGTCGGGAGTCGACGAGAGCTTCCGCGGGCGGCGGATCCACCTGCACCTGCGGCCGGGCTCCGGTGGCCCAGGCCGGGAAGGTGGCGAGGAGGAGGAGGAGGAGGAGGAGGGGCGGCCGCTGCTCTTGCTGCTGCACGGCTTCCCGTCGAGCTCCTACGACTTCGCGGCGCTGATCGACCAACTACCCGACGTCGATGTGCTCAGCTTCGACTTCCTCGGCTTCGGTCTCTCCGAGAAGCCGACAGATCACGTCTACTCGCTGCTCTGGCAGGCCGACCTGGCGGAGGAGATGGTGGCCCGCCACGGGGCCGGTAGGCAGGTGCTGCTGATCGCCCACGACATGGGCACCTCGGTCACGACGGAGCTGCTCGCCCGCGATTTGGCCGGCAGGCTCCCGTTCGCGCTGCGCGCAGTGGTGTTGTTCAACGGCTCGATCGTGCTCGAGCGGGCGAGCTTGACCTGGGTCCAGAAGCTGCTGCGCTCCCCGCTCGGCCCGCTGGCGGCCCGGCTCAGCTCCGAGCGGCTCTTCCGCCGCCAGTTCGCGTCCCTGTTCTCGGCCCGGCACCCGCTGAGTGAGCGGCAGGCGGCCGATCAGTGGGCTCTGCTCAGCGCCGGCGGCGGCGCCAGGCTCGGCGATCGGTTGATCTACTACCTCGGTGAGCGGGTCTCCTTCGCCGACCGCTGGCATGGGGCGATTCGCGACTGGCCCGGACAGCTCGGCTTCCTCTGGGGCATGCAAGATCCGGTGGCCACGACCGACGTCTTGGCGGCCCTGCGTGAGCTCCGCCCGAGCGCTCCGGTGGCCGAGCTTGCCGAGCTCGGGCATTACCCCCAGATCGAGGCTCCTGAAAGGGTCGCTGCAGGCTTGCGAGCCCAGCTTTCGCCGTTGCTATAGTTCCGCGATCCGGAGCCCGAGAAGTGACCCCGAAACGGGGGTTGCGATCGGGCATTTGCAGCATTTGGGGGCGGCGCCGGGAGCCGTGGCTCCGGCTAGTCAAACGAGAAAGAGGTTCAACACAAGTGGCTCGTGAGTCCTTGATCACACCCCAGGGTTTGGAGAAGCTCAAAGAGGAGCTGGACGAGCTCCACAATGTGCGGCGCCGCGAAGTGGCCGAGCGGATCAAGGAGGCGCGTGAGTTCGGCGATATCGCCGAGAACGCCGAGTACGACGACGCCAAGAACGAGCAGGCGATGCTCGAGCAGAGGATCGCGCGGCTGGAGGAGCGGATCCGCCGGGCGACGGTTATCGACAGCAAGGCGATCGACGCCACCGCTGTCTCGGTCGGGGTCAAGGTTCACGTCAAGGACGAGAAATCCGGCAACTCGAAGAAGTTCCAGATCGTCGGCTCGGCCGAGTCCGACCTCGCCGAGGGCAAGCTTTCGCACGAGTCGCCGATCGGGCGCGCTCTGCTGGGACACAAACGCAACGAGGTCGTCGTCGTCGATGTCCCTCGCGGCCCGAAGCGCAAGCTGAAGATCACCAAGATCGAGTCCCCCTAGGTGCCCTCAGGACCTGGGCCGATCGCCCCGTCTCAGCCCTCGTCGAGGTGCAGGTCCATCAGGGCGACGTCGAGCACGCGTCCAAGCTTCTCGCCGCTGCGGCGCTGAACGCCGATGTGGCTGAAGCCGAGCGACTCGTGCAGGGCGATGCTGGCGGGGTTCTCACCGGCGATCCGGGCCAGGAGCACCGCGATCTCACCGAGCGGCGCCCGCTCGATCAAGGCATTGAGCAGCGCGCGGCCGACGCCCTCGCCGCGGTGGGAGCGATCGACATAGACGGAGACCTCAGCCGTGCGGGCGTACGCCCCCCGCTGCGACCACTGCGAGAGGGCGCCCCAACCGAGCACCACACCGTCTCGCTCGGCGACCAGGACCGGGTAGCGCCGGGCGCGGCCCGCCAGCCAGTCGACGTCGGCCTCGGCGTCCCTGGTTTCGGTGTCAAAGGTCGAGACGCCGTGGAGAACCTCGTGGTTGTAGATCGTGAAGATCGCGTCCAGATCTGCCGTCACGGCGTCGCGGATCTCGGCTGGCTTCTCGCCCATCGCGGCAGAGCGTAGATAGGCTGGCTCGCCCAGTGACTAGCGACAACAGCCCAGACCAGGGGCCGGAGGGCTCCGAGCCGAGCGAGAGCGTCCTGATGGCGGACCGCCGGGCGAAGCTCGAGCGGCTCCGTGAGGCCGGCCTCGACCCGTTCCCGCACTCGTTCCCCGGGCGGACTCCGATCGCATCGGTCCGCGAGGCCCACGAGGATCTCGAGGACGGCGAAGAGACCGAGGCCCCTCACCGGGTCGCGGGAAGGATCACCGGCCGGCGTGGGATGGGCAAGGCGGCGTTCATCGACCTGGTCGACGGAAGCGGCAAGATCCAGCTCCAGTCCCGTTCCGACGTTCTCGGGGCGGAGCAGCACGAACGGCTGGTCGGGATGGACCTCGGCGATCACATTGGCGTCGACGGCGTCGCCTTCAAGAGCAGGCGCGGCGAGCTCACCCTGCGGGTCGAATCCTGGGTTCCCCTCGCCAAGAGCCTGCGGCCGCTGCCCGACAAGTACCACGGGCTGGGGAACGTCGAGACCCGCTACCGGCACCGAGAGCTGGATCTGATCGCCAACCCCGAGGTCAAGCGGACCTTCGTAACACGCGCCCGCACGATCGCCGAGATTCGCCGCTGGCTTGACGGTCACGATTTCATCGAGGTCGAGACGCCGGTGCTGCAGCCGATCTACGGAGGCGCTCTGGCGCGACCGTTCACCACTCACCACAACGCCCTCGACCGCGACCTCTACCTCCGGATCGCCACCGAGCTCTACCTGAAGCGCTGCATCGTTGGCGGCATCGATCGCGTCTACGAGCTCGGCAAGGACTTCCGCAACGAAGGCGTCTCACCCAAGCACAACCCCGAGTTCACGATGCTCGAGTGGTACGAGGCCTACGCCGACTACAACGACAACGCCGTGCGGCTCGAGCAGCTGGTGGCGGAGGTCGCCGGCCTGGTGGGGGGCGACACCCGGATCGAGCGGGAGGGGGTCGAGATCGACCTGGCGCCGCCGTGGCAGCGCCTGACCTTGACCGACGCGCTTCGCGAACATACCGGCGTCGACCTTGCCGGCCGCCCGAGTCGCGAGCAGCTGGCCGAGGCGGCCGGCGTCGGGGACGGGGCGAAGCTCGGCTGGGGCAAGCTCGTCGACACGCTCCTCTCCAAGCACGTCGAGCCAAAGCTGATTCACCCGACGTTCGTCTTCGACTACCCGGTCGAGCTATCGCCCTTCGCCAAGGACCACCGCGAGACCGAGGGCCTGGTCGAGCGCTGGGAGGCCTTCGTCGGCGGGGTCGAGATCGCCAACTCGTTCACCGAGCTCAACGACCCCGACGAGCAACGCCGCCGCTTCGCCCAGCAGGCCGAGGAGATCGCCCGCGGCGACGACGAGGCGCAGCCACATGACGAGGACTTCCTCCGCGCGCTCGAGCAGGGGATGCCGCCGACCGGAGGCGTCGGCCTCGGCATCGACCGGCTGGTGATGATTCTGACCGGAGCAAAGAGCCTGCGCGAGGTGCTGCTCTTTCCCGCGATGCGCAGCTAGCGCACGCCACGACGCGGGCCGGCGCCTGAGCTCGTTGCCGACGGTGCCGTGGCCGCACTCGAGGCTTCGATCCGATTTGGCAGGTCGCCGCCGGCATAGGGCTGCCAGGGGTGCTTGCCGGCCAGTCGCATGGCTCGGTACTTGAAGGCCCCGTGCAGGTTGAGCGGGTGCCAGACGGCGTGGATCGCGGCCGGCATCACGGGGATCCAGAAGCGATCGGGGATCGGATCCAGCGGTTCCGGCGGGGCGAGGTTTATCTCGGCGCTGATGTGGCCCTCGCCGTCCTCGTAGCTGAGGCGGGCGAGGATCGTGCCGTCGCGCTCGACGATCTGGGTCTCACCGATCAGCGAGGTGCGCCAGGGCACGCCGGGCATCAGGGGTGAGTCGAAGCTGACGTCGCCGACGTGAGAGGGCATCGCGACCGGGGCGCCGATCATCCGAGCCACCTGGCGAGGCAGCTCGCGGGCCAGCTGGCGCTGGACTCCCCTTTCGCGCTCCATCATCCGGCCCAACGGTCCGCGCCAGTTCCCGGGAAAGGACGGCCAGCACATGCCGCCGGTCAAGAGCTGGACGCCACCGGCTCGGAGCCGGCGGGCGGTGCGGTTGCGCGCCCATTCCCAGCCGCAGGCGATCCCGACCCGGCCGAGGCTGGTGCTGTCGACGACGCCGTCATCGCTGCCGCCGCGGTAGTAGTTGTTCTCCCAGACGGTCGGGATGTCCTTGTCGTGGAGGTTGCCGCTGCCGTCGGGCTCGGCGAGCACGTAGCTGCCGTAGGCGTGCGAGCCGCGCAGAGAGAGGAAGCCTCCGCCGACGACGCAGTCGAGCTCGCGGGCCAGTCGACTGATGAGTTGAAACGGCTGGCCATCGATCGGCCGGGGGACGTCACGCATCAGGCGGCTGTAGACGTTCGGAGAGGTCGCTGCCTCTGGCAGAAGGATCACTTCGGGCTGATGTTCGCGGTGCGCGTCCCGGACCAGATCCTCGGCCCGGCTGAGGTTGGCCTCGACCGCGCCGAGCTCGAGCCGCGGCTGGATCGCGGCGACCCGGACGGTGCGGCCGGGGCTCATGCGACGGCCGACTGCGGATCGGCCGGTTCCGCCTCGGTGCTCGGCTCCGGTGCGGTGGGCTTGCGGGCCGGCTCAGGCGCCCAGCTCCACCCCTGGTGGTCGGAGCCGGCGATTGTCCCGGTGCCGCGGAACTCTCCCCGCCCGATCTCGCGTCGGACGCGAAGCTCGACCAGGGCATCCGCGAGGCCGTCGCGAACGACGACCCGCCGCTCGTTGCTGCGCACCACGGCCCGCGCCAACGAGCCGGCAAGCCGGGGAAGGGTGAGCACCTCCTGGGGCATGCGAAGCCGCTGGAAGAGATCGCCGATCTCCGGGTGGTGCTCGTCGCCCCCGTAGTGGCGCAAGGCTTCGGCGAGGATCGGCGAGTAATGGCGGACCCGCGTCTCCTGGTTGGCGAAGTGGTAGGCGGGCAGGCACTCGGCGTCGCGATCAGCCTCCCAGACCCGCAGGCAGCGGTCGAGCTCCGCGGGCTGATCGAGCGCCGTCGCCGTCGCCTCCCCGAGGGTTCGCCCCATCCACAGCGCGTCCCGCATCCCCTGGCCGATGACCGGATCCTTGAAGTGACCTGCATCGCCCGCCAGCGCCCAACCCGGGCCGCTCGAAGCGCGGAAGAAAGCGACCGTGTCGCCGGTCGAACGCAGCTTTGTCTCGCCGCTGCAGCCCTCGATCCGCTGCCGGCAGCCCGGGTGCTGGTCGAGCTTGCGCTGCCAGTAACGCTCGGGGTCGCTGCGGGACTCGGCGGCCTCGCGGCGGTCGCCCATGAACAGGATCAGGATCCGGCCTCGCGGGTTGGGAAAGGCGAAGGCGAGCGAGTCGCCGTCGCGCCACTGCCACAGGGTCTGCGCCCACTCGCCGCTGGGATGGGGGTCATCCATGTAGCGGAAGACAAGCCCGCGACCGTTGCGCGAAGCGCGGTATGGACGCCAGGCGCCGACCGCAGCGGCGACGCTCGAGCGGCGACCGTCGGCGCCGACGACCAGCTTGGAGCGGATCCGGCGACGGCTGCCGTCGGCGTCCTTGTAGACGACCCCCGAGACCCGGCCCGCCTCCCAGAGCAGTTCCGTGACGGTGCTGCGCTCGCGGACGTCGGCACCCGCGCCACGGGCGTTCTCGACAAGTAACTGATCGAGTTGGATCCGCGGGATCGAGACGCCGTGGTCGATCCCGTCCACGGCGCGAAGCCGCTCGAAAATGTCGACCCCGTTGTCGAGCGTGATCCGCACGAAGCGCATCTGCGCCGGCCGAAGCTGTTCGCAGATCGATTCCCAGGCCCCGATCCGCTGAAACTCCGAGCAGCCGCTGGGGAACATCAGGTGAGTGGAGAGGGTGTCGGAGGGGAAGCGGGCGCGGTCGAGCACGACCACCCTGCGTCCGGCCCGAGCCAGCATCGAGGCGCTGGCCGAACCCGCGCAGCGGGCACCGACGACCACCGCGTCGGCTCGTTCATCGCCCATCGAACTCCTCCCGTTGCCCCTCGATCGAGGGCGATCATCGCAGGCGTTGGGTTCGGCTGCAATGGGGCACCCAAAGAGCGGAAAACGGCCGCTCATGCCGTGGTGCGCCGAGAGGCCGACCAGTTGGCCCCGATATACTTCGGCCTCCGCGGAAACGAGCAACCGGAGGTCTAATCCATCGGCATGATCGAGCCGAAGAGGGGGATGAAGGCTTCCGGTGCTGCGGCGTTCCCAAGGCCGGTCACGGAGTCCGACCTCCAGGGACGGTAATACTGCCAAGGAAGACCCAAGCAAGATGTTTGAGAGATTCACAGAGAGAGCCCGCCAAGTAGTCGTCCTCGCCCAGGAGGAGGCGCGCACCCTCAAGCACAACTACATCGGCACCGAGCACATCCTGCTGGGCCTGCTTCGCGAGGAGGAGGGTCTCGCGGCCCGGGTGCTCGAATCGCTCGACATCACTGTCGAGCGGGTGCGCGCTCAGGTCGTTCGCATCGTCGGCTCCGGCGAGGAAGTCACCTCAGGCCAGATCCCCTTCACTCCGCGGGCCAAGAAGGTGCTCGAGCTGGCGCTCCGCGAGGCGCTGTCGCTCGGCCACAACTACATCGGCACCGAGCACATCCTGCTCGGCCTGGTCCGCGAGAACGAGGGCGTCGCCGCACGCATCCTGCTCGACTTCGACGCCGACTCCGAGAAGATCCGCAACGAGGTGATCCGGATGCTCTCAGGCCCCGGTGGCCGTCGTCAGGGCGCCGCCTCGGGCGCCGGCTCGGGCGAGGGCGAGGGCAAGAAGTCCTCGAAGCTGCTCGACCAGTTCGGCCGCAACCTGACCAAGCTCGCCGAGGACGGCAAGCTCGATCCGGTGATCGGCCGCGAGATCGAGATCGAGCGGATCATGCAGATCCTCGCCCGGCGCCAGAAGAACAACCCGGTGCTGCTCGGTGAGCCGGGCGTCGGCAAGACCGCCGTCGTCGAGGGGCTCGCCTCGCGGATCGTCTCCGGTGAGATCCCGGAGTTGCTGCGCAACAAGCAGATCTACACGCTCGACCTGGCCGCCCTGGTCGCGGGCTCGAAGTACCGCGGCGAGTTCGAGGAGCGGCTGAAGAAGGTGATGAAGGAGATCACCCAGCGCGGCGACATCATTCTTTTCATCGACGAGCTCCACAACCTGGTCGGCGCCGGTGCCGCCGAGGGCGCGATCGACGCCGCTTCGATCCTCAAGCCGGCGCTCGCCCGCGGCGAGCTGCAGACGATCGGCGCGACGACTCTCGACGAGTACCGCAAATACCTCGAGCGCGACTCCGCCCTGGAGCGTCGCTTCCAGCAGGTCCGTGTCGACCAGCCCTCGGTCGAGCAGACCGTGCAGATCCTCGAGGGCCTGCGCGAGCGCTACGAGCAGCACCACAAGGTGAAGATCAGCGACGATGCGCTGGCTGCGGCCGCCGATCTCGCCGACCGCTACATCTCCGAGCGCTTCCTGCCCGACAAGGCGATCGACCTGATCGACGAGGCCGCCTCGCGGCTGCGGATCAAGTCGATGTCGCAGCCGCCCGTCTACCGCGAGCTCGAGGAGGAGATCGAGGAGACGCGTCGCGCCAAGGAGACCGCGATCGAGGCCCAGGAATTCGAGAAGGCCGCGAACCTGCGCGACCAGGAGCGCCAGTTGACCTCGAAGAAGCGCGAGCTCGAGGAGGAGTGGAGCTCCGGCGAGGAGGGCACCCGCCCCGAGGTCGACGAGGAGGGCATCGCCGACATCGTCTCGATGTGGACCGGGATTCCCGTCTTCAAGCTGACCGAGGCCGAGAGCAAGAAGCTGGTCGAGATGGAGGGCGAGCTGCACAAGCGCGTGATCGGTCAAGACGTGGCGATCACGGCCGTCAGCAAGGCGATCCGCCGCTCACGAGCGGGGATCAAGGACCCGAAGCGGCCCGCCGGATCATTCATCTTCCTGGGACCCTCCGGCGTCGGCAAGACCGAGCTGGCGCGGACCCTGGCGGAGTTCCTCTTCAGCGATGAGGACGCGATGATCCGGATCGACATGTCGGAGTACATGGAAAAGCACGCCGTCTCTCGGCTGGTTGGCTCTCCTCCCGGCTACGTCGGCTACGACGAGGGCGGCCAGCTGACCGAGGCAGTGCGACGCAAGCCCTATTGCGTGCTGCTGCTCGATGAGATCGAGAAGGCTCACCCCGACGTCTTCAACATCCTCCTGCAGATCCTCGAGGACGGCAGGCTGACCGATAGCCAGGGCCGGACGGTCGACTTCCGCAACGCCCTCGTGATCATGACCTCGAACGTCGGCGCCCAGGACATCGCTCGCAACACGCCGCTCGGCTTCGCGGTGACCGATGAGACCGGGACCAACTACGACGAGATGAAGAAGAAGATCATGGGCGACCTGAAGAAGGTCTTCCGGCCCGAGTTCCTCAACCGGATCGACGAGGTGATCGTCTTCCACAAGCTCAGCCGCGAGCAGATCCGCGAGGTCGTCGACCTGCTCGTCGGCCGCGTCAGGGCGCAGATCGCCGAGCGTGAGCTGCAGCTCGATCTCACTGACGAGTCCAAGGATCTGCTGGTCGACAAGGGATGGGACCCGTCGATGGGTGCGCGCCCGCTGCGCCGGGCTATCCAGCGCTACATCGAGGATCCACTCGCCGACGAGGTGCTCAAGGCCGGGCCCGACTCGATCGTCCCGGGCACGACGGTGCTGGTCGAGCGCGACGAGAGCGGCGATGAGCTGGATGTGCCCTTGAAGCTGAAGCTGATCAAGCCGAAGAAGCCCCGCAAGCCGAAGAAGAAGCGCGAAGCGGAGAAGGAGCCCGTCGGTGTCGGTGCCAAGTCCTCCGGCGAGCGTCCGAAGCCTCCCGGCGGGGACGAGCCGCTGGCCGACACCCCAGGCGACGGCACCGCGACCGAGTCCGCCTAGTTCAGGTACCCCGACGACGCCGCTCGCGGCCGGTTCCGATCCGCGGGGGCCGCAGCCTGAATGTCATAGGCTGCCCCTGATGGGCATCCGAGGTAGGCGAGCATGAGCGAGGAGCGTTCCGGCGGCAACGTCCGCGCCGCCACCGACGCCGATCCGGAAGAGACTCGCGAGTGGGTCGAGGCGGTCGAGGCTGTGATCGCCGTCGACGGGCCGGAGCGGGCCGAGCAGTTGCTGAACCGGGCCGTCGGCGAGGCGCACAGGCGCGGGGCGGCGATTGAGACGAGCGGCCCGACGCCGTATGTGAACACGATCCCGCCCGAGGCCGAACCGGAACTGCCGGGGGATCCGGCGCTGGAGCGGCGGGTGCGCTCGCTGGTGCGCTGGAACGCGATCGCCGCCGTATTGCGAGCCAACGCCGAATCCTCCGAGCTCGGTGGTCATATCGCCTCCTACCAGTCGGCGGCGATGCTCTACGAGATCGGCTTCAACCACTTCTGGCACGCGCCGACCCCCGAGCACGACGGCGACCTCGTCTACATCCAGGGTCATTCATCGCCGGGCATCTACGCGCGCTCGTTTCTCGAGGGCCGCTTCAGCGAGGAGCAGATGCTCGGCTTTCGCCAGGAGGTGTCTCGCGAGGACGGCCTGAGTTCCTATCCGCATCCGTGGCTGATGCCCGACTACTGGCAGTTCCCGACCGTCTCGATGGGCCTGGGGCCGCTGATGGCGATCCACCAGGCATATTTCATGCGCTACCTCGCTGATCGCGGGCTTCGCGACACCGCCGGCCGCAAGGTTTGGGCGTTCCTTGGCGACGGCGAGACCGATGAGCCCGAGTCGCTGGGAGAAATCGCACTGGCCGGGCGCGAGGGTCTCGACAACCTCGTCTTCGTGATCAACTGCAACCTGCAGCGCCTCGACGGTCCGGTCTACGGCAACGGCAAGATCATCCAGCAGCTGGAGACCGTATTCCGGGGCGCCGGCTGGAACGTGATCAAGGTCGTCTGGGGCCACCGTTGGGACCCGTTGCTGGCGGAGGACGACGACGGCCTCCTGGTGCAACGCATGGAGGAGGCCGTCGACGGCGAATACCAGACGTACAAGTCGCGCGACGGCGCCTTCGTCCGCGAGCACTTCTTTGGGGCGTACCCCGAGCTGCTCAAACGCGTCGAGGGGATGAGCGATGACGAGGTCTGGAACCTGAACCGCGGCGGGCATGACGCCGGCAAGGTCTACGCCGCCTACAAGGCCGCCTCCGAGCACACCGGTCAGCCGACCGTGATTCTCGCCAAGACGATCAAGGGGTACGGGATGGGGGAGGCCGGCGAGGGCCAGAACATCACCCACCAGCAGAAGAAGATGAACGTCGAGGCGCTGCGTGCGTTCCGCGACCGCTTCGAGCTCGATATCTCGGACGAGGACGTCGATCGGGTGGCCTTCTATCGCCCACCGGAGGATTCGCCCGAGATGACCTACCTGAGGGAGCGTCGTCAGGCCCTCGGCGGGTATCTGCCGCAGCGCAGACAGCGGGTCGATGAGCCTCTGCAGGTGCCTGGGCTGGAGGCGTTCAAGAGCCAGCTCGAGGGCTCCGGGGAGCGTGAGATCTCGACCACCATGGCGTTCGTCCGGGTGCTCGCGGCGCTGCTCCGCGACAAGCAGGTCGGAAAGCGGGTGGTACCGATCGTGCCCGATGAGTCGAGGACCTTCGGCATGGAGGGCATGTTCCGCCAGCTTGGCATCTACTCGCATGTCGGCCAGCTCTACGAGCCCGAGGACGCCGGCTCGATGATGTTCTACAAGGAGAGTCGCGAGGGGCAGATCCTGCAGGAGGGGATCAACGAGGCGGGAGCGATGTCGGCCT
>Ga0307379_10010729_pt1 | contig 12103 bp, 8 predicted proteins | sample UN2MG_FD_202237 | JGI IMG/M metagenome (GOLD analysis project Ga0307379, IMG submission 202237) | Soil microbial communities from Risofladan, Vaasa, Finland - UN-2 | ecosystem: Environmental > Terrestrial > Soil > Coastal area > Acid sulfate soil | place: Finland: Risofladan, Vaasa | collected... | reverse complement strand
TCTTTTCCGATGCTTTTTGGGCCGCTGTTTTTTGTACCTTGAACGCCACGTGGAGAATCTGCCCGGATAATTCGAAGAGTTTGTCTTCGAGGGTTGGGAGGAATCTCTGAGAAACCTGGTCTTTGTAGAAACTCGAGGGCACGGCTATATGGATCTGAGAGTCTCCGGAGTTGATGTAATCCATGTTGCGAAACCACATCAGGAATTCCTGTTCGCTTATTTCTTCTCCAATTTGGTTGACCGCCTCCTTCCAGAACACTTCGTAGCCCGATTCTACGCCGCTCATACACCCCCCGATTTATACTCAAGTTATTAACGTTTTATCCACAACAGATGGATTTGTTTACCACAGAACGAATTAGCGGAATGTACAAAAAATCATAATACCTCCTTGCTTAAATAAAATAATTCTATATATTATATAAAATTAAATGTAAATAAACAAAAAAAAAGAATATGATAATATCAGTGCGATCATTTCATATTTGTTAAGTAGAATTTTCGAAACATGAAAAGTTATCCACAGCTTAATAACAAGGGATCAATATGCAATTCTATCCCAGAATCGGCTGGAATGCAAGGGATCGTACCGTCTTATCTTTACTTTTCCTGTGAATTCCTTGTATAATTGTGATGACAGTTCATCGTTTAGCTAAGAAATATCGGTCGCTGAAAATATAGATTGTAGATTAGATTTAATCAGTACAGGAACAATTACATGAAGGATAGCTACAGCGCCCAACATATCCAAGTACTCAAGGGAATGGAACATGTCCGTAAACGGCCGAGTATGTATATCGGAACTACCGGCCCTGACGGTCTCCATCACCTTGCTTACGAGGTCGTCGACAATTCGATCGACGAAACACTTGCGGGATACTGCAGCACCATTTCCGTGGCTATTGAAAAGGGAAATGTGATCCGCGTAGAGGATAACGGCCGGGGTATTCCGGTGGATAATCATCCCGTGGAGAAGGTCAGCGCCCTTGAAGTTGTTATGACCAAGCTTCACGCGGGTGGTAAGTTCGACAAGTCAAACTACAAAGTGTCTGGAGGCTTGCATGGGATTGGGGTTTCAGTGGTGAATGCCCTATCGGAATGGTGCGAAGTCGAAGTTTGCCGCAATAATAAGACCTACTATCAGCGTTATCAACGCGGGGTTCCGAAGAAGAAGGTAGCAGTAACCGGGAAGAGCGAGTCCTCCGGAACCAAGACCCGCTTCAAAGCAGACGGAGATATTTTCGAGAATATCAACTATAGCTTTGAAACCTTGTCCAACCGACTTAGAGAGCTTGCTTTTCTGAACAAGGGTGTCGAGATTTCAATTTACGACGAGCGAACAGAGAAGAAGAAAGCCCACAAGTTCAAATTCGATGGGGGGGTCCGGTCCTTCATCGAGTATATCAACAAGAACAAAAAGACGATTCATAAGGATCCGATCTACTTCGAGGCGGTCAAAGACGATGTCTGGGTTGAGATTGCCCTGCAATACAACGAAGGGTACAACGAGACACTGTTTTCTTTTGCCAACAACATCAACACCCGCGAGGGTGGGACACACCTGATCGGTTTCAAGTCCGCCCTTACCCGTACGCTGAACGACGCAGCCAAGAGATTGAATTTGACCAAGAAGCTCGAAGAAAACCTGAGCGGTGATGACGTCCGCGAAGGGCTTTCCGCAGTAATCTCGGTAAAGATTCCGGAACCCCAGTTCGAGGGTCAGACCAAGGCCAAACTAGGCAACAGCGAAGTGAAGGGAATCGTTGAGTCGACGGTGAATGAAAAAATCACCGCATATTTTGAAGAGAATCCTTCAGTCGTTCGCAGCATCCTAGATAAGTGCGTCATGGCTGCCAAGGCACGGGCCGCAGCCCGGCATGCCCGAGAGCTCACCCGACGTAAGAGTTTTCTCGAATCAAGCGGACTTCCAGGAAAGCTGGCCGATTGCTCCGAGCAGGATCCGGCAAAGTGCGAACTGTACCTTGTGGAGGGGGATTCCGCCGGCGGAAGCGCCAAGCTTGGCAGAGACCGTCAGTTTCAGGCGATCCTTCCGCTTTGGGGAAAGATGCTCAATGTTGAAAAAACCAGAATCGACAAAGTTCTGGCCAACGACAAGCTGTTGCCGATCATTTCGACTCTCGGTACCAGTGCGGGAAGTTCCTTCGATCTGAAGCGGTTGCGTTACCACAAAGTCATTATCATGGCGGATGCGGATGTGGACGGATCTCATATTAGGACATTGCTTTTAACCTTCTTCTTCCGTTATATGCAAGAACTCATCGAAAAGGGACACATGTATATCGCCATGCCTCCGTTGTACAAGATTGCCGTGGGTAAGGAAACCTTCTATGTCTACAACGACGCCGAGCGGGATAAGATACTGAAAAAATACAGCAAAGGCTCCAAACAGGTGAATGTGCAACGGTACAAGGGCCTCGGAGAAATGAACCCAGACCAACTCTGGGATACAACCATGGATCCCGAGCAGCGGAATATTGTCCGAATCACCCTTGAAGATACGGTAGAGGCAGACGAGATTTTCACAACCCTGATGGGAGATGCGGTGGAGCCCCGACGTAAGTTTATCGAAGAAAACGCCCTGGCGGTCTCGAATCTGGATGTCTGAACTGTCCGTATAATGCGTTGAGAGAATTCAATCTATGAACAGGTAGAGGAGCACAGCAATGGTGAAAAGTACCGGCCAGGTGATCCCTGTTGCTATCGAGGACGAAGTAAGAGAATCCTATCTAAACTACGCGATGTCCGTAATTGTCAGCCGCGCCCTCCCGGATGTGAGGGATGGGCTGAAACCGGTGCATCGGCGCATTCTCTTCTCCATGTATGAAATGGGATTGCGTCATGACCGGCCCTACAAAAAGGCCGCTAGAATCGTGGGGGATATACTGGGCAAGTATCATCCTCATGGAGATCAGTCGATCTATGATGCCCTGGTACGGCTGGCCCAGGATTTTTCCATGCGCTATCCGGTTGTTGACGGACAGGGGAACTTCGGATCCGTAGACGGAGATCCACCCGCGGCTATGCGGTACACGGAGGCAAGAATGGCCCTCCTGGCTGAGGTCATGCTCAGGGATATCAACAAGGAGACTGTTGATTTCGGGCCGAACTACGACGACTCGATGCGGGAACCGCTGGTCCTTCCCGGGGCCCTTCCTTTTCTGTTGGTCAATGGAGCCAGCGGAATTGCCGTAGGTATGGCCACAAACATGCCGCCCCATAATCTGGTCGAGATCGCCGAGGCCATCGTTGCGGTGATCGGCAAACCAAAGTTGACTTTCAAGGAACTCTGTAAGATTGTCCGAGGACCGGATTTCCCGACGGGCGGGATGATATTTGGAACCCAGGGAATTCTCGATGCCTTTAGAACCGGACGAGGAAAGATCGTTGTCCGGGCGCGTATCGCCTTAGAAACTTCGAAGACGGGGAAAGAGTGTCTCATCGTCACGGAGATTCCCTATCAGGTGAACAAGTCGAATCTAGTTGTTCGCATCGCCGATCTCGCGAAGGATCGCAAGATTGATGGGATCAGCGACCTGAGGGATGAGTCGGATCGCAACGGTATGCGTATCGTAATCGAGCTGCGCCGGGGCGCGATTCCCAAGGTCGTCTTGAACCAACTGTTCACTCACACCCAACTTCAACTGAACTTCGGGGTCATCAACCTGGCTCTGGTCGATGGCAGGCCCAAGGAACTGTCCCTTCGCGAAATGATCGACCTGTTCATTGCGCACAGGAAAGAGGTGGTCATTCGTAGAATCAAGTACGAGCTGCGAAAGGCGGAGGAACGCGCCCATATACTCGAAGGTTTGAAGATTGCCCTGGAGAATATCGATGAGGTTATTGCTATCATCAAGAAATCCCAGAACGTGGACACCGCTCGGCAGAACCTGATGCACCGGTTTAAGCTCTCCGAAGTTCAGGCTCAGGCTATTCTGGATATGCGTCTGCAGAAGCTGACCAGTCTGGAGACGAAGAAGATTCTGGAAGAGCTGCGGGAAGTTCTGGAGAAGATAAAGTACTATAAGAGCTTGCTGGCCAGCGATAAGAAGATACTCGATATAGTCAAGGAAGAGACTGCAGAAATCGCCAAAACCTACGGAAATGAGCGGCGTACAGAGACCGTGCCCGAGGAAGTTCAGGAGTTTAACATCGAGGATCTGATTGCCAAAGAGGATATGGTGATCCTGATCTCGAACAAGGGATTGATTAAACGGGTGCCCATATCGGCGTACCGGCGACAGGGACGGGGAGGCAAGGGCTCTTCCTCGACCCGACTAACCGATACAGATTTTGTGGAGCAGCTGTTCATAGCTTCCACCCATGATTACATCCTGTTCATCACCAGTGAAGGAAAGGCATACTGGCTCAAGGTACACGAGATCCCTGAAGCGTCACGTGCCTCGCGGGGACAGAGTATCAAGACGCTTCTCTCCATATCCAACAACGAAGAGATCACCTCTGTCGTCTCCTTGAAGGATTTCAGCGACAATACCTACTTTTTCATGATGACCCTCAAGGGGATCGTAAAGAAGGTGAAGACATCGGATTTCTCCCATGCCCGGACCCGTGGGATCGTTGCCATCAAATTGGACAAAGGGGACAAACTGATAGGCGCCATGCTGACCGGGGGCAAAGATGACGTAGTACTGGTGACGCGGCAGGGCCAGGCTCTTCGTTTCAAGGAGGATACAGTTCGGCATATGGGAAGGGCTTCGAGAGGGGTCATCGGCATTCGTCTGAGCAACGAAGACGAAGTGGCAGGCGTCGCAGCTGTGGTAAAAGGAGCGGAGCTGTTTTTAATCACGGAGAATGGGTACGGGAAAAGAACGGACTTCGAAAACTTCAACCCCCACGGCAGAGGAACCCGTGGACAGACCTGTTACAAGGTCTCAAATAAGACGGGTGAATTGGTCGGCGTGTTGACGGTTCAAAAGAAGGACGATCTGGTGTGTATCACTTCCCAGAGCAAAACGATAAAGTTACGCTTGAAGGAAATACCGGTTCTTGGAAAAGCAGCGATGGGAGTGCATATCGTAAACATCGCAAAGCCCGATATGGTGGTTGCCGTAGCCCGGGCTGCCAAGGAAACCTGATATTCAGATATCCGAGTGTTCCACGTGGAACATTTCCAACTGACGTAAAATGGGAAAGATAGTTGTATTTGCGAACCAAAAAGGTGGTGTAGGAAAAACCACCACTGCGGTGAATCTCGGAGCGTATCTGGCCGAGGCGTCGAAACGGGTATTGCTCGTCGATTTCGATCCCCAGGCCAACTCATCCTCCAGCCTCGGAGCTGACGGCGGCGATCGGGGCGTCTACGAGCTCCTCATTCAAAAGAACGAACCCACCGATGTCATTCAGGAAACTAGGGTACCGGGCCTGTATATTATTCCCTCCAGCATCCACCTGACCGGCGCGACTGTAGAGCTGATAGACGCTCCCGGGCGGGAGTTCATGTTGAAGAAGGCTCTTGAAAAGGTTCGCAAGGATTTCGATTATTTGTTCATCGATTGTCCTCCCTCTCTCGGACTGCTCACCGTAAATGGACTGGTAGCGGCGGATGCGGCAATCATTCCTCTACAGTGTGAGTATTTCGCCATGGAGGGCTTGAGCAAGTTGCTCAGAACGATCCGGCGCGTACAGCAGCGTCTCAACCCTACCTTGAAAATCGGTGGGATCCTCTTTACCATGTATGATTCAAGGACCAGACTGGCTCATGAGGTGGTCAAAGAGGTGACGGGGTACTTCAAGGAAAAAGTATTCACCACAATCATTCCCCGAAACGTCCGTCTCAGCGAGGCTCCTTCCTTCGCTAAACCGATCAATCAGTACGATCCGGAATGCATCGGTGCCCGCAGTTACCGGCGTTTGGCTCAAGAGGTTCTGGAGCATGTCTAAACGAGCCCTCGGTAGAGGCATCGACGCATTGCTGTCCGCAGAAGTGGAAGGCCCGGCATCGGTAACAACGATTCCTATCACGGCAATAAAGGTCAGCGGCGAACAACCAAGAAAGAACTTTGCGGGCGAAGCCCTCGAGGAACTGGCCCGTTCCATAGAGAGCAAGGGAGTGCTTCAACCGATTCTGGTAGAGCCTGCTGGCGGGGATGAGTACATCATTGTAGCCGGGGAACGGCGCTTTCGGGCTGCGAAACTCGCCAAGTTGAAGGAGATTCCTGCCCTGATCCGCAGCTTTTCCCAATTGGAGAAAACGGAAATAGCGCTGGTAGAAAACCTTCAGCGAGAAGATCTTACTCCCGTGGAAGAAGCTCAAGGCTACAAGACTCTCATCGATTTGGGAAAGCTTACCCAGGAGGAAATTGCTCGACGGGTAGGGAAAAACCGCTCTACCGTGGCCAACAGTCTGCGTCTCCTCAAACTCCCGGAGGCTATGCTCGAAGCCCTGGACAAAGGGCGTATCTCTGCCGGGCACGCTCGGGCACTGCTTGCTGTTCAGAAGACCGCTGACCAGGAAATGCTGTTTCGCAAAATCCTCGATCAGGAACTTTCGGTGCGGGAGGTGGAGAAACAGGCGGCTAAACTCCAGGCGGATGCACAGGTAAAGGAAAGTGGCGCGGGAGAGCGAGCCAAAGAGATCCGGAAATCCCCGGAGATTCGTTCCATCGAAGAGCGTTTTATTGAGCGACTCGGGACCAAAGTCAATATTCGAGGATCCGATACGAAAGGAAAGGTCGAAATCTCCTACTATTCGATGGAGGATCTCGAGAGGCTCTTCTACCTCATCGTTGGCGAGGAATAAGATTACCTCGTCCCGAGACTCTCTGCCATGGCATATTTGTTGACAATTTCAATGGCTGTGAGTATAGTTTTATGAGTTTGACCGATAGATGTGCCACTGGAGAGGTGTCCGAGTGGTCGAAGGAGGCGGTCTTGAAAACCGTTGAGCCGCAAGGTTCCGGGGGTTCGAATCCCTCCCTCTCCGGGATGAAAGGCCACATTTATCCGATGCAAAACGCGCATCCGTGGGCAATTGACCAAACGCAATGATTCTGCATTTTTGCAGAAGGGGTTGGTCTTTCAAAAAGATAATCGCTAGGGAGAGGTGCGAGAGCGGTCGAATCGGGCTCCCTGCTAAGGAGTTGTACTCTGTCCGGGTACCGTGGGTTCGAATCCCACCCTCTCCGATTCTGCGTGCCCATAGCTCAGGTGGATAGAGCGTTAGATTGCGGATCTAAAGGCCGGAGGTTCGAGTCCTCTTGGGCACAGTTTTGCATTCGGTATAGGGAGAGATGCGAGAGCGGTTGAATCGGGCGGACTCGAAATCCGTTGAGCCGCATGGCGGCTCCGTGGGTTCGAATCCCACTCTCTCCGTCGTTGGCCACAGATAAAAAATGTGTTAAGCTGAAGGAGAGATGACCGAGCGGCCGAAGGTGCACGCTTGGAAAGCGTGTGTACTCTAACCGGGTACCGAGGGTTCGAATCCCTCTCTCTCCGTACCCCCTTAGCGTTGATAACCAGGCCATACGCTATCAGCGGGTGCCCAACTCCGTCAGGACCGGAAGGTAGCAGCGGTAAGTACCTTGTTGATGAGATGTAACCAGTGCTTGGTTGTAGCTAAGGGGTTTTTTTCGTTCTTGGAGTACGTGCGGGGATTGAAGGGCGAGGTAGGGACGATTATATTCTGATGACAGTGCGAAAATCTAGTTTTCATACTTGAAACTTTGCTGTGGTTTAAACAAGATTTTCGCACTGGTTGAAGACATCGCAATCTTCCTTTAAGTTGGATCGAAGATTGCGATATGCTCCGTGAGGGTAGAGCATTCCAATGGCATACGAAGTAACCGCCACACGTAAGCGTCCCCAGACATTCGATGAGCTGGTGGGACAGGAATTTATCGTCTCTACGTTGAAAAACTCGATCCTTCAGGGACGCATCGCCCATGCTTATCTGTTTTCCGGCCCACGGGGGGTTGGGAAAACATCTGCGGCTCGAATCATGGCAAAGGCCCTGAATTGCGACCAAGGACCCACGGACCAACCCTGTGGACAGTGTACCGCCTGTAAAGAGATCGCCCAGGGCAACAGCCTCGATGTGATCGAGATTGACGGGGCTTCCAACACCAGTGTCAACGATGTCAGAGAGATCAAGGACGAGGTCCTCTTCGCTCCCAACTCCAGTCGTTACAAGGTTTATATCATCGACGAGGTTCATATGCTTTCCAACAGCGCTTTCAACGCTCTGTTGAAAACCATCGAGGAACCGCCGCCTTATATCGTCTTTATTTTTGCCACCACGGAGGTTCACAAAGTTCCCGCCACCATACGCTCGCGATGTCAGCAATTCAACTTCCGTCTGATCTTTTTCTCACAGATCAAGGAGATGCTTGAGAAAGTGGTGAATGAACTCTCTCTCCAGGCAGAGGAGGCGGCTCTGTTCTGGATCGCCAAGGAATCTACCGGAAGTCTGAGGGATGCCTACATGCTCCTCGATCAGGTGATCTCTTTCTCCGCGGACGGGATTACTCTGGAGAGAATCCGGGCGAAGTTGGGTCTGGTGGGTCTTGATCAGATCAATCAGATTGGAAATATTATATCACAAAGAGATAAAAAAGCTATTTTGGAAATGTGCTCGGAAATCCTGGATCGTGGGGTTTCGGTAGAGCAGTTCGTCGTAGACCTGACGGATTATTTTCGCAACCTGTTGTTCCTCAAATGTGGAATTCGCAAAAGTTCCCTCCTTTCCGGTTCTCCCGACGACTACCCGCAGGAGCTGATCGAGACTTTCAGTGCTGAACAGTTGGAGAAAGCGATCGAGCTGCTCCTGGAGCTGCACAGAAATCTGCGCTTCTCCCTTCAGCAGCGCTTCGATCTAGAACTAGTGATGTGTCAACTCGCCGGCCTGCAGGATCTTATAGATCCGGCTGAACTCTTGAAAACGATTCGGGCTGTGAAAACCGACCTCTTTCCTTCCGCAACGGCGCCCGCGACCGGGATTGCAGGGGAGTCTTTGCCGCCGGACGCTGATCAAAGAGTTTCCGGTCCAAAAAACTCTGAAGCCGACAAGCCGCGTAATCAGTCTGGCAGCCTAAAGGAGCTGATTGAAGCCGTACAGAAAGAGAAGTTGGCACTATCCACGCTGTTGGGAAAGTGCGAATCGTGGGAAGTGGCCGATGGTGAGTTCCGACTGTTCTTCAAAGCTCAGGATCGCTTTTCAGCAGAGCAGGTACGCAAAGAGCGGGATACAGTGTTACAACATGCGTGTACCGTGTTTCCCGCACAGGAGATTCTACGACTGCGCGTGGAAGTTGCCGGTGGAGATCAGAGTTCTGCTTCATCGATCAATAAACAGGCTGAAATCGTAAAGAAGATATTTCGCGGCGAAATCGTCGATAAGGGAGAATGACTATGGCGATAAACCCCTTTGACTTTATCAAACAGTTCGGCAACATGCAGGAACGGATGAGCGAAATCCAGAACCGCCTCCAGGGAATAAGCGTGATCGGCTCGGCCGGTGGGGATATGGTTCAGGTCGAGATGAACGGTCACATGGAGGTAGTGGGGTTGAGGATTTCCGAAGAGGCAGTTGATCCTAATGACATTCAGATGCTTCAGGATTTGATACAGGCAGCCCTTTCCGATGCCCTGTTCAAAATAAAGGAAAAAATCCGCGAGGAGGTCTCCTCTCTCACAGGCGGGCTCAATCTGCCGCCTGGTTTGTTGGGGTTGTGATGTGACCGCCCTTGAACGGATGATCGAAAACCTGGCCAAGTTGCCGGGTTTGGGGAAAAAGAGCGCTTCCCGGATAGCCTATTTCCTGCTTCGGGCGGATGCCTCCTATGTCCATTCCCTATCCAAGGACCTCCAGGAGCTCAAGGACAAGATGAAACCCTGCCCGGTGTGTGGAAACTACACCGAAGAGATCCCCTGTCGAATCTGCAGTGACAGTCATCGAGACAGGCGCACTCTATGTGTAGTAGAAGAGCCAAAGGACCTCGTTTCAATTGAAATGACCCATCAGTACCACGGCCTATATCATGTATTGATGGGGGCCATATCTCCAATTGACGGCATCGGTCCTGAAAACTTGAGGATCGATAGTCTGTTCAATCGGGTGCGGGAGGAGGGATTTCGGGAGGTGATCCTGGCAACCAATCCTACGGTGGAAGGCGATACTACGGCGGTATACCTGTCCGGCCTTCTGAAAGAACTCGGTGTTTCTGTAACCCGCCTGGCCCTTGGACTACCCGTGGGTGGGGATTTGGAATATGCGGACCGGTTGACTCTGGCTCGTGCTTTGGAAGGCCGACGGTCGATCGAGTAATCCGCCCTTTTAGATCTTATCGATTAGGATCGAACATTTACCCGAAGGAATGGGAAGGGTCTTTTTCTTCGAGTCGATGACATTGACCGTCAGGTAGTACAGCTTCTCTGATTCCAGCCGTATCTCCCAACCGCGACCGCTCTTGTTGCTCACTATGGAAATCATGTTTCGCTTTAGAGCGAGATCCTCTATTCCCATAATTTCCAAGCTGGGAATAATCCAGTCGACAGTCTTTCGCGGCAGCGAGATATACAAACCTATAACATTCTCGATCATCAGGGTGATGGTCGACAGAGCGGCATAGGGGAGAAACAGCTGGCGGGGAAAGTGTGGATTACCAGGCCAGGCGGCCGCTCCTTCCTGAACAGGTGAGTAGGCTTCCCAGAGCGTCCCTTTCATGCCCTCTTCGGTATGCAACCCTTCCAACACAAAGTACAGATGCTTGATTGAGCATTCCCGGGCTAGTTCGAACTTCCCGTATTTTTCCAAACCTTTGATGATCATGTAGGTGAGGAAGGGAAATACGGAACCGCGGAAACCATACCCTCGTTGATCGAATTCTTTCTCGTTGGCCGCCAGAGAGGGGAACGGATTTTCCAAACCGAAGGTTTTCGGATCGGTGAGATGCCCGATCAAACCTTCCGCCCTAACCTCGTTGGGTATTTCCGCCAGCAGTGGCCAAAAAGAAGCGGCAGTCTTCACTTTGACCTGTTTCTCATCCTTATCCAGATCGTAGTAGAAACGATCTTTGTCGTTCCACATCAGCGAACTGATTCGGGTTTTCAACGAGAAGTAGGCTTTCTTGTAACGATAGCTGATCTCTTTGTCGTTGAGGATATCTCCCAAGGCGGACATGTACAGAGCGTTGATCGCGGCTTGGGTGTTGAAGTCGATCGGATACTTCATATTTTGCCGGGGGCTGTTGGTCATCATGGTCGCTGAAAGAGGAACAGCGTATAGTCCATTGTCCTGTTTGCATACCTTCTCCAGCCAGCTGAAATAACGCTCCAGAATGGGCATGATCTCCCGAACTCTCTTTTTCAGTCCAATCTTGTGATAGATATTGTACTCCGCCCAAGCAAACAGAGGCGGCAGGACCCCTTCAGGGTTTTTCCTGCTGAATATGGGCTTGCCGTCTTTAATGGAGTACTCTCCACGAATTGCCCCGTCCGTCTCCTGCTTGTTGTAGAAATTGTCAATCAGGGATAGCACGGGAAACACGCGGTTGCTGTATACTAAAAAAAAAGTGGCCAGAATGGCTTCGAATTGGTTGATGCTTTCGCTGTCGGGATAACTGAAATATCTAGGCTGGAGCTCGTTCTCGGAAGTCCCCCGTTTCCAGAATCCCTTGAGACGGTTGAAGGTATAGTCGTACATATCCGTCAGGTCGTGATCGTAAAAATGTAATTTTGGGAACTCCTTTTTACCCATTTTTTCCCTTCGACTCGCTTCCTCGTTGTATCCTATTGTATCATCCCCTAGTTGTACGTCAAATTTTTTTGTAGGAGGGATTTAGCTGCTCCTGAACGAACACACTGAATAACTGCTCTGAAGGTAAGACGTTGTATTCCGGACTCAAAACGCTCTGCAATGGCGATGTAATCGGCTCAGGTTTTACTAAAAATATAGTATTGGATACCCGAGGGGTCAAGCTTTTTTCTGTTTTGTGGTGGTGTGATCCATGGGTTGGCATGGTGGGGTTGCCCATGTCCAATGGGCTACTGAATGATAGGAAAAATTATAGTTGGCTCTCAGGCGAATTGTCACCAGGGAGGCATAAGATCACAGGTTGGTCCTTGCGAT
>Ga0307379_10010725_pt1 | contig 12105 bp, 10 predicted proteins | sample UN2MG_FD_202237 | JGI IMG/M metagenome (GOLD analysis project Ga0307379, IMG submission 202237) | Soil microbial communities from Risofladan, Vaasa, Finland - UN-2 | ecosystem: Environmental > Terrestrial > Soil > Coastal area > Acid sulfate soil | place: Finland: Risofladan, Vaasa | collected... | reverse complement strand
CGATGTGAGTGGGGTGAAGCTGGTTGCGGCGCGAGTGGACGGGCTCGGGGCGGAGGCGCTGCGGAGCCTGGCGGACGATCTCAGGAACCGCCTGGGATCGGGGATCGTGGTGCTCGGGGCGGCGGGCGAGGGTGGAGTGCAGCTCGTCGCGGGTGTGTCGAAGGATTTAGTGAAGGCGGGCTTTCACGCGGGGAATCTGATCCGCGAGGTGGCGAAGATCGCGGGCGGTGGGGGAGGAGGCCGGCCGGATTTCGCGCAGGCCGGGGGGAAGAACCCGGAGCGGCTGGATGAAGCGCTGGCCAAGGCGAGAGAGCTGGTTGCGGCGCAGAGGGGGTAGGGGCCGGCCGGCGGCCGCGGTCGTGCTCCTGGCTGGAGTCGCCGCGACCGCGCTCGCGGTTTCGGCTTGCTTGGGCGCGGGGGCCGATGCGGGGAACCAAACGGGGGCCCGTGCGCTCGCTCCAACGCTCATCATCGCGCTGCCGCAATCCACGTGGGGGCGATTGCGGGCGTTGCGAGGCCCCGGCTTGGACGCGCTGACGGCGGGAAGCGCGGCGGCTTTGATGCCGGCGGCCGCGCCCTCCGACGCGGACCCGGACCGGACGTGGGTGACGCTGGGCGCGGGCAGTGCCGCCGCGGGCGGGACGATGCCGGGCGTGCGCCGGGCGGGGGGCGGGTTCCGGGTTGACATGGGGTACCTGATGGAGGCGAACCGCCGGGCGCGCACGACGGCCCGAGCGGGCCTGCTGGGGGGGCGGCTGCACGAGCTGGGACTGACGACGGCCGCCATCGGGTTCGGGGCGGCCCACTCGCAGGCGCTGCCGCCGAGCTTCGCGGTGGTGGTGGACGAATCGGGCCTGATCGACGGCGGGGCCCGCTACCGGGCGGAGTTCAGCGGAACGGAGTTCGCGGTCGAGACCGGGGGGATCGAGCAGGCGGTGAGGGAGGCGCTCGATGGGCACGATGTCGTGCTTCTCGACCTGGCTGGATTGACGCTCGGGGCGGCCCTCGACGAGGCGCTGGCCGGCGCGATGCGGGCCGTCGAGGCGCGCGGGGGAACGCTGTTCGCCGTGTGCGGGCTCTCGCCGGCTTCTTCCGATCCCGAGCAGCGGTCGCTCGGGTTCCTGCTGATATGGGGGCCGGGGACGGGAGCGAAGGAGACGCTGCTGACGAGCGCCAGCACGCGGTGGACGGGATTGGTGACCGCGGCGGACTTCGCGCCAACGCTGCTCGCAGGGTATGGCCTCCGTCCGAAGGGGGGAAACACGGGGGTCTATCCGGGGATGAGCGGGCGGGTGATGCGGGCCGCCGCCTCGCGCGATGCGTGGGGGGAGCTGGATCGTCTCGATCTGATGATCGGGGAGCGGTACCGGTTGGAGCGGACGGCGGTCATCGTGTACGCGGCGTTCATGGCGGCAGTGGCCGCGGCGGCTTTCGTGCTCGGGGTATGGTTCCGGGATAGGCTGTATGTGCTGGCGGTGCCGGGCCTGGCGGGGGCGCTGTTTCCGGTGGGGCTGCTGGTGGCGCCGCTGGCGGGGACCGGGCAGGCGCGGGAGGTGCTGGTGGCGGCGGGGGTGGCGATCGGAGGCGCGCTGCTGGCGGGGCGGCTGCCGAGGACGGCGCAGTCGCTGGCGGCGAGCATGCTGGTGGGGACGGGAATCATCGCGCTGGATGTGGTGCTGGGTTCTCCGCTGACGCGGCAGTCGGCGCTGGGGTTCCAGGTATTGTCGGGGTCGCGGTTCTACGGGATTGGGAACGAGTACGTGGGGGTGTTGGGGGCGATGGTCGCCATCGGCCTCGGCGCGGCACTTCAGCAATCGCCGAACAGGGTCTGGCTGGCGGTGCTGGTCGGCACGGCCGTGGTGCTCGTGATTGGGGGCCCGTGGTGGGGGGCAAATTGGGGAGGGTACGTCGCCGCGCTTGCGGGGTTGATCGCGGTCTGGGTGGGGGCGAGCCGGGGCCGGGCGCGGGCGGCTGTGGCGGGGGTGTTGGTGGTGCTGGCGGGGGCGGCGCTGCCGGCGGCGCTCGATCTGCTGAGGCCTGTTGCGGAGCGCACTCACATGGGCACGGCGGCGGCGGCGCTGCTGGGAGGCGAGCTGGGAATGGTGGCGGATGTGGTGTGGCGAAAGCTGGGCTTGAACTGGGGGCTGGCCGTGCGCGCGGGGTGGTTGTGGGCGCTTCTGCCTCTGGCGCTGGCGGCCGGAGGCGTGCACGCGAGGAGGGAGGGAGCGGCCGGGGAGGTGCTGTCGCGGGAGCGGTTCGTGTCGGCCGGCCTGGGAGGGGCCGTGGTAACAGCAGTGGTGGCGATGGTAGTAAATGATTCGGGAGTGGTGTCGCTGGCGACGGCGTCGGCGGTTGTGCTGGGAGCGGTGGTATTCATCGGGGCGCGGAGTAGATGAGGGCCGGCGAGAGGATGCTGGGACTGGATTTCGGGGAGCGACGGATCGGCGTCGCGGCGAGCGACCCGCTCGGCATCACGGCGCAGGTGGTGACGGTGATAGAGCGGGGATCGCTGGCGGAGGATGTGGCGGCCATCGGGGAGATCGCGGAGAAGCGAGGAGCAGGGAAGATCGTGCTTGGGCTTCCGCTCAATATGGACGGGTCCGTAGGGCCGCAGGCGAGGCGGGTGCGCCGGTTCGCCGGGCGGCTGCGGCGGGAGCTGGGGATGGAGGTGGTGCTGTGGGACGAGCGCCTGAGCACGGTGGAGGCGGAGCGGGTGTTGGTGGAGGCGGATGAAAGCCGGTCGGCGCGGCGACAGGTGCGAGACGGGGTGGCCGCGGCGGTGATTCTGCAGAGTTATCTGGAGGCTCAGCGGCGGAGCGGGGCGCAATGAGACGCAGGAAGCGAGGGGCGATCTTCTGGGTGAGCTTGCTGATGTTTGCGGCGGCACTCGCTCTCCTGGGGAGCGCGGTCTGGGGTTTGGTGACGCCGGTGGGGGCGGGGCCGCCGCTGCTGATTTCGGTGGAGCAGGGGGAGTCGGTCACGGAGGTGGCTTCAGCACTGTGGGAGAGGGGGCTGATCCGGAACGCGAACGCACTCGTGGGGGCGGCCTACGTGACAGGCAAGTGGCGCTGCGTGCAGGCGGGGAGACACGAGCTGGATGCGAGCATGTCGGCGCTGGACATGTTGGATGCGCTCTGCCGGGGATCGCGCACGGCCTGGCATTGGATCACGATACCGGAGGGATACAGCCTGGGTCAGATTGCGGAGAAGGTGGAGGGGGAGGGGCTTGGCGGCGGGCGCGAGTTTCTGGCGGCGACGCGCTCCCCGCACCGATTCGAGGTCGTGTTTCCGGCCCCGCGGGAGAGCCTGGAGGGATACTTGTTTCCGGACACGTACCGCGTGGACGCGGGCGAGGCCGAGGACCAGATCGTCGCGCAGATGCTCCGCCGATTCGAGGAGGTGGTGTGGAAGGGGCTCTTCGAAGAGAGGGGCGAGCACGACGGCCGGAGCCTGCGCGATATCCTCATCCTTGCGTCGATGGTGGAGTGGGAGGCGCAGCTCGACGAGGAGAGGTCTACGATAGCCGGAGTGCTGCTCAACCGACTGAAGCGGGGCCAGAAGTTGGAGTGCGACGCGACGGTGCAGTACGCGCTGGGGGAGGGGCGGAAGTCCCGGCTGATGTATGAGGATCTGATGATCGAGAGCGACTACAACACCTATCAGTCCGAGGGGTTGCCGCCGGGTCCGATCTGCAGCCCGGGGGAGGCGAGCATCCGCGCGGCGATGGACCCGGCCGAGGTGCCGTACCTGTATTACGTTGCGCGCCCGGATGGGTCGCACGTATTCAGCAGAACCTTCGCGGAGCATCAGACGGCGACTGCGCGGGTGCGCCGAGAGAGTCGAGGGGGCAGGGGATGAGCCGGGGGATTCCGACACCATCGTCGCGGACGGGCCCACAGGTCGGCATGTGGCCGAAGCGGCGCCGGCCGGAGCGGGCGCTGCTGCCGCAGGTGATGGAATTTGTCGCAATCATCGCCTTCCTGTTCGTGTCGTATCATGGGCTGCTGTGGTGCTGGGAGAGGACGGCGCCGAAGGAAGTGGCCGTGCCCAACGTGGTCGAGATGACGGAGGTCGAAGCGACGAAGGTGCTGTCTGCGGCGGGCCTTCGGTCTCAGGTGGTCGGGTCGAAGCCGGACGAGGAGATTCCACCGGGTGCGGTGCTGGCGGCGGAGCCGCCGCCGGGCCGGGACGTCAAGGTCGGGCGACTGGTGCGGGTGACTCTCAGCATGGGGTCGCGCTGGGCGATCGTGCCGGACGTGCGAGAGATGTCGGTGGATCGAGCGCGGCCGCTGCTGCGGCAGGAGAACCTGACCATCGGAAAAGAGACCGCTCGCTATGATGAGAAGGTGCCGGTGGGCTACGTGCTGGGACAAGCGCCTGAGCCGGAGCAGAGAGTACCTCGCTCCACCCCGGTAGACTTGCTCGTGAGCAAGGGGCCGGCGCCGAGGATCGAGCGGCCGGGGGGAAGCGACGCCGGGGGGATGCGGCGGACGGAAATCGAATATGAGGTGCCGCCGGGGGCCAACTTGCAGGAGGTTCGGATCGTTGTCCAGGATCGGCGGGGGGAGCGAACGGTGTACCGCAACATCCATCGGCCGGGAGAGATCGTGAGGGAGACGGTATCCGGGGAGGGCCCCGGGGTCGTGGTCCGAGTCTACCTGAGCGGCCTGGTGGTGGAAGAGAAGACGCTCTGAGGGGCCTCGGGGGAGCATGGCGAGCTATCGCATCGGGATAGACGTGGGGGGGACGTTCACGCACGCGGTGGCGCTGGAGGCGCGGGGGCTGGAGGTGGTGGCGCAGGCGAAGGTGCCGACCACGCACCGGGCGGAGCGAGGGGTGGCGGCAGGGGTGGTGCAAGCGCTCGGGGTGCTGCTCGATTCCTCGGGGATGGGTCCGGAGCAGGTGAACTTCCTCGCCTACAGCACGACCCAGGTGACGAACGCGCTGCTGGAGGGGGATGTCTCGCCGGTGGGGGTTATCGCAGTGGGGTCGGGCGTGGAGGGGCGCCGGGCGGGGAAGGAGACGCGAGTCGGCGACATCGCGCTTGCGCCCGGAAAAGCGCTGCACACGATCCACAGGTATCTGGAAGGGGGCGAGTTCGAGGAGGCGGCGGTGGACGGCGCGCTGGCGGAGCTGAGGGAGGAGGGCGCGGCGGCGGTGGTGGCAGCGGAGGCGTTCTCCGTGGACGATCCCCGGCGGGAGCAGATGATCATGGCGCGGGCGGAGGCGGCCGGGATTCCCGCCACGGGCACGCACGAGATCACGGGAAGGTATGGGCTCCGGATTCGGACTCGCACGGCGGTGATCAACGCCAGCCTCTTGCCCAAGGCGATTGCGACGGCCGATCTGACGGAGGAGGCGGCGCGGGAGATCGGGATCACCGCTCCCTTGATGGTGGTGCGCAGCGACGGTGGGGTGATGGGGGTGGAGGATATGAGGCGGCGGCCGCTACTGACGCTCCTGTCGGGGCCGGCGGCGGGGGTGGCGGCGGCGCTGATGTACGCGCGGGTGAGCGAGGGCGTATTCGTGGAGGTCGGGGGCACGAGCACGGACATCTCGGCGATCCGGCACGGACGGGCGCTGTTGCGAACGGCGGAGGTGGGCGGACATCGGCTGTTCATGCGGACGGTGGATGTACGCACGGTGGGCGTGGCCGGCGGGTCGATGCCGCGGGTGCGGGAGGGAGGCGTTCACGCGGTGGGGCCGCGGAGCGCGCACCTGGCGGGGCTGCCATACGCGTGCTTCGTCGATCCGGGGGAGATCTCGGGTGACGGCGGCGCTCCGAAGGTCGCTCTGGTCTCACCGCTGGCCGGTGATCCCGACGACTACGCCGTGTTGGAGGCCGGGGATGGGCGCAGGATCGCGGTGACGACGACCTGCGCGGCGAATGCGGCGGGACGGGTGCCGGAGGGCGATTTCGCGCGGGGGAATGTGGAGTCGGCGCGGGCGGCGCTGGCCGCGCTGGGCATGAGGGCCGGCCTGTCGCCGGAGGAGGCGGCGAGGGCGATGATGGAGGTGGCGGCGGAAGCGCCGGCGGCAGTGGTGGAGGAGCTGATCGAGCAGCGCGGGATGAGCCGCCGGACGACGGAGCTGATCGCGGGCGGCGGGGGCGCGAGCGCGCTCGTTCCCGCAGTCGGCGAACGGCTCGGCCTGAGGGTACGACTGGCGCCGAACGCGCCGGTGATATCGGCCATCGGCACGGCGCTGGCGCTGGTGCGCGAGGTGGTGGAGAGAACCGTTCCGGAGGCGTCGGAGGAGGACGTTCTGAGGATACGGCGGGAGGCGGCGGAGGCGGTGGTGAGGCAGGGGGCCGATGCGGAGAGCGTGTCGGTGGATATCGAGTATGACGCGCGGTCGGCGGTGCTGAGGGCGGTGGCGAGCGGGCAGACGGAGCTGCGGGAGCGGGACGTGTCGCGGGCGGCCGCGGGTGACGAGGAGCGTAGGGCCGCGGCGGCGAAGTCGTTGGGGGTGGCGGAGGGCGAGGTGGAGGTGGCGGCCGACACGGGTTTGCTCCGGGCGTATCGGGGGAGCTGGTCGAGGAAGCGTCTCTTCGGTCTGCTGACAGAGCGGGGGCATGGGATCGTTCTCGTGGACGAGCAGGCGGTTGTTCGGCTGTCGCTGGTGGGCGGTTCGGCGGCGACGTTCGAGGCGGGGCGGGCGAAGGAGGCGCTGTCGCGGGTGCTGGAAGGGGAGACGCGGTATGGCGACGCGGGGGCGGAGCTGCCGCAGCTCTTCCTGGGGCTGCGGGGGAGGATCGTGAATCTGTCGGGGTTGGTGAGCGGGGCGCAGGTGCTGTCGCTGGCGGAGGCGGAGATGGCGGGCCTGGGGAGGGAGGAGCTGGTGGTGGCCGTGGCGGCGGCGCGGGGGGCGTGAGCGGGGGCGGGTTCGGCAGTATGCCTGCAATCATCCTCAGGAGGAGACGATGGCCGAAGCGGGCCGTTTGACGAAGGAGGAATGGGAGGAACTCGAGCCGCTGCTGGCGGAGGCGGATCAGGGGGCGCACGAGCGGTTCATGCGGAGCCCGGAGGCGCGGGCCCTTTTGGGCGAGGAGGACAAGACCCCGGGGTTCTTGCTCCTGCAGCGGCTGAAGGAGCTGGACGACCAGACTGCGATCAAGCTGTTCCGGGCGACGGAGATGTACCAACACGAGATCACGCGGGCCGACATCAGCGCGGCCTACCTGCGGGGGAAGGCGATCGGCCGGTCGCTGGGGGATCGGCGGTCGGCGAACCAAGACGGAGAAGGTGAATAGGAGTCGATTGTGCGCACGCACGAACTGTTTGCCCCGACGCTGAGGCAGATCTCCGGCGAGGTCGAGTTGGCGAGCCACCGGCTTCTGCTGCGGGGCGGGTTCATCCGTCAACTGGCGGCGGGGATGTACTCGCTGCTGCCGCTGGGCCTGCGAGTGGTGCACAAGATCGAGAACATCGTGCGGCAGGAGATGGACGCGGCGGGCGCTCAGGAGGTGTTTCTGCCGGCGCTGCATCCGCTGGAGCTGTGGGAGAGGTCGGGGCGGGCGGAGTACTGGGGCGATGAGCTGATGAAGCTGAAGGATCGCGGGGGGCGGGCCTTCTGCCTGGGGGGGACGCACGAGGAGGTGATCACACAGCTCGCCTCGGAGGTGAAGTCGTACCGGGAGCTGCCGTTCACGCTCTATCAGATTCAGACGAAGTTCCGGGATGATCCGCGCCCGCGGGGGGGGCTGGTGCGGGTGCGCGAGTTCACCATGAAGGATGCCTACAGCTTCGATCGGGATGTGGCGGGGCTGGATGTGTCGTACGACAAGATGCTCGAGGCCTACCACAAGATCCTGAAGAGGATCGGTCTTCCCTATCACGTGGTCGAGGCCTCGGGCGGAGGCATCGGAGGGTGGGACACGAAGGAGTTCGAGCTGCAGACGGAGACCGGGGAGAGCCGCTACCTGCGGTGTGAGTCGTGCGGGTACGCGGCGACGCCGGAGGTGGCCGAGTTCAAGCAGGAGGTGGCGGAGTCGACGGAGGCGGAGCGGCCGTTGGAGCGGGTGGAGACGCCGGACCAGCGGACGATCGAGCAGGTGACGGCGTTCCTGGGGGTGCCGCCGGAGAAGCTCGTGAAGACGTTGATCTATAGGACAGACGGTCGGGTGGTGGCGGCGCTGGTGCGGGGCGACCGGGAGCTGAGCGAGGACAAGCTGCGGGCAGCGTTGGGGGTGTCGAAGCTGGCGATGGCGGATCCGGCCACGATCGAGCGGGTGAGCGGGGCGCCGGTGGGGTTCGCCGGCCCCGTCGGGATCAAGGAGGCGGAGATCGTCGCCGACGAGGAGGTCAAGGGGGAGCGGAACTTCGTGACCGGGGGGAATGAGGGGGACCTGCACGTGAGGAACGTCAACTGGGGTCGGGATTTCGAGGTGAAGAAGTGGGCCGATCTTCGCCATGGGGAGGCGGGCGATCTCTGCCTCAGGTGCGGCGAGCCGCTGAAGGGCTATCGGGGGATCGAGCTGGCGCATATCTTCAAGCTCGGCACCATTTACAGCGAGGTGCTGGAGGCGTTCTTTCTGGACGAGGACGGGCAGCGAAAGCCGATGGTGATGGGTTGCTATGGGATCGGGACGACGCGGATGATGGCCGCCGTCGTGGAGGAGTTCCACGATGAGGCGGGGATCATATGGCCGATGGCGGTGGCGCCGTATGAGGTGGAGATCATTCTTCTCAATCACGACGACGAAGCGCACTCGGCGCTGGCGGAGAAGCTGTATACTGAGCTGCAGGAGGACGGGTTCGAGGTACTGTTCGAGGACCGCCCGGAGCGGGCCGGTGTGAAGTTCAAGGATGCCGACCTGATGGGGGTGCCGGGGCAGGTTGTGGTCGGTCGGCTGGCGGCCGAGGGGAAGGTGGAGGTGCGGCGGCGCGGGGGGGAGAGCCGGACCGTCGCCGTCGAGGAGGCGGCGGGGGCGATGAGGGAGCTGCTGTCCAGCAACTTGCCGGCTTGAGGGGCGTATGGATCCACTGTTCGTGCTGCTGAAGCTGATGGGGGCGGTGATCTGCGGCGGGATCGTGGGCTGGCAGCGGGAGGCGCACGACCGGCCGGCGGGACTGCGGACGCACGTTCTGGTGTGCCTCGGCGCGACGGTGTACACGCTCGCCTCGCTGAGCTTCAGCGGTCCCACCTCTGACCCAGGGCGAGTGGCCGCGCAGGTGGCGACGGGGATGGGTTTCCTGGGGGCGGGGACGATCATCCGTCACGGCAATACCGTGCGGGGGCTGACGACGGCGGCGAGCCTGTGGGCGGTGGCGGCGATCGGGCTCTGTGTGGGCATTGGCGGGGAGGCGATGTGGGTGGCCGGGATGGCGACGGTGATGGTGCTGTTGACGCTCACGGCGCTGAGGCGGGTGGAGGTGGCGGTGCTTGCGCGGGCTCGGGTGGCGCACCTGACGCTCACAATGGCGGAGGGGGCCCGGGGAGTGGCGTCCATCCGCAGGGCCTTGGCGGAGCGCGGGGCGGAGCTGGAGTCGATCGAGATGACAGAGGTGGGGCCGGGCGAGGTGCAGGCGATGCAGCTCCGGGTGGTGCTGCCACATGGGTGTGACATGGCGACGCTTGGGCCGGAGCTGGCCGAACTGGAGGGGTTCGTGTCGGTGCGGTGTGAGTGAGGGCGCGGCGCGCCGCGGTCTACGCTAAGGCGTGGGCGATCCAGACGTTGGGCTCGAGGTAGAGGCCGAGGTCGGCGGCGCGGTCGATCTCAACCGGGCATAGAGCGCCCGGCACGATGTATCTTCCGCTATCAGGGAACTTCATTTCCGTCCAGTGCTCACATTCCGCGACCGTCCCGGTGATGCGCATGGATTGAGGGCAGACCTTGACGATCCGGCCGCCGAGGCGGGCGTGGACCCGCAGCCAGGGGTCGAAGGGAAGGCCGGCTTCGTCCGTCCACGTGATGTAGCGGTCCATCGGGGTGAGGGGGTACCGGCTCTTGAGGGTCGGGCGCGCGGGCACGATGAGGGTGCGAAGGCCTTGTTCGCGGCCGATGGACTTCATGGTAGCGACCGCCGCCGAACTGAGGCGCTTGCCGCGGTGGTGCTGCGAGACGACGATCTGGAGGGCGCAGTGAGTGTGGCGCTGCCGGCCCTCGACGTCGTCGCTCAGCCCCTGGGCGACGGCCAAGTCCCACCCGGTGTCGGGGAGGTCTGCCGGGTCGCCGTCCCAGGCCAGGGGGAGGCTGTTGCCGACGGCGACGATCTCGCCGTTCTCGGGATCGGCGAGGGCGAACTGGAAGTGGGGGAAGCGGTCGTAGAGTTCGTTCCAGCGGCGGGCCGCGGGGTCGTGGAGGATGAACTCCGGCCACGACGGGAGGGTAACCTCGTCGGCTCGTTCCCTGAGGTCGGCGCGGTCGGCGGCGGTGATGAGAACTGGGGTATCATTCCGACGCATGACGTGGAGCCTAGCAAATCCGGGTGACGCGCGTCAACCATTCGTGGCGGCCGCCTCCCGCCCGGCGCGGTCGACGGCGCGTGAGGAGCGGCGCTCCCGATTGGAGGCGCCGCTCCTCAGGAAGTCGGTGGCAGGAGGGGGCCGATCAGGGAGCGGCGGGGACGGGGGCGCCGCGAGGCACCGGAGCGGGGGTAACCGGCCCGGGGCCCGGGATCTTCGCGAAGGCGACCTTGTACCCCATGGCTTTGAGATCCTCGACGTGCTCTCGCAGGTTCACCTTGCTGAAGAAGGGCATGGCATCGACGAGGCTGCGTCCGTTCCATTCAGCGATCACGGCATAGACGATCCGGTAGTCGCGGGCGGCGATTCCGTCGGGGTCGAGGGCGTCGAGCAGATGCTCGAAGCTGGGACGTACTGGAGCCGGCTTCTGGTTCACTGCCGCGCGCATCTTCTTGCGCACCTCCCGCCGGTACTCAGGGCTTCGCACGAGCAGGTCGGCCGAGACGAAGCCCTGAGCGAAGAGGTGGCTGAGGGAGGAGGAGGAGAGCTTGCGCTTGACGTGGATGAGGTCGCCCTTGTTCGAGAGGAGATCGCAGATCTCAATCGACGAGGTTCGATTGGATATCCGAACGGTCTTCCTGTCGAGGAGCAGGTACTCGTCGCGGGTGTCCGCCGCATCATCGTTGTACTCGCCCTCCGTCTGCTCTTCCTTTCCCCTGGGCAGCACTCCTCCATACTGAGCAATGCTCTCCAAGTAGGCATTGAGGGCCTTCAAGTAGTCGCGATCGATGAGGTAGAAGTCGCCGTCCTCCAGCACGTAGCTGGCGCGCTCGTGGTGGATTTCCCCGGTGAGGCAGCGGAAAACCGGCCAAGCGTCGATGCGCTCCCCGGACTCGTCGACCGCCTCGACGCTGTGCTGGGAGCGCAGCCTGTCGAGATCGAGATCGGTGAGCTGGTCCGCCTCGGTCAACGTCGATAAGTACTGTTCCAGGCTCACATCGCTGTGCTCTGCTTCGCGAAGGAAGGAGAAGCGGAGGTGCGCCACCTTGCTGAAATCGACGAACTCCGGCGGCGCGAGGTCGAGCGTGCGGCGCCCCCTGTCGCCGCCTCTGATGAGCGCGACGACCTTTTCGCTGAGCGTTCGGATGAGGTCGGGGTCAGTGACGATCTGAAAGTCGTTCACCCATGTGAACGTTTTGGGCGGGGAGCCATCTCCGTAGGCATCGAGGAGTTCCTGGCACAATGCCTTCAGCGAGCTGAAGAGCACGGAGCGGTTGAAGCTGACGGCATCATTCCCTGAGACTCGAACTCCAGAGAACGTCGTTTCCTCCGAGGCCGCGGTGACAGACCGCAAGACATCCTGGCTCGGACGCACTCCGAAGAGATCGAAGGGGATCTCGCGGCTTGCCTGGCGGCTTTCGTACATGGTGAAGTCCTCCCGCACGGTCTTCTTGCCGACGCGACGGACCCGTTCCATGTCGGCCGCTCGGAGAACGACATCCCGCCCGAAGTGTCGTTCATAGATGTCGTTCTTGAGAAGATAGCGACCGAAGCCGAAGGTGAAGGCGAAGTAGTATTACTCCGTTATATTAGATCATCCCGCGGGCGGCGGGGAAAGGGTTGGCCGCAAACGATGCAGACGCCGGTCCAGGTAGCGAGGAGCTGCTGGAGCCAGCCCAGGACCTGGGGAAGGGTGAG
>Ga0307379_10010723_pt1 | contig 12107 bp, 13 predicted proteins | sample UN2MG_FD_202237 | JGI IMG/M metagenome (GOLD analysis project Ga0307379, IMG submission 202237) | Soil microbial communities from Risofladan, Vaasa, Finland - UN-2 | ecosystem: Environmental > Terrestrial > Soil > Coastal area > Acid sulfate soil | place: Finland: Risofladan, Vaasa | collected... | reverse complement strand
CCATCTGTTTGGTAATGTCAAACGACTTTGTCTTAGCCATTTTAGTTCCTCCCAAAGGATTGGTTGACTAAAAAGCAAAACTGGATAACATAGCCCCTTTGCTCTGCTTCTATTACCGAAGCTTCTTGGCTACTACGGGCTATTCCGTCCCTTTGCCACCTTGTCTCGGTACTTTCGTCCTCGTAAGATCTTTACTTGTGACTTTTCCCTTATCACCAAGGTGTTAGGTTCTCACGTTTCCCATAGGAGCCTGTGTTATCCTCATGTCACCTTTACTCCGGCTACCACTTAGGCAGTAAACAGGTTTCTCCTAAGCTAATCCCAGTGTAGCCATCCCCACTGGTTTTGATAGCGATTGAGCTTTTCGAAGCGTCTTCGATGGTTCACTTGCGTTCATCTTGATAACACATATCTGACAAAATCTTCTGTTTTGCCTTTTCCTTAACGCTCAATACCTTTGCTTTTGACAAAGGCACCTTAAGGTGATTTGAAATCACTACCTGTATAGCGACTTCGAGGGGCCTACCCTCATCTCCTATGGAATTTCAAACACCTGTCTACGATGTTTCTTCGTGACGCACGATGGCCAAGGCTTTTTTTAATATATCTCGCTCCTGACTGACCTCATAAAGCTCTTTCTTTAGCCTTCTGATCTCCTCTTCTTGGGGGGTGAGCCTTTGCTTGTCCTTCCCCGGGAAGGCTAGTTCTCCATTTTTGCTATACTGGGCACGCCATCTTCTCAGGTTACTATGGGTTATACCTAAATCCCGGGCGACTTCTTCCACTGTTTTCTCTGATGTCAGACTGTGACTCACTGCATCTTTCTTGAATTCCTCACTATATTGTCTTCTAATTCCCTCCATGTCTTTTGAACCTCCTTTAATTTAATTATAGCTCTTAACTTGGTGTCCAGTAAAACGAGGGAGGTTCATCGGCAAGCATCCTATCGATAGTGGCCGCACTTATCTTGAAGAGCTTTTCTCTTACCTTAGCATCAAGTTTTATTTCCCCATATTTTTCTAATACCGGGATGATCTCGGATAAGAAAGGAACCAGTCTCTTGGAACAGATATAATCAGATATTTTCCAGATCTTCTTTAAGGAGGCTATAAGGACATCTTGATCATAGATATTTTTCTTCTTCCTTTTGGTTTTCCTCTTATCTCTTACCAATTTTACCCTTTTACCTGCAATATTTATATACCCCAATACCTCTTTTATCCTTAAGGTCCTGGCGGCATAGGAGCGGCTATATGCTATATCTGGTAAGTTGGATGAATTCATTTAAGATATGAGTCTTTTCTTTTTTGGACGATCTTTGATATCTATCTTTTAATTATTTAGTTACGGCCTTTTTCTGCCTTATAGTTAACATTCCCTTTTACCTCCTCATATATTTAAAGAGATAATTTCTTATCTTTAGATATAAAGGAGATTAGGTTATAATTAAAATAATTTGGAATACTTTTTTGATGAGGCAATTGTTAGTGTAAACTTTAGTGGGGTAGTTAGAGGAAGATTGGAGAAAAAAAGAATAGTCACAATAGTAACTTTCTTTCTTGGTGAATAATACTATGAGCAATAGAGGAAAGATTGCCAAAGAGAAATAAAAAGGTGTAGACTTACCTATATACAAAACAAACCCTTTTTAACAAAGGAGGTAAGCTACACCCATGGATAATGATACTATAACAATAATCTTTCCCGAGGTCAAGGTTAAAATACCTATTAAGGGTCTAACCTTTGATATTATAGAAAATATGCTCTTTGAAATATTACAGAATATAGCCCGTAAGGTATTTGAAAAAGCCCTTACCGGTATAGATGATTACCTGCGTAATAAAAGAGAAAGAGGGAAACTTAAAAACACCGGTAAAAGAGAAAAATACTTCTTAACCCGTTTCGGTGATATCCTCTATGCCCGTACCCGCTATAAAGACAGACAAGGTAAAACTCATTATCTCTTAGATGAGGCCTTAAGTATAGTTAAAAACCAACGCCTCAGTCTATCTCGAGCCAGGATAGAAGATTTTCTTTCCAGTCTGTCCTCTTACCGAGAAGTAGTAACTCAAGCTAGGCTCTTATTGGGTAACTTCCGCTCTCATGAGGCCATAAGACAATCAGTAATCAAGGAGGGCAAATTAATCATGGAAAACCAGGAGAAGAAGTTAAAACAGATAGAGAACTTAAATTACCCGGATAAAGAGGCCCCCGCTACTGCCTACCTGGAAGCAGATGCTACCTATATTAGTTTACAAAATAGAGGTAAGAAGGAAAAAGAAAAGCTGGAAGTAAAAGTGGGAGTAGGCTATAGCGGGAAAGAAGCCCGTTATTCTACTGGTAAATCCAAAAGACTAACCGAGAAATTCACCTTTATCGGTACAGGTAAAGACTTTATGGAAAAACTAAGTCTCCTGGCAGAGGAAAGATTTTCCCTCTCCAAAGTAAAAAAGGTCATCTTCGGCGGAGACGGAGATTCCTGGATCACCTCCGGGATCAAAGATTACTTTTCTTCTGCCACTTATATTCTCGATCTCTACCACCTTTATAAGAAATTTAAAGAATGTCTTGGGAGAAGGAAAGAGGAACAGAAGGTAATAAAAGATTTACTACTATCTAATCAGATAGATAAGGGTTTATTAAAGATAGACCAGCTAATCAGAAATCCCTATGACCTTAAAGATAAAGACAATCTAGTAAAACTGTATACCTACATATCTCGTAACCGCCAGGGGATTATCAATCAGTTTAAACTAAAAGACCAAGAGATAGGAAGAGCCGGAGCGATAGAATCAAACATCAATAAGGCGATAGCTGCTCGCTTTAAAAAAAGAGGGATGAGCTGGAGTAAACCGGGAGCCCTGGCTCTCTTAAAGATAAAAGAGACTATCCTAAATGGAGAATGGGATGACTGGTGGGAGACCGAAAGAGAACGAAATATTAAAGTAGGCAAATACAAACCACCTCTGCCTGCCTCCTATTTTAATAAAGAAACAGAATCTTCTCCTATTATCGAGGTAACCATGCCGGCACTTTCAGGACCGGATCAGGGCAAACCCTGGGTGGGTGTTTTGCGAGAACTATCCCGGGCAGGGCATTTTAATTAATTAAGTAAAAATTATTAAGAGAGTTGATAGTGATGTATTACTGTAACCTAAATAAAATAAGGATAATTATGCTTATTCATACAAATAATAAGTTATAATAAAACAAGGGGTGGGTCTACCCAAAACCAGAAGAAATTTTTTCACCAGAAAAAACTACCCCCAAAGAGTTGACACAGACGAGGCAATTCGTCATCTTGTTTTTTTCACTCAAATATAGTATAATAATTATAATTCCGTATATTGAAAATAAATTTTTATCTTACCCTCAAAACTAAAAAGATCAAAAGGGCTCTATTATGAAAATTGCTATCATTGGTACCGGCTATGTAGGCTTGGTTACCGACACTTGCCTTGATGACTTTGGTCTCTCCGTAACCTGTGTTGACCAGGATGAACAAAAAATAAATCTCTTTAATTCCGGTGGTGTTCCCATCTACGAACCTAATCTTACTTCTCTTATCGAAAAGAACGTCTCAACTAGCAGACTTGGTTTTACAGCTGACACAAAAAGAGCAGTTATACAATCCAAAGTAATATTTATTGCTGTTGGAACTCCTCCCAAAGATGATGTTTCCGCCAACCTAAAGCAAATAGAAAGAGTTGCTCAACAAATTGCCCAATACTTGAATGAATATAAAGTCATCTTAGAACCTTCATTTAACAAAAATAAAAAACTACTTAAAACTCCCATCTTGCTCGACCTAAGAAACTTATACGACCCAGAAAAAGTAAAAATTATAAGCTTCACTTATAAGTGAGCGGGAAGAAAATAAATTAAATTTTAAATAAATTTTAAAAAGTTAGACGATAAATTAATATAGCTGAAAATCAATCATATGGAAAGGTTCAATGTAGTGTGCATGCTAGAGGTGATGATGTTGAAAGTGATGATGAAGAAGATGGAAGCGTTCCGTTTTTATGATTCTTGTAGACAATATTTTCATACAAGTGCCAAAAAAGTATTATGATGTTCTTTGTTTTTTTAAATGATTGAATGATAATGTCGAAGTGAGTATGCGCGATGGATTAATAAGTGGGAAAGATTATTTTTAAGGGGTTGGCATAATTGAAACTCAAAGAACTGATACAAGTAATAGATGAAAATATAAGTCTTAACATAAATGATCAGCAGTAGGTGAAAGATATTCCAGATGAATTGCTGGATGCTGACATTGTAAAGATTGACATATCAACAGTGAAGCCTCACAGGAAGACATTAGAAAAATTGGGGTACAGCTTTGAAGTTGGGGTTTAGTAGATTTAAAGTGAATTGAGGAAAATTTGATGAAAATTGCTTCTATTGAAAACATAAAAATTGATTCTTGCAAAATTGAAGAAATATAGAAAACGGATTTATAGTGAAAAAACTAAGATTAATCGAGATTATTTAAGGAGGTTAAAAATGAAAACCACATGGGAACTATTGGAAAACCTTAGTAATAAATATGGCGAATCATTTTATTTGTTAGATTCTCAAAAGTTTAAAAGAAATTACGAAGACCTTCTTAAAGAATTTCGAGATATTTATCCTACCACATTTATTGCGTACTCATATAAAACTAATTATATGCCAAAATTATGTAAATTAATTAATTGTCTCGGGGGATACGCAGAAGTGGTTTCCGAAATGGAATACAATTTAGCTATTAAAATTGGAGTAACACTACAAAAAATCATTTTTAATGGTCCTTATAAAAATGAAAAAACGGTAGAAAAGCTCCTATTAGGGGGGGGAGTTGTTAATTTAGATTCTTATTATGAACTAGATATTATTAAAAGAATTGCTACAAAAAATCCCGACAAAAATTTTTCTGTTGGAATTAGATGTAATTTTGATATTAAAGATTCTGTAACATCTAGATTTGGTTTTGATGTAGAAGGTGATGATCTTTATAATGTTTTTAATATATTAAAAAAATTCAATAATATTAATATTAAGGGATTTCATTGTCATTTTCCAACAAGAAGTATTGATTCTTTTATAATACGTACTGAAAAAATGTTGAGTTTAACTAAAAAATATTTTACTAATCCGCCGGCTTTTATTAGCCTTGGGGGGGGATTATTTGGTAAAATGAGCCCAATGCTGAAAGAGCAATTTAATATTAAGGTGCCAAGTTATAGTGAATATGCAGATGTGATAGCAAATAAGTTCAAGGATTTCTACCGGGATACAGAGTGTTCTAAAAAACCTAAATTGATTCTTGAACCTGGAAGTGCACTTGTAGCAGACACTATGAAATTTGTAGCAAGAGTAATTAATATTAAAGAAGTTCGCTCTAAAAAAATTGCGACTGTTTCTGGAAGCATTTATAATATTAACCCTGCATTAAACAATAAAAATTTGCCAATTACGGTGTACCATAATTTAAAAAGTAGCTGTACTGAACAAAAATATGAGAAAATAGATATTGGGGGATATACTTGTATAGAATCTGATTATTTATATAGGGGATATGATGGATCTTTAAGTATCGGAGACTATGTTGTGTTCGATAATGTAGGATCTTATTCTATCGTATTAAAACCTCCATTTATTTTACCTAATTTTGCTGTTATTGATTGTAATTTCTCAGAAAACTCATTTGAATTAGTTAAGAGAAAGGAAGAAAATGATGATATTTTTAGAACTTTTAAATTTTAATATTACTATTCAATCAGTTTAGGCTAATTTGTAGCCTCCGAGGTAAAATAGCAGTTATTTATATAATAATCATTTCATGATTAGTATAGTATTAAATATTGATACTTGCTACGCATTTATGCGGTCATTTCCATTGAAAAATATGCATAATGCATAAATAGGTTGTTGCCTGATATAAACATATTTATAGAGCTACAAATATAAAGAAAAGAGGATGTTTATAAGATGTATTTTTATTTTGTTATTAAAAGGATTTTAGATGTTATTCTTGCAATAATCATGATAGTATTACTATCACCTCTTATATTAATTATTGCATGTGCCATAAAGATAAATTCTAAGGGTCCTGTAATTTTCAAACAAGGAAGACTAGGTAAAAATGGCAAAGAATTTGTTATTTACAAATTTAGAACAATGATTGAGAGTGCGGAAAACATGGGAACAGGCTTGTTTAACTATAAAGATGATCCCAGAGTTACATAAGTTGGTAAGCTTTTACGTATAACTTGTTTGGATGAGTTACCTCAACTTTTCAATATTTTAAAAGGAGATATGGCTTTCGTAGGGCAAAGGCCTCCAGTAATTTATGAACTTGGTAGATATGAAGAATTAAGTGAAGAACAAAAGAAACGTTTTGCAGTTCTACCTGGAGTTACCGGTTATGCTCAGATAAATGGAAAAAATGAACTTTCTTGGGATGAAAAGATAAAATTAGATATTGAGTATATTGAAAAGGTAAAAAAATGGAGCTTTTTGATTGATATAAAGATAGTATTTTTAACATTTATTAAAGTAATCAGAATGGAAGGTTGCTACGAATTAAAGAAAGGTTCAAAGTCAGATTTGAGTAGTTGAATTAAGGATATCAAAAACATAACCGGTTGATTCTTACATACAAGCTATATTAGTTTTATTCGAAAATTGAGATATTAGCTATATTTAAAATAAAAAAATGAAAGGAAATTAAAATTTTTAAAATTTGAGCGAGCAAAAACAGAAAGGGGAAAATTGAATTGGAATCAAACATAGAAAATCGTTTAATATGGCTAAATGGTAAAATTGTACCAATAAATGAAGCAACTATAAATGTTTTGTCACCAACCTCTCAATTTGGAGTTAATGTTTTTGAGGGAATTAGATGTTATTGGAATAAAAAAAACAATCAGCTATATGGATTTAAATTAAATGACCATTATAAAAGATTGAAAAACTCAGTAAAAATGATGAGACTTGATGATAAATATTCTATTTCTGAAATGGAAAAAGGTTTAATTGATGTTATAAAAGCTAATGACTATAAAGAAGATGTTGCAATTAGACAAACTATTTTTCTTGACGGTTTTGGTAGTTGGAGTTCGACTGGACCCGTGAATATGTTTATTTCTCCTACTCCAAAAGGGCGAGCATATGATTCTAAACCAGGTATTAAATGCTGTGTTAGTTCATGGGAACGCATTAGTGATAAGAATATGTCACCCAGAATAAAAGTCGGAGCAAATTACGTAAACAGTAGAATGGCTCAATTAGAAGCTTTAGAAAATGGTTATGATTCTGCAATATTTATGAACAACCAAGGAAAGATAGCCGAAGGACCTGGTTCATGTATATTTATTGTAAGAGATAATACCTTAATTACTCCTCCCTTAACTGCCTCTGTTTTAGAAAGCATTACAAGAAGTACAATTATTAAAATAGCAGAAAAAGAATTAAATATTAAAACAATGGAAAGAGATATCGATAGAACTGAATTATATATATCTGACGAGATATTTTTATGTGGATCTGCTATGGAAGTTGTATCCGTTTTAAATGTAGATGGGATATGTGTTGATAATGGCATCCCTGGAAGAAATACAGAAGAAATAAAGGAAACGTATTTCAAAGTAGTTAGAGGCGAGATGGAAAAATATATTAATTGGTTAACACCTATTTACCAATATTGAAATGGGGTAATTGAATTGGAATTGATGTATATAACAAATAATTATCAAATAGCTGAATATGCTCAGAATTTTGGTGTAGATAGAATATTTATCGATTTAGAATATATTGGTAAAAAAAAACGACAGGGAAATCTTGATACAGTTATATCGAAACATTCATTAGAAGACATTACAACAATAAGAAAAGTAATTGATAAGTCTAAATTATTGGTGAGAATAAATCCTATATACAAGAATTCTAAAGAAGAAATAAATGAAGTTATTGAACGTGGTACAGATATTATTATGTTACCAATGTTTAAAACCCCTAAAGAAGTTAGGCTTTTTATTTCATATGTTGACAAAAGAGTTACTACTTGTTTATTACTCGAGACACCTCAAGCACTTGTAAGACTAGATGAAATTTTGAAAATTAAAGGTATAGACGAAATACATATTGGCCTAAACGATTTGCATTTAGGAATGGGGTTGGATTTCATGTTTGAGTTGTTAAGTGGAGGGATTATTGATTATATATCGGAAAAAATCAGGTTAAAAGGTATACGGTTTGGATTTGGAGGCATTGCCAAAATTAATTCGGGTATGTTACCAGCTGAATTGATTTTATCTGAACATTATAGATTAGGTTCAGAAATGGTTATTTTATCAAGAGAATTTCATGGCAGAGCTAATTCTTTAGAAGAATTGCAACAGAATATAGATCTAGAATATGAAATAAAAAAAATAAAATACTATGAAAATGAATTAAGGCTATATAGTAAAAAGAAGCTAAATGAAAATCATATAAAAGTAATTCAAATAGTGAATAGTATAATAAATATAAATTAAAATTAAGAACTTTATCTAGACCAAAGAGGTGTGAATAAGAAAGAAGCAATATTTTGGATTACAAAAACATTATCTTTTACATAAATTGAGCAATATATGTATATGAATTATTAACAGAATTAAGAATTCCGAGAGCGAATGTGGAAATATAGAATAGAGATGTGTATGGGGTGATTTCGGGCAAAATTTAAAAGAGTGCTAAACGAAATCGAAAGGATATGGAATTAAGAGTGAATAACCCTTTTAATAATGAGATAGTTTCTGTTATTATACCTGTTTATAATTCGGAAAAATATATTACTAAAACACTAGATTCAGTTTTAAATCAGACATATAAACTAATTGAAATAGTCTTAGTAGATGATTGCTCAATTGACAATTCAGAACAAATAATAAAAGAGTATTTGAGAAAACATGAATATATTACTTATTATCGACTAGAAATAAATTCTGGTGTAGCTGTTGCTAGAAATAAAGCCCTTGAGTTAGCAAAAGGTAGGTATATTGCTTTTTTGGATAGTGATGATTTATGGTATCCGCAAAAGATAGAAAAGCAAATAGCTTTAATGAAACAAAATAATATATCTATTTGTTATACGGCGATAGAGATGATTGATGAAAACGATAAATTAATTAAAGGTAAAAGAAATGTTTTAGAAAAGGTAGATTACAAATTTTTATTAAAAAATACCATGTTGGCTACATCAACAATAGTAATTGATCGTAAATTAACTGGCAACTTTAAAATGCCTTTAATAAGATCAGGACAAGACTATGCCACTTGGTTATTATTGATGCGTAATGGAATGAATGCATACGGAATAAACGAAGCATTAGTTATGTATAGAAAAGGCAGAAATTCACTTTCTTCAAATAAAATGAAAAATATTAATCAAGTATGGAACATACAGACAAAAAATGAAGAAATTAATTCATTAAGCGCAATTTATAATTCAATTTGCTATGCGTTCAATGCTTTAAAAAAACACTATTTATAACAAATATCTAGTTACCTTAGAAGTTGTATTGTTAAGTTTTCTATGTTCAGAATTTTAGTAGATACCTGCGGGCAAGCCCGTGGTATTCTGCCCTTGGGGTTAATAAATAATCATGATAAATATCCATATTTATTTCTAAAATTATTACTTTTTTAAACTTCTAATAATGGGAATAAAAAGGTGAATCTTTAAGGTCATTAACATAATTTTAAAATCAATCCAAAAAGAATGTTCCTTTACATATTTTAATTGAAGTCTTATTTTTGTTGGTCTAATTTTTTCTAAATAATCCCTATTCGGATCATCGCTTCCTGATAACAATTTATCTTCATCTGGATTCCAGATACAAGCCCAATCAGTTATTCCGGGTTTAAGCGAAAGAATTATTTTCTCTTCTTCTGTAAACATATTAACATAATAAGGGATTTCGGGCCTGGGACCCACAATGCTCATTTTTCCTCTTAAAACATCAATAAATTGAGCTAATTCATCAAGATTATATTTTCTAATAAATTTCCCCATTATTGTAATACACACATAATCATCTTTTGTAGTGGGTACTCTACTCTTATCAGTATTATTAACCATTGTCCTAAATTTAAATATTCTAAAGGGTTTTCCATCTTTTCCAATCCTTACCTGCCGATAAAATACGGGTCCTTTAGAATCTTTCTTAATCAAAATGGCTAAAATTAAAAATAAAGGACTTAAAATAATTAATACTATTAAAGAAGTTATAAAATCAAAAAAACGTTTTAACATTTATAAATATTCTACTTTCTCTTAAAATTAATACATGTAATCTTATTTAATTTCTTTTTACTACTATTATTTATTTTTTATTTTCTCTATTATAAATTGGCCTAAAATTCTCAATGGCAATATGCTTTTTTTAGTACCAATACCATATAAATTAAATCCTTTTTTCTCAATGGCAATTCTAGATACATTATTATCTTCTCTACAAACCCACTAATATTTCCTGTCTTTTTTATTGGATATTTTTCAATATATTTTTCTATAATCCCCTTTGTATTATCTTCACTCATTCCGTCAATCACAAAAATCTCTATCAAATTTTTTGGGTAGTCATTATATATTAAAGAATCAAGACATTTACCAATATATTTTTCCTCATTTCGACAAGGTACTACAATAGAAACGAAAGGTAAATTATTTTGTATCTTCTTCCCCATTATAACCTCTTGCAATCATTTTATTATAGTATATAGACTGCATATAATTTTAAATTTTTTTATTAAAGAATATAACAAGAATCGTAATAAAAACTAATTATCTTTCTTTCTAAGCATTACCTTTAAGCTCGTAGTACAAATATCTTCTATATTATATGAGTTAAATTTTTTATTTATTTTGAAACCATCCTGAATTTTATTCATAGAATTCTCATCTATTATCTTTTCAATATGAACTATATTAAATTTTAACTCATTAAATAAATTTAAATAATCATTTACTCTCAATCTATTACAAAAAGCAAATTGATTTCCAGCAATTTTCGACCAATCATTATCAGAAAAACGCAGAAAATTTATTCGACATATAGAATTATCTTGATGCTGAAAATGGTCACTCATATCAATAAAATGAATAGCGATAACACTATCTTTTAAAATTCTTTTTGCTTTAAAAAATATATTTCTTATGACTTCATATGGAATATGCTCAAGAGTATTTGTAGAAATATGATAGTCTATACTATCATTTAATAAATTAGTATTTGCTGCATCCGCTTGTGCTAAATACTGGATATTCGCCATTTTAATAAATTGTCGTGGAGTAAACCAATATTTTGATAATAAATTTAAACTCTCATTTAATATAATGGAATTTGTTTTATTAGAATACAAAGATTCAATCAAATTTCTATTTTTAGCTAAATAAAATAGACCATTTTCCATTATATTATAATCTAATCTTCTATATAAATCTACCGTAACAGCGCGTTTTGCACCCGATAAGAAAAAATCTACTGGCACAATTGCGTTATGTCCTGTACAAACTTCAAAAAATGTTTTTCCTTCAATTGGAAAATTATACTGATGAAGTCAATTCTCAATCTCAATTTACTTTGTAATATTTTGCATTGGGTCGGAAGTTAAGCGTCCAAATTTTTTTGTAAAAAATTATATAATACTCCCCCTTAGGTATATTGGATAATATTTCCATAATTTTTGCTTTTTGTTGCCACTTCATTATTAACTTCCTCATTAATATTAATTATATTTTATTTTCTATTATCTCCCCACTAAAAAGTATTTAAAACCATTCTCTTTTTCTACAATTTCTTTGGAATATATATTTCGCAGATCAAATATGTAATTATCCTTAATCATTTTTTTAATCCTTGCAAAATCTAACCTTCTAAATTGATTCCATTCGGTAATGATTACTAGGGCATCTGCTCCCTCTATTGCTTCGTATTCATCCTTACAAAATATTATTCTTTTTAAATGTTTTGGCAGCGTATACGATTTTGGTTGCTATTCAGTTCTTTTTTAATACTTAATTGTTTTAGAAACTGATAAATAATAGCAGTATTATGGAGAGCGTGGGCAACCTGAAG
>Ga0307379_10010722_pt1 | contig 12107 bp, 14 predicted proteins | sample UN2MG_FD_202237 | JGI IMG/M metagenome (GOLD analysis project Ga0307379, IMG submission 202237) | Soil microbial communities from Risofladan, Vaasa, Finland - UN-2 | ecosystem: Environmental > Terrestrial > Soil > Coastal area > Acid sulfate soil | place: Finland: Risofladan, Vaasa | collected... | reverse complement strand
GAGCACCTGTCTTCCAAACAGGCCGACTACCAATTATCACACGTTTCCTAAAAATTTGGCGGAGAGGACAGGATTTGAACCTGCGGTGGAGTTATAAGCCCCACAATTGATTAGCAATCAACCGCTTTCGACCACTCAGCCACCTCTCCATTAATTTATATTATACAAATTTGGCGGTAGATGAGGGAGTCGAACCCCCGGACGAGATTAACCCGCCAACGGCTTTCAAAACCGCCGCCTTTGACCACTCAGCCAATCTACCTAAAAATTTGGCGGCGAAAAAAGGATTTGAACCTTTGGGAGAACTTTCAATCCTCCAATAGTTTTCGAAACTATCGCCTTAAGCCAGACTCAGCCATTTCGCCTAATTTTCTCCCTCCTAAATTTTCTCCCTATTATCTCAACAATATCTCTGCTTGATACTAACTTACATTCCCTTGATATTTCATTTATTCTTCTCTTAGGAATATCATAATGATCCTTATGAAACCATCATTTCTAAATCTCCAGCCATTTGATGCAAATTTTCCTTACTATACGGCACACAGACTAAATGCCGCTGTTTGTCGCAATAATACTTCAATCCTTTCTTCACCCTATCAATCCTCTATGTTCAAATATTCTCCAAGCTTATCCCTTAAACAATACTGACAAATATCTCCTTCTATCGTCGAGGCATCTCCAAAAATGGAACTGTAACCTCCAACAAAACGAATAAGATGAAATTCTTGTATCTCCATAACGTCATCTTTATTATCGTAATAATACTGCTTCTTACAAACATTGCAAGTAATACTCATAGGCTTCTGCTGTTCTGTTATTTCTATTCCATATTCTATCATGTTTTTTCTCCTTGTTTAATTGGCAAATAAGTTACTTTTTCACAAACCATACATTTAGCATGGCACATCGAGTATCCTATTGATTTTGTCTTATCACATATTCTTTTTTGACCTCAACAAAACCCTGTATCGTTTTGACAATCCCGCACTCTTTCTTCCATAATTGATTCTCCTAAATTTGGTACCGGAGGTGGGACTCGAACCCACAGTGTTTGCCGCAAGGGTATGGGATTTTCATCACACATTTCTTTCGATTTTGTGCGCTGGACTTTCTCTTCGCCATATCTTTCGATTTAGGCGCACTCCCGTTAAGTCTCTACACCTTCCTATTTCTAGGCTTGGCTCGGGATTGCCATTTTAAAGGTTTCCCCGAATTTGAGAGTGTTCACTTATATGCTTTCGCAAATAAGGCTCAATTTAATAAGTCCCATGCGTTTCGCCAATTTCGCCACTCCGGTATTTATTTTTCAAAAAACAAATTTGGTAGGGATGAGAGGATTCGAACCTCCAAACGACTGGTTCTAAGCCAGTTCCATATGCCAATTCTGGTACACCCCCATTATGCAAATTTGGTAGCGATAAAGGGATTCGAACCCCCACGATATTTCTATCGGCAAGTTTTGAGCCTGCTGCGTCTGCCAGTTCCGCCATACCGCCATTTCAAATTGGTACGAATGAGAGGATTTGAACCTCCAAGCTCTTTCGAGCATTAGCCCCTCAAGCTAACGTGTTTGCCATTTCACCACACTCGCATAAATTTTCAAAGAACAAAACTAAACATTGGAGCACAGAGTCGGATTCGAACCGACGAGAGGGCGAACCCTGTGGGATTTGCAGTCCCATGCCTTCAACCGCTCAGCCATCTGTGCATTATTCTCCCTCAACATCTTCAATTGCTTCTCTTGGAACGCCTATTTTCCACATATATCCCATCAAATCAAAATTATGCATAACCGTCGAACAATAAAGTTTATCTTTTTCGTCCGTTATTACCCATCTGTCGTATTTTGTTTCTGCCTTATGATCTTTTATTTTATCTATCATATATTCTGAAAGATAATATTTCTTAACCACGAATGAGGCAGAGCTTGAATTACTTACTAATCCGTTTCTTATTTTCATTTTTGACACTCTCCTTGTGAAATAAAAAAAGCCCGCTAAGTTTTCCTTAACGGGCGTTCTGAAATCTAATCTAATTTAAAGGCTAGATAGACCTCGGATCAGCCCGTCTTTTAGACAGGATAACAATGACGAACTGAGGCTAAGTATTCTATCTCTCATAATTTCTCCGCTTTCTTTGTTCTCTTTCCTTTTCTTATTTTCCTGCATCTATATTATACTATTTTTAAACAAGAATCAAGAAAAACTTTCAATTTTTTTTCAACCTTAAAAAATAGGTACAATCATCGCTAATGGAATACTGTGAATCGACAGGTTTAAATTGTCAACTCCGATTTCTAGAAAACCTAGCATCCCGTAAGTGCAACGATTGTACCTTAAATTCACTTTATTCTACCAGACATAATCCCTTTAGCGATTTCCAATATATTCTCGTCTACCGGATAACTTTGATTTTTTTTCTTATCGACCTTATCATCTAATTTAGTACCCAAGGATTGTTCATCGTCATCGTCGTCGTCGTCCATTTCTCCGCTTGGCATAAGTCTATCTATCAACTCTTTATCTATTGTTATCTCTATTTTCTCCATTGCCGCTAAAATAATTGCATAGGCAAAATTAACTTTTACAAACCCTTCTATCCTCCCTGTTCGATTAGAAGACAACATTATTTTTACAGATACAACATTCTCCTTCATGGTTTCGCTATAAACCGCTTCCATAATAATACCAGAGAGAAAGCGATCCCCCGCAGTCCATGAATCCAACATCGTTTGATAAAGACCTAAAATGTCGGAATTAAAATCATAATCCTCTTCTTTACTTTCGCTAAGGAGATAATTAACAATGGATGCATTTTTTTCATCAATAGGGAAGAAAAGAACCAAACTCATATCTGAAGGACAACCGAGAGGCACAACAGGACCCTGATACTTTGGGGACGAGTAATCCTTAGGTGTTGCCTCTGAACATGGTAGAACTATAAACTTATACATAATTATTATCCTTTAAGTCGCATTCTTATTATACAAAAATTTAGATAAAACTTACCCAAAGATTGCGAGAAGAAAGCCCCTTGCTTGATCTATGGGAACTATGTCAAGAACTTCTGCCTAAAGGAAGAAAGGGCCAAAGCTTATCGGGCGTTTCGTCGCTTACGTTTGGAGCCCCTGAAGCCCCGGGAGGTCCATAAAAAAATCCCGTAACCCAATATAAAGGTTGACTATAATAGTAAGGATGAACCGCAACCACATAATAAGAAGGTCCAGTTGAATCGAGTTGTATTTTAGGCAACTGATAGCCCTGAAATCTGTACTGAAAAGCTGCTTTTTCTTCTGGTGTCATATTATCTCCAAAGTATTTATGGTTCTCTGGGCAATGTTATGGCTTCTACTAGTCTGTTTAATTGCTGCAAACCTGTAATAATTCTTTATTTTATCCTGATATTCGGGATCAAAGTCAGTTATACTAACTCTTCCTTCCACGACATTGAGGACATCTGTCTGTAATTGGAGAACAGATGGGGGAATCTCAAGAGCAAAAGGATTATAACTAATATTCTTAGGTATTAAGGGAGGCAATGGGAACAGGTTGAAAAGTTGTGTTTGGACTACCATATATCTCCCCCATTAGTTTAAGAAGCCTATCTCTATCTTCCTTGCTTATATTATTCGTGGGAGAGTCTATAAAAACCTTCACTAAAACATCGGACTTATTTGACATTTCGCTATTTTTAATAATGTATTGATGGCCAGACTTATTATTTCTATCCAATTTAAGCGAAAATGTTTTACAATTAAAAACATTAATCTTAATGGTTTTATCTGCCAAAACAGTATCAAAAGGAACCTTAACTATAAGATGCAAATTACCATTTCGAAGCGTCACGCCATCCTGAGAAGAAGGATAATCTACAACTATATGTAAATCTCCAACTATTTTTTGGCCCTGATAAAAAACTTCGTTGCCCTTTCCGACTAAACGCAAAGACGACAAATGAGATATATTGGGCGGGATTGTAACCGTCATACTTTCATTAACGGTACTATAGGCATTGCCACAGCATTTTGAACATGATTCAAATTCAAAACCAGTTCCACGACAATTTTCACATATTGTACTAAACACAACATTTGCTATTTGACCTTGGCGTGCTCCCTTGCCATCACAATGAACGCATTTGGAAGTAGTAGGAATATGCCCATTGCCGTGACAACTTTCGCAAGCTATCTTTCTACCTATTGATATTGCAATCTTATCTCCCCTAATAATTTGCTCCAAGGACAAATTAAGTCCCACTCTAATGTCGGGACTCGTCATTCTTTGGGTAGTTCCAAAAGGAAATCCCTGAGAACCCATTGAGCTATGGAAAGAAGAAAAATTACTAAAGGGGGAAGCATAAGAATTACGCGAATTACTAGGGCGACCAAAATAACTATGGCCTACTCTGTCATAATGTGCTCTTTTATTCTCATCCGACAAAACCTCATAAGCTTCTGAGATTTTTTTGAACCTCTCTTCCGATTTCTTGTCGCCTTTGTTGGTATCGGGATGATTTTTTAAAGCTTTTTTGCGATAAGCTTTCTTTATTTCATCCTGCGAGGCATCTTTAGAAATCCCGAGAATTGTGTAATAATTATCACTCATATTAGGATGTCTTTTCTGCGGGTTGGGAGAGTCTCTTTTTAATCAACTCATAAATAAATTCATCTTTCTTGGCATCTATAGTAATTGATTGTATTTTCTTAAGTCCCATCTGATCTATTGCCAACAGCGCATCAGCAACACATGGTTCTATGTGTTTGGAAACTATTCTATTAAGAATAGCTGCATTATTGCCATGCTCTGTTTCGCTTTTCTTAAGCAACAAATTAACGCATTTCTCGGAAAACTTAAATTTGCAACCCCTATTATCTATTCGTGAGATCAATTCTTCCAAGCGCATCTTAACAATAACATTAAGATGATCTTTATTTAATGGCATAAAGGGAATAAACTCATCGACTCTATTAACGAACTCCTCTCCGAACTTGCCCTTACAGTAATTTATCAACCTTTTTTGAGCAACTTCAATATCATTTAGTTGTGCGGCATCTCCAAACCCCAATTGCCCCTGTTCTTTGTTATGCATTCCGAAATTGCCGGTCATAATCAAAATAGTATTTTTGAAATTAATCTTATTACCAATCGCATCTGACATTATCCCATCAGACATAACTTGGAGAAACAATTTCATAACATTCGGATGGGCCTTTTCTATTTCGTCCAAAAGTACAATCGAGTAAGGTTTTCTCTTAACCTTGTCTATAAAAACATCCACTTCTTGAAATCCAACATAACCGGGAGGGCTACCGATAAGTTGACTAACCGTATGCTTTTCGGAAAACTCAGACAAATCAACCCTAATAAAAGAAGATTCCTTATTAAACAAAGCAAGAGCCAGTTCTTTTGCCATATAGGTCTTGCCCGTTCCAGATTCTCCGCCGAAGACAAAACTACCTATAGGCTTATTGGGATCTCTTACTCCACTATAAACGTTCTTTAAAGCTCTACAAATAACATCTACAGCCGATTTCTGACCAATGACCCTAGAAGATAAGGTTTGCTCAATTTTTTTAATTCTTTCGTAATTGTCCCACAATATAACCTCAACGGGAATTTGTGATTGCTCGCTTATAACTCTTGCAATATCTTCGGCCATTATAACTATCTCTTGGTCTCCTTCGGATTTCCATGCGTTTTTCTTTGCACAGGCCGTATCCAAACAATCAATGGCCTTGTCGGGGAAAAACTTATTAGGTTGATATCGAGCAGTTAAATTAATAACTGCATCTAACGCATCGGAGGTAATAATACAGGAATGATATTCTTCCAATTTCGGACATATACCCTGCAGAATTTGCATTGCCTGTTCTTTTGACGGCTCCTCCACAAGAATTTGTTGAAACCTTCTCGTTAGGGCTGCTTCTTTCTGAAAATGTTTTTTATAATCATCTAAAGTGGTAGCTCCTACGCATCTGAGATCTCCCCTTGCCAAATAAGGTTTAAGAATATTGGAAGCATCTAACGACCCTGTTCCTGACCCTGCCCCTATGAGAGTATGAATTTCATCAATAAACAAAATACAATTGGGAGTATTTTGAACATCTTTGATCAAAGCCTCCATTCTCTCTTCAAATTGGCCCCTATACTTAGTGCCTGCCACAAGACTAGAAAGATTAAGGGAATAAACTCCACATCCGATCAAATGCTTGGGAACGGTTCCATTAACTATTCTTTGAGATATTCCTTCTACAATTGCCGTTTTACCGACTCCGGGCTCTCCAACCAATATTGGATTATTTTTAGTCCTACGACACAAGATGGTGATGGCGGACTCTATCTCTTTTTCCCTTGCCAAAATAGGATCTAACTTATTCTGTCTAGCTAATTCGGTTATATTAACGCAAAACGACTCTAACGAGGAAGTTTTCTGATTAGATCGTTTTTTTCTTTGTCGCTCGGGATCGTCCGTTCTCGTTTTCCTTGTATATTTCCTGTCCATAAAATCTCTAATACGAAACCCCCGAGCTTCAAATACGCCTTTAATTTCCCCAACTTCTTGTAATAAAGCCAAAAAGATATGTCGGATGCCAATATAATCATTTCCCGATTCCTTGCTAATTTCATCGGCCACCTTACATACCGACACTACTTCCTTAGATATTTTCAAATCTTGGAGATCAGGAAGTTTATGATTATCGACTTGTTTAGAGGACAAGAGTTGCTTGAATTTCTTGAGACATTCTTCTAGGTTGACCCCCATATCTACAAGAATTGAAGTAACTTCATTAGCCCCAGTGCTAAGTATGCCCAATATAAAAGATTCGGGATAAATACAATCCACCTTAGCGTCGATACTAGCTGCTTTGGCAAAAACTATAGTATGCAAAACATCACTATTAAACTTTTCATAGATTCTATCTTTGTTTGTCATAATTTCCCTTTAGTTAGGCACAAAACTCTTCGTCAGTTTCAAAATTTAAAAACTTACGCAATCGTTCTACGCCATCGTTTCCCCCTATAGTTACTTCTTTGTAAACATCAATTAGATATTCTTTTAGTGCTTCGTCCAAATCGGGATATCTAGCTACCGCCATCTCCCCCGCCTCATTCATGGCAATTAGAATTCTACCTTTGTCGTCCTTTAAGTTGTATTTCATGGTTCCAAATAACCAATGAGAGGATTGAAATTATCGGGCATATACTCGTCGGCCCCGGTTTTGACAATCTCTTCTAATTTATTAGTTATCAAATTAATATCTTCTTCGTGCTTAAATTTGTCCATTTCTGTTTCTAGTTCATTAAGAAGCCTGCTAATTTCATTGTCGTCATAGAAGTTTAAATAACGAACCTTTTGAATCATCTTTCGCAATCTTGTTTTATGACTATCTGTTAGTTTCTTCTTTAATGCCTTACGCCCCATCGACTGAAGAACGGAATCGCACAACTCAGCAACATACCCCCTCATTGCCATAACCGTTGAATTCAAAAATCCATCAATATATTCTTTCCTCTCTTGAACATATTGCTCGGCCAATCTTTCTTTAAGTTGCTTTTCCAATCTAGAGGTAAAATCTTTATTTTCAGATTCTCTCTTTATTTCTTTGGCCTTTTCTATGTTCCCCTCTAAAACAGACGGCATAAGAATAACTGAATAAACGGTTTCGTATTTAAAACGAGACAATAAATCCTCTCTTGTGGGTATTTTTGCCACTATTTTGTTGACGAAATTAGTAACAAAAGCTTCTGTTGGTTGATCTTGGCTTTCCGGATAAAGTCGTTTCCATGTATCTCTCGCCATATTAAAATATTCTCTCTTGACGGCTCTTATTATTTCGTCATATTCATTGCCAATATTTCGAACCATCTGCAGGAAATCGTCGTGAATAATTTTGTTTTCTCTCTCCCACATTTCTAGGGCTGTCCAAGGAACAAATTTACCCCAAACAGTATCGAAAGAATGATCGTCCAGATTCTTCTTGGCCCTATGTATTACAGCCTTAATCTCAGAAAAAACCAGAGGTGGAAACAGCTTATATGTTCCAAGATGCACATACTTCTTCATGAATTTCAAGATGTCGGCGTCTGCAAAACGAATGCCCAAGTCCTCAAATTTAAGCGTAGATTTACCAGACCAAGCGGCAATAGACAATTTAACAAGCAAGCCCCTTTTCATTAAAGCAAAAGACCATGCTTCTCTAAACTCTTCGACCTTAATCGTCCTATCATTTAGTTGTATATCTTCTGTCATCTTGTGCAATTCCATCTAAACATAGGTTCTAATTTTTGCGGACAAATCTGATTAACGGTTGCCATATTAGTTATGCCGGGCTGACCGGCGTATTTTTTTAAAAAAGCAAACATCAACCTATCATCATTGTATTCTTTTGTTTCTCTATATAGGCAAGCCGCAGAAGCCCCAAATTTTCTGGAGACCAAAAGGCTACTATTATCCACCAATTTATACGGCAAGTTACTATCGTCACCTACTGATTCAAACCGGTCCTCTCCCAAACACTCTTCTTCATTAGCCCATATCTTTCTAACGCAATAAGCCCACTCCTTATCCTCAATGGCTTTTATCAGAGATTCTAAATGATTATCGTCATACCAAACGTCAGTATCGGCAAATGTAATATAAGGTGTATCTGCTGCCATTAAACCTACCGCTCTCAATGCCGAACCAGCCGCAACACCCCTAACCATTTTTCCCCTAAGAACAATACTATAACGAATACTCCATTCTGACTTAGACTCTACGCCCAAAGGAGACCTAACCTTCATCGTTGACGGATCGGGATAAAAATACTCCCCTTCCCTTACGTCATCCCACAATAACAGATGAACGTAAGGAACCGACTGACGCTCCACACTAGCAATAAGCCTATTAAGATTTTTATTGCCTGTTGTAGGAGTAATAATAGTTACAAGGGGATCAGTCATCATTTTTCCCCGATGGTTGCTCCAATTCAAATCCGGGAGGAGGCGCAGATTGTTTTTGGACTGGCTGAACATTGAATATTTTATAGCTACATTTGCCGATATGATTAAGTGCTATGGAAGTATCTGCGAATATCCTTCCTCCAAGTAGCCTCCATCTTTCGCAATTATGACTGGCAAATCCGTTCGCAATAAACGTAGAAGTGTCCGTCACCAAACAAATCATTTCTCCTTTTTCTTTTAAATCTATAACGTCTAATACTTTTGTTTTATGTTGAGGCATAACCAAATTGCCATTCCCTTTTTTTTGCCCCAATAAATGCATCTTTCTCGACAAAGAAGGTTGTGTTTCCATAAAAAATTTATGAACCTGCCTACACCCAGTAATTCTAAATCTCTTAGAATCTTCTTTAAACTTATACTTCAAAATATTCAACGATTTTTTTATTTTTTGCCTAATTTTTTTATTTTGTGCATATTGGCTTATCGTTATTGATGCGCCATCGTAATTACCTTCTGCGTCATAAATGCCTGCCAAATATCCCTTGCAAAATATCGGCGACAATTCTTGTGCCTCGAAAATAGACAAAAATTTCTTAAGATTTTCACCCTTTGATTTTATATATAAACAATGTAAATCCTTATGTTTCGGAATATTAGAAAAAACCTTTGTATTTACCAAAAAGCCAACGATTCCCAATTGCGACAAGGAACCCTGTATTTTCTTAAGTATATCCATATCACAAACCATTAGTGTGGCCCCTAGGTTATTCCATTTTTTGTGCTTCGAAATATTCCCATCTCCATCCCAAACCCCACTAACGTATCCCTTTGCATAATCACGATTATTAAAAGAAAATGATTCCATACGATTAACATGATAAAAGGGTTTATAAACGTAATCTCCTCTCTTTATATTTTTCGTCTGTTCCCAATAACTTTTTGAAGAAGATTCTGTTTTCGACCCGTTTTTTATTCCCCTTCTTCCCTGTAATCTCCGCCCCCGCTCAATAAGCCATTTATGATCTTCTGTGGTAATTACTTCTCCTTCTTCTGTTATTATTTTAAATCTAGGCAATTTCTTAAAAATAATCCTTTCTATCGTTGCTTTTCTCAACCGCCTTTTTTGTCCAATTGGATTTTCATCAAAAGCGATAACCGTCTCTCCCTTATGTAGGTTTTTAATTTTTTTCCATTGAAAATCCTCACATAAAATTTCAGTATGTGGATGAACGGGAAAACTCCAATCTTCAGACAAATATTTTTTAAATGGCTTATCATTTCCCAATTCACCTACCTTCAAATCATATATCATAGGAATGTACAAGCCGTGTATAATTTTACCAGCAGCATTGTCGTCTCCATCATAAGTTAATTCGGGATACGCCTCGGCCATTTTCTCGACAACTGACCGCTTAACACACCAACAACCCGAAGACAACCATCTGGCTTCAACTACTCCACTGTCAAATTGTACATCTTTATGATTTGTTAGTATAGAAGAACATTTCGCTTGCCCCTCTTTTTTGATAGAATATAGGCCGCCAACAAATTCAAGATCATGAGCTACCAACTTATTAAAGATATTGTTAGTCTTATAGGCGTTAAGAACTTCTATGTCAGAATCTAAAGACATAAAATAGTCATATTCTTTAAAATCATAAAGAAACGTACTAATATGAACATTCCTAACCCTAGAAATAAGAGAATCATTCTCATTAAAGTAAATCCTGACTTGGTGTCCAGCCGAGAGTATAGCCTGATAAGTAGAATATATCATTTTAAGTTCAGGCTTACCTAAAATTGGAACAGATAAGAAAATCTTAGCCATTATTTTTTATCCTCTTGTTGTTTTTTAAGATTTTGCAACGTTTTAGCCAGCAAATCTTCCACTATGCTCGGAGAAACCTTTTTAATATCGATATTTCGCCCAGTAAGCATTATTTTCTGAGCCGCCAGATCTTGATCGTCAAGGCACTTAGCATTTGTGGTGGCTACGAAAACGATTCTTGCGATTCCCTTTTGCAGCAACATTCTGAGGCAACGATGACAGGGATGCCCCGTAATATAACAGGTAGCCCCCTGTATGTCTTGATCTGAACCACAATAAGCCAACAACGCATTCTCTTCGCTATGGATGAAATGATAATATTTTTCAGGACGAGTTAATGGAATTTCCTTATCGTTAGAACCTTTAATGGGACCATTATATCCCGTTGACAACACCCTACTATTCTTTGAAACCAATACACAACCGCATTTTGTACTAGGATCAAAAGAACGTTGTGCAATTACAAATGCCATTGCCAAATAATACTCATCAACATTAGGTCTTCCCACCAACGATTGATTATCACTCATATCATTTTTCCCTCACCTTATTATAAGCCTCAAAACTTATTTTTTCTATTTCGTCTATATTCTTATCGTCCAAGGCTCTATTCATTCGCTTATATGCCGCAGAAACCCATCGAGCATACTTTTTATAATCCTGCCGCAACAACCTCCTGCATTGACTAGCTACCTCTATATGAACACATTCCATTTTTTTAGTAACATCAAATCTTTTCTCGACAGCCGCAAAAGAATTAATATCTGACTCTTTTATGTCTTTAAACCCAAACTTTTTACAAATAAAGATGACGGCAGAAGTATGGTCCTTTAAGTCGTAATACTTTTGACAAAAATCAATTATTGTTCCGGACAAGCCGCAACCAAAACAATGAAACACCCAAGTTCCATCTTCCATCCTTCTTATGTGAAATGATCCTTTCTTTTCCCGATGGTCTGGAAACGGACAAATACATTTCGCAGAAACATTAGGTTCTCCCCACCGCAAAGTGCAAGAAATTTCCGTTTCTAAAAATTCCGACAGATCTACCTTTTTCTTAACATAATCGAAGAGGTATATAAATTTCAACGCCTTATTATCTAGTTCCATTACATGTCCAATATATTATCGGTGTCAGGTTTCTTTATGCTTCTGCTTTTTGACTCCATCAATTCATCTAACCACTCCATGTCTCCTTCGTCACTCTCCTTTACTTCTTCTGATAGAGGCGGTTCTTTTGGCTGAACTTTTGGCTGAACCTCTGGCGGAGCGAGCGAACCCACATCTAATTTCTTTAGATCTTCGTCTAAATCTATTTCAAGTCCTATGGCGGC
>Ga0307379_10010721_pt1 | contig 12107 bp, 17 predicted proteins | sample UN2MG_FD_202237 | JGI IMG/M metagenome (GOLD analysis project Ga0307379, IMG submission 202237) | Soil microbial communities from Risofladan, Vaasa, Finland - UN-2 | ecosystem: Environmental > Terrestrial > Soil > Coastal area > Acid sulfate soil | place: Finland: Risofladan, Vaasa | collected... | reverse complement strand
GGGTCCTCTGATCCGCCTGAGAGGAGAAGAACATGGCTAAAGTATTGACGGTAGATTTCGAAAAATGCACCGGCTGCCGGCTGTGCGAACTCGTTTGTTCCGTCAAACACGAAGGGGTGTCCAACCCCTCCCGGAGTCGGCTCAAGGTCGAGAAGTGGGAGTGGGAGGGCCTGTACATCCCGATGACGTGTCAGCAATGCGAGGATGCCCCGTGCAGTTCGGTCTGCCCGGTCAAGGCCATTTCCCGCGATGAGAGTCTGGGTCGGCTGATCGTGAACTACGAACTGTGTATCGGCTGCCGGTCGTGTGTGGCCGTCTGCCCCTTCGGCGCGATAAGCTTCGATACCGTCGGCAAGAAGGTGATCAAGTGCGACCTCTGCGACGGGGAACCGACCTGCGTCTCGTTCTGCGACGTGAAAGCGCTGGACTACGTCGATGCCCGGCAGGTCAGCATCGCCAAGAAGAGAGGCGCGGCGAAGAGAATCTCCGATGCACGGAAGATCGCCGTGACGGTTGCCGAAGAAAGGTAAGAGGAATCAGCGAGATCCTGCAGACGGCGGAAAGTGAACGACGTGAGCGTGAAGGTGAGCCTGCACAAGACGCATCGAAAGTTCACCGGCGGACTCGAGATCGTCGAGGTCCAAGGTGAAACGGTCGGTGATTGCCTGGACCACCTGGCGAGACAATATCCAGGAATAGGTGAGGCGCTGTTCGAGAAGAAAGGGAAACTGAAACGACACATCGAGGTCTTCCTCAACCTCCAGAGCACGTATCCGCAAGAGTTGGCCATGCCGGTGAAGGACGGAGATGAGATCCACGTCACCGTCATGCTGGCCGGCGGCTGACCCCGCTGCCGACCCGATCGCTGAAGGCGGCCGCTGCTCTCGCCCTTTCCAGCGCTGGTTCACCTGGACACCATTTGCCGATAAGTTATTCGTGTTCAATTGCTGTGATCCGCTGACCTGCGAGGCCTCGCAGTAGCTGTGAAAGAGAACGCCATGAAAGAGAACGCTATGAAAGAGAACGCTATGAAAGAGAACAAGGACGAGATCAAGGAGTCGCTGTGGCCATGAAAGAGAACGTCGAGATGTTCCCCGATGCCCGGATACCGTACGGCACCTGGGGAAGCAGCTTTTTCCCCGCGTGGCAGACGTCAGCGCTGGCCGAGGTCAACATAGGCCAATTTGCGGGGGAGGCGATGAACCGGATCCTCGGGCTCAGGAAAGTCCCCAACAGCGAATTGGATTATCTGATCATCGGTTCCACCGTGCCGTGGCACTGGAAGTTCTGGAATGCGCCGCTGGTGGCAAGCTGCCTGGGACGCCGCATCCCGGGATTCCATGTCGAACAGGCCTGTGCCACCGGGCTCCAGGCGGTCCTGCTGGCTGGTGCGGAAATCCAGAGTGGATCGAATCAAGTGGTCGGCGTGCTGACTTTCGACCGGACCAGCGATTCGCCGGTCGGCGTGTTCCCGGAACGGCGGGCACACCGCAGAACCATGGCGCTGAGCGACGTGTGGGACAATTTCGGATTCGACCCGGCCACGGGCCGGGCGATGATTGCCACGGCCGGAAATGCTGCCCGCAAGCACCGTCTCGACCGAAAAGAGGTGGAGGACCTCGCCTTCTGCCGGCATCAGCAATACTTCGAAACCAAGGCATCCGGGTTCCTCGATCGTATCCTCGTGCCGCTCGAAGTATTGAACGTGCAAGGTCGCTTTCTTGGCAGCATCGAGGATGACGTTGGGGTTCGCAAACTGACATTGGACGGTTTGCGCCAGATGCGCGAGTTGGACACGTGCGTGACGACGGGGACCCAGACGCATGCGTCGGACGGGATGGCCACGCTGCTGGTGACGACCCCCGAGAAGGCCAGGCAACTCAGCCCGCGGCCTGAGATCGTCATTCGGTTTGTCGCCAAAACCGAGATCAGGACCCATCCGGCCTTGATGCCGGAGGCCCCCACGCTTGCCGTGCAGAAACTGCTTGCCAAGACCGGTTTCACGATGGGGGACATGGCCGTGGTCAAGAGCCACAACCCGTTTGCCATCAACGACGCGATTTTCTCCAAAGTGATGGAGTATGATTGGAGCGAGGTCAACAAGACCGGCTGCTCGCTGGTATGGGGACATCCTCAGGGGCCGACGCTGACCAGATTGTTGATCGAAGGTCTGGAGGAAGCGGTGGATTTGGGAGGCGGCCTCGTGCTGTTGCTCGGCTGCGCCGCAGGAGACGTGGGCATCGCAGCCCTGTTGCGAGTCACGGAAGGAGGTGAGTCGAAATGACCAACGCGATCAGACAGTCAACGCTCCGGACCTTGGGACTCGGTTCGGTCACGGATGTTTTTCGCAACGGAAGGCTGCCCGTCGAGGCCGGCGATCTGGTGGACCGGGTGTTCGGCGGCCCTGGCCGGCGCGGCTCGCTGGTGATCTCCGGAGCCAACGGGATCGTGGGAGCCGGGAAGATGATGCAGCTCACTTCCCGGCTGGAGCCGTTCGGCGTCAAGTCGATCAGCCTCAGTCGTCCCAGGACTGCCGACGGGATCGGCCCGCAGTACCCGGGGCTGGTCGACGCGTTCGGCAAAGAGCGAGCCGACAGGATCATGGGGAACATCGTCCGGATGACGTACGACGGGACCAGCCTCCCGGCGGACCTCGAGAAGTGGCGCCCCTGTTTTCTTCTGGAAGCGATTCCGGAGATCCTCGAGATCAAGAAAGCCCACTATAAGATATTCCGAGAAGCGTTTCCGGGCATAGAAATTCGCTCGGTCACGTCTGGTTTCCCCAGTTCTCAGTTGGGTGTGGGCGTGGCGCACCCGGCCTTTCCCCATCAGATCAACAAGGTCTGGGAAATCGTGGAAGAAGAGACTTCCTCGATCACCCAACTTCTGTGGGCGCTGGGCTTGGTCCCGATTCCGGTCAGTGACGACTGGTCGTTCGTCCTGGATGTGCTGTTCTGCGGCGTGACGCTGGCGGGCCTGAGATATCACCGTGCAACCAACATGCCTTTCTGGAAGATCGACAAGTACGTCAGGAAGTCCGTGGGTCCGAATCCGTTCAGGGCCCATGACGTCATCGGCGCCGGGGGAGCGAATTTCCTCACGTGGTCCTGCCTGCATCACCTCGGTGAGAAATACGGGGCGTTGTTCACCCCGACGCCGGAGCTGGACGAGCGGCGGGTGACCGGCCAGAACTGGTATCCGCTGGACCATTTCAGACCCCTGGTCAACTGGCCTATGGATGACGAAGCAGAGGATGAGTTCACCAGTCGGATCCAAGGCGCGCTAATCCAGATGGCCAGCCTGATGCTTCACGAGCAGAGGGCCCACCTCTCCCACATCAACGCGATTGGCGAGTTGTGCGCGCAGTTCCGCCGGGGCATCCTTGCCATGATCCGCAGCGTCGGGGCCGAGGCAGCGATCAAGAGGGTCGAGGCGTATCACCGGCTCCACCCCGAAGCCGCTGGTAGCTGCTGGTATCCGGCCGTGTTCGAGCAACTCGGCAGCCCCGAGTGGCAGCAGTTGTACGTCAACGCCGAGCATGACGGGAAAGTGGGTGTCATCACCATCAGCCGGGAAACCTACAACAGCGATGTGGATGCCGAATTGAACCGGGCCATCGACTGGCTCAAGGCCGAAGCAATCGCCCATGTGATTGTGACCGGCGATTTCCACCTGGCTACGCAGATGGTCGGGGCAGACACCAGCGAGTTCTTCCCTGCTCTGGATGACGCGGAGGCCGGACGTCGCCTGGCCGCCACCTGGTCTGCGACGGCCCGGCGGCTATACAACGAGTTCCAAGTGTCCGTGGGCTTCGTGGGCGGCAAACGCTGCCTGGGCGGCTTCCTGGAGCTGTTGATGCACTGCCGCTACCTGGTGGCCGTCGAAAACGCGGTGCTCGGAATGCCGGAGGTGACGCTGCCCGTGGTGCCGGGCATGGAGGGCTGCCACTGGCCGTTCAGGAAAGCCAACCGGCCCCAGTGGCCGAAGCTTGTCAGCATGTTGCTGACCGGAGCGCCGGTAAGAGCGAAAGACGCTGTGGGCTGGCTGATTGACTACTCGGGTCCGATGCAGGACTCGCTCGAGACGGCTTGGAGTCTCGCATCCGGCAAGGCGACCGGCCCGACCATGAGGAGACTGGACGAGGGTGTGCTGAAAGGCATACCCGCGGATGTAGGCCTGTCGGCTTCCGACAACCCGGCCACGGAAGCGGCCCGGACGGCCATCATGCACTCGATCAGGGACTCGTGCGGCGCTGCGTTGTCTGAAGCGATCGACGTCCAGGCCAGGCACTCTGCCGACTTCATCGCGACCTCTTTCTGCAGGGAAGGAAGCATCGGAGCCGAGCACCTAAGGACGATGATGGTGTAACGGGTGGCGCGGAACTCCAGGCGCGGTGTGGCTGCGTGGGCGAAAGTTTACCGAGTTTTCCCGTAAGTGGCGCTGTCCAATTATCACTCGCCCCGAATTGGCACAGGTTGCCGACCTTGTTCGTCCAACTTCACTGCCTCGTAGGCGACTTCGGCCTCGGTCAGTTGCGCCGCCTTGCCGTCCCGATCTGCCTCTACCGTCACATGCACTGTGATCGACGTGCGACCTGCACGAACCACTCTTGTATAGAAGCTCACAACGTCTCCCACGAACACCGGCTGATGAAACTCAACATTCTTGATGGCAACAGTGACCATTGGCTGATCCGCCCAGCCGGCACGGCGGCTCTCGTGGCGGGCTCCAACGTCCCCGGCTTCGTCGATGTAGCTCAACACGACATTATCGAGGATCATTCCGCAGGAATGCGTGTGCCGTGGCGCCATCAGGACCTTGATGGCCAAATAGCGTTTCTCGCGATTCTTCGAAGCCACGCCCTGCTGGTCAAGGCCGGGCTTGGCGACTATAGCCGCGACTTGCTGGTTCTTTTTGGACTCCTGTCCATGGCGTTCGCCGCCGTGTTCATCATCCGTCAAATGGACTACAAACGGCTCCTGGCCTATTCCAGCGTCGAGCACATGGGCATTCTGGCGTTGGGCGTGGGGATCGGCGGCGTTGCCGGCTTCGGAAGCATGTTTCATGCCGTCAATCACTCGGTCACCAAGGCGATGCTCTTCTTGGTGGCCGGCAACACCTTGGCCTATTTCCACACGAAATCAACCGTCGAAACGCGGGGACTCCTTCGAGTTCTACCGACGACCGGTCTGCTTTGGATCGTCGGCGTGTTGGCCATCACCGGCTCGCCGCCCTTTGGGACGTTTCTGAGCGAGTTCGCGATTCTGCGGGGGATGATCGACGGTAGCCGCATGATCGTGGCCCTATTCTACCTGCTTGCCTTGGCGGCCGTTTTCATCGGCATGTTGGCAACCATCATTCCCATGATCTATGGAAGACCGGCCGGCGACGAATCGCCGTCAACAGCGCCGAAGCAAGGCAGCCGATCGATCGCGGAACCATTGTGGTCGATCGGTCCGCCCTTGCTGCTCGCGTTGGCGGTGCTGGTTCTGGGTTTATACGTGCCAACGGAACTAAGCGATTTGTTGCATCAGGCGGCGAAAGTCCCGGGAGTCGAATAATGTCCACCATGAGCAGCATCACCGTGCGTAACGGCGAAACATTCGCAATTTCCGACCTAATGACGACGAACGTCGACCGCTTTCGCGACGACGTGATCCGATTGCTCGACGGCGGCGGCCGATTGGCAGCCCTGTTTGCTCGGCCCGACGGCCCGTCCGGATTCCAGATCACGGCCGTCATCGCCTTCGACGCGGAATCGTCGTTGCAAGTGCTGGTTGCCTCGACGGGACCGGAGTATGCGTCGATCACAACCGACTGCCCGCAGGCACATTGGTTTGAACGAGAAATATGGGAACCGTGCGGCATTGTCCCCGTTGGCCACCCATGGCTCAAACCGATTCGTTTCCAGTCCCGAGCCGCAACATCCACCGACACGACCGCCTCGGCGCGACAACCGCGTGCCTGTGGCGTTGCCGATTTCTTTCACATGGACGGCGAAGAGGTGCATGAAGTGGCCGTCGGGCCGGTCCATGCCGGCGTGATCGAGGCCCTGTCTTGCACTCGCGTTTCGGCCCGGGCACAGGTCATTCGTGGAATCGCACTCGAACTGGAACGGGTCGCCAATCACATCGGAGATCTGGGCGCACTGGCCGGCGACATCGGCTACTTGCCCACCATGTCTTACTGTGGACGAATTCGCGGTGACGTGCTCAACATGACCGCCATGCTCTGCGGCAATCGATTTGGGCGAGGGTTGGTTCGCCCCGGCGGCGTGACTTACGACCTGACTACCGAGTCGATCGAAGAACTCGTTCGGCGAGGGGAGCATGCTGAAGGTACTCCGAGCAAGATGGCAACAAGGCTATCGCACGATACGATACCCGAAGGGGCCGGCGCCCGATCTGCCCGAGCACTTCGCCGGTCGTCCCGAAATCGACAGCGGCAAATGCATCGCCCGGTGCGACAAGTGCGTCCAAGCGTGTCCCACCCAGGCCATCCAATGGACACCACAAACGCGTAAATTGTCGCTCGACACGGGCCGCTGCCTCTTCTGCCGGGCGTGCGAGCGGGCATGCGATTCGGGAGCGGTGCGGTTTTCTCGCGAGTTCCGATTGGCGTCCTCAAGTCGCCCGGCACTGGTCGTCACCGACGACTCACCGTTGCCCCCAGTCGAACTCGACGACACTATCCACCACCTGCTCGGTCGGTCATTGCGACTACGACAGGTCAGCGCGGGCGGATGCAATGCATGTGAGGCTGACATCAATGTGCTGAACACCGTGGGCTGGGATCTGGGCCGCTTCGGCATTCAACTGGTGGCCTCGCCACGGCACGCCGACGGGCTGTTGATTACCGGTCCGGTCACTCAGAACATGCGTGTGGCCCTGGAGAAAACCTATCAAGCCGTGCCGTCACCGAAGATCGTGATCGCCGTCGGCGCGTGCGCGATTGAGGGCGGTCCCTATGTGGATCATCCCGAAGTCCATAACGGCGCGGCCTCCGTGGTTCCGGTGGACCTGTTTGTTCCCGGCTGCCCCCCTCATCCACTGACCATTCTTCATGCTCTATTGACCGCGGTCCGTGCGATGCCCCTCCAGCGTTGAGCGATCTCCTTACGTTTCATCCCGTCTCGGGGACGCGATCCACGCGTCGATCCTCCCGTCACGAATCACAGTGAACGTCCAACCGCGTGAAGGATTGAGTTCTTCGGCGCCGACACCTGTGCTGAAACGCTCTGCCCTATCGCTCTCAGGGTGTTAAGGGCATCGCCAACCTCCAGCCGCTTGACATCCGCTGGAATTCCCTCCTCTTCATCCCAGACGGAGCGACACCAAGATGTCGCCGCAGAAGGCCTCCGCCGCGGAACGCAGAGGATCACTGCCCAACCGGCCCTGCTTCAAGTGATCGCCTCCAGCATCCAATGAGCCCGCGGGATCATCCCAACGATGCGGCGTCTTGCCAATGATGGGCAGGAAAGACACCTGACCTTGCTCCAGAAGCGGCCGCGCAACCAGCAACCAAGCGAACAGTTCCATCACCGATCCGGAAACGTACACGCGGTCGTGTCCTGTATGAGACAACGCGAACTCGCAGCAAGGCTCTGCAAGAACTTGCGTCGCGTGTCTTGTCTCGGCTTGCTCGTCTCGTCGGCGGACAGAGACATCTTCGTCCGGCCGACCTCCCGCCCGAAACGGCCTTCTGGCCACCGTTGTCTCGGTGTCTCTCTTCCGCCGGCCAGTTCGGGTTAAGAGGAGGTTCGGTCTGCTATAGCGGTCCAAAATGTCACGGTTCGGACCGGCAAGCGGGGGCAACCCTCTTCAAACTGCCCGTGACGGAAACCGGCGGCCCAGGGGCTGGCGGAAGTTACCAGCCGTCTCATCTACCACCGCCGCCACGGGACGGTGGTATCTTGAATTTGCAGATGGCAAAATGGGGTTGCCGTCGCGACTGATTGATGCAACCGCAGCGTCAGTAACGAGTTATGTCGGGAAAGGAAGGATTCTTGGGATTAACTCCTTGTCTTCTGCAGCGGAGACGCCAAACTTCAGGATCGCCCAAAGAATTCAATTCTGGACGGGGAATCGGCGCGCCGGTTGGAAGGTCGCGAGCCGCTTTGTTAACATGGGGAGACTGTTGCTGCTCGGAGCGTATCCGAGCGGAGCCTGTATGGCAAATCCCGGTCAAAAGGTCGAAAGAAATGAATCGACGTGAGTTTCTGGCCCGTGCGGGGACCGGCGCCGCATTGGTTTCTCTGGCACAAACAAGCCGCGCCGAGGCGAGTGCGAACGCTGCCGCAGCGGCGGATTGGCCGCGCGACCTTGCCTCGCACCGGATCGCAAAAATCGATGCGTGGTCGTCAAACGATCGCTACACCCGTTCCCTCGGGCCGAATTCAAGAGGCAACCCGCTCGGGCGCGGATATGGGCGCCAGTTCCGAACGCTCACCACCGACCAAGGCGCGACGGGCTTCGGCATGTCCGGGGCGTCGGACGCCGTCATCCGGAAACTGGTGGGAGCGCGAGTCAGCGACCTGTTTGCCGCGGAGACTGGAACCAGCCCCGAAGCAGACCCGCTCGACCTGGCGTTATACGATCTGGCCGGCGCGATTCTCCAAAAGCCGGTTTACGAGATCCTGGGCGCGAAGGGACCAATCCGGCTTCCCATCTACAGTGGCGCCATCTATATGGATGACTTGATCCCCCTTGAGAAGCCCCGCGGCGTTCGGGCTGTCGTCGACGCCTGCCGGCAGGACTACGTGGCGGGTTACCGGGCGTTCAAACTCAAGATCGGACGCGGTGCGAAGTGGATCCCCGGCGAGCCGGGCCTTCGCCGCGACGTCGAGGTCACCCGGGCCGTTCGCGAGGCGTGTCCCGACTGCAAGATCCTCGTCGATGCCAATGACGCGTACGCGTGCGATGATTTTCTCAAATACGTGACCGCCGTTGCCGATTGCGATCTGTTCTTCATCGAAGAGCCGTTTGCGGAGAACCGCGACGATTTGAAGCGGCTCCGCGATCACATGGCCCGCGTCGGCTGCAAGGCGTTGATCGCCGACGGCGAAGGGCGCAGCTCGGCCGCCGACGAGATCTGGAAGTACGGCGGATACGCCAAGGAGTGGGTCGACAACTTGTACGCGCTGGCCGCGGAAGGGCTCGTGGACGTCTTCGTGTTCGACCTGGCGATCGTCGGCTTCTCGCGCTGGCGGCACGTCATGCCGGAACTGGTGGAAGCGGGCGTGAAGGCGGCGCCGCATCTCTGGGGCGGAACCCCGCGGCCGTTCTATTGCGCCCATCTGGGCGCTGGCGTCGGCAACGTGTTGATCGTGGAAGGAATCCCCGGCGTTGGTACGGGTCTCGACTACGGGCACTTCCAGATCGACGGCGGAGACGTCGTCGTGCCGAAAGTCCCCGGGTTCGGAATTGTGCATACCTAGAGGCCGTGCTTTTAGTTTAAGGCTCGAGTTTCCGGTTTGAAACCCTCTCGGTTTCAGAGACACCACGCTCTTGCAGGCGGCCCCGGCGGGTGAGCTTGGTCGTTACGGAACGTCTCGCGACTCAACAGCGGTCCCGTCTGCTCATGCCTTTCGTGATACGCCTCGAATATTGCCCCGACGCGCCAAGAGGAATCGCAGGCGGCAAGATAGGCAACGCACCTACCCCGACGGGGGAAGTCTGGGGCGAAATGGGGTCATGTCCCGATTCGGCTGGTTGGGCGTGGAACCGGGGCTACGCTCGCCCGCAGCGGTATCCAGGGCTCGCGAGATTCAAAGGCCGCGTAGGTGCCGTTCTGTTTGCTCGGAAGCGATGTTTTGGCCATGGCAACCAGATCAACCACCGCACAACCCGCACGCCTTGCCCTCGGTTGCACCGCACGGGCGACCCTGTTTTGTGTTGCGGTAATATCGGCACCCGGAGTTGTGCCGGGTGTTGCTGGCGGTATTGAGCCAGAATTTCCCTGTACCGTCCCCAGACGGCTCGCCCGTGGCCCGCTTGCCCTTCCCTCCATTCCCAACGGCGGGATCGGAGTCGGATCGCCCCACAGGCCCACGTGTGCTTCTCTGGCCGCCTTTTCGAGGGCGGCGAGTGTCTTGTCGTCGGGGGCGTACTGAACGTAGTGCCATGCCAGCCCCGCCTCGACCAGGGCGTGATTCAGAACGGCGCCGTCGGGCAGGACCACCTTGCCCACGGTCCGGCCGTACCGATCCTTGTCAACCACCTCGACAGAGACGACCTAGCCGAAGACCGCGCTCGAAGTGAACTCCCGGGCCTTGGTTCCGAACGGCTGGCCCTTCTCCGGCGTGTCGATCCCGTGCAACCTGATCTTGTGTTGGGTCTGATCGACGAGGATCGTGAGGGTGTCGCCGTCTGCAATCGAGACGACCTTAACCGTGAGGATGTCGGCACGGGCAGGCAGGACAAGCAGAATCCAGAGGAAGATAGCGCGGCCGACGATACGAACCATGATCTACTCCCTTCCTGTTGCGTCGGTCAGTTTAACGGGGGACGAAAGGACTGGCAATGGGATCAGCGGCGGTGTCTTCGCCAGACGAAGGCGAGAAGACCGAGGGCGCCCGTGGCCAGAAGGATGAGGGTGGAGGGTTCGGGAACTCTTGCCACGCGGAAGCCTACGTGTTCGGGCTCGAACGTCGGGAAAGAGTCGCGGTCGCTGGAGTCCATTATTCCCATTTTCCAATCGCCACCACGCACGCAACGGAAACCCATACCGGAGTTGTAGAAACCTTCGTTCCACTCGCCGACATTGCCGCCTTGGTCGAACGTGCCGTACGGGCTGGCGGAGTTCTCAAACTCGCCCACCACGGTCGTGTAGTAGGGGCTGCCGATGGTGTAGCCGCCCCGGTTGAAGTTTGCGTTGTTGCCCGGGTCCGGATCGATCAGGTCGTTGCTCGGAAGGACGTCGCTGGCGGTCTGAAAGTCGAAGTAGTTCCCCGTCACGCCGTCGTTCTTGTGATGCGCCGCCTTGTACGGCTCGGGCGGCGGGCGACCGCTGGGTATTTTCAACGCAAACTCGTTGATCGTGCAGCCAAAAGAAACCGCACAAGCATCGAAAACGCTGTTGTATGAAAACATAACCTCCATGTTCTCCCGCCTGACCGGGCCGTGCAGGCAAAGATCGGTTTGGGTTTTTTCCAACACTTGCATTCCGGCGCTGCTGGAACTATCAGTCGCTATCGCCCTGGGCGGCCAGCATGTCCCGGTTTTGCAGGAATCGAATGGCGAGTTTCGCCTCCTGACGCGGCCGTGCTTCTTCTCCGAAAAACTCGCGGAAATCGGCAGCGTCGGCGACTGTCTGCTGGTTGATCCAAGCCAATACATTATTGGCTTGCGAAAAGAAGTTGCGATCGATACTTCCCGACATGCTTACTTTTCGTCCGACGAGATCGCATTCCGCGCGATTTTGAGAGTTGACGGAATGCCGGGATGGAATAGCGTAGTCACACCACGAAACGGGACCACGACGTTGTCCTGGGCCTGCGCCTTGGCAGAGCGATAAGTTTCGCATTCCCGCTCGTAGCGGGATCTCCACGTCCGGCCACCCGTTTCGCCGTCGGGTGGCCGGTTTTTTGCGCGCGGCCGTAGCTTCGATTCTAAGGGCCGTTTGCTTCCAAGGTCCAAACACACCAACCCCATCCCTCCGTCGCATCCTGGGGCACGTGGCGGCCTCGGTTTCCAGGTCGATGGCTCTAGCTCAGGTCAAGGCCGAACTCGCAAAAGGCTCTTCTTACAGTTCTCGCTTAACAATCCAACGGCACAGCATTCGACACCGTGGAGCCGTTTTTCTGCGATGTTCTTTTTCACTTGATCCGCAGTGAGATAATCCGTAAAGCACGAATAGGGTTTGTCTTGAGTCGTGTCGTACAAGTACCTCGCCACAGAGGATGCGCCCCACAGTGCGCGATAGTGCTTATGCAGATCTCGATAGCCGCACCTCTTCAGCGACTCCAGTCGCTTTTGGTGCCCATGACAGCAGCGGCCCTGGTTCTTGACGAACACAGCCTCAACAACTTGAACCGCCTTATAGAAGGCTGCGACCGTTACCCACTCTGGAAACGTCTCAAAGTCTTTCAGCAGATGCGATAGTACAGC
>Ga0307379_10010719_pt1 | contig 12108 bp, 18 predicted proteins | sample UN2MG_FD_202237 | JGI IMG/M metagenome (GOLD analysis project Ga0307379, IMG submission 202237) | Soil microbial communities from Risofladan, Vaasa, Finland - UN-2 | ecosystem: Environmental > Terrestrial > Soil > Coastal area > Acid sulfate soil | place: Finland: Risofladan, Vaasa | collected... | reverse complement strand
TGCTGGTCCTGCTGCGCCACCAAAGCAAAAGAGACCTGGCGTCGTCCCCAAGAAGGCGGTCGCTGACATTCAGGCTCGTGCGCAGGCGCAGAAGCCTGTCGTCAAGGCGACCCCGAAGCCAGCCGGAACGGGCTCGACTCGTGGTATGGCTCCGGCAACTGCTCCCACTGCGAGCACCCCTGCTGGCGCCGCCGATGCTCCTCCGGCAAAGCGGATGGCAAAGCCTGGTGAGGCAGAAGCAAAGCTCGCGGCAGCACGGACTGCAAAGACACCGCTGCCTACACCAACGTCGGTACCGAAGGCGAAGTCTGCTTCCGGTGGAGAGGATCCGGCTGCAACGGCTGCGATGGCCGCCGGAGCAGATGCGACACCTACGGCTGACGCCGATGCCGAGAAGAAGCCCGAGGGATCAGAGGGTGCTGCGGCTGGAGCAGAGGGAAGCAAGAAGCCGAGCTTCGGAGATCGCGTCAAGGGTGCCTGGGAAGGTCTCAAGAGTACCGGAGCCAAGGCTGGCATCGGTGGTGCCGTCGCCGGTGGACTTCTTGGCGGTGGTATTCCTGGCGCGGTTGTCGGCGGTGGTGCTGGCGCCGTTGCTGGTGGCATTGGTGGCGCTATCCACGGCTTCCTGAATCCTGCCAACGCGAAGACTCCGGAGGCGCGGAAGGAGGCAGAGCAGGCACACAAGGAGACCCAAAAGGCTCAGGCGAAGCCTCCTGCCGATCCCAACGATCCGAAGTCTGCCCACGACATCAGTAACATCATCCCGGGAGGCAAGGTCGAGGGTGGGCAGAACCCTGGCCCGCACGCGATGATTTTCCAGCCAGGTAACCCTGCGCACGCTCACGTTCCTCCAGGTTTCGCGAACCTTCCGGGTGGGGCCATTACGGCACCCGGCGGAGGAATGTGGGTTCGAACCGACCAGCTTCAGCAAGCCCAGCAGATGTTGCAGCAGCACTTGAACATCCATGTTCGAGCGCAAGGCGGGGCTGGCGGCGCTGGCGGCGCGGCTACTGCGACTGGTGGTGCCGGCGGTCAAGCTAGTTCTTGGAACGTTGGCAACCTCGGCACCCCAAAGGCTGACCCTGCGGCTGCTGCTGATCCGGCTGCTGCTGATCCCACCGTCAGCACCGCGTCTCCGACTGGCGATCCTGCTGCCGGTGCTGGCACACCCGCACCTCCTCCAACAGCAGCCGGTGGTCCCCCCACTCCTGGCGTCGACACGCCTGCACCTCCTCCCTCGGTTACGACACAGCCTCCGGCGCCTGTCGCTCAACCAACTCCACCTCCGGCGCCTGGAGACGTGACCCCAGGAGGCGCGACTCAACCACAGACTCCAGTTCCGGCTGCGGCTGCTCCTGAGCCTGCTCCTGCTCCGGCTGCCGCCGCACCACCTGCACCGGCTCCGGCTCCACCGGCTCCGGTTGCCGCGACGCCTCCATCTCCTCAGCCTGCCGCCGCTGTTCCTCCGGCTGCCCCTGATGCTGAGGTTCCAGCGCTTCCCCCGGCTGAGCCGAAGACCTCAGCCGCGACACCAGCCGTCGACCGCGCCAAGGACAAGCAAGAGCCCGATTCGCAGACCCCGGACAGTCGTGCTCAGAAGGCGCAAAAGAAGCCTGCGGTCAAGAAGGAGCGGCTCGCTGGGTCGCTTCCTGGCGACGTCGAAGGCGGGGGTTCCAGAACTTCAGCCGCGACACCAGTCGTCGACCGCGCCAAGGACAAGAAGACGGCGGGAGAGCTTCCTGGCGAGGACGCTGAAAGCGCGAAACTTCCCAAGCTCGCGGCAAAGGAAACTCCGGAGGCGAAGGCAGCGCGCACGAAGAAGGCGAAGGACGAGCTTTCCAAGAAGCCTCGTGTGGCACCAGAGGGCGAGATGTCCTTCAAGAGGACGCCCGAGGAAGAGAAGACTTACCAACACATTCAAGCGAAGCAGAGGGAGCGCAAGGCCAAGAAGGGGAGCCCCCCAGCCGACCGTGAAGGTCTTGCTTCTTTCGCGAAGCGCGTAGGTGTTGAGCGGCCCGAGGGTGGTGTATCCGACAAACCGGATACAAAGCGCCGGTCTATGCTCGACAAGCCCAAGAAGCCTGAAGACGAAGTCGTCGGGATGCTCGGCGGCAAGACGGTGGACCAGGTCAAGGCTGCCGCAGAGAAGCCGGCCAAGTCGGAGACTGCCACGGTGCAGCCTGCTGCCAAGGCAAAGCCTGAAGATCAGGCGGCCCTGGGACGCACGGCTAAGAGAGAAGCAGGAGTAGTCGGGGAGCCGAGCACCAAGAAGGAGCAGACTCCGAAGCCATCTCGCACGGCACAGGCGGTTGGTCCGAAGAGGATGGACAAGGCTTCGATCAGCGGAGCGATGAGCAAGAGCGAAAAGAAGGCGAAGCGTGAGCGCGTTCGAGCGCTCTCCGCCGTCTCCGGTGGAACATCAGAGCGACAGAACAAGGCCGCCCGTAAGGCGATGAAGGCGACTGGTCTCAAGGCACCTAGCGGTACGTCCTGGAAGTCGAAGAAGCGTGGGAGTCTTGCTGATCGCGCCAAGCAGTTGGGCCAGATCGGCAACCTCACTCCCGCGCAGAAGCACGCAGCCCGCGCTCAGGGGAAGGGCCCCGCCGTTCGCCAGATCGACCGTGGCGGCAAGAAGTACCAACTCGGTTACGTTCACCCCGACAAGCCGGATGACGTTCGAGAGAAGCCGTTCAAAGGGGCGCGTCGAGAGAAGGGACAAGAACTGAAGGTTCGGTCGCGCAAGGGTGAGGCGGTTCAACGGAAAGAAGCGCGAGCGACTGAGTCAGCCAAGAAGGCGCGTACGACCGCTGCCATTCAAGCTGGCGGCACCGCAGTCGGTGGAAAGATAAAGTCCTCCGAGGCCACTCCATCACGCAAGAAAGTTCTCGCGGCAGGTGAGGGGCTGATGAGGCGTATGGGACAAACAGGTGCAGGCGGACGCGCTGCTCAGGGTTTCAAGTCGGCGCGGAAGTCAGCCGAGAAGGAACTGGTCGTCGCTGACCGCAACTCATCGCTCGCCGACATGCTGACCGAGTGGGTCTGAGGGAACAGAGGAGAAGAATCATGGGACTGAAGAACATCGCTGAGAGCCTCGACGCGACCCTGCGCTCGGCTGGCGAACACATCGAGGCCAGGCAGGCGCAGATCGTCGAGAGCGACGAGCGCAAGATGGCCCACCACATCATGGCCTACGTTCTGGAGCGGTCGACCGCCGGCTCCGACCCCTACGACCTGGGCGCAGCCATGGTCCAGGGAGCCCAGATCGGTGAGGACGAGTCGGGTGGCGCTTTGACGCAGCCGGTCCTCAACTTCCTGGAGGAACTCCTGGACGGAGCCAGGGATGCCCTGAACGAGCGCTACGGCGGCGAGCCTCTCACCCTCGATCCCGTTCAGCACGCAGCGCAGTACTACCAGGCCCACGGCAAGTGGCCTGAGGGCGCGACCGCAGGTCTGATCGCCAAGGCGAAGGCGGCTCTGAACTCCTCCAAGATCGCCGGCACCTACCTCTAGGCTCCTCCCTCCTCTAGGAGCCTTCTGTGGCTAGATCCTTCGTTCTCGACCCCTTGATGACGCACAACTTCGCGCTCATCGAGATCCCTACCGCGAGTCCGCTCGCACCTCTTGCTTTCCCTCTCAAGACGGCGACGTCGGCCATCGCCAACGGCAACTTCGTCGGGTTTCAGTCGATGACGATTCCCGAGTTCACGATGGAAACCAAGGAGATCAAGGCCGGCAACTGGCCCTACGTCCACCAGGTTCCCACAGGTTTCCAGCATGGTGGGCCAGTCACCTTGTCCATGGCTGTCATGCCGCTCAACGTCGACATGTATCTGTGGTGGCTCCAGGTCGTGAACGGGGTTTTCTCACCACGTCGGAACCTGATCCTGGCCCACACCCGTCAGGACAAGGCGCTGCCGGCGCGGATGCTCTCCTGCGAGAACTGCATTCCGATCTCGTGGAAGCCCGCCTCAGACTTCGACGCCACCAGCACCGCCGTCAGCCTGGAAACGATCACGTTCCACACCCAGCGGATCAACGTGATCCCGGTGCCGATCTCAGACATCGCGGCTGGACGAGCCTTCGGCAGCACTGGATTCTGATTCGAGCCCGCGGGCACATTCCGGGGCGACCGAGAATCCGTAGTCGTAGGTGCCGAGATCATCCTTAGTCCAGAAATGGACGTGGGTTACGTTCGAGTCAGCCGAGATCGTCAGCCGGATGACGCGCTGCACTGCCCAGTTGAGGAACTGGTGGACCTGCTTCTTGCTCTTGGGGTCCAGCTTCCCAAGCTCGGCCAGACGCTCCATCCCGACCTTGAGGAAGCCCAGATCGGGCGCTGAGGCGGGCCAACCTCGCCCCACGTTGGCGATCTCCACCTTCCCGAGCCGCTGGTCCACCAGGAGCCTCTTGTGACCCCCTGCGGGCTGCGCAGAGCGCATGAAGCTCTCTTGTCGAGGGTCAGAGGCGAATTTCGGTAGAGGCCCCAGGAAGTCCTCGTAGCGCTCCTGAATCACTCGAACCGCTCTGGGTCTGGGTAGAGCCTGTCGACCTCGTCGAAGAACTCCTGGTAGTCCTTGGCGCGCGAGAGCCGGTAGGGCTCAGGAAGGCTCCCGTCGGGGAGGAGCACGGGCTCGAACATGTCCCGAGCCTCCATAAGTTGACCGATGTGGCGAAGGTCCCCAGGCTTGATCGTGAGCCGACTCAGGAGCTTCTCAACGTCCGCCTTGACCTCTTCGTCGGTGGGTTCGCGCCAGATCTTCTTCATGCGTGTTGTGATCCTCGCAGCAGCGTCCCGAGCAGTAGCAATCGCTTCTCTCAAACGACACCGCTTGTTCTTCACAGAGCCCCTCTTCGTAGCCGCGTTGGAAGCCGATCCGCTCTCCGATCACCATACCGGCCAGGAGGGTCAGGATCAGCCACTTCTTCTCCATCATGGGGGCGCACCGATCTCCTTCAGAACGCGGTGGATCACGTCGGTCACGTAGTCCTGGATTCCTGGACAAGAGCTTTCTCTGGACCCCGCGACGTTGAGCACTCTGATAGCGAACACGTCGACGAAGTCTGCAATCGACTCAGCCGCGAATCCAGGATCGGCGACAGCGATGTCGACGTGCAGGTGCGGTTTGCAGAGATCCTGGGCGATGACCAGCGTCAGCTTGGAGCCGCTTGCGGGCTCTCCGTAGGTGAAGACTACGGTGCCATCAGCTTCCTGAACGTTCAGCTTGGTGCGCGGAGGGTAGGCCCATTCCGCAGTCTCCTGAAGCGGATACTTGTTCGGAATGGGGCCGTCCTCAGCCCTACGACCGGATGGACACCATCCACCGATTCTGTCGGTGTTGCCCCAGAACTGGATCGCGCCATCGAGACCCCCTCGATCAGCACCCGTCTGGGCCCCAGAAATGACCTTCTCGATCATAGGCTAGACCGTGAGCGGTTGCCCTTCGACACGGTCGTAGGCGCTCTTGAGCGCGATGTAGACCTCTTCGAGGTTCGCGAGCAGGCCCTCCTGCTCGTCGCCCGGCGTGCTGTTGACGTAGGCGCGGACCACGTTGGAATGGCTGAATCCCTGATTCCAGGGCCGATCCGGCATGACGACGAGACCACGAGGACGGGCTTTGAGCCACGCTTCGACGTAGGGAGGCCAGTCGTCCACGAGAACGCGTCCGTAGACCAGGCCCTTGTTCTCGACCAGCATGACCGGAACGCCGGGCAGGTGCTTCTTGCACCAGCAGACCTTCTCGGTGAAGGCGTTCGGGCTGGACTTCGGACCCTTGGTCAGAACGTGGATCTCGAAGCCGAGCTTCTTGAGCATCCCCACGATCTGGAACCCGTCGGGAAGGGTCAGCAGGTTCTTCCACCAGCCGGCCTGGTTCCGGATCATCTTGACCCGGTTGCGGTAGTAGTCGGGCTGATCCTCCTTGACCCCGTGAAAGACGGTCGGCCCGGTCTCTTCTGGCGAGCGAATCAGGTCCATGTTGACCTGGATCCCGAGGTCGTAATCGGCGATGGTGCCGTCCATATCGACGAGGGCGATGATCGGGCTGACGGTCACAGGGGCCTTACCTTTCCGGTCCACTTAGTCCACACGGCGACCCCCTCCCACTCCTGGGGGACCACCTTCATGTGCTTCTTGCCGCGATGAACATAAACGAGGAGTCGACCCGTACCGACGCCGACGGAGCAGTCCATCTCGCCGTAGTTCTCGGTGAGCCACTCCTGAAGACTGACCGCGAGGGCGTTCTTTATCTTCAAGCGTTGACCCCTTGGAGCGACCAGTTCACGAAGTCGGTGACGAGTTCTCTCTCGGCCATCTGACGGTCGACGTGGATCCTGGAGATGCTCTCAAAGGTGAACCCGGGGTTGGTGTCGGAGTAGCCCGTAGACGTCGTCTTCTCGACAGCCCAACCGAGAAGCTCAGCGAACCTCTCAGTGGTCTCCTCGAAGGGAACCTCTTGCATCCATGAGGGGTGCTCGCGGGCGTAGATCCAGGCCCGGACAACCATGCCCGTCACCTTGTCGAAGTCGAAGTTGGGGTTCTTGGCGGGCGCGAAAACAGAGCGACGTCGTTCGATGAACGAGCGCTCCAGCACCTCTCTCGCCAATCCGTCCACGTACTCGACAGTCCATTGGTCCACTAGCTCACCTCACCTGCTGTTGGGACTGGAGAACTATACCCTCTAGCCCATGACGGGCGGCGGGTACTTCCGCTTCCTGGCGCAGAGAGCCGCTCGGGCCGTCTCAATGTCCTTCTGGGTCAGAACGCCCTTCTCGATCTTGAGTTCGTTCACGGCACCAACGAGAGTTGACGGCTTCCAGGTCGCGGTCGCCTTGGCGTAGTCGATGGCCTCCTTCATGACGCGATCCTGCTCTTCCCGGTTCTCAACACCGAGGACCGAGAACCGACAGCCGGTTTCCTCACGACAGGGAACCCAGAGAACGCGACCCTTGAGACCCGCCTTATTGAAGCCGGCGTTGTTCTTCGCACGCTTGACGAACTCCTCGACTCGCCGAGGAGGGATGTCCTTGACGCCGAGGTGGACGATCAAGAGATCGTCGGGGCCGATCTGGGTCTTGGGGATGGACATGTAGTCCGTCGGAATCTTGAGAGCCCCGTGCAGGTTGCGTCGGAAGTACTCGATGTCCTTCCGGTCGTTCTCGGCCTTCTCCAGTTCCTCGATCTTCTTCTTGAGTTCCTCGACCTCCGAAGAGGTTGCGACCTCTTTGTAGGCACCTGAGGATGCCCACGCCTTGACCGACGGCACCGCTGCTCCTCCAAGGAGGAGAGATCCTGGGTCTGCCGCAGCCGTCGTTCCGATGGAAACGCTGCCGCCACTAAGGATGACGTCATCGCGAGGCGTGGTGCCGTCGGAGTAGCCGATCACCCCGCAGCCGCCTCCAGCATTGGTGGTGATGTTCAGCGACCCGTCGTTGGTGAAGATGCCCGGACCGTTGAAGATGATCGGGTGGTCGTCGTCACCAGGTGCAGCCGTCGTGGGGTTACCGTTCACCATGCCCCTCCTTCGTAAGGTCATTCACAGTAACCCAGAAGATAATGGATGAGGCGGTCTTCCTGCCAGGTCCGTTCTACGCGGGTGCCGTCCCAGGAGTCGGAGACAACCTCTGCGATTCCGTTGCGAAGACTCTGACCTACGCCTTCCAACTCGGACTGGACGACGGCTCGGGCGATCCTGGCCTCTGTGTTGGTTCCTCCTGAGACCTGGTAGAGCAGCGGATCAGTCTCTCCAGAGCGGAGAGACCTCCTAGCGCTCACGATGACGTTCTGGAGCATGGGATTGCGCTCAGGCTCGTTCGGCAGCCTGTAGCGTCCGTGGAAAGCCCGAGGGTTCCTGGGCGCAAGCCGGTCGATGGCGCGCTCGGCGCAGTCGCAAGCCCAGGCCGCGAGGACCCGCATGGGGACATCCTCGACTCGCTTCACGAACTTGATGAGATCACCGTCCAGGTTAGTTCTGGTGGTGTTTCGACACTTGAGGCAGACCGGAAGCGGCTCCTTGTACTGTCGCGTGTCCCGCTCGTAGCGCTCACGACGGGCCAGACAGAAGCCGCAGTCGATCAGAACGCTTGGGTTCTCTACGACCAACCGTGAGGCCGGATCCTTGAGATAGGAGGCCCAGACGATGTGATTGAAGGGGAGTTGTCCGGCACGAACTCGTGCGAGAAGGAGGTGAGCGTGCTCCTGGGGGCCGCCCTGCTGGGCTCTACGCTCCAACTCCCTCAGTCGTAGATCGGCCACCGACTTCCTCTAACTCCTTGCCACAACGTCCTTCATCATGGCAGACGTCGCAAACGATGTCTCCACAAACGGGGCAAGAAGGTGGAGAGAACTCGACTCTGTAGGTGATCTCCTCATCACACCCGTGGCAGTCGAAGCTCGTTCTCTTGTAGCGAAAGGTGGAGGCGACGATCTTCTGGATCTGCCCGAGCTTGCCGGCGAGCACCTCGTCCAAGGAGACAGCGCGTGTCGTCTCGTTGTTGTCGTAGTAATCGGATCTGGCCGTGACCCGCTCAGCGCTGTAACGCCCCGCCTTGTCGAGATCGGGCGTGTAGCCCGCGTTGTCTGGCTGCCACCAGATCAGATGGTCGGCGCTATCGGACCACTTGAGGCTGAGGATCAAGTAGTCGCCCTGGTAGGTCTTTGATGGATCCTCGTAGGTCATGACTCGATATACCCCCGCCGCTTGCATTGGTCGCAGGTTTCGTCACGGGCCACCCAGCCTGTTCCCACGCAGTTCTCGCACGCCTTGAGCTTGATGAGCCTGGCGATGGCGTGATCCGGCTTGGTGCCGAAGAATCCAGCATCCTTGAACTGACCGAAGGTGACGATCAGGGCGAGTGCTCTGTGGTGATCGTTCACCATCCTCTGGAGCACCTCAACCTCTGTGGGAAGAGGTGCCGTGGCCTGCGAAGCGACCGCCGTGCTGGTGCCCTCGACACGGAGATCACCCTTGATGACCACGTCGCCCTCGAAGAAGTACTTGGCGTCTTTCTCCTTCCTCCAGTTCTTGTTCGTGTCCTGGCTCAAGCAGAGCGTGCAGAGAAGCGTCGGGTCCTGGACGACGCTAGGACGTCGGCACTTCGGGCAGGCCATAATCGGTGGCACCGAGCGCGCCTTGTGGATCGCCTCGAAGATCGCCTTGATGTTCGGCGGTATGTCGACGTCGTCGATTGTGCTCGGAGCGCAGGTGCAGGTGTCGTTGGGCGAGTTGAACTGTCGGGTGTAGTCCTCGAACTCCACCACTCCTTGGCAGTTCTTACAGGCAGCCCTCAGCGCAGAGTAGTCGAGAACAGGTCCCGGAGCCTGCTTTGGCTGCTTGACGTCCTCAGCCTTCAGGAACTCAACTGAAGCGTCGGCCCAGCGCTCTAGGGCGGCCATGGTCTTGAACATCTGGGTCCGCATTTGGTCTTCGTCCGGAACGTCCACTAGATGCCTCCACGGGCCATGAGAAGCCCTTTGGGCGTCAGGGAGACAACCCGACAATTCCGCCCGTTTCGCGCCACCGCAAACAGTCCCTCGCGTTCGAGCCGCGTGAGATAGTGATCCACGGTCTCGTTCTCCACATGGTTGAAGAAGGCGACGTGGTTCTTGCAGAGCCGCCGCCAGGTGATGGCGCCGACCAGAGCGAGACCGGCAATGATCTCCTCGACCACCAGACCGTTGAGATTCACAGCACGAGGCCCCTTGACCTCAACTCGCTTGATCTCCAACTCGACTTCCGCAAGGATGGCGGCCAAGACCCTTGGGCGCTCAAGCTCCATGATGTGGGTAGAACAAACGGGTTTTCGCTCGCGCGTGAACTCCGTGCAGTCCTTCATGGAGCACTTACTGGTGGGAACACGGTTGTCTCTGTTCCGTGTCTGAGTCGCGACCATCCACCACCTCTCAGATCTCTCTGTTTCTACCCTTCCGCCGTACGGAAGGCGAGGATTTCCTGAGACAGTGCAACTTCAGTCGTGCTCGTCGGCGTTGTCGCAATCCTGGCAACCGCCGATGGCTTGGCAGGCGGGGCATGTCGCCTTGAGGAAGTGGGCGTCGGGAAAGATCCGCAGCATCCGCCCTGCGATCTGCGCAAGAGGGGCGTCTTCCTCGTAGATCTTCTCTTCACAAACCTGGCAGCGAACGCTGTCCAGGTAGACCGCAAAAGCGGTGACTTGATCGGCCACCTGATGAAACAGGTAGTGCTCGAACTGAAAGACGGCGACTTCACCGGTCTCTGGGTTCTCAGCACAAGCTCGTCCAGAAAACGCCTTCCCGCAGGGCTCACAGGCTATGAACTCGGAGGGGAACACCTCATCGAAGGTGCCGTCGATGACACACAGCATCCGACCAGCAGGCGGTGCAGGGTCCTCCTCACAGAACGAGCAGAGGCTAGGCTTGAGCATCTCCTTCATCTTCGGGGTTGGCGACGCCCATTGCGAGGAGCAGGCTCGATTGGAGGCTGCTGCCTTGAAGCGGCGACTGCATGAGTTCTCGGGTCGGGTCGAAGCATCGGTGGAAGTTCCAGATGTCGTTACAGAGCTTACTGAGGTAGCGCATCTTAGGCGCTCCTCCTGGGTGTCCGAGTACGACTCGTTCGGGAGCCAGCGCTGTCATGAAACCGAACTCGACGTTCGTCGTAAACCCAGGCATGGTCTCCAGGTTTCTGGGCACCCAGAACAACGTACAAGCAGCTTTTCCGAGAGCTTCCCACTCCCAGTGGACCTGACCAGTGTAGTCGCCCAGCCAGCCCTGCTCGTCCGTCTCGGGAGCGAAGACGTAGCCGTCGAAGCCTAGCTCCTTGAGGATCTCGACAGCCTCGGGGCGCCAGGAATTCACCGCGTCCCCTCTGGGCGTGGGTCCGGCGAAGAAGATGCTGTTCGGGACGACTCCGAGCTTCTCGTCGCGCTCTGGAAGTTCCTGACCGACGTAGACGACCTTCATACGTTGTCTGCCGAGACTTCGATGCTCTGGCCGTCAGCCCTGGAGATCCAGACGTGGACCACGAGGCGACCACCCATACAGAGGACTGACTCTTGATGGTCCCAGTCCTTGCTGGAGAGGGAGGTCAGTTCGATCTCGTGCCCGGTCCCGGCGGTGACCACGTAGCGAAGTTCCTGGAGCGTCTCCTTCGGATCGACGAGCGCCCAGATGAAGAGGCGGGGGCCGAGTAGGGGGTCTGCGCCCTGCTCTGCCACCTTGAGGATCTTGGATCCCGCAGGGAGCTTGATCGGCACCACCTCGCTCGGGGCGCTGGTGATCGGAAGGTCATACTTGAAGACCTTGCGGATCTGTCCAAGCGAGACGGTCACTTGCTGAACTTCTTCTTGCACCAGGCACACAGAGCAACGACCCCGAGGACCAGGATTTCGATTCCGCAGGCTTGTGGGCTCATCTCGGCCTCCTCTCCTCCTTCTGTATACCCAGAAGGTGCTTCATCGTGTGAAAGGTCCCTTGACTGATCGAACCCTTTTCGGCCTCGTTGAGCCAGAGCTTCCAGACGGCCTCTAGGCGCTCGATCCGCTGCGTCAGGGGCGCAAGATCGGACATCTCCGCAACGTGGTGCTCTCCGGTCGTCTCGACGTTCCGCCCGCGGGCTCGTTCTTTCTCCAAGGATGCGGCCATGGCGGACCAGACCTTACGTCCGCAGTCGTAGTGGAAGGCCCCAACGACGGCGTCCGTCTCGACCACGAAGGAGTCGTCAGACCCGACCTCTTCCTCACAGAGATTGCAGTAGACGTTGGTACTCATTCGTCCTCCAGTGACCTGATGGCGCGGTCGAGGGCATCCTTGGCGTTCTCGACCCCGCCGACCTTCCTGATGGCCCAGAACATGATCTTGATCCGCGCAGGAAGGTCTGGTGCCCCGTCATCTTCATAAATCTCGTCGTCCTCGTAGTGCTCGCGAACCTCAGCGTAGATAGGAACGACCAACGACACCTCTCGTCGACGTCTCTGTCGATGATGGTGATCGGCCTCCTCCAATTCCCGCTGCCGCCGTCCCCACTCAAGCTCGCGCTCGCGCTTGCAGGGCATGAACTTCGCGCTCTTCTCCTCCACGTCCTCTGGAATGATCTCCAGCGGAAGTCCCACGAAGGGTTCTTCGGGAAAGCAACA
>Ga0307379_10010718_pt1 | contig 12110 bp, 4 predicted proteins | sample UN2MG_FD_202237 | JGI IMG/M metagenome (GOLD analysis project Ga0307379, IMG submission 202237) | Soil microbial communities from Risofladan, Vaasa, Finland - UN-2 | ecosystem: Environmental > Terrestrial > Soil > Coastal area > Acid sulfate soil | place: Finland: Risofladan, Vaasa | collected... | reverse complement strand
GGTCGTCCTTCTTCAGGCCCATCTCGCGGCGAGCCTGATTGCGCTCGGATCTGTCCTTGATCTGCGAGGGAGATGCGTGGTCGCGCGCGTACTCCTTCTTGTAGTTGCGGGCCTTAGCCATCGGTCGCGCGGGCAGCGTCAGCGGCCACCTTCAGAGATTTGGCGACGTGACCCACGAGCACGGCGGCGTTGTAGCCGAGCGTGCCGTCCGCGTTGAACCCATGGCCCTTCTCCAGCATGGAGTCGAACTCCAGCGCCACAAGGGCCACCACACTCTGCGACCAGACTTCGCCGCCGAACGCGGCGGACGCAGACCCAACGACGCCGGCGTTGGCCAGACCGTCGAGGTAGAGCGACACAAGCTCGATGTCGTCTGCGGTCCACAGCTCGGTCTCGATGCCGATCGTGGCCGCCGCCGCGAAGCGAACGCCCCAGCGCTCAGACAGGCGCTCAAGGTCTGGACGACTCAGCTCCTCGATGTTGGCGATTGCCCCGGTGTCGTCGCCGAGACTCGGGCATGCGCAGAGCGGCGTGAGCAGGGCGAGAAGAACCAGCAGACCGTACATCCTCATCGAACACCTCCGGCGGATAGCGGCCTTGCGGCCATGGACTGAACGAAAGCGGGCGCCCCCTGGATCTCTGGCTTGACACCCATGCGGCGCATGATTGCATCGGTGCCTTCCTGCGGTATGTCTGCCGGAAGGTAACCTGCGGCCCCCAGTCGGCGCCAGATCGTGTCCCACTGGACGCGCTTCTCGCTGCCAGCCTCGGGGATCGCCACGCCGTACTGGAACAGACTCGACAACTCCATCATGTTGTCCCTGCCGAGCGCGCCCTTCTCGGCGACCTTGTCGTAGATCCAGTTCAGCATCTGGCCGCCAGACGGGTCACGCAGAGCGCGCGAGACGGCGTCCTTGAACATGCCTGGCCGCATCTCTCTGCGCCTTCCGGCCAGGGTGATCCCGTGCATCGTGTCTGCCCATGCCGGGTGCTGCACGAAGCGGTCCCAGTATCTGCGCATCGGCTCCTTTAGGTGCTCGTCCTGACCGCTGATGAACTCGTCGATCAAGTTCTCTGGCCCGAACAGCTGGCGAGCGAGCATCGCATCCAGAGTCATCACAGAGTCCATGCCACCGATGAAGTCGACGTACGTGTCTCCGATCGCGTTCATCAGCTGCTCGTGAACGAGTCGCTGGCCCTGCTTGTACGTGTCCCAGAACTCGCCCTGGCCGGGGTCGATGTCTGGGATCACCTCCTTGAGGAGGAGCGCCATCGTGTCTCGCTTCGGGCCGACAGGGCTGTCCTGCCGGATGATCTGGTTGCGCCAAAACGTGGAGTAGACAAGCTCGCCGACAAGCTCCGCCGGAGAACGCTCTGCCATCCCACTCTGCATGCCCTTCTGCCAGTCGACGAGGCGCTGCCCGCCGAGCGCGAGGTTCTCCACCATCTTCTGGCCGTCCTTCGAGGCCAGGAACATCGGTGAGACCGTCGGCATCGCGTAGCCGACGGCGTCCTGGATGTTGCGCATCACCGTGGTACCGCGCGCGTCGCCCGGCCGGGGCACGGCCATGCGAACGGCGCCGTTGAACAGACCCATGCTCGCTTCCATCGTGCGGAACGAGAGCCAGTCCACGAACTCTGCTGCCTTCTGCTTCTGCGACTTGCTCTCGGACATGACGCTGCCGGCCATGCGACCGACTCCGAGCATGTCACCCCATCCCGGCGCGAGGTCTTCGAGGCTGGTGACCGTCTCGTACCCACGGCGCTTGGGCCCAGGGAAGATGAACGGGTGCCCCATCAGCATCTTGTTCAGGAGCTTGCCGCCGGCAGCGCGCAGATGCCCCTGGCGCGCACCGCCGATCACGTCCGGCAGCCAGCCCGAGCCGCCGAGTCTGCGGTAGGCTTCGACCGTCGAGTCGTCCATCAGCTCGGGACGCGAACCAGCCGTATACATGGCGCCAGACAGCGACTCTTCCCAGGACGCATCTTCTTCGGGGTTGCTCGCGCCCATCCGCATGATCTGCTGCGTGATGCCGGCCATGATCGTGCCCACCGCAGCCGCGCGCCACGGATGCACGACAGTCGAGCGCAGCTTCGGCAGGATCATGTTGGTCTGGTACATCCAGAACCGGCCCTTGAGCATGTCGCGCGTCACCGCGCGCCGGGCACGCTGCGCACCGGTCTCGCTCCTCTGCCAGAGCGGGTTGTTGTGCGTGCCATACGCCGTGTTGAACCCGCGCAGAGCGGGAGACGTGTTGCGGTAGTCTGCCGTGCCGCCAGCGGCGAAGGCGACGGCGTCGTCCAGGGACATGCCGGGGTTCTTCGCCAGCGTCGACATCGTGCCGACGTGCTTGAACCACATCTCGAACATCTGGTAGACGCCCACATGACCGGCAACGGCGCGCGCGCGCTCTGTGGCGTTGCCACCTGTCATCTTGCCGATCCAGCGGTCGAAGGCGCCGAGGCCAGTGGACATGCGCCGCACCGTGTCGAAGACCGACCCCATCAGGGCGTTCTTCTCGTTGAGCGTCTTGCCGCTGGCCAGGATGTCCTGCACGGCGACGCGCGAGAGATCATCGGGCTCCACCAGCGACGAGAAGATGTCTGTGACCGTCTGCCCTTCGAGGCCGGCCTGGACGAACGTGCCGCTGGAGAGCTTCTTCAGCACGGCCTGCAGAATCATCAGGCGATCCCATTGCTCCGGCGGCACGTCTGCGGGGCGCTTGGCCCCGAGCTTGCCTTTCAGGCCAGTCAGCTCTGTGTACTTGAGAATGTCTCGCGCGCCGTCTGCGTACTCGCCCTTGCCGGTCAGCAGGCTGCGACTGAAGTCCCACATGCTGGCGACGCCGAGCAGGTGGTTGGTCATCACCGAGTTGGTGATGTTCAGCGTCCAGTGTTTCGGCCGCATGATCGTCAGGCCACGGCGCACCTGACGCGTCGCAACCTCGTAGCCGTAGATGATCTTCTGCAGGCCGGTGTCGACAGACGGCGGGTTGAACAGCTCCGACGTGACCGTGTCCACCTCCTGCATGATCTGCCTGGGGAGGTAGTAGCCGCCGTCGTTCCTGTCCTTGCCCTCTGCGTCACGTCCGAGCAGGTCGTTCAGGACACGGCGCATGTGACTGGACAGCTCGATGCGCTCGCCGAGCGGGCCCTCTGTGCCGCGCTCCAACTGCCGGGACAGAACATCGAACAGTCTGAGGCTGATCCCGTTCTCGCCGCCAGGGGCGTTCTTCGCCCGGTCCAGCGTCACGGGCAGATAGAACTGCCGGTCGTGCAACGGCAGTTTCTCGAACTCTGCGCGCGGGATCATGTGCCCGCCGAAGTACAGATCCTGCAGCGTCCCGTGCCACTGGCGCATCTTCCCTTCCTGGGCAACCGCCGTGGTCATCCACCAGAACGGGTCCTTGATGCGGATGTCCTCGTCGCCGCTGCCCTTGCGCGTCAGGTCGCGCGCCGCGAGCGTGGCCGGCATGTTCCCGTCGCGCAGGTCTGCGATCGAGCTGGCCATCTCCGACTTGATGTACAGGTGGGAGACATAGCGTGACGCGAACTTCTGAAACTGCCTGTCATTGATCTGGCCCTGCAGACGAAGCTCGTGTCCAAGCTCGTTCATCAGGTCTGTGATGTCGCGCGCGATCTCGAACAGATACCCCGTGCCGGGCTGGATGCGCTCGAAGTCCTCGGGCGTGCCCATGCCCTTGAACGCGCCAGAGTCGATAACCCTGTCCAGCAGGCGCAGATGCTTCGACGGCGGGTGCTTGAAGCCCCAGCGAGACATCATGCGAGAGAGGATCCCCTGCGCGTAGGCGTGCGCGACGCGCGACTCGGCCTCACGCTTGCCAACGGCCTGCTCGACGCCTAGGCGGTTGGCCATGGCCTCGGTCGACTTCAGAAAGTTCAGGCCACCCCACGGACCGCCAGTGAACGAGCCGAGCTTCTGCAGCTGCTTCAGGATCGAGGGCGGAATGCGGCGGCCGAACCTGTCCATTGCCACCTTCGCCTTGAGGTTCCTGGACAGCCAACTCTCGCGCATCGTTGTCGGGCCACGGTCGAAAGCGACCCAGGGACTGGCAACGTGAACTACCGTGCCCTCGTTGGGCGTCATAGTGGACTTCATCGCGGGCGTCTCGCGCAGCGAGTGGGCCAGGCTCTCGAAGCTGCCCATGGCGCCTGGCAGGGCGTTGCCGTCCTTGTCGACCAGGCCGCGCTTCTGCAGAGAAGTCTTCAAGTCTGCGGGCGGCGTGCCGGCCCTATTCGCGTCTACGTACGCCGTGAAGTCGTCGAACTTGTCGCGCATCTCCTTGCCGGAGACTTCTTCGAGCAGCGGGCCGAGGGCTTCGCGCATCTGAACGCGCGCCCTCTTGGCCAGTTCGACGGCGCGGCCATACCCGGCCAGGTCGCCGGCGTCTGCAAACGCCTTCTGTATCTCTGGCGACCCGCCGTTCGCCAGCGCCGACACGGTGCGCGCAGTCTCGGACGAGACGATGGCGCCGCGCACCTCGACCAAGTCCTTGGCGCGCAGAATCTCGACGACGTTCTTGTAGCTGTCACCGGCCTGCGCCATGCGCGTGCCGTGCGTGGGCTCCTTCTTCACGAGGTCGTTGCGCAGGATGTGGTAGACCATCTCGTCGGGGTCCATGCCGACTAGTTCCGCATCGTTGCGGCGCGCCTCGTACACGGCAGACACCTCGCCGTTGGCCTTCATCTCGGCGAACTTTGAGATGACCTCTTTCTCCTTGATCTCGCCCTTGCCCATGAACATGCGATCGAGGGCGTCGCGCACGAAGTCGGGGATCTCGATCTCCAGCGGGCTGCCCTTGATGCTGGCGTAGACCCTGACCATGTACTCCCTGATCCTGCCGAACACGCCTTCGAGGCGCTTCACCGGGGCGACGCCGTCGCGCATGTAGCGCTCAACGGCGCTGGCGAACTTCTCCTCGGCGTCTCGCGTCCAGACGCCTTTCTTCACGCCGGCCCACTCGTTCAGCTCCGGGATGCCGCCACGGGGCAGCGCAGTTCTGCGCCAGACGTGGCCCATCTCGTGCAAAGCCGTCGAGATGTCGGCGTCCTTCAGCGCGTAGATCACAGCCTGGCCGCCGCGCAGGAACTCGACAGCGCCCTTCTCTGTCTGCGTCAGCGCCGCGCGCGTCTGCAGCTGGTCTGAGTTGACCTTGCGAACGTCTGCAATGTGCGCGGGGTACCACTCGTGCGCAGGGCGACCCTCTCGCTCGGCCCATTGCTGGGCGACAGAGTCCATCAGGGCGATCGTCGCGCCGACCGACTCCGGCGTCATCTCGAAGTGCTGCTGGAGAAGGCGCCGCATCTCCTGGCGTGAGCGGCCTCGCACTGTCTGTCCGGGGGGGAACGCTGCGAGCTGCTGCTGACCCTGCACGGGCTGCGTCGGGCCCAAGCGGCCCGGCGTCGCGTTCGGAGCGAAGCCCGGCACCTGAACGCCCGCCGTCAGTTGGTTGGGGTCTGGCTTGCGTCCGCTTTGGAAGAGGACGTCTTGTCCTCCGTGTTCAGGCGGCGGAGCTTCCCGAGCATCAGGGTCCAGAAGAGACTTCGGGTCGACTTCTTTGAGTCGTTGAATGACACCTTTTGCGAGGTCTGCGGGCTTCTCGCTGTAGGGCGGGCCGATTCTTCGTGCGGCATCGTTGAGCACCTGGTTGATGATGGTCCCGCGCATGTCGCCGAGGCGGATCACCGCTTCGAGCATCTCCTCAGCGGAGGACGCGCGTTCCCTGGTGGCTGCGACGTCGACCTTGGTCGAGCCGGCTTCCTCGGCCTTCGAGCGAAGCTCGGAGAGTTTGCCGAAGAAGGCTTTGTCCTGCTTGAGCGCCTTGCGCAGCGGCTCCCTGAGCTTGGCGCGCAGCTCAACCATGGTCAGCGTGTCGCCAGACTCACCGAAAAGCGACTCCTGCGTGAACGACACGGCGTCTTCGAGTGAGACCTGGCGAGCGATGTCGTCCGCCTCTGTCTCGGACTCTGCAGAGCGCTTGATGAGCTTCGCAGCCGCAAGCTGCTTGTCCTGCTCTGTGCGCGGGATGTGCTTGCCGATGGCTGCGGCGTAGCCCTCGGGGATCTCTTCGTTCAGGGCCATCGAGAAGACGGCGTCTGACAGCTCTGCCAGACCAGCGGCCTTGCGCATGAAGGCACTCGTCGGCGGCACGCCCAGGGCGCGAAGCTCCTTGCGGCCCCAACCCAGGTCTCGGATCACGCGCGCCGCGTCGATGGGCGAGCCCTTGTCGTCGCGGATGTTGAGCAGGGCGCCCAGGGATCGCGCCAACTCAGGAGTGACGCCGTCCCTCTCTCGCAGGACGTGCGCCGAAAGCGTTTCGACCCCCAGGCGCTTTGCTGCGTTCGTCCGCTGGTGCCCGTCCACGACCGCCAGCTCGCCGGAGGCGTATTTGTAGACGAGGATTCCCTTGCCTGAGACGTCCGAGAACTCCTCCTTTGTCCTGAGCTTCGACAGGGGGCCACTCTTGATCTCCCCCGTCGTGGACGTTCCGCCGCTCTTGTACTGGAACTTCTCGGGCTCGAACCGCAGCTGATCGACCTCAACGCGCTCCTCGGTGATGGACCTCTCCATGGCCATCAGTCCGGCCGGTGTCGGCGAGAACGCCTCGGCGATCTCTGCGGCCTCTCTGGCGCTCGGCTCCAGCTGCTCCGGCGGCGGGCGTTCGGCCGGCTCGCCACCGGCTTCCTCACGGACCTTGGACAGCTCGCCCTGGAGGGCCTTGCCGACATCCGCCAGGACGCTCTCTGCGGTCCTCTCAGGCGTCGCGGCCGTAGAGGGTGCCGCCGTGGGGCCGCCAGCCCCGGGCTCACTGGGCGGCGCCCCAGGGCCAGGGCCAGCCCGCTCCTCGGGGGGCGGCTCCGGAGGGCTCTGAAGGGGGCCTATGATGTCGCCTTCCTCCAGCTCAACCTCCCTCAAGGCGTCGATCAGAGCCTCGCGCTCCTCGGGGGTGATGAACGTCAGGCGCTTGCCGTCCGGCCCGATCCGCTCCTGCTCGCTCAGGGCCTCGAAGGCGATCCTGAAGCGGTCGACCTCGGCCGCGTCCGGGTTCGCCAGCAGGGCCGCCGCGTCCCGCATCTTTCTCTCCAGCAGGACCCGCGACGCCGCCGGGGCACCCTCCCACTCACGGCCCCACTGGAAGCGCTGCGAGACAGCGCGAGCCTGAGAGGTGGCGCCGAAGCCCACGGCCGTCCCCAGGGCCTCCGGAGACGCCAGACCCTGCATGACCCGCGCGGTCTTGCCCCAGCCGGTCAGGTTCTCGTACTCGGGATCGGACATCGCGTCCCCGTGCGCGCCCATCAGCGCGCCGAGCAGCATCGAGTCCAGCGTGCCCACGGCGTACTCGGCCTGCATCCCAGACATGCCAAGGTCTGCGAGCTGCCGGCGCAGCCCCATCGAGCCAGACGACTTCGAGACCACGTCCATGACCGTGTCCATGTCGTCGAAGGCCCTGGGCTTGTTGGTGAAGTTCTCCATCCAACGGCCCAGGCCGCCGTAGCGGTACGCCTTGCCTTCGGCGGTCGTGACCGCCTTGCCGATGTGTCGCATCGCCGCGCCGCGCGCAACGCTGATGCCGGTGTGTGCAGCCCAGAGAAGCACGCCCTGCTTCGCCCCGTGCATTGCCGCGTGCCCCATGTCCATGTCGCCGTAGAGCCCGGCGCGCAGACTCTCGTAGGCGGCGAACTGTCCGACAGTCTTGGCCCCGGCCACCATGGGGAAGAACTTGCGCGACTGCGCGAAGCGCGCGACCGACTGCAGCTTGTCGCCGCCGGCGATCACGTCCGCCGCAGATGCCCCGCCCTTGCCAACGAGCTTCACGATCGGGTTCGAGATCACGTTGCGCACAGCAGACAGGCCCTTCGACGCCGCAAGCAGCGGCACCTTCGCGGCTGCGCCGCCAGCCCAGAAGTCTGCGACGAAGCCCAGGGCGCCGGCAGTCGACTCCCAGAATGTTGAGTCTTCCGGCGCGCGCAGGTCGGCCCCGAGCATCTCGGGCGCGGTGCCGCTCTGGACCATGCCCATCACTTCCTGGATGGCCCGCACGTAGCGCGGATCATTCAGCTTCGCGTACATGCCGAAGTGGTCGCCCGTGTTCGGCAGCGCCGGCAGGCGCATGGCCGGATCAGCCGTCCGCACGTTCGTCAGGGGCGGGACGTCGCTCATCGGCATGTCGAGCATCTGGCTCGCGATGCCGCGCGCCGCGAACTCACCAACGGCCCCGAGCAGAGGCATCCGCCCTGAGATGTCGCCGATGACCCCGCCGCCGGCGGGAATGACCCCCTGGAACGCAGCGCGCAGGGCGGGCCAGTCCTTTACGACCTCGTCCACCGGCAGACGCTCCCAGCCGTCCTGACTCGTCTGCACCCAGAAGGAGCCGTCGTCCGGGTCGCGCACCGGCTCCGCGCGCTGCCCGCCAAGAGACTGGTAGCCGTAGCCCAGGAGCGCTGCGCGGCGCGAACTCTCGATGCGACCGTCCTCGATCACGTACTGCGAGAACTCCGGCGAGACGAGGTACTTGTCGTCCGGCGCGCCCCCGATGCCGAAGAACGCAGGCTGTTTCGTGACGCCGTCCACAAACTTGTGCTCGCCCTCGAAGGGCCAGAGTCCACGGCGCTTCATCACGCCCTGGAACGGCGCGCGAGGAGATCCCTGGCGACCCCTGTTGCGCCAGTCGAAGTAGCCCATCAGATCATCGCGGATCTTCCGTGACTCGATGCCAACCTCGTCGGGCCGCATCGCCATCTCTTCAAGGACGTAGAGGCCGCCGACGGCACGCTCCGCGTTCGCCTCGGCGTCGATGCCAGCGTCTGCGTCGCGCACAGCACCGAAGAGCCTGTCGACGAAGACGTCGCCGGTGACGGGCTTGGTCGGGTCTTGACCGGGGAGCACAGCCACCTAGCGCTGCTCCTTCCTGAGCATCGCGCTGAGACGGGCTCGCTGTTCACGAAGCTGCTTCACGTAGGAAGCCTTCTGGCTCTCGGTGGTCCGGGGACCGGACGCGCGCTTGAGCCGCTCGATGTCCTGGCGAAGCTCGCGTTCGGAGCGCGACGCATTCTCGGGCTCGGAGTAGCGCTCCTCGACAGGCGCAGACATCTGGGGCGGCGGCCCTGCCGGCTTCTCCCTGACGACGGGGCGACGCTCGCCCCTGTTGACAGCCCGGCGCCGACGAAGGTTCTCGCCCTGCTCGTACCCTGGCGAGCCTTCGCCGGGGGATGCACCGGCGGGCGGGCTCGACTCTGTCGGGCCCTGGTAGTAGCCGGCACGCTTGGCCGCAGCTGTCTGCGGAGGCGGCGTGTCCGTCGGGCCCTGGTAACCGTTAGACCTCGCGGCAGCTGACTGCGTCGGAGTTGGCGGTCGCTCCAGGATGGGCGCCGTGGTTCTCGGCGTGGATCCCTGCGGCGCCGGCGTGGTTCCTTGCGGCCGGGCCTGCGGCGGAGTTCCTTCGCCTTCCCCTAGACCAAAGAACGCCCGCACAGACGCCGGCTGCTGCGACACCGGCGAGCCCGAGCTGCCCTGGCTTCGCTGCTGATCGCGCTGGGCGCGTTCCGCGTCGCTCGCAGGCGCGGCGGCGTCGCTCTGGCGCTGGGCGCGCGTGCCCATGTCGCGTTCGAGCTTGGCTGCGCGCTCGCGCGTCGCCTGCTCCACTTGGCGCTCGTTGTCGCGCTTGCGATTGATCGCCTGACGGGCCTCCCCGGCAGCGCGCATCTTCAGGCCAAGCTCAGACGCCTTGTCGCCAGAGAGTGTGTAGCGGCTGCCAACCTCGCCGCGCAGGCGGTCCATGATCGGCGCGTTTCGCGGGTCAGACTGAGCCTTGAGCAGGAACTTGTTGACCTCCTGCACGACCTCCGGCTTGTTGCCGCCCTTGACCTGCAGGAGCCCCTCTGGGGTTGTCATCCAGACGTAGTCCGACGCACCAGACTTCGGCGACAGTTCTCCGACAATGCTCACGTCCAGGAACGGCGCGATGCTCTTGATCGACGCTTCGGTGATTGGCACGTCGCTCGCGCGGAAGATCGCCTCGTAGCCATCCTTGAGGGCGGCGGCGCTTTCAGCCTCGGTCTTGCCTTCCTTGACCTGCCTGGTCGCCTCGGCCGCTGCCCACGGGTAGTTGGCCGAGGTGGCGTCCTTCCGGCTCATGCCGGCGGCGGCCTGCCTGTCCAGCAGCTCCTGCGCCCGCGCTACATCCGCGAGCGACATGCCCTCGACGCCGCCGAAGACTTCGCCCAGCGCGCCGGGCGCGACCTCGGTGATGGGAGTGTCTGGCCCGCCGCCAACGCCGGGGACCACGTCATTTCTGACGAGGCTCCCGGGTCTTGCATTGACGATGTTCTCGGCCACGCCCCGGCTTGTCTCCGCAGCACGCTGGTCGTCTAAGAATGCGGCAGCCCGACGACTCTCCTCGCTCTCGGACAGCCCGAAGCTGTCCTGGTGGCGCCGCGTGTCGAACTCCAGGCGCTCCCTCTCCAGCCCGATTCTTTCCTCGGCAAGATCGCCAGCCTGCGCGCGCTCTTGCGCGCGATCTTCGCGCGCAAGGGCGCTCTCACTGGCCTGGAAGTCGCGCGTAATGGCACTCTCACTGGCCTGGAATTCCTGCGCGGACTCCTGCGACGACTCCTGCGCCTTGCGCCTGCGGTAGTCCTGCGCCGCCTGCGCAATGGAGTCGCCAAGCCCATCCCAGATATTTCCGGTCTGGGCGACGTAGTCTGCGGCGTTGCCGAAGCCACGGATGTACGCCGCGAACATCGCGCCGGGATCAGACGGCGGCGGCGCGCCATAGACATCGGGGATCTTGAAGTTGATGGGCATGCGCCTCTCCTAGTAGATGACCCGCTTGTACCCATCCGGGCCGGTAAGGACGCGATCGGGCGCAACAAGTTCCAGCTCCTGCGCGATCACACCAACGGATGACCCAACAAGCCCGAGCGCACGAGCTGCCCTGTTCCAGCGCCACGACACGATTCGCGGGGACCCCGGTACCAGCGTGACGACGTTCTCCTTCAGGCGAATGTCGGACGCGCCGATTGCGGCGGCGGCGATGCTGCCAATAGCGCCCCACGCTCCGCTTTGCTTGCTCGACTTCGCGGCCCTCTCGGCCGCAGTTATCTGTGCCTGCGCAGCGATCTCGGCCATGTAGCGCTGAAGCATCATCGAGTCGTAGTATTGCTCGATCTGGTTACGCGCGTTCATCGTCTGCGCGCTCAGGTCCAGGTTGCCCTGCGCACGTCCGGCGCGCGCCTCGCCGCGCAGCCCCGCCAGCTGGTTCGAGTACCCCTGGTTCTGCTGCGGGCGCACGAACTGGTTGAACAGCGTCGGCGACAGACCCGCCGCCGCCATCGAGTACGCCTGATCTTGGTCGGCCTGGTGTCGGCCGGTTGCCAGCGACTGCGCGCTCGCGGCGAACCCGCCACCGATGGCCTGCTCGATCATGGGCCGAGCGCTGGCCTCGAAGGCGTTGATCCGGCCGGGAGCACCGGACGTCATGGCCATGAGTTCCTGCAGACGATCCCAGTCAGACTTCTCCGGGGCGGCCTGCGCACCGCCGCCGAAGAACTTGAGTACCGCTGTGCTAGGACCACCGCCGCCGCTGAAGCTCTGTGGGTCGCCACCAGGACCCGGAAACTTGTAGCTCGCAGGGCCTCCAGACTTGCCTGGCGAGCCGACTGACGCGTCGGCACCCGACGACGGGGGAGGGTCGAACCCGAACCCAGACTCTAGGAACTGCTCCGGCGAACCGAGCCCCTGAAGCTCGAAGAAGTCCGCCGGCATGTTGTTGACCCACCACTGGGCTTCGCTCTGGTAGTTCTCCTCGGCCATGTCCGTGCCTCCTAGAAGTCCGTGTTCTTTCCGCTCGCCCGGTCTTTGCGCCGCTTCCCACGGTACACCCCACCGAGGCCCTTGGTCGTATCAGAAGATGTACATGTAGGCGCTCTGCGTCGTGGGCGTCCACGGGAGGATGTTGCCCGAGACGGCGGAGACACCTGAGATGCCTGCCTGTGCCAGTCGCCCGGCGCCCTTGATGTCGTTGGCCACGTCCTGTGACTGTGGGCTGGATCCGACGCCGAAGATGTGGAATGCGACGAATCGCCCGGCT
>Ga0307379_10010716_pt1 | contig 12111 bp, 15 predicted proteins | sample UN2MG_FD_202237 | JGI IMG/M metagenome (GOLD analysis project Ga0307379, IMG submission 202237) | Soil microbial communities from Risofladan, Vaasa, Finland - UN-2 | ecosystem: Environmental > Terrestrial > Soil > Coastal area > Acid sulfate soil | place: Finland: Risofladan, Vaasa | collected... | reverse complement strand
GTGGCCGTGTTGCCGAACTGGACCCTTGTCTTGCTCAGCTGGCAGGAGAGGGTTGACGTGACGCTGACAACGGTGAAGTTGAGCAGGTCAGACTCGGCTGGCAGGTAGTTATCCTCACCCTCGTATGCCGCCTTCACGTGCCAGATGCCTGCGACGCTGGGCCTGAAGCTGTGATTCATGTACCCCGTCTCATCCGCGGTGACGGTGTAGCTCTCATCCATATCACCTTTAAAGTAGCGTATGCTCACGTTCCTCTCTGGAGGGTTCAATTGCCCGAGGACCAGAATCTCCTCTCCGCCGAATATCTCGACACCTCTCAAGCTCAGACTCAGGCTGCCCTTCCCTACTACCCTATAGGAGTCTTCCACCGTGCTCGTATAGCCTTCGTCGTCCTCAGCAGTGAAATTATAGTCTACTAAAGTCCCTGGCCTGTGCCCCGTCACTGTGACGCCGTATATCCCACCCTCCTCGCCGATGACATTCTGGTGTATCCAGCTCTCGCCGTCGTCCGTTGAGTAGGCGAACTCTACCTTCCTTATCAGGGACACGTCGATCACCTGCACCTTTAGGTTGACAGGTTTCCAAGCCTCAGGTGTCTCGGGCGGATTGACTAGATTTAGTTCGGGTGGCTCGAAGTCGGTCTGGGGGATGAAGACGTAGCTCCCCGTGAGCTCGACCTCGTTCCCCATCTCGTCCACCGCCCTGAAGGCGTAGTCCACGACCTCGTGGCGCTCGACGGGGGGGACGATCACGCTGTAGTTGCCCCCTGACTCATCCTCGATGTCCAGACTGCTCCAAGTCTCTCCTCCGTTAACAGAGTACGAGAACGAGACCTCCTCTATCTCGGTCTCGTCATCAACGTTGACGACGAGCCTCGTGAGGCTGTAGGTTTCCACCTCCTCCGGTGGATCGAAGATATCGATCTCGGGTGGCTCGAAGTCGGTCTGGATCATGTAGTTCACCGTTCCTACGCCGTACTCTGCCATGAGCACGAGGTGGTACAGCAGTTCGCCGCTGACCGGGACGTTGTAGTCGATCACCATGTCCTCGCCGCTCATCTCACAACTCGCCATGGCGTCCACGTGCCTGAAACCCTTCGGGTCGAGGTTGAACCCCCCGTAGACGCCGCTCACAGTACCCAGGAGGCCCGGCGGCCAGGCGGTGGGGATCCCCTCCAACAGCTCCCCCTTGGATGCCGTGGGCTTCGCCATGATGTAGAGCCTCACCTCGTACATGTCGAGGGTGCTCGGGACATCTATGTGGACCTTGACCCTATCGGAGGAGGAGACGAACTCGTAGGCCCATGCAGTGTCCGCCTGGGGCTGCTCGTTCACCTTCCCCTCCATCTTCTGGCTCATCCACACGTTGCAGTCGATGTTCTCTATGACCATGAGGGTGGCCGCCTGGGAGGCCGCGCTCTCGTACGCGTCGTTCCTGACTGCGAACCAGTACTGACCGCTCTCCTTCGGGATGAAGTACCGCCCGAGACCGTCGTTCCCGACCTGCTCTGGGAGGCCAGCTGCCTCAGTGTGGGTTGAGAGCAGGGGCGCGGTGACGCCCTTGATTTTGTATACGAAGATGTCATAGTCCGTTGAGTGGATTTTCGGGTTCGCCCAGTCCCCCGTCAGGTAGACGTGGTATCTGTGGCCCGCCTTCAGTGTGTATCCGTAGGTGCTGACGTTCCCGACGGGGATCTCCCCGCTCTTTATCTCCACGGCTGGTACGGGCTTCGCGATGGACGTGTAGTCGCCGAAGATCTCGTTGAGGTAGGCCCCCTCCACCATCGGAGGCGAGATGGATATTTGAGTAATCAGGAGCGCCATCCCCAGAAGCAGAACCATCAGTGCGGGTGACCTTCTGCCAGCTGACCTGGGTGCATCTGATCGGTTCCAGTGGTACTTATTCATCTTCTAGGGCGGGCTTAAGTGAGTGAGATATTGATAAAGGAATTATGAACCCCTGATACCTATCCGGCGTCCACCGATCTGAAACCTTTTCCAACACTGTACCCTATTCCTAAGCATGGCATCGAATACCATTCGTGACCTGAAGATCACGACCTTGGCAGAGAACCTCGTCCAAGCGGGGGGCTTGGGCCAGTGGGGACTCTCGTTTCTACTTGAATTTGTCGACTCCGAGGGAGCAGAGCGGAGGGTGGTCTTCGATACAGGCGCGAACAAGGAGGCACTTCTCCACAACGTGAAGTTCATGGATCTGGACTTGAGGGATCTGGATGGAATTGTTCTCAGCCATGGGCACAGCGATCACACCGCTACAACGGTCGAGATCCTGGAGGCGTCCGGGGGCGTCAAGGTCTACTGTCATCCTAATACCTTCCAACCCCGGTTCTATGTGGACAGGCAGGGCAAGAGGAATCCTGGTGGCCCTCCAGAGGGCGAGGGGCTGGCCGAGGTCGAGGCAGCCGGAGGGGAGGTCGTCGCGTCAGCTGAGCCCGTTGAGGTCTGCCCGGGCTTCTGGACGACGGGGCAGGTCGAACGCCTCACCCCCTTCGAGAAGATTTCGCCCCCGGCTGAGGGCACCCGGCGGGTCATCCTGGTTGATGGTGAGGAGGTTGACGACCAGATCCTCGACGACCAGTCCTCATGGGCGTACGTTGAGGGCCTAGGACCCTGGGTGATCACCGGCTGCGCGCACGCAGGCCCCCTGAACACCGTCAACCAAGTCAAGAGACGGGAAGGCTTCGACGGCATCAACGGCTTCGTGGGGGGGACACATCTCACGGGGAGGACCGATGAGTACATACAGAAGACGATAGATGGCCTGAGGGAGTACAACATCAGCACGTTGTCGCCATGCCACTGCACGGGATTCAAGGCGACTGCGATGCTCTGGCAAGCCTTCCCCCAGGAGTTCATATTGAACTACAACTGCCGCGTCATCGAGGCTGGCAAGGAGCCCCGCCAAAGGGTCGTATAGCTACCAGGGATTGCTCTTTAGCTTGAAGATCCACGCCAGAACGTTCGTGAGGTAGTGGATGGGCAGGGTAGCCACGATGATGGCCATCATCCTCTCCCACGTCGGGGACGGCTGAACCAGAGCGAGGAGGAGCACGGCGGAGACTATGAAACCCATCTGATCTGCTATCGGGAACATCGCCCCCGGCTTCAGCTTAAGCCTGCGCTTGACGAAGGAGAAGAATATGTCACCCCCGATAGCCCCGACGGAGAGGAGGAATCCCTTCATGAAGTCCCTCTGGAGTAGACCCGTGATGATCCCCACGGAGACGCCCGCTAGGGTCCCCCGGATCGTCTTGTGGTCTCCGAACAGGGGCTTCCCATCAATCCAGTTACGCCCCCCGTCGAGAGGTGGCCCACCCCCCAGGATGACCGGAGCAGCGTTCGCCGTGTAGGCCGGGAGGTAGATGTAGATGGTCTCCAGGAGCCAGTAGACGTCGGCGAAGGTCACCATGTCCTCTCCACCTCCTCGAGCCCCTTCTCCCCCAGCTTGAACCTGCACGCCCTCGGAGGGTCAGCCGGCTTCTCCAGGACGGCCTGGCGCACCGCGGAAGTCGAGGTCGACTCCAGCCTGACGACGAGGTCCGACCAGTAGTTGAGGAGCCTCTGGGCCACCGGCTCCACCTGGGACGGCTCCTTGTCGAGGACGCTGTGAACCTGGCCGATTACGAGGACAGCCACGCCCTTGGTCTTCGCGGCCTCTGAGAGGAACCCCAGCTGCCTGTTCAGCTCCTTGTTCGCGGTGAACGTCCTACGGGGGTCGCCCGCTACGAGTCGGTACGGCCCGGTCACCGAGTCTATTACGACAGGGGCCTCGCCGCTGGGCAGGTCGACTAGCCCCTCGATGATGCTCGCCTGCTGCTTGAAGTCAGTCGGCCTCCAGACGAGCAGTCGCTCAAGCAGGTCCTCATCGTCGCCCGTCAGCATCGTCAGTCGCCTCGTGGAAAGCTTCCTGTCGGAGTCGACGTAGAAGGCCTTGTGCCAGGGGTCGCTTCGGAGGTGTTCGGCGATGCAGCTGAGGGCGACCGTCGTCTTCCCCGTGGCGGCCTCGCCGTAGATCAAAGAGACGTCTCCAAGTCGGAATCCCCCTCCCAGGACCTCGTCCAGGGGGGCGCAGCCGGTAGGGAGACGCTCCATCTTGAATTCTCTCGTCTAAATCCATATACACTCATATATAAAGCGCCTTTCAGAGGCGCATCACCGCCGCTGAAACCTGTTCACGCTGGTCAGACATCAGGTCGTCGACGATCTCCCGGGTCACGGCGGTCGTGGCGCCCGACTGGGTGACGCAGGCGGCTCCACAAGCAGCTCCATGTACAAGGGCCTCAGTTAAAGTGTCAAGTGGTGCAGATCTCAGTTTTTCAGCATCGATGCCGTATCCGATCAGGGAATCTATCATCCCCGCACAGAAGGCGTCCCCTGCCCCCGTAGGGTCTACAGGCCTCACTTTGAAGGCGGGCACCTTCAGGATGGACTCATTGAAGGTTGCGACGAGCCCATGCGATCCCTTCGTAACCACAGGTACCTTCACCCCCCTGCTCGAAAGCTCATGAACGGCGAGTGTCGTGTTATCGTGCCCCGTTAAGGCCTTGCTCTCGATATCGTTGCAGTGAAGGACGTCTATGAAGGGCAGGGCGTCGACGAGTTTTCTCCAGCCGTCGTTCTCGGGCCTGACGACGTCCACGACCGTGAGGCATCTCCGCCAACGTGCCTCGTTCAGCACCTCGTCTACGTGTCCATCCAAAAGCTTGAGGCCCCCGATCGTCCCCATGTAGAAAACATCGGGCCTTGTGGCCTCCAGGATGGATACGACGTGCTCCGGTGAGAGCATCGTGTTCGCCGCGAGCTCGGCGATGAACCTCCTGTCCTCCCCCTTCACGACCAGCGCGATGTTCTTAGAGGTCCCGTAGTCCGTCATCCGCTCCGGGTAGACTTTCAGCCCGTACTCCCTGAGCTGCCCTTCGAAAAAGTCTCCCAGGACATCGGCTCCCAGGCCTCCGGTTGCCGCCACGTCTCTCCTCCCCAGCTGAGCGAGGTCTATCGCTACGTTTGCAGCGTGCCCTCCGGTGTGGACCTGTATTCCGTTGGGGGCGTAGACGAGGTCTCCGGGGGCACCCAGTCGGGGTAGGTCGGAGGCGATGAGGTCGAGCATGAAGCTTCCGCAGCAGAGGACACGGACCATGTGTCTCCTTCTGTCTCAGGTGTTTTCAAGCCTTCCGCTGAATCTTGTTTGTTTAGATCAGCAGTATCCAGCTCTTGGTTTGGGCAGCCCCCCGTAGGCGGGATTTGACTGGATCTTTTCGATGATGATCGAGATGAGCTCCCTGAGACTGTCCGCCTGCGGGCCTTGGTTCATGATCTCGTTGTCCCACCGCAGTTCCTTGACGATGATTCCGTGGCTGTAGACCCTGAAATGGTAGCTGGAGAAGGGAGTCACGACGACGATGGCACCTCCCGGATCGGGTCTTACACTGAAGGCAGTTGGATATTGGAAAAAGCCTATCTCCATCATCTTCGAGCAGATGGCTTCCATGTCTTCCTCAGGCAGCCTCATCTTGACGGTGACGGGTGGGTCTACGACCATGTCCTGCGTGTAGGTGCTCCTCACGGTGTCGAGCCTGTTCACCGGAAGGTCTCGGGGCCCTTCACCCCGAACGTGAAAATCAGCTCGAACTCGGAGTCGGAGGCCGTGGGATAGAGCAGGGAGTGTCCGCAGAGGACCGCTATGAGCGCCACGGACGCCAAGGCCATACGGGGCCTGTTTACCATATGATTACTGTAAACTAGACCGCTATTTCATCCTAGGTTTTAGAACAGTTGTGAAAGAATGTTGAACGCCCCCTTGAGGGGGCTCCGAATGGAACGGGATCACTTGTTGAAGGCTTTGATGAGGTCGTTGTCCGAGAGGGTTCCCAGGATGCCGCCCTCGCCGATGATGAGGATGTGGTCGACGCCCCCGAGGGCCATGACCCGCACGGCGTTGAGGACGCTGTCCCACTCCCCGAGGGTGATACATAGGTTGGTGCCCCTGAGGCCGCAGGCCTCCATAAACTCCTCCGCCTTGGTCCCCCTCATGATCTCCTGGACTTGGACATCCCTTATATCGTTTGGCAGCTGCTCCAGCAAGTCCTTGCCGAGGACATAGGACCTCATGGCGCCGAAGAGATCGCTCGCTGTTACGAGCCCCCTCACGATGTCCGCTGCATCCCTGACGACTACGACGTCCTTTCCCTTCTCGGCCATCTGGGAGGCGACCTCTCTGAGGCTCGTCTCGGGCGTGACGACGATGGGGTCTTTCTTCATGTACTCCCCAATGGTACCGTCTAGGTTCAAATTAACACCATAGAAGATTTGGATATGGTAGTTTAAAAATATCCTCTCTCTGTGGGTTCACCCGTCGTCGTCGGGGAGCTCCGTGTAGAATTCGGCGTAGACCGGGTAGTGGTCCGAGACGTTCCAGGTGAGCTCTTCGGTGATCCCGAGTATCTCGTCGAAGTAGTAGACCGCGGTGCTGTCGTTGACGTATTCTTGGCCGTAGGTGGCACCGGTCATGACGATCCTGTCGTAGGTCCAGTCGGTCTTCGTCATGGTGTCCTGGGCGTTGGTTACCGTCCAGTGGTACTCGGGGGCCCTGAGGGGGTGGAGGTCTTCGTCCTCGTCGAAGTAGCTCCCGTCGGCGTTGAAATCCCCCATTACGATGATGTCCTCCTCGTCCGGGGTCTGGTCGAGGGTCGTCTGTACCACGACGGTGAGGTTCCCGATCTCGTGGGTGGCGTCATCGGGCTTGGTGTGGATTCCCACCAGCGTGAAGTCGAAGTTCCCGCTCCTGAAGCTGGCGAGGTAGGGCTCCCTCTCGAAGACGTCGTATTCGTCGTTGAACACGTGGTCGGAGCCGTTGATGAACTGGACCGTCTCCGTGTTGTAGAAGTAGGCGTACGCCTCCTTGCTACTCGTCCTCCCCAGCCTCGGGCTGCTGACAAAAGCGTACTCCGGCCCCTCGGCCTCGTTTATCATCTCGAGGAAGATGGGGGCGGTCGTCTCGGAGGAGTCCCTTATCTCCTGGATCAGGACCACGTCGAAAACCCTGGTAATGTTCACGAGGACGGCCATGACATCTGGCTTCTCCCTCTTGGTCCTCCCGAAGATCTGCACGTTGAACGCCGCAACCCTGATCCTGTCGGGGCAGGATACATTTCCACCGGGTTCCACATTCTCCTCGTTGTCAGGCTGCTGGTCGCCGTTCTTTATGGGGCCGTCATCCTGTTCCGTCTCTCTGCTCATGTAGTCCTGGATTAATGGGAACAGGCCTGAGACCAGCAGGGCCAGGGCGATGAGCGCCGCTCCGAGTATGATACTCTTCCTCATCGTATGCGTATAGTCGTGGCTCACCTATTTTTATTTGAGGGAGGGCCGACGGATCGTTCCTAGAAGGGAGGTCTCAGGGTCCTTATGATCTTGACCATCGGGTCTCTACCCCTGAGGATCTGGAATCTCACGTGGTCTCCAGGCTCGACATTGTTGAAGTCCTCACGGGATGCGAAGTAGCCCATGGTCTGGAGGTCCGTCCTCAGGTTGATGACGTAGCGGAGGCCGTCGTACCCTGATCCCAGCTGATACTCTACCTCAGCGCTCATCTTGGTCGTGTTGGGGAAGAGCTCCTCCCAGCCTTCTATGTTGGATGAGACGCCGTCCTCATGAAATGTGATGATCGTGAAGGAGGCCTCATCCCGCTCGCTGGTGATGGACTTCGCTGCCACCACCCCCTCACGGGTCACGGGCTGGATCACGTAGAAACCCAGTAGCATTACGAGGGCGGAGACGATAAACAGCAGCCTGAGTGTCCTGTCTTCGGGTTTCATGAAACCCATAGCCTGAATGAGGAACGAAATTAATAGGTTTTACCAATGACCCTCTTTGAGCGCGCCCAATATTCTGCGGTAGTAAGCCACTGTTTAGTAGTTTTTCATCGAAGCTATGTGGACCTCCTGAGGTAGACTCCCGATAGCAGTAGAATGATGAATATTATCGTCTCTACTATGACTCGGGGGTGGGTCACAGGGATCCCCCGCCGTTTGAGGTTGAGGAGAGTGTAGACGAGGAATCCTACTGGAATCATGCTGAGAAGCATCAGCACGCCGCTCAGAACGAATCTCTCGATCATATGCTCACGTTTCTGGTGACAGACAGGCGTAAAAACCTGTCAGGGAGGATACGTTTAATTCGCGTAGATCCCAATTACGACCGGTTTGAGATGAGTGGATTCGGATTCGACAGGATGTACACGTTCATCTACCATAAGGATATGGGGAGGGCGGACTGGTTCTACAGGGAGCTCCTGGGGCTGGAGATGGAGCCCGAGTCAGACTGGGTCATCTATTACAGGGTGAAGCCCGGGACAACCATCGGCGTCGTCCAGGACGGCCGCGGCTTCCTCCGGGCGACCGAGGACAAGCCCGTGATCCTCTGCCTCGGCGTGCCCGACGACGGCGACATCTTCGAAGTCTACAGCAGGCTGAAGGAAGCGGGGGTCACCATGCGCACCTCTGAGGTGGAGCTGAGGAAGGTGGAGGGGCGTGTCTTCTTCTGTGAGGACCCTGAGGGCTACATAGTGGAGATCGTACAGAGGCCCAAGGACCGCTAGGCGTACCTCTTCCTGATGACCGTGAAGCCGCAGACTGTGCACTCGCAGATCTCGTCGGCGCCCTCTAAGTAGCTTACCATGGGTGCCCCGCACTCCTGGCAAGCCCATCGGCCCACCACGGGCTCGGGTTTCCTATCCTTGGGATCTTTCTTCTTTTCCATGTCCTCGACACGCCCTTTCAGACTATCTTGGACGGCGTCCGGGAGTGGACCGAGGGATCGTACTTTATCGGTTCCCCAACGCTCCACAGGAAGATGTGGGCGGTGCCCGGGCCCACACGCTTGAGGGCGCTCCTCAGGCGCTTGACGACCATGTCGTAGTTGTTAGACTTATCGATGGAGTCAAGCCAGCTCTGGAAGCTGCCGTGCTCCTGGGCGATGCGCTCGAACTCCCTGGCGTTGTGGATGGCGGCGAGGATCTTCTGCCTATTACGTATGATCCCCTGGTCCTCGGAGAGGCGCTTGATGTCATCCGCCCCGTACCCCGCGACCTCGGATATGGTGAATCCGTCGAAGGCCGCCTCGAAGTTGGGCCACTTGCGTGCCATGAGCTGCCAGCTCAGGCCAGCCTGGAAGATGCATCGGGTGAGGTTCCGGAAGTAGTCGCGGTCTGTCTCGGGCCTCCAGCCCTGGTAGACCCAGTCCGGTAGGGTCCTCTCATCTGGCATGGTTAGTTTTTTCTTGGGGGTTCTATTGAGGTTTTGGGTTGAACCTCTGTAGTGTTCATGACGTTCTTCTTATTGATTTTGGGCTGATCGGGTTGGATAAACTTGATAACTTTTCTAGTCATGATTGGGTTTCTTATCAGAAAAATTCAATCAAAAAGGGTTATTTGCTTGAAAAGGACCATTATTATCGGGTGAAAACATGAGAAGAACAATAAAAATGGATGATTTAGCCATGAGGTGCTCCGCCCATGAGCGGTGACAGGGGGGAGCCACTACCCCAGGACGAGCTCCTGACCGGGCTCGCGAACTGGTGGTTTAGGCTCATCGCGTTCCTATTCTTCACCGCCCTCGTCGGAGTGGCTGTGATGATCAACTCCATGGTCGGCGTTGGCCTCGCTCAGTCGAGCGCCTACGTCTTCCTCGGGATCGCGACAGTCGTGAGCCTGCTCATCTTGGTCTGGCTGAACCGGGTGCAGAGGGACGCGCCGAGGAAGTTACAGGAGTTCCTCTGGAGGTTAGGCCTCTACAGGCGTAGGGACGAGGAGGAGCCCTAGCTCCCCCAGCCCTTGACTGGATTATTTATCATGTCCTTTTTTTCAAAAAGGGTTTTAGAGGCGTTCAACGCTTGGTTGAGGTGATGGTGTATGGCTAGGCAGCTCAGGGAGGACGTCGAGGACGTGGTACTCCAGGCCCTGGGGAACAGGGAGCGGCGGAGCATCTTGGAGATAGTTGCCTCCTCCGGGAACGGTGTCCTCTACAGCGACATCCTCCACGAGATGGGGGTGAACACCGGGAAGCTGAACTACCACCTCAAGCTCCTCGAGGGGGTCATCGAGAAGGACGACGCCCGGCGCTACCACCTCACCGACCTGGGCGTCAGGGCCTTTGGGCTCCTAAGGGGGCTCACGGAGGACCTCGACGAGGCCACCGCTAAGAGGTTCTACACGGTAAAGTCAAGCAGGGACGAGTTCGTCGTCGGCGTCGTCGGCTGGTACTTTTACCTGTTTATCGCGTTGTTGTTCTCGGCGTTCCTAGGGGTCGTGGCGATGGTCTGGTTCTCCATGGGGGCGGGCCTCGATCCGGCTCTGGGCTACGGGGTGATCGGTGTCTCGGCGGTGGTCTTCGGAGTTTTCTCGTGGTGGCTCCTCAGGGTGAAGAGGGGCGCCCCCGAGAGCATCGTGGCCTTCCTGCAGAGGCTGGGCCTCTACAGGTTCAGATAGAAATAGGGTCTTATCCGTCCTGGTCCCAACTGGGCTTGGGCGGTTCACCCTTTGAGAGGGGAGGTACCTAGACTTGCTCTATGACGACGGGCTCTTCGGCTTCTGGGACCTGATGGGGGAGGGCTCGCTCCTGTTTGCGGTTCTCCCGGAGGATGTCCTGGAGGGCCTTGAGGGCCTCCCACTCCTCCAGTGAGGCCATCTTCGCCTGCTCCGCCCAGGTTGACGGGTCGGTGAGCCTGAGGAGACTGGGGTTCTCCTTCTCCAGTATCTCCAGTAGCCTGTCGGTGTCCGTCGATGCGAGCTTCTTGAAGGTCTTGATGCCCGAGAGCCGCAGCACTGTCGCCACCTTGGGGCCGATACCGTCCAGATGGGTGAAGTCGTCCTGCATGGTGCGCAACCTCGCCTTGTTTGCGGCGATCTCTTCGTCCCTTTCCTGGATGACTCCCTCGAGCTTGACTGTCTGTTCCTCGACTGCCTCGGCGCGCCTTCTAGTCTCTTGGTGCTGATTGTTGAGCTCGATGATGTCGTCGTTCTGGGCGTTGATCTTCTCGTCTTTCTCGGTGATCTGGTACTCAAGGCCGCTGATTGTGGTCTGCCTCTGCTGGAGCTGGGTGTTGAGGTCCTCGATGGTGCCGTCCCTCTCCTCGACGGTCGCATTGAGGCCCCTGATTTCGGAATCCCTTGACTCCACGGCGTCCTCCAGGTCGCCGATCCGCTCGTCGCGCTCGGTTATGGCCTGCTTCATGCGTTCGTCGAGGGAGTCCATCTCTACCTCGAGGCCCTTGATGTTGGATTCGCGGTCGTTGAGCTGGGTGTTGAGGGTTCCGATGTTCTCGTCCCTCTGGGCGAGCTCGGCGTTGAGGCCCTCGATGGTGGAGTCGTGGTCCTTGACGCTCTTGTTGAGTGACTTGATCTTCTTCTCCTTGACCTCGATGTCGGTTTCGAGTTCCTCGATGGTGTCCTCCCTGTCGTTAACCCTCCTCTGGCCGAACAGATAGAGGAGGAGGGCGCCCATCGCGAAGCTGATTACGGGGGCCGCTACCTCTGTGAGCATGGGGGTTAGCTGGTCTAACATTGTGGTGGTCTGTTTTGGATGTTGAATCCATTAAAGGAATATGGAACTGGGGTCCATGTTCGCGCGTCGGTTGGCGGTCATAGGGGTTCTGGGGGGGGGTCAAGTGTCCGTGTGAAGGGGGGTTGGTAACCCTTATCTGGTTTGTCTCTTTGTTTTCTCTTGGTGATTGGGTGGGGAGGGCTGTCTGGGCCTCGGTTGCCCTGGTCGTGGTCATGTTCCTGGTGGGGTTCTACCTGTATCCCCGGATGCCTGAGAGGGTGGCGATCCACTGGGGGCTGAGCGGGGAGGCGAACGGTTATGGCTCCCGGTTCCTGGGGCTGTTCCTGGTCCCGATCATCTCGCTGCTGCTCCTGCCGTTCATGCTTGCGCTGCCACGGCTGGATCCTTCGAGGGGAATCGAGAGGTTCCGGGGTGGTTATGACCGGTTCGTCTTCGGGTTCATTGCGTACATGGGGTACGTCCATGGGCTGAGCGTGGCGTGGAACCTGGGGTGGAGGTTCAGCTTCATGCGGATGCTGGCGCCGGCGATGGGG
>Ga0307379_10010715_pt1 | contig 12112 bp, 4 predicted proteins | sample UN2MG_FD_202237 | JGI IMG/M metagenome (GOLD analysis project Ga0307379, IMG submission 202237) | Soil microbial communities from Risofladan, Vaasa, Finland - UN-2 | ecosystem: Environmental > Terrestrial > Soil > Coastal area > Acid sulfate soil | place: Finland: Risofladan, Vaasa | collected... | reverse complement strand
ACGCGGACGGAGGCGTTCGACGGCGTCGCCGGCGAACTGGTGGCATATGTCGACGACAGCGAGTTTGCCGACGGCATCGAGTACGACGACGCAGCCGGCGAGGTGAAGGTCCACCTTTACGACCTGCTGGCCGGCGACGCGGACCTGGACGGTGCGGTCGGGCGCGACGATTTCCTGGCGATGGAAGCCGGCAGCGCCCTGGCCGACGCGACCTGGTTCGACGGCGACTTCGACTTCGACGGCGTGGTGAGCGCCGCCGACTACCTGATCTGGAAGGCCCATGTTGGCCAGTCGGTATCCGAGGCGGTTCCCGAGCCGGCGACGCTGGTTCTGCTGGTTCCGGCGGCCCTGGTCGCGCTGACGCGGCGGCGCAGGTCCTGAGAATCACGGCCACCTGCCGTTCGCTCCGGCGGTTGCGGCACGCCGCCTCAACAGCGCCAGGGATGGCCACGGAAGGAGACAAACCATGGCATGTGCGCATTTCGGGCGTTCTCTGGTTTTGGTCTGCGCGGTGGTCCTGGCCTTGCCGGGCATGGTCCTGGCGGCATCGGACGAGTGGAAGGACGCCACGAGCGGGAAGTTCGGTGACGGGTCGCGATGGCTGGACGGCAGCGCGCCGACGGCCGGCGACACGGCGACGTTCGACGTGGCGGGCACGTACGAGGTCTACTTCAACCTCAACCCCGTCAACCGGGCCCTGACGGTGAGCGACGGGGTCGTGACGTTCTACGGCACCGGCGGCTCGACGGTCTACAGCCTCACCGGCGCGGGCGGGACGATGGATGCCGAGATCATCGACGGCGCCTCGCTGACGCTGGGGAGGAACAAGGAGCCGCTGGGCCTGGTCGCCGGGGACGACCTGGCGGTCAACCGGGGTGGGACGCTGACGGTCGACTACGAGAGCCAGGTGACTTGCACCGACCTGCTCGTGGGGACGGTCAGCGGCCCCGACGGCGAGATCCTCGTGACCCAGGCCAGCGAGATGACCGTGACGGGCGGCGGGACACACCTGCTGGGCTCGGGCGGCGCGACGGGCATCCTGACGTTCGCGGACTCGGCCGTCGGGGACATCTCGGGCAGGCTGTCGGTGGCCGGCGGGGCCACGGGCGGCACGCAGGGCTACCTGACGGTGGCATCCGGCTCGGTCGTCTCGATGGGGAACCTCACGGCCGGCACGGGCGGGGTGGCGGGACAGCAGGGCTCGATCGGTGTCTTCGGGAGCGGCTCGCGGATCACGCAGAAGGGGGTCTCGACGCTGACATTGGGCGCCACCGCCAACAGCCCGGGCGAGTTGATCGTCGAGAACGGCGGCGAGTTCACCACGGGCACGGGCACGACGACCGTTCGCCCGACGGGGAGCATCGAGATCGACGACGCGACCTTCAATGCCCACGGCGACGTGGACCTCGACGGCGGCATGCTGACGCGAAACACCAACGGCGTGTTCTCGCTGGCCGCCGGAACCACGCTCGCGGTGTCCAACGGCGGCAGGGCCACCTTTGACGAGGGGTATGTCCTCGATGTCCCCGCCACGATCGACGTCGCCGACGGCGGCTCGATGTTCGAGACGTCTTCGGGGGGCATCACCGTAGCCGCCGGCGGGCAGATCTCCCTGCGTGCCGGCGCGGGACTCGTCTCGGCCGCGGCGCTGGAGGTCGGCACGGCCGACGGGAACGGGACGGTCTCCCTCTCCGGCGGCGCGACGGCGTCCAGCGTCGAGGGCTATCTGGGCACGGTCGTCGGGGCCCGCGGACAGGTGACCGTCGACGGCGCCGGCTCGGCCTGGACGGTGTCGGGCAATCTGTTCATCGGCGACAGGGGGACGGGCAGCCTGGACCTCACGGACGGGGCGACCGTGTCGACCGGCAGCAACGCCGTCATTGGAGCCTACGAAGGCGCCGACGGCGCCGTGACCGTGGACGGCGGATCGACGTTCGCCTGCTCGGCGCATCTGTCGGTCGGGTTCGCCGCCCCGGGGACGTTGACGATCACCAACGGCGGGACCGTCTCCGCCGGCTCCGCTGCCTTCAGCACCAACGAGGCAGAGAGCGCGGTTGCGGTAGAGGGCAAGGACTCGACGCTGACCTGCTCGGGCCAGCTTCGCGTGGGGGGTCTGGCGGGGGCCACGCTGGACATCACCAACGGCGGAGTCGTCTCGTGTGAACTCAGCTACGTCGGGGTGTTGGGCGCGGGCAACGGCGAGGTGACCGTGGCCGGCGCCGGCTCGATGTGGCTCCATTCCGACTTCCTGCACGTCGGCGAGTACGCCACGGGGACGTTGACCGTCTCCGACGGCGGGGTCGTGTCCAACGCTCTGGCCTGCATCGGCCTGTGGACCGGCTCGGACGGGGCGGTTACGGTGACCGGCACGGACTCGAGTTGGGAATGCACCTCGGTCCTGTACGTCGGCAAGCAGAGCAGCGGGGCGCTGGCCATCGCCGCCGGCGGGGCTGTCTCCAACACCAACGCGTATCTCGGCTACGACGCCGGCTCGACCGGGGCGGTGACGGTCGACGGCGCCGGCTCGCAGTGGACTTGCGCCGGCATACTGCGCGTCGGGCTGAGCGGCACGGGCACGCTGGAGATCACCCACGGCGGCGTCGTATCGAGCGCCGACCCCGTCCTGGGCTACGAGGCCGACTCCAACGGCACGGTCCTCGTCGACGGCGCCGACTCGCAGTGGAGCTGCTCGGGAGAGATGTACGTGGGGCGTTCCGGCACGGGGACGCTGACCATACAGGGCGGCGGGACGGTCCTGAGCGAGGCGGCGTACCTGGGGTTCCTCCCGACGTCCAACGCGACGGCGACGGTGGACGGGGCCGGCTCGACCTGGACCTGCTCGGTCATGCTGAGTTGCGGCGAGGGCACGCTGACGGTCACCAACGCCGGGGTAGTGTCCTCGACCTATGGCTTCATCGCCAACGGCACGGACAGTGACGGGGAGGTGACCGTCGAGGGGGCCGGCTCGCGGTGGACCTGCTCCGACGATCTGTACGTCGCGGCGTTCGGCACGGCCGAGCTGACCATCCAGGGCGGCGGGACCGTCGAATGCCCCGAGGGCTTCGTCGGGTACTCCGCGGGCGGAGACGGCACGGTGACGGTGGACGGCACCGACTCGCTCTGGACGAGTTCCACCAGCCTGGCGTTGGGGACGTACGGCACGGGCAGGCTGATCGTCACCAACGGCGGGAGCGTCTCCAGCGGGGCGACGTTGCTTGCCCGCGAGGCCGGGTCCGAGGGGCACGCGACCGTCGACGGCGCCGGTTCGTCGTGGGAGGTCAACGGCGACCTGTACGTCGGCTACGGGGACCTGGCTACACTGGACGTCGTCGGCGGCGGGTCGCTCACCAGCGCGGACGCGAGCGTCGGGTTTTTCGCCGACGGCGACGGGGTGGTGACGGTGGACGGCGCCGGCTCGACGTGGACGGACACGGGAACGCTGATCGTCGGCGCCTCCGGCACGGGGGCGGTTCACGTCACGGGCGGCGGGACGGTCCGCAGCCATCTGAGCCTGATCGGCAACGGCGTCGATGGCCGGGGCACGGCCACGGTTCAGGGCAGCGGCTCGACCTGGGAGCATACCGGCCACCTCGCCGTCGGCAACCGGGGGGAAGGCACGCTGAACATTCTCGACGGTGGGAGCGTCTCGGACCCGAACGCCTCCGTCGGCGACGGCGCGGGGGGCATCGGGGTCGTGACGGTCTCCGGCCTCGGGGCGACCTGGGCCAATAGCCGCTCGCTGTTCGTTGGCGGCGCCTCGGATGCGGCCGGCGGCTCCGGGCGGGTGGACATCTGGACGGGCGGCACGGTGAGCGTGGGCGAGACGCTTCGGGTCTGGCCGGGCGGCGTCGTGAACCTCTACGGCGGGACGCTCTCGTTCGCCCGGGAAGACCCCCTCGACCCGTGCGGCGGATCGGTGGGGTTCCACTACGGCACGGTGGCGTTCGACCGGGACCTGATGATCGCCGCGAGCAACGGCACGTTGACGGAGCTGCTCGGCTCGCCGCTGGCGATCTCCGCGGGTCGGGAACTGCGAGTTACGGGCACGGCCACGCTGCTCGGCGCCGTCATCCTCGCCGGCGGGACGCTGTCGGTCGGCGACCTGAACAACCCCGCGCTGCTGGCGTTCGACACGGGCACGTTGCGGCTGACGAGCGTGGATCTGACGGTCGGCCCGGGCGGGCTTTTCGGAACGACCTTGCCGCTGGGCACCGGCCAGACCGTGCTGGTCGACGGCACGACGACGGTCTCGGCCGGCGGGTTCCTGGAGCTGTCCGGTGGGACGCTGGGCGCGGGCGGGCTGGTCAACTCCGGCGTGATTCGCGGCCGCGGGCGGATCGACGCGCCGCTGATGAACACAACCGTCGGCGAGGTCCGCGTGGCCGCCGGCGAGCGCCTGCTGCTGACGGGCGCGGGCAACACCAACGCGGGGCGATTCGAGTCCCTCGGCGGGGAGATCGAATTCACGCAGGACCTGATCAACCGGACCGTCACGGGCCTGATCACCGGGCGCGATGCCGTGCTGCGGTTCGGCGGCGGGCTGGCCAACGAAGGGGCCGTCGCCTTGACCTTCGGGGTAAGCGACGTCTTCGGCGACATCGACAACGCCGCGACGGGAACGATCGTCCTGTCCGGTGGCGGCAACGCGACGTTCTACGACGACGTGGACAACGACGGCGAGGTTCGCGTGTCCGCCGGCTCGACGGCCGTTTTCCTCGGCGCGCTGGCCGGAAACGGCACGACGGGGGCGGGCACGGTCTACCCCGAGGGCGATCTGCGCCCGGGGCACAGCGCGGGGATCATGGCCTTCGGCGGCGACGTGCACCTTCGCTCCACGACCGACCTGAAGCTCGAGCTGGCCGATGCGAACAACGCCGACCCGCTCGCGCCGCGATACGATGCGCTGGCCGTCGCCGGCGACGTCGAGTTGTCCGGCATGCTGTCGCTGGACTGGCTGCCCGTGGACGGGGACGCGACGTCGACGTTCGGCGGGGTCTACACCGTCCTCGTCTACGGCGGCTCGCGAACGGGCGCGTTCGACGGCGTGGCGTGTCAGATGGCCGCCTACCTCGACGAGAGCGTCTTCGAGGACGGCATCGAGTACGACGACGCCAACGGGCTGGTCAAGGTCCACCTCTACGACCTGCTCGCCGGCGACGCCGACCTGGACGGCGTGGTCGGGCGGGACGATTTCCTGGCGATGGAAGCCGGCAGCGCCCTGGCCGATCCGACCTGGCTCGACGGCGACTTCACCTTCGACGGCGCGGTGAGCGCCGCGGACTACCTGCTCTGGAAGGCCCACGTGGGCAGCTCGGTTCCCGGCGCCGTTCCCGAGCCGGCGACTGCGCTGCTGCTGATCGCCGGGGCGGCGGCCGGGCTCGGGCGACGCGGCCGGCGCCGCACGCCCGGGCCGAAGCGCCGCGCTACTTCCGGAAGACCGTCTTGCCGATCCTCTTGACCGGCAGGTTCATCGGGCCGAAGGGCGTCTTGACGTTCATGTCGCCCGTCCGCTCGTAGCCGGCCCCCTTGCCGGTCAGCATCCGGAAGGCGGCCAGGCCGAGCTTCTTCGGAGACAGCGAGATCGAGACGTCCACCGCTCCGGCGGCGCACGGTGTACTTCGCCGGGTGCCGCCGGTCGGCCCGCGGGCGCTCGGCGAGCATCGCCTTGCCCGCGCGCCGCTGCGAGGCCAGGTAGCTCTTCACCGCGTAGGGCACGACGGTGGCCGACACGGCCGCGACGTGAAGCACGACGCAAAGGGCGGTAAACGCCCGCCGCCCCCTCCACACCGACTTGCCCTCGCGGCCTTCCATGTTCTCCTTTCCTCGGGTGATCGAGACGCCCTGCCCGGGCATTCTACCCGCCCGGCATCGCGCAGGGAACCGCCCGCCCGGCACGGGCCTGAAACGGTGTGTGACTTGGTTTCCTGCCAGAAGAGCAAGTCACACACGCGCGCCACTGCCCGGAGAAACGACGCTTGCCCGCGGCAACGGACGTCCTGTATCATTGGCTTGTCCTAGTCGGCGATGCCCTCCTCCGTTGCACGGTCGGAAGAGAACGGTGTGGGGAACCGGGGCTAGTGTGTTTGCGCATCCAGGTATCCGTCTTGTCCGAACGACGTACGTGCCTGAGCTGCCGCAGGCGGCTTGGGCATTCTGGGGAGACACGCAGATGGAGAGCGGCGAGCTGACCAAGTTCAGATGTCCTTCGTGCAATCAGAAGCTCGGGGCCCCGGCATCGATGGCCGGGAAAGGCATCCGTTGCGAGTGCGGGACCGTGGTGAGGGTGCCCCCCCCAAGCGCGGCTCCATTGACGGCGTCGGGGGACAGCCCGGCCAGCAACACGCCTGCGCCGTCGAAGCGGGCACACCCGGCGCGTGCTTCATCGGCCCCACGCCAACCCGCAGCCGAGTCGTTGGCCTCGGCCGGCACTCGACGCTTCCAGGGGACGCCGGTCTGGGAGATGAGCCCGATCGTATTGGAGGGGCTCGCGGGGCAAGCCGGCGCGCTGATGCAGATGATCTGCGCCATCTTCCGCTCCCGCGAGATCGACGACAGCAAGATCAATCTGTACTCGGTCCGGATAGGTCTGCGCCGCCGGCAGTACCTGATCGCTTCGTGGCATAGATCGTACGCCTACATCTACGTCCACCCGATCGGCAAGGACCTGTACGTCAGTTGGTTCGGCTACTACAAGGGCAAGATCAGCCTGCTGGCGCTGGTGATGCTGCTCTACCGGCTGCCGATGGCGCTGGCCAAGGGCGGGACGTTCCTCGACGCGCTGCGGAAGGACCCCGACGAGTTCCAGGAAGAGGACATCAGCAAGTTCGCCTCCGCGATCGACCACTGGATGCGGTACACGCTCGACCGCTTCCTGGAGAAGGTCGGGTGGGACGCCCAACAGCGATCGAAGCGCCTGGCTACGTCCGGCGTGTCGTTTACTCCCAGGTTCAAGAAGGCATAGAGGGCCCGGCCCATGCTGGCATTCGGCGGAATCGACAGGATCATCTTTGATCTGGAGTGGGAGATCCACGACGCCGGGAGGTCGCTCGGCCTGAGTACCAACACGATGGTCTGGGCGATCCGGGCTGGGGAGGTGCTCGTCCTGCTACTGATCCTTGGGGGTGGGGTGTGGGTGGTCATCCGAACGATCCGGATGATCCAGCAGAGAGGCCTATCCGCGGCGCTGCGCCTTATGCGCGACTTCGGGCTGTCCCTGGGGCTGCTCGTGGTGGCGATATGCCTGTGCATGGGTGGACCGGCGTGGCTGGACGTCTTTAGCACGAACGTCCGGATAGCCATTGGCGTCACGAGCTTCCTGGTGGGGCTCGCGACGCTGGCCGTCTTCGCGCGCCTCATGGATCGCCTGCTGGAACGGACGACCACGCCCTTTAAGGTCCACAAGCAGGACCGAGGCAAGTCGGTCTTCCTGCCCGGTTGGGGTGACGAGGAAGACCACGCGATGATCGTCCTGGAGAAGCAGCTCAAAGGTCACGGCAACCCGGACGTGACGGTCGAGCGAAGGGAAATCGTCGAGGGATCCCGCGCGCGGACCTACCTGACCGCCCGTCTCGGCCGCGCATCGGCCTTCGTCCGCGCGGGGGCCCTAGGCGAGGACCTCTCGCTGGAGTCCTGCACGTACCTCCGCGGCCGCACGGGCGTTCTGTCCTGCCTGGCGGTCTTCATCGAGATTATGCTGTTCCCGTTTGCCATGCTGGCCCGGTCACGCCTCTCCGACCTGCTTCGCCGAACGCCCGACGAGTTCGGCCGCCAAGACGGGAAGATGCTTTCCGGGTGGATCCGGCAGTGCCTCGGCACGACGGCGGACAAGATCCGCAAGCTTCCGCAGCCCGCCCGGGCCCGGCCGGATCTTGGCGGGGCCTACGACCCCAACGCGGAGTACCCGGCGGAGGGAGCGGACGCCGTTCGGGAGATGCCAGCCGCCCGCGTTCTGGAGCTCGTCGCGTCGGCCGCGTGGGTGGTGGGCCTGATGGCGTTGGTCTCCTGGTGCCTGGGATGGGGCCTTCTGTCTCATCTCCACCACGGGCGCGACAACTACCTGGTAACGGGGCTGGCGTCGTTGCTGGGGTACGCCTCGCCGATGCGGACCTCTCTGTTGATCACGATCGCGGCGTCGCTTCCGCTGGCATTCCTGGCGACCTGCTTCGCGGGATGGCTCGCAACGAGGGTCGGCCAATGGGTGCCTTCGCTGAACCTGCCCCCCGATCGAGTCTTCCTGCTGGCTACGGGCGTCAGCGCCGTGGCCCTGGGCATATTCTGGCCGATGATCTTCAATCTGATTCTGGCAGCGGCCCATGGCTATACGATGTCCCCCAGCGCGATCCTGACCAAGATCGTCTCCCTGCTGCTTCTCATCGGCGGCCTGACGGCGGCCCGATGGCTCCGGAGGAAGACCCCGCAAGGGCAAGACAACGCCCCCGGCGTCGCCGAGCGGACCGACCCGTCCCCGGCCGCGCCGGGCGAGGTGGCCCTATGGGCCTCTCGTCTGCGGCGAGCGGCGCGTCTGCTTCGCGGGTACCTACTGGGTCTCGCCGCCATCGTCGCCGCGGCGTATGTCCTGACCCACTTCGGGAGCATTTATGTCCACATTCCCCTGCTGATCGTGGTCCTGGGTGTGCTGTCGTTCCTCACAAGCAGGTTCCTGCTCAGCAAGTGCATTCCAGGCCGTCGCCTGGGGCAGGAGCCGGCCCTGCTGCTGGAGGACGCTGCCGGCAAGGAGGAGGCCCTGATGGAGACGATCCAGGGGGACTTTGCCGAGCGGCAGATGCCCTACAAGGTGGACGTTGTCAGCCTGCGCCATGGCCTGCGGAAGCGGTCGTTCCTTCGCGTCCGCATGGGTGCCGTGCTGCTTCACATTCGCGCCAGCGTCTTAGGAAAGGACTTGACGCTTTACTGGGTCTGCAATCACGTGTCGCGGAGTCTGCTGGCCCGGCTCCTCGGGGCCACCATGGATCGCCTGGAGGCCGAAGACGTCAAGGAGCTACGCAAGGTGCTCGAAAACATCGCCACCAAGGCGATGGACCGCCTCGGCCTTGCCCGGCAGCAGCTGCCCGGCTCCCTGGAAGGCAAGGCGTTCGGCCTGCCCGGCCTGGGCTTCAAGAAGGTGTAAGGATGCCTCAGCCTCATCGAGCATTTCGGGACGATGAGTGACCTGCCCTGGTTCTACGTCGTCCGGTCGGAGCACGTCCTGCCCGAGGCCGTGGGGGGGGTATGGGATGCGGCGCGCACCGTGTCCGACGCCTGGTACCATTGCCTCTTCGCGGGCGAAGTGCCGTATCTCCAGGACGTGCCGCCGGACCTGGACGCCGCGAGCCGGCAACGGCGCGCCATGGACGTGCTCCAGTCGCAGATTCAGTTTGTCCAGGGGCTGGGGCACTACGCGGACCAGCGCGTCACGGTTGCCCTGCGGTTCGTCGTGCGGCCCTCGAAGCGGCGGATTCACATCTTCGTTTGCGCGAGGGCGGCGGAGCGTTCGTCGGATGCGGCGCGGGACTTGGCCGGCGGGCTCTGGCATGACCTTCACGGCTCGTTCCCGCGGGCCTACGCGCTCGAGCCGATCGGGGACAGGGGCGGGTTTCTCGGGGGCCCCTACAACCCGTTCGCCTTCCGCCACATCTCGGCCGTTCGGCAGCGCGAGTTCCTGACCTCCTCGGGCGTGTACGTCGTGCTGCCGTTCCTGTGGCGCAGCAACTCGTTCGCCGAGCTCTTCCGGACGCTGCTGTCCAGTCCGCACCCGCTGATGGTCAGCGTGCAGCTTGCGCCCACGCGCCTCGACGACCGCGAGCGCGAGGCCATTGCCTATATCGCCAGCCGACTGGCGGAAATGGGCGAACAGCAGTTCCAGGGGTACGCCGGTCAGCAGAAGATCGTGGACGTGGAGGCCAGCTCGGCCGCACAAACCTACCGCGGCCTGCTCGCCCAGCTCGACCAGCCGTTTCTGATGATCATCGAGGTAGCCAGCGCCGAGCCGCTGCCGCGGGGAATTCCCGGCGCGCTGGCGGCCGAGGTCTCCAGCCCTTCGGAATCGCTGATGGGGGAGCAGGAGCAGCGCGAGCCCCACGCGCGCCAGAGCGGCACGGCAGCCGACGTCGTCCAGCCGGACTCCTTCGGACAGCGGCTCGTCGCCCTGCGGAACCTCTACTTCCTGGAGACCGCCGCATGGGGCCCCTCGCTCGCGCCCGATATCGAGGAGCTTCCGCTGCACCGCCTGCGCCACCTGTTCAGCGCGCGGGAGGCCAACTGCGCGTTTCGCATTCCGGTCCCGCAGCACGATGGGATCGACGGGGTGCCCATCCGGGCGGCCGTGCCGTTTCGCCAGGACTTCACCAGCCGCCGGGCCGGGAGCGATCAGGCCCTCCATCTGGGCGGCATGATCCATCGCGCGAAGGCGGGAAGCGACTCCTTCACCATCGACGTGGGCGACCTGAACCGCCACGCCTTGATCGTCGGAACCACCGGCAGCGGCAAGACGGCCACGTGCCTGTACCTGCTCGACCAGTTGTGGAAGCGGTTTCACGTGCCCTTCCTGGTCATCGAGCCGGTCAAGAGCGAGTATCGGACCCTCCGCGCCGTCGAGGGTTTTGAGGACCTGCGGATCTTCACTGGCGGAGACGACACCGCCAGCCCGCTTCGGCTCAACCCGTTCGAGTTCGACCCCGACCTGCGCCTCGCCCGGCACCTCGGGGGCCTCAAGAGCGTCTTCACCAGCGTCCTGCCCATGGTGGGACCGCTTCCGATGATCCTGGAAAGCTGCCTCCAGCAGATCTACGCCGATCGCGGCTGGCAGACGTCGGACGACGGCTCGCGCGGCGAGCAGTTGGGCTTTCCGACCCTGACCGATCTCTACCAGGCGATCGGCGGGAAGATCGAGCAACTGAACTACGCCGGCGAGGTCCGCGCGAACATCGAGGCGGCCAGCAAGGTGCGGATCGGCTCCCTCCGCGCCGGCGGCAAGGGGAGGATGCTGGACGTCCGCCGGTCGATCCCGATCGGCGACCTGCTGGCCGGCCCGGCCGTCATCGAGCTGAAGAACGTCGCCGATCCCGACGAGAAGGCGCTGGTGGTGGGCCTGCTGCTGCTGCGGGTGTCGGAGTACTGCGAGGTCGGCCGCGGCGCCGAGGGCGGGCTGCGCCACGTGACGGTGCTGGAGGAGGCCCACCGGCTGCTCCGCAACACCGCCTCCGGAGCCCGGGGCGAGGAGGAGGGCAACGCGCGCGGCCAGGCCGTCGAGTCCATCTGCGACATGCTCAGCGAGATCCGGGCCTACGGCGAGGGGATCGTGATCGTCGACCAGTACCCCAGCCGGCTGGCGCCGGATGCAGTCAAGAACACCAGCCTGAAGGTCATGCTCCGCCTTCCCGCCGAGGACGACCGGGCCGCGCTCGGCTCGACCATGCGGTTTACGGAGGAGCAGACACGGTTCTGCGCGGGCCTGACGATCGGCCAGGCGGCCGTGTTCTCCGCTGGAATGGAAGGCGCCGTGCTCACGCAGTTCCCCAACTACAAGTCGGCGGCCGGCATCGAGAACCGGAGCCTCACGGACGAGGAGGTCCGCACCGGCATGCAGGCGTGGTGGGCCGACCGGGCCGCGATCCTCCGCCCGCTGGCGGGCTGTGCGCTCTGCGAGGCGCGCGATCGCTGCCCCTACCTGGAGAGGACACAGCCCCTGGTGCAAGACGAAGCGGCGCGAGCGGACCTGGCGCCGGCGCTGTTGGGGGTGTTCGCGGGGGGCGGCCTCCGCCCGGCCGTGCAGGCCATCGGGCGCAAGCTCCAGCAGACGATTCGCGGACGCCTGACGCGCGAGGAGCTCGTCGGCGCCGCCTACTGCCTGACCTGCCAGTTGGCCGAGGAGCTGGTCCGGGACAAGGCCGCCGAGGCCGGCACCGGCGACGCCAAGACCGCCGGGCTGCTCGAAGCCTTCGCCGACGCCGCACACGCAAGCCTGGCCGGCAAGGACGCCGAGGACCGCCTTCCCGCCATCCGCGAGGCCGCGGCAAGGGCCTTTCAGCCCATGTTCCCGCCCACGGACGCCTGCGATCCCTGCCGGCGGCAGTGCTTCTTCCGCGCCCAGGCCGTGCGGGCCATCCAGGATCCG
>Ga0307379_10010714_pt1 | contig 12112 bp, 4 predicted proteins | sample UN2MG_FD_202237 | JGI IMG/M metagenome (GOLD analysis project Ga0307379, IMG submission 202237) | Soil microbial communities from Risofladan, Vaasa, Finland - UN-2 | ecosystem: Environmental > Terrestrial > Soil > Coastal area > Acid sulfate soil | place: Finland: Risofladan, Vaasa | collected... | reverse complement strand
CCCCTCGAATCGTATACTCTGGGCGTCCCCCAAGGCCAAAGTCGGGGCCTCGACCCAACGGAGAACGGCCAAATGAAAGCCTGCCAGTGGCTCGCCTGCTCATGCGTGGCGGTTCTGCTCTGTGCGGCGCCCCGCCCGGTCACCGCTCAGGAGACCGACGCCCCCGCCGACGACGCCAAGAAACAGGACGCCCCCGCACCCGAAGCACAGCCGGCCGACAAGGACACCCCCGCCCAAGAGGCCTCCGAGCCCGACGTCACGCCTCTCGAGGCCAAGGTCATCGAGGTCGTCGGTGACGTCACCCAGGCACCGGCCGGCACCTCGCCGCTCGATGCCGGCGCCTGGAAGCCCGTCAAGGTGGACGACGCGCTCTCCGCCGGCACGCTCATCCGCACCGGCATCCGCTCGCGGGCCATCATGCTTTTCGGCAAAGAGAATCTCGTCAGTGTCAAGGCCATGACCCTCGCCTCCATCAGCGACTTCTACCAGACCAAGGACGCCAAGGTCATCCGTATGGGCCTGGGCTACGGCACCGTCCGCGGCGGATCCACCGAGGGCACCCTGCGCAGTGACCTCATCATCGACTCCACCGTCGCCACCCTGGCCAAACGCGGCACCGAAGGATGGGAGATGCAGGTCGAGCCCTATACCGGCCGCTTCACCATCTCCCTCGCTCGCGAGGGATTGGTCGAGGCACTCCAGAAGGCCACCGGCCAGCGCAGCCTGGTCCGACCCGGCCAGTACGCCACCGAACTCAACATTGGCAAGATGTGGATCAACCAGGAACGCTTCGACCGCAGTGTCAAGCTCGTGGCAGCCGAGTCGATGACCACGGCCGACCTCGACTTCGCCACGGCCCAGTCCCGCGGCATCGGAACCGTCGCCCCCGGCGCGGGCACCGAGGCCGTCAGCTTCGCCCAGCGCTCCCCCCAGCGCGATTTCGTGGTCGATCAGGTCGTCGATCAGCGGGCCCAGGCCATCCGCGACGCCCTCCCCGACCTCATCGTCATCGAGCAACCCGTCATCCGCCGCCCGGAGGGCAACTTCGGCGTAGGCCACACCTTCCGCGTCCTAGTCCCGGAGTCCAACAGCGCCAAGAGGAGCCACCGCTTCCTCCCCCGCCCCTCACAAGACGACGTAAACCGCTGGATGTCCAAGCGCCACCGAACGCGCCGCAACTGACCCCGCCTCCGCAAACGGCCCGCCCGATTCCTACCGGGTTGTCCGGAACGGAGCTCGTTGTCGTTTTTCGGGCCCCCGCGCTACGGGCAGGTTGGCGCGATGTTCCCAAGCCGCGATTTCACCGACGAGCTGTCGGCCGTGCTGATAAACCCGTCCCTGTTCACGTCGTATTGGGCGTTGGCGGCGTCAACCAACTGGCCCAGCCGCTGCTTCAACGACGAGGCGTCGGCCGTGTTTATGTAGCCATCGCGGTTCGCGTCGCCCTCCAGCAAGGCGACGGGACAAGTATCTATGACGATGTGGCCGCGGTCCGAACGCATACCGGCCAGGCCGATCCTGCAGCAGTCCTGGTTCGGAAGGGGCATGTCGAAGTCGAGGATGACCGTCGTCCCACCGGACAGCGAGGCCGCGACGTTGCCGTCGTAGACGTGGGCGTCGCAGGCCACCTGCACGTGCTCATCCTTAACCGACGCCGGGTCGAGGGTGTCGCCAAGGTCCACCTCGAGCCGCGTGACCCGCCCCAGACGAGGCTCGACGCCGCCCTGGCCTACCTCCAGACAGAACGTCCCCGCGACGCCGTGTGTCTGGCAACTGCGCACCGCCAGGATCTCCACGGCCTCACAGTCGTCAGGCACGCAGTTGGCGTTGCTGTCCTGGCTCGTTCCCTGGTAGACGTCCCAGAAGTCCGGAAGCCCGTTGCTGTTGCAGTCCGTCCAGTCGCACTCGTCCGGACAGTCGTTGGCGGGGTCAACGTCCAGGCTTGGCCCGCCCGCGATGTCACACTCGTCCGGCACGCCATTGCTGTTGCAGTCGTTCCACAGCAGCTCGCACTCGTCGGGCACACCGTTTGTCTGGCAATCCTGGCTGACAGTGCCGTTGCCGTCCGGGTCGCTCGGATCGACGTCGCACTCGTCGGGCAGGCCGTTGGGCTGACAGTCCTGACTCGTCCGGTCCACGATGTCGGAGATGTCCAATACGCCGTTGGTGTTGCAGTCGCACAGGCCAGCGAATACATACACAAAGCCAACTTCGCCGCTGACGCCGTTGCCTTTATGTGGAGCGCCGATTGCAGCAGTGTAGTTGTCAATGGACACCCCGTAGCTGAACTCATCCTGGGTTGCGGCGTCCGAGGCAGACAGCTTGACTTCCTCAACCCAGTTGAGTCCGTCGAAACGAAAAACGTACGCCGCTCCAGCGTTATCACCACTGACGTTGTCCCAGGGCGCTCCGATGATCATCACACCGCTGGAGACGGTCGCCGCCCGGCCGAACACAGCATTCGTCTCGCAGTCGGAGGCCGTCAGCTTGGCTTCTTGCTCCCAAGATGATCCGTTGAACCGAAAGACGTATGCCGCGCCGGAAGCGTCGCCGCACGTGTCGTCATCCGTAGCCCCGATTACAGCAATTTCTCCTGAAAGGCCGACCGACCAACCGAAGCCGATACCAGGTGGCGGTCCCGGATCCGCTGGCAGTAGTATGTGTGTCTCCGTCATATCCTCCCAGCCGCTCGGCGGCCTGTCGAACACATACGCCGCCTCGGCGCCGGGCGCCCCAACCAACACGGTGTCGCTGGCGGTGGCAACGCAGAATCCGAACTGGCTAGCATCATCGGACGCGGTCAACTTTGCAGTCTCCGTCATGTTCTGCCAACCGGCAGGTGGTCTCTCAAACACATAGACCGCTTCGTGATCACCGCCCGGACTTCCACCTTGCCCATCCGCCCCCGCGACGACTGTGTCGTCGACTATAGCTACAGACACGCCCAGCCTGTGCCCCGCCATACCGTCAGACGCCAGCAGTTTGGCTCGTTGGATCCAACTCGCCCCGTCAAACACAAACACGTACGCAGAACCGGACAACCGACCATTGTCCTCATCCGCAATAGCCCCGATAACCGCCGTGTTGCCTGAGATGTCCACGGAGTACCCGAAGTAATCACCGCTGACGCCGTCGTTGGCCAGGAACTTGGCCTCCTGTGTCCATTTCGTGCCGTCAAAACGAAACACGTACGCCGCACCGGCGTTGCCGCCGTTGTCGTCTTCGCCTTGTGCTCCAACAATGAGGGCGTCTCCACAGATTGCCACGGACTCACCAAGCGCGTCACCGCCGTCTCCGTCAATCGCTCCCAGCTTGGCAAGCTCCCACTGCTCGCATTCATCGGGCACCCCGTTGCCGTTACCGTCCTCGCTTGTGCCCGCGGCGATGTCGCACTGATCCGGCGTGCTGTTTTGGTTGCAGTCGTTGTTCTGGAGTTGGCATTCGTCTGGGATACCGTCGGTCTGGCAGTCCTGGCTCGTCCCGACCACGATGTCACACTCGTCGGGGACCTCGTTTCCGTTGCAGTCGTTGCCCGCAAGTTGACACTCGTCCGGCACTGTGTCTGGTTGGCAGTCGTCGCTCGTGCCCGCGCTGACGTCGCACTCATCCGGAAAGCTGTTACCGTTACAGTCCGGACTCGTCCCCCGACCAAGATCGCATTCATCAGGGGCGCCATTCGTATCGCAGTCCTTGCTCGTTCCACCGGCGATGTCATCTCCATCTGGGCTGCCGTTGCCGTTGCAGTCGCCCGGCCAGCATCCGACATCAAGCGCGCCGATCAAACCGCACTCGGGTTGCTGCGAGGGGAGGCAAGGCGAACCACTATCAAGATAGCAGCCGCCCGTGTACGGGTTGCACAGCAGCGGGTCTTGCGAGATGTTGTCGTTGATGAGGTCTTGTCCTGCGATGCACCCGACGTAGTCGCCTCCCGCATTGCCGTAGATGTCGCAGCAGTCGACCATGGCGCTCCCACAGTCGATGGCCTCCCCCTCGGTGGAGATTGCGATAATGGTCTTCGCAAGCGTAGCACTGCTACATGACACACCGCCCCCCGAGGGGGCACTGTTGGCGGCAAGCGTGCAGTTGGTGAGCACCGCTGCTCCTTCGGCCCAGATGGCTCCCCCGCTGGCCTGAGCATGGTTGTTGGAGAGAACGCAGCCTGTGAACGTGGCGCTATCCGTCGAAGTGTTATGGACGATCGCCCCCCCGCTCCCGAGCGTGGAGTTCCCGTGGATCAGACAGTTCGTGCATTCAAGCGCACCGCTGCCGTTGTATATGGCGCCCCCCCAGGCACTGGCCGTGTTATCTGTCAGCGTGCAATCGGTCAGCCTGAGATAGGCCTGGCATGACGCTCGGATCGCTCCACCGATGGACCCCGAATTGGCGTGGAACGTACAGTTGATCAGGCGGGCCAATTGAGGAGTGGCTAGGTACAGGCCGCGGCCTGTGTTGCCGGTGAAGACGCAGTCGTTTATCTCAATCGTCCCCGTATTGGCGTACCAAGCCGCCCCCGAGTTCGAGCTGGTGTTGTTTGACAGGATGCAGTTCTCGATGGTCGGCTCGCTGCCAGAGCATCGGATGGCACTGCCGGGTGAATCATCCTCGTGTCCGTTCGTGATCGTGACGCCGCGCAGGATGGAACCACCGCCCTCATCGGAATGGAAGTAGAACCCTCGGTGTGGATCGCTCTCGCTCCCCTGGCAGTCGATGATGCAGGCTTCCGGGTTGTCGCTCTGCGAGCGGACGGTGATGGCCTTGCCGTGGTAGTCGATGTCGCGGTTACCGTAGCCGGTGAACGTGCCGTCGGTGAGCAGGACCTCCATCCCGTCGGACACCGCGTCGACGGCGCCCTGAATCGTCGGATAGTCTCCCGACCCGTAGGGATTGACCACAACACCGGCCCCGGCGATCAACTGGCAGTTCGAATCGCAGATCAAACCGTCCGGCGGATCGCACTGCTCGCCCGATTCCACGACGCCGTTCCCACAATAGGGGCAATCCACGGTCGCGCAGAAGTTGCCGTCGCCCTGATAGTCCCCGGTGCAGTACGCCTCGCCGACCACGTCCTCACACGAGCCGTCGGAATAGCAGCAAGCGCCCTGCGGCTGCGGACAGGGGCTCGGGCTGCACGTCGTCCCATCCCCCTGGTACTCACCCGAGCAATCTCCTGCCCCGCCGACCTCGCCGCAGGCACCGTTCGCATAACAGCAGGCACCGCCGGTGGCGCAAACGGGATAGAGGTAGACCCACTGGGACTGCGTCCATGTTGCCTCGACGTTCCCCGGTTCGTCTCTCAATTCGATGCGGACCTTGTAGGGTCCGTTCGCCCCGGTCTCACACGGGGCCGACAGCGTTGCGGTCTGCGGCTCGGATTGCTGATCGGTGATCGTCCAGGTCAGCGTCTCACTATCGACGACAGCTCCGCCGCCGGGCGGAAACAGCTCTACATCCGCCGTGACCTGGACCGTCAGCCCGTCCCCGGGGCTACCCACATCGGCGTCGAATTGCACCTCTACGCCATCCGGTTGGCCATCCCCGCAGCAGTCATCCAGCGTGTCGGCGATTTCAACCGAGGACAGCAACTCGTCCGCAGCCTCGAAGCTGATGAGGACATCGTCCACAACCGTGTGGCGATCCCACGGCACGTGGAATCGAAGCCACACCTCCCCGGCGTCATTTACGTACCGATTCGAATCCGTCGTTGGCGGCGACCAAGCGTGCCACATGAGTTCATCCTGACTGCCACAATTCGTACAGAAGTTCTCGTAGGTCCCGGTGACATTGTCTTTGATGGCAAAGGTAGGGCCCAACCACCACCAAAAAGCCCAATCGCGAGACTCGACTCCAATCTTGAGACTTCCGTCCCGTATGTACTTCTCGAAGTTCTGACCACTGGGAGGATGCGGCAGGATAAAGCGGTAATACACGGTGCATTCACCACTTTCCTTACTCATCCGTACGCCATGGCCCCCCGAAGGAAACGGCTCTTCGTACTCTCCCGTGATGTACGAGTGGTCTACCCCATGAAGATACACTGAATACGGGCAATGATACTCACCCCGCTCTGCGTAGAGGCAAACTCCCAACGGGCTGGCCAGGGCCGCCTGCAAGTCGGGATGGTTTGACCCAGTGCCCTTGTTGCCTACGGTGTCGCAGCCGGCGTTGGTGTGAATCCCGATCGCGTGATTGGTCCCGTCCAGAATGACCGGGGAGCCCGAGTTCCAGCTAGTGGTGTCGGTCTGATACTCCACAAGCGTGCCGCTGAACGTGACGTAGGGGCCGGCATGCGTCTTCTGGACTCTGTCCCAGGTGGCCGAGACCGGCGGATCGACTCTGCCGTAGCCCGTGATGCGGATGTCCTGACCGCCGACGGCCGGCGGTGTGGTGAGAATGAACCAGTCGCCCTGGGCTTCGGCAGGCGTCAGCCCGGTGTTGGAGTTTGGGAAGCAGCCGAAGTAGGCCCAGTCATCACCCGCAGGAGTGTCCTCAACATACTGCTTCTGGATCGAGGACGGATCGATGCTGTACTGGTCCTCGGACGGAGGATGATTCAAGTTGCCGTCGGCATCCGAAAGGGGCACGTTGAACTCAACCGTGTCGTTCACGTTGTTGTCAGGGTAGAAGCAATGCCCAGCGGTCAGAAGGCAGTGCTTGCAGTCGTCGTGGATCCAAGCGGTACCGCCAAATGGTCGGAGACGACCGACGCGGACGTCATCTGACAAGACACGATCGTCGTTTGGGCCGCAGATATCACGGTCGCCCACGCCGATCTCGTCGATGCGGACCTCCGACATTCTCAATCGGTTTGGACCGGTGCCGGCGTGCGCGATCAGGTCGATGGTAACCATATCGCCGTTGAAGTAAGCAGACGTGTTCCGCCATTGGGCGACATGGACCGCGTTGAGGTACTGATAGGCACCGTCCTCCTGCGAGGTGATGATCAAGTACGATTCCGTTCCGGAGCCTACATCGCCCGAGAGCACGACATCGTCAAACTCAAGCCGCAGCCAAGGTGCGTCAGGTATATGGATCGTGGTTGAGTATACGACCTCCTGGTCGGTACCGGTGTTCTCAACCAAACCTGAGTCGATGTGCACCGAAGCCGTCACCAGTTCGACATCAACTGGCTGGGCCACCGCTGCTGCCTGCGTCCCGAAGAGCAAGAAGAGAGCATAGAAACATGTGGCAGAAACAAGGGGTTGTCGCTTGAGGTTTGTGCCCCTGGTGCTTCGGGTCCTGCTGAGTTGCCGTACGCGACGTGACATGCCAATCCGAGTCATTTGTCCTGCCTCCCCTTTCGCGAAATGACGGCACGGCGTGCGCCCTCACAAGAGAGCGACGCTCGGGATGGCGCTGCTTCAACGTTTCGATGCGGCGGAGTGGTCGTCGGCCCGACCTCGGCACCCGAGTGATATGCGGTGCCGAGCCCCTCGGTCGGCCATCGCGCCCCGCGAAACTGCAAGCCAGCCGATTTGCGGCAAAGGACTATACCAGATCACCCGAGCACCCACAAGGTCCTCAAGTGTCACTGAACGACACTGGATGGTCGGCGCCCACGGTCCACGCGGAGGTCTGGCGCATGCGTGCAAACTCTGCCGGCGGTCCAGCCCTTCCACGGCAAACCCACCGCCAGACCGCGCGCCGCTTCCACCGCACAGCCGAACGGCCGAAGAGCATCGCAACAGAATGCTCCGGTGAGGCAGACCTGGCTAGATCAAACGAATCGCGTGGCGACCTGACTCGGCCACCCGGCCGATGACGGCCGCACACGGCGCGCCGTGCTTGTTGAGCGACGCGACCAGCGCGTCCGTCCGATCCGCCGGGACACTGATCAGCAATCCACCCGACGTCTGCGCGTCGCACAGCACGTTGACCAATGTAGGGTCCACACCTTCGACCACCAGCTTCCGGCCGAGGTACGCCAGCGTGTCCTTGTGCATCCGCGTGACGATGCCCTGCCCGGCGAACTCCAGCGTGCGGGCCATCAACGGCACCCCGGCGGCGTCGATCTCCAGCGTCACGCCGGAGGCGTCGGCCAGCTCGAACGCGTGCCCGACCAAGCCGAACCCCGTGATGTCCGTGACGGCGTTCACGCCGACCTCGACCACCGCATCGCGCCCGCTACGGTTCAGGTGGATCATGACGGCCACGGCCTCGGCCAATCCCTCCTGCTCCAGGCGCCCGGACTTGGCGGCCGAGGTCAGCACGCCGCTGCCGATCGGTTTGGTCAACACCAGCCGGTCGCCGGGCCTGGCCGTCGCGTTGGTCAGAATGCGGTTCGGATCGATCCGGCCGGTGACCGACAGGCCGTACTTGATCTCCGCGTCCCGCACGCTGTGCCCGCCGACCATGACCGCGCCGGCCTCGGCCACGCGCTCGGCCCCGCCGCGCAGGATCTCGACCAGCAGGTCGAGGGGCAGCTCCTTGTCCGGGAAGCCGACGATGTTCATCACCGTCAGCGGCTCGCCGCCCATGGCGTAGACGTCGGACATGGCGTTGGCGGCCGCGATCTGCCCGAAGGTGAACGCGTCGTCCACCAGCGGGGGGAAGAAATCGAGCGTCTGCACCAGCGCCGTCCGCTCGTCGATGCGGAACACGCCGGCGTCGTCGAAGCTCTCGGTCCCCACCAGCAGGTCGGGGTGGCTGCTTCTGGGCAGTTGACGCAGAACCTGCGCCATCAACTCCACGGGGAGCTTGCCCGCTCACCCGGCGCAACTGGCGTAGTCGGTCAGCCGGATCTTCCTGGCCTCGGTCATGGCCGGATTCTAGGCGGCCGGGCCGCTGCGGCAAGGGGCGATGGGTCAGGGGACGGCCGCCTGCCCTGCGAGGGCCGGCATCCGCGGTCTTTGCCGTTCAGTTGTGTCATGGGACGGATTTGTCCGTGACACCTCCTTTCAATCGGGCGCACCCGTGCGTTGGGCGTTTGCCCGTGCGCGTCTCGTGCCCGTGGCCTTTTTCTTGTCGGCGTCGCGGCCTCCGGTGGCGTCGGCTACGCGCATCCGCGCCTGAGGGATGCGTTCCTCTACCCTATATACTTGGCGCCCGATCACCTTCAGGGGGTGCGGTTTGCGGAAAACGGGTTTTTGGGGGGCAAGAGGGGCGATTTGAAGTGGGAATTGAGGGCCAAGAATGGAGGGTCGAGAACGGAGACGCGGGAAGAAGGCAGCAGAATTTAGATATGTGGATGCGGAGAGTGAGTTCAGAGTTGCGAGTGGCGAGTTGGGAAAGCGAAGGCTGGACGTTCAGCGCGGAGATCGCCCAAGAAACGGAGAGACGCGAGAGAAGGAACGGAAGGCAGGAAGACCTAACCGCCAAGAACGCCAAGAGCGCCAGGAGACCGACAACGGCAAGGCGGCGAAGAACGCCAAGGAAGCCAAGGGCGCCAAGAGAGGCGGGGGATTGGGGATTAGGGAATAGCGAATAGCGAATGGGAAAGGCAAGACGTTCACCACAGAGCTCACTGAGCACGCGGAGAAAGGCCTGAGACGGAATGAGGCGGGGCGTAGGCTAGCAGGGGACCAGCGTTGGGCGTAAGGTGGGGCAGCGCCGGGAGGACGACGTCACCTGACCTTTCCTTGGTTCGAAGAACGGCCTGATCCGCAGATTACGCAGATGGACATAGCGCGGGCTACGCCCGCAACCCAAGGAGGGGCATGAAGGGCGTTGCCCCTTGGCGTAAACTGATTTCAGCAACGGGATCAGTTAGGCCAAAGGAGCAACGCGATGAACAGCTTTGTACAGCGACACGAACGGTTTGTCACGGGAGTGCTGAACGGGCATGACCGGCTGCGGCTGCGGGGCACGAAGCGGCTACTCGCCCATACCGGCGGCATGATGAACTTCCTGTCGCAGCAAAGGGTACTGCTGAAGGATTTCAAGGATTATGCCCTGGAGGTGACCGACAGGATTCGTCGGGCGACCGTGGCACTCGGGGAAGCAGCGGGCCTGGCCGTGCACTACCTGTCGGGCAGCCGTGCCGACAAGGAGTCCTTGGTGCGCTACCTCGAGCTCCGGCGAGGATCCCACCCGGGACCGATCTGCATTCTCAGTTGCGTAGAGCCGTGCTGGTCCTACGAGATTCACCGCAATCGAGCCCGGAAGCAGATCGAGCTGGTGGGTGGTTGGCGCAAGTGTCTGCACTATTACCACTACTACCGTCATCCGCAGCTCGGCCTGTTGCACCTGCGGCTGCAGACGTGGTTTCCGTTTGCGGTGCACGTGTGTCTCAACGGCCGGGAATGGCTGGCCTGCCAGATGGACGCCGCGGGGATGGGATACCAGCGGCGGGACAACTGTTTTGCCTGGATCGAGGATCCCGTTCGGGCCCAGCGGTTGATGGATGGCCAACTGCGTACGAACTGGCCGAGCTTGCTTGATGGGCTGGTTCGGCGTTTCCATCCGACTGATGCAGCGATCTTCCGGCGGGTGCCCGTTGCCTACTACTGGTCGGTGGACCAGAGCGAGTGGGCCAGCGACGTGATGTTCCGGTCCCCTGCCGCTCTGGCGAGGGTGTATCCCCGATTGATCCGTCATGGGATGCAGAACCTGGGAAGCGCGGATGTCATGCGTTTCCTGGGGCGCAAGGTTCCGGCGCACAACGGGCGTTACGGCACCTTCAAGGGAGATGTGGTTACCAATCTGAAGGAACGGCCTGAAGGCATCCGGATCAAGCACCGGGTGAATGCCAACTCGGTGAAGATGTACGACAAGGAGGGTTCGGTCCTGCGCGTGGAGACGACCATCAATGACGCGAGGGACATGAAGGTCTTCCGGCCCAAGGAGGGCGAGCCCCAGGGGCAGAAGAAGTGGCGCTACATGCGAAAGAGCGTCGCGGACCTACATCGACGAGCGCAAGTCAGCCAGGCGGCGAACGAGCGGTACCTCGAGGCCATGGCGGCCGCAGACGAGACGGTCCCGCTCGGCACCTTAAGTGATCGGCTCTGTCGTGCGGTACGGTGGAAAGGCAAGCGGGTGCGGGCCTTGCGGGCTCTGGCTCCAGACGACACGGCCCTGTTCTCCGCGGTCAGCCGGGGGGAGTTCGCGATCAATGGATTCCGCAACCGAGACCTGCGGTCGCTCCTGTATGCGGGCAAACGGTACTCTCAGGACGAGCTTCGCCGCCAATCAGCCGCGGTCACCCGGAAGCTACGACTACTCCGGGCCCACGGTCTCATCCGTAAAGTGCCGCATACGCACCGGTATGTTGTCAGTCCACGCGGCCGCACCGCCATCACTGCACTTCTCGCTGCGAGACAGGCAAACACTGCCGCTCTTCTGGATGCTGCTTAGGAAAATCCTCGCGGGAGGACAAGAAATGCACGGTTAGCAGTGCAGATTGAGGCCAGGCAAACGGCAAAGGCAAGGGGAACCACGGAGGTGGTGAGGCGCGGAGAGGGCGGGGAGCGGGAATTGCGAATGGCGAGTAGCGAATGGGAAAGGCGAAACACTTACCACAGAGCCCAGTGAGCACGCAGAGAGAGGGTGGTCGGGGGGGACGTGGGGCGAAGGGAGAGGGCGGAATTGAGAATCGAGAATTGAGAATTGAGAAGCAGCTCGTCGGACTTACTACTCAGGGAGCATAGCTTCGAGGGCTGGGTCCGCTGTTCTGTAAACCCGGCAAGGGCGGGCAGTTAGGGCTGGTCTTCTTTATTGATGACATGCTGCGAAAGTGGGTTGGGCGTGCGGGCGGCGATGAACGGGTGGGCTGGGCGGGCCGATGCCAGCACGGCGGCTCAGGCCAGCTTGCGGGCGATGGCCTCGTCGAGGATCTCGCGGACGGTGAGGGCGATGATGGCCTTGCCGCCCTTGCGGAAGAAGGCGTCGATCTCGCGGAGGGCGTCGGCCGTCTAGCCGAAGGCGACGAAGAAGCCGCGCTGCTGGCGGTCGAAAAGCGGCCTGACGGGGTCGAAAACGGGGCTGGCGGGCGGCGTGGTGGGGCGGTGGATTGCTAGGCAATAGGCCCACGAAACCCGACGGTTAGGTTGCCACTTTCGAGTTCCTGGATTTGGAACGCATCAAGTCCGACTGCGGTTACCGCTCGCCTTTTCACGAGTTCGTAAAAAGTGAATTGCCTTTCAGACTCTCCTTTGAATTTGCCCGTTATTTCTTTGAC
>Ga0307379_10010713_pt1 | contig 12113 bp, 14 predicted proteins | sample UN2MG_FD_202237 | JGI IMG/M metagenome (GOLD analysis project Ga0307379, IMG submission 202237) | Soil microbial communities from Risofladan, Vaasa, Finland - UN-2 | ecosystem: Environmental > Terrestrial > Soil > Coastal area > Acid sulfate soil | place: Finland: Risofladan, Vaasa | collected... | reverse complement strand
ACTTGCGAAGGTCAGTACAGAATTGACGCCAAAGTTGATTCTAAAAATCCAAGAGAAATCATGGCTCGTATTGCTTGGAAAGATATGAACATAGAGAAGTTTGCAAAAGCAGAGGCTGAGAAAAATAGCATCGCCAGCAAAAAGAACGTACTGGTCGCTGCTTTGAAAAAAGCAGGTTTGGAAAAGAAGTTCACTTCAGCCAGCATTAAGGACAAAGCACTCATTATCGCTCAGTTGGCTGATAAAGGCTTACTTCCAAAGTAGTGCGCAAAGTTAGCGATAGGTTAGGAATGAAAAACATGAAGAAAAAGGCCGAATGCATCCCATCTGATGGCGGAACATTCCCTGTTGAGTCTTGCAGGGAACGGCTCGCCAGAAAATGGGGCGAACATGCAGTAGCTCTGAGCGGCCCCTGCGAGGGAAAACAGCTCTGTGATTGCGTATGCGATCAACTACAGGCCCGTTGGGATAAGATCAAAAACCGTTTTTCGGGAGATCATGGCAAAGTGGTCAAATTAGCCACCAAGATAGCGGAGAGTTATATGCGCAAAGATGATACCAAAGATTGTGTCAAGGTTCTCGAAGGTATGGGTTTCTCGAAGAACGCTTCAACAGGCATCGCATCCTACCTAAAAGCATACGCAATAGAGGATGTTGCAGATGCAGAAATCGAAACAAAAACCGAAGAAGTCGCCGAGCTAGATGATCTTGGCGAACCGGAATCGGATTTGCCGGAAACGCCCCTAGAAGACTTAGAGCATGAAATCGAAGAAACTCCTGCTGAAGAAGTCATCGAAGACGCCACTGAACTCGATGAAGCTGTCGAGCCAATGGATGACATGAAGTCCGAACCAGTAGATATGGCCTCTGACATGGACCCTGACATAGCTGGGGGCGAAGTTACCATCACCATCCCAGCCGATGTCCTGACTGAACTCCATAATGCCATTAAAGATGTCGTTGGAGAGCCGGAAGGCGTAGAACTCGGAATGGAAGAAAAACCTCTTGGCGGCCCAATGGATTCAATCGAAGAAATTGTCGATGACGCCAAAGATATTATCGAAGGTCCTTCTGCTGAAATCGAAGTCATAACCGAAGAGCCTTTCCAGTCTGAAAACACTGATGTTCCTGGCGAAACTGTCAATGGTCCAGACGAAACCAAACAGTTCGTTACCACCGAAGAAGAAAAAGCCTGCGGTAAAATGAGCGGGGATGGAAAGCCTTGCGAAGAGAAGAAGGAAGACAAGAAAGCTGCTCCTAAGAAGGCCATGGATGGCGCGGAAACCGAAGAAGTCGAAGAAGCAAAATGCTCGAAGTGCGGCAAGCCAACGGACAAGGAAGCTTCTTCTGCAAAGACCATCAAGACCGCAGAAGAAATGCGCAAACTTGGACCGGAAATGGCCATTAACAATACTGATCAGCTCGCAGGTGGCAAGCCTCTCGGCACTGCCAAAGAAAAAACTGTCGAAGCTCCGAAGCCGATTTCCGAAGGTAACCTCCAAACTGATGGATATTCAGCCGGAGATAAGAAATTCCAAGACGGAAAAACCATGGGCAAGGAAGAGAAGTTCGATGCCAAGGAAATTAACAAGTCGGATGTCATGAAGGGCGGAACCATGGGCAACGAAGAGAAGTTCGATGCCAAGGCTCCTGTTGTTCCTTCTCTGGAAACGGCTCTCCCAACTAAGGGAACGGTCATTGCAACGGTTCGAGCAGACGGCGTTCTGATCGAGACTGCCGAAGGTAAGAAGTATCTCGCCAAACATCCTGTCAAAGCTTCTACTGAACTCGGCCAGGCCATTTCTGATATCCCATTTGATGGCGATGGCAAGAAGTTCGCCAAAGCTGTTCTCAAACTCCTCAAGGCTAAAGAATTGTCAAAGCCAGAACCGATTTCCAAAGGTAACCTCCAAACTGATGGATATTCAGCCGGAGATAAGAAGTTCCAAGATGGAAAAACCATTGGCAAGGAAAAGAATTTCGACGCTAAGGAAGTTAACAAGTCGGATGTTATGAAGGGCGGAACCATGGGCAAGGAAGAGAAGTTTGACGCCAAGGGTCCAGACGTTCCAGTTGCTCCAAACAAAGGCAAATTGGGACAAGAAGAATTAGAGGGCGGTTGCGAATGCACGAAGGGCACCGTAATTGCCGAAAATCAAGAACAGAACCGAAAAGTCGAAGATGTCCCGTCTGTCGGGGAAACAAAGGTACGCGAAGCTAGGCTAAAGGCCGCTTCTATCGTTGTTTCTTCTATGCTGGCAAACGGTGAGATATCAGAAGCTGAGTACTCAAGCAAACTCGAAGAAATGGCAGCCCTTCCGGTCCCAGCTATCCAAGCGCTGGCGAACTCGATCAAAGTACAGAGAGAAAGAATGAAGATAGCTTCTATGCAGCCTGGAAAACAGGTCAAGGTTGCTGGTCTTCATGTCCCAGTTGTTGTCCAGAACGCTGCGGATGAAATTTCACTCAAAGAAAAGCTTGTCAAAGCCATGAAGATGACGAGAGACTTGGACAGACTGGACAACATGGAAGATAACAAAAGATAGAAAATGTAAAATGTTAAAGGAATTGCCTTAAAACTTAAGAACACAATATTAGGTTTAGGCTAGACAATTTTTAGGAGAAAGAAAAATGGCTCTCATTCCGAAGTTTCACCTGATTCCTGAATCGTTTCCGATCAAAGCGTTGGAAACGGTCATCATGGGTCAGTTCGTAGCGTATGATGCAGTTGCCAATAACGGTCAGGTCGTCCGAGCTGACGGTGTTGTAACTGCGAACAGAGTCGTTGGAGTTTCTGGTGATACGAAAGCGACTGGCGAGTCTGGAATGCCATTCGTTGGCGGATCAAATGCAGCTGGATTCCAGAACAGAGTATCAGATGGTTTCGATGAAACCAAGGCAAGCGGTCAAATCACTGTTTACCACAGCGGCGGAACCTTTGCCTCAAACCAATACGTTGCGGGTAGCTACGTCGTTGGAGATCAACTCTATGTAGGTACTGGCGCAAACGTTGGTAAGCTCACGAGGACAGATCCAGGCGCTGCACAGGTCGTTGCAGAATGTAAGAAAGTTCCGGGTCCTTATGATTCGGGCGTTCCTGGTCTTGACGTAAACGGCTCCATCACAATGGGCGATTACATCGAGTTCATTCTGAAGGTCTAGTACTGAGTAAATAAGAGCCTCCCAGAGTCGCTGGGAGGCTCAACAAAAATGATGTCTGCCCGACAAGGAAAAGCCTTTCGGGACATCTGAAAGAGGAGAAGGATATGTTCACTAAGACCAATGTTGACGAAGCCAAGGCGGAACTGATTGCCCAGGCTCTTGACACCGATGAAGGCCGCGTAGCCCTCGCACAGGCGATGGTTGAGCCCATCCGCAGAGCGTTGGAATACCAGGCTGTTGGAAGAAAGCTGTTGATGGTCGACGAGCTGCCACAGGGCGCTCTGCCGAGATACGAACGCGATGTCAAGGCTACCGCCTTCGTCATTGCAAGACGCGGAGCCGTTCCAGATGGTATCATGGAAGGCGAAGAAGTCCTCGTCCCGACCTTCGAAATCGCAACGAACCCACAGGTTCGCTTGTCAGAAATCAAGGCCCGTCGCTTCTATATCGTTGACCGCGCTCAGATCAAGAGCAAGGAAGCGATCCAGAAGGAAGAAGACACGAACATCTTCAATGCGCTGCTCGCAGCGGTTGATGGCGCTCACACCGTTCTGGCAACTGGCGGAGCTTTGACGTTGACGGCTCTGAACCAGGCGTTCGCCACCATCGAAGCCCATGACTTGACGGTTGCTAAGATCGTCATGCATGCGCAGAGATACGCGGATGTCAGAAACTGGGGTAAGACGGTCTATGACGAAGCTTCGCAGCGCGAAGTCCTCACGTCAGGATTGTTCGGACACCTTTGGACCGCCGACATTCACGTTTCTTCAAGAATGCCGACGAACACCGTTTTGGTTCTGGCCCCAGCAGACTATGTTGGCGCATTCCCAATCCGGCAGGACATCACGGTCCTCCCAGCCGATGATCCGAAGAAATTGAGGCTAGGTTGGGTCGTCTACGAAGAAGTAGGTGTCGTAGTCATCAATAATTATGCTTGCGCAAAGGTAACGGTAGCCAGCGGTTCGTAAGCTAAACGCTGTAATAGCAAGCAGTTGCAAGAACGCCGCTCTGATTCAGAGCGGCGTTCTTTTTTGTTTTCATGTTGAATAATCTCCGACTTATGTATAATGGTAATGAGGAGATTAAAACATGGACATGTTCAAAGTTTTACACCAAGCGTACATCGTAGATCAATTGTCTACGCCCGAAATGTCAAGACGTAGTGAGGCTCTCTTCGGGAGCAAGTTCTCTACAACCAAGATTTATTTCTTACTCAAGAAGCATGGGATTCAACTGAGAACAAAATCAGAGTCTGTCTCAATGGCTTCTGCAACTTTGCCTCGTAATGTAAGCTATATGAATGAAGGACTTGTCGAATGGGTTGACGGGTTCCTTCTTGGAGATGGCTGCATTAACTTCAAAAAGAAGTCCTTCATGGGTGCTCGTTTTGTCATGGGGTCTACAGAACCTCAATGGACAGAATACGCCATAAAGGAACTAACTCCATACTGTCCGTCTAAGCCAAAACCAATAGGGGAGATTTGCGAAAGACGCCCCAACAAGTCTTGGGAGTCTAGGACATTGACTCATCCTGATATTGTTGCTCAAGCAAAAAGATGGTATCCAAAGGGCGTCAAAATAATACCTCCTGATGTAAGGATAACTCCTGTCAGCTTACTTCTTTGGTACTTAGGAGACGGTAGTTTGCATAACAATTTCAGCATAAACAATACCGTTGTCAGGTTTGCTACTTGTGCTTTTACTCCAAAAGACATTGAAGACGTTCTTCTACCAAAGCTCAAAGAACTGGGCATTGATTGCGTAAGAACCAGATCCAAGAATGATGTTTCCCTTAAGACTGGTTCCATAGGACGATTCTTTGAGATCATTGGAAACAAATCACCGTTTGAGGCTTATCAATACAAGTTTGAAATGCCATCATGGCTTGGTTTGAAACGTTTGAGAGACATAGTTAAAAGTCCTCAAGAAAAATGGAGAGCAATATGGCATTATAACCAAGGGAATGTTTCTGCACAGAGAAGCCCTGGAGGGAGATTACTCCTGTTCAATGACGAACAGGCTCAAAAGCTAAGAAGTCTTCTGGATGATACAGGTCATTCGAAGTCAATTTCTGACGTAGTAAAGACCAGCGATGAAAGATGGAGAGCAAGACGCCTGATTGCGACAGGCAAGATAACTGATTCAGTTATGAATCCTACCGAAGCGGCGAACCTAAGAGCTTTGCTAGACAAGGGAGAAGGTTCTGTTTCAGAGGATGAAGTAAACAAGGAATTCAGAAAGGCAAGAGAAACCGGATTTCCATACTACAGTTTTAGTTTTGAACAAAAGATCAAACTATGGGAATCAACAGTTGCATTTATGCCATCTTCGGCTCCCTTTAAGTGGGATGGAAAAGGGACTCAATTAGCAAGCTGTTTTCATCCTCATATGTTTGAATGCAAGAACAAGAGTAAAAAGAGCGCCATAGAGTTGTTCAATTCGGACGAGGATTTGAAACGAGCAATTTTTAAGGCTCTTTGTTTAGAAGGGAAGATTACCGCATATACCCTGAGAGACATTTGTAGGAGGGAAACGGCATCCAGCTGCATAAACAACTTCCCTCCTCGCGTAGCAGCAACTGCAATCGAGGCCATTTCCAAAGACAATCAGATAGACGTTTTGGACCCTTGCGCTGGATTTAGCGGAAGGATGATTGGCTGCGCTTCAAGAAAGAGCGTCAGAAGATACGTAGGGATTGACTTATCGCCTCATACGGCAAATGGGCTGATTAAAACCTCAGAATTCCTAACTTCTGCTGGATCTAAAACCAAGATCGAAGTCATTGAAGGGGACTGCATTGCAAAAGGAGCCTCGTTTAAGGATGAATTCGATGTCGTCTTTACCTCTCCGCCATTCTTGGACGAGGAAATCTACAAAGACGTTCCTTTTGAGTCAGATTACTCAAAGTGGCTTAAAGCCTTTGTCGAGCCGTTCTTTTTGATGTGCCATTCTGCCCTCAAGCCAGACGGGCAACTCTGTTTATATACTAGGTCGTTTATCCTCAATTTGAAAGGGTTCAATGAGGACGCAAAGCGGATAGCTTCAAATACGGGGTTTACAGAGTCTTCTGGGGTTGACTTCCTGATGCCCTCTAACGAGAACAACCGAGGAGGACGAGCTTCCTATGGCATTAAGATATTCAATTGGAAGAAAGCCAAATAAGCCCCTGATTCCTGCCAAACCCTATTCCGACCGCCTTTTGCCTAAAAAGCGGCTCACAATGGCTTTAAAACGATATTTAGAGGTTATAGAGTGACTTATATTGGTTGGAAATGGTCTCAAAGTCACGCTGGTTTGGCATAAAACTTCCCAAAGTCCAAGAATTTGACCAATAGCTTCCTATTCTCCACCCTATGGAATGACGGTTCTCAAACGGCCTCAAACGACATTCATTTAGGAAGGAGTAAAAGCAGATGCCAGGAATCATAGCTGGGCAGCCCCTGGGACATCAAAGCTGAAATAAGAAGACCATGCGCTTTGTCCTCTCCAAGAGTAGCATACGAAAGATTGTATTAAATAAGAATGGACATCGTAATTTTCCCAAGAGGAAGATCCGTCCAGTTGGGCAAAGACTTTTTTGCCAGTAAAGAGGATTGGGATCATTAGCTACATCTCCAGCGTGGATTATACTTGGGTTTGTATGGTTAGTCAAGGAGGCTAAAAGAGACGGGCGACAGGTCTGGGCGACAGGACTGGGCTACAGCTTCGCCGGACCTGGCAACGTCAACTACGTAATAGGAGTCCATCCTAGATTATGAATACCCCATATTATTGGTTTTGTGTTTGTGTAATATAAAGTCTCTAAAGTTTTTAATGGTGGAGTTAAAATCGAGTCATGCTCTCCAAGAAAAGCTCCCCACCAACCAAAAGTCGAATGATTAATAATGATCTTCTTAGCATAATACAGAATTGATAAGTCGTCCGGTGTGTTTATAACTTCATATTTACCTCTGATTATTCGTTTGCAATAGTCGATATCATCGGTGACAATCAAATAATTATCATCTTTTTTCATCGCTTTTTGATAATACCAAATCGGCAAACTCAACCCCGGCTGATTAAAGTCAGTTCCTCTTATATGAACAACAGTTGGGTAATTTCTTTGTTCTAATAATATTCTACCAGAATTATGTGGTGTAAACCATCTCTTGATACGATCCCTATTTTTCAATAATATATTAAGATTTTCTTTTTCTTGATACCATGGTGTGCCTTTTGGTCTTTCATAAATTATTGCCTCTGTCAATGACTCTTGTTGGACATTAAATGTTCGTAGTAATAAATCCGACTTAAGTTTAAATGGCTTGTTTTCCATCTCAGCTAATGATCTAACGTACGCATAGATGAGCATATGATTGCCGAGTCTACCAGTAAAATCACTAGTATAACCAACTTTCGAAGTTGTCGTCGTAGCTGGAATTCGACGTTTGATTAATTTATATTTATCCACAATTAATGAAACCACAAATGTTGAACAAAAAAGTCCTGCTGTCGGACATCACAGAACCAATCTCGTCAAACGAGGCAATGACTTGGTACCTTTTGCCAATGCAGCCTGACTTCGCTTGGATCATTCTTTTTTGGCTCCTCAAGAATCAGATCGATATCCAAAATCTTATAGCGACGATGGTTCCCCTTGGTTCGGACGGGATGAAGTTTCAATTCCGAGTCCCATCTCCAAATGTTCCTTATCCGCCAGTCCTGAAAGAGCGTTTACGAACAACTCGGCGTCGCATTCGTACATGCCAGCGCAGTTCACCGATCCGATTTCAAGAAGGCCATATTCGTCGCCGGACCTGGCAACGTCAACTACGTAGGCTGGGTCCGGCTGCCATGGATCGCAAGCTACCTTTTCCGCCATTTTCCATGCGTTTGAATCTACGACTGAAGACGTCTCCGACTTTCCGTTGGCCTTGTACAGGCTTCCGGTAATGACCTTGCCTTCACAGACTACGAAGCGCCATTCATGGGACAACTTGTACGGCCTGGCGATGACGCAAAGCGCATCTGGGGAAACGTCGTAGCAGTCCGTCTCCATGCGGTAGAACTTCTCAAAGTCGTTACGATGGACGACCTTCCCAGTGAAGAGTTTAAGGTTGGCATTGGGCTTAACGAACAGGCATTCGTCGTCGGAAAAACGCTCGTAGTAGAACTCCTTGTCGTCATTCAGCATTTTCCACGTAACGAATGCGTTCTGTCTGACCAGCATGTGTTTGCGCCAGTAGGTATAGTAGGACGCGCATTCCAAGTTCTTGAGAGTCATCCATGCCGTTGGTTGCCATGCGTTCTTGGACCACGGGTTATGTTGCAGAAGACGCTTCGCGAGGTTTATGGAGCCGTATACGACAACGCAATCGTCTGGTTCTATGAACATTGACGGATTGGAGTAATGTCGTGGACGAGACATACTGGCCCCAAATGGGGCGTACTCGACCCACCAGAAGTCTCTCCGCTGGTTCTTCAGAACCTCAACCAGCCTATTGATGAAGGACTCCAAGAAGACGTCCTTCTCGATTAGCCATTTTGCCACGGATTACGCTTCCTCGTTATTAATACTTCAGAGGTAGAGTATGCTTGGTTCTGGTAAAATGTCAATAGCTATAATGCAAATTTCAAGACAGAGGAAAAGAATTTTTAGAGGAATGTTTAAAGTTCACTATAATTAAATAGTGTATGAAACCATTCGAGCGGCTAGGCGGGGGAAACTTCTCTAGCCGCTCTATTTTTATCAAGGAGGGCTGAACATGTGTAAGAAGCTATTCGGTGGTTCTGATTCTACTCCAGTTCTTTTGACACCAGGTGACAGAGTGGTATTGGTAGGGATCAACAAGTATCCAAACGCTCCATTGAATGGGTGTGTTAATGATGTTTTGGACATGGCAGATTTTCTGGCAGATGTCAAGAAGTTTGATCCGAAGGACATTCAGATCATAACAGACGAGAGAGCGACAACCTCTGGGATACTGGAGAAGTTGCATTGGTTATCAGAAGCTGTTGCTGGTTCGCGAGCATATTTTCATTTTAGTGGGCATGGGACGCAGATTGACAGTATGGACCAGACGGAAGAAGACCTTTTGAATGAGGTTATTTGTCCTGTAGATTTTGACTGGACCTCTCACAACATGATAACGGATAAGGATTTGGTTTCTATTTTTTCAAAGATTGACAAATCGGTTATCTTCAACTGGGCGAGTGATTCATGTCATAGCGGAGATTTGACCAGAAAGATGGGTGTCAAGTCCAGGCGAATGCCATTGCCTGCTGATTTGCAATGGAAGGCAGATCGTCAGAAGATGCGGAACAAAGAGAGATATGTAGTTCGAGCGATCCGATCTAGCGTATTGAATTGCGGGTATGTATCAGGTTGTCGAAGCGATCAGACATCGGCAGATGCAATGATTGACGGGAGGTATTGCGGAGCGTTTACGCATTATTATTTGAAGAACTTGAAGTCTGACCCGTCGCTTCCGTTGGAAGACATTGCGACTAGAGTATGCAAAGATTTGGAAGTGACTGGATATGAACAAAGGCCGCAGGCAGAAGGATTGAGAAAAGACAAAGGTCTTTTGCTGGCGTAAACAAGGCGGGGGATGGCAAAAGTGGCGGGGAGCAGCAAAAGGGCAAGCCTTGCAGCTTGCCCTTTTTGTTTGTAGGGGGATTGATTACCGTTTACGTCTAGTACGTCAAGCTTTGTGTCTTTCTTTAGCGGCCTTTATGTATGGCTTCAGGTTTCCGCGAAACGCTTTTCCGCTGATGGGGGAGATAGAACCGCCATTGATGATGCAATCCTCGCATGCATGGGTAGCGTTGGGGTAAGAGCAATCATAATCTGTTCCATCTTGGGTATGGTATGTTTCCAAGCCGCAAGGGATCATTCTGACAGGTCGTTTATTTTTCATATTAGCTGGGCTTTTTTGTTTTGAGTCGTTCGATTTCGGCATAGAGTTCGGCAATATGAAGGTCTATTTTAGCCGCATCGAGTTCGCCGTTTGTTGGGAGGGCATCAAGTTGCTCTTTGGAGAAATTTATCAGGTTGCGAAACGGACCTTTCATAAATGTGATTCCTGATTTAACGAAAGCGAGAGCCATATGTTTTCTTGAGGCTCCGGAATAAGTATTAAGTAGGACAAGGATTATTTTTAGGTCATCTTTTGGATCTTCTGTTTGGATTTGAAAAGTCTTCTTATCTCGTTGTAAGCTAATTGTCAGGGCAATCAGCGAACCAATGAGGAGTAAAATGGATAAAAAGACAATGACAATGATCAACCCCATGACATGATCTCCTTAAAGCTTGATTTTAAGTTGGTTTCTTACCAACCTTTCTTCTGGTACATTTTAGCGAATTTTGGTTTTAAGCAATCTTTTTTTTCATCCCAATCATGTTTTTGGGCGCGTTTTTCTCTACCATGGCCATATTGTTTAAGGCGCAAGCAGTGTTTGCAAGTAACTTTGGACCAGTCCCAGACTTGATTGGTGTCGAAACCTCCGTAGAGGTCTCCGCTGGACCAAGGACAGCCGTTTCTGAAATGAGCAGTCATGACATTCCCTTTGAAGGAGGAACGATAGACCAGTCCCATGGAGAACGGTTTTTTTGATCTTTGTTCTTTCTTTTAGCGGTAGCGCAATTTGGACAATTACCGTCATTGTCCGTATCGAATCCTCTGCCGCATGGACATTTTCGTTTTTTCATAGTCGTATCTTCCACTGAAACATCCCCTTTCAAAAGTAATTAACCTTTCTTAACATCTTGACTTTGCTCTTCGTTAAAGTAGCAGTCGGTGCAGTACCCAATCCGTCCATGTTTACATTCGCCTTCTCGCTGCTCCCACTTCGGACAAACACCCCATGCTTCAACAGAATGAGGAACTTCCCATTTTATCTCAATCTCAGAGAAGATGTGGTACGCCTTTGATGTGATCTGTTGTTTATTCGGCCTAACCGGCGCATCTTTGTTAATGTTGCAATAGAGGGACAACCCGTCTGGGCGCGAGCGATCACACAGATGCTTGCATCTCATGCAGCAATTTGTTTTACGTGTATATCCTTCTGGTAGCATTGTAATTTCGTCCAAAGCATTGTAGTAACAGTCAGAGCAACAAGGCTTTTCTACAACATAATGCCTATCTCCATCGAGATCGAACTGGACGCCGCATTTGAAGCATGGCGTATTGACTTTCCTCTTCATGACTTTCTCCTTGCCGCCTAGCCTACTGTCCCTCTGGCCACGTAAAGGCATCGGCCTTGCCACGCAGTACCGCCCACGCCGCCGTCATCCTCAACCGCAACCCATACAGGCCGTATCCCGGCAGCGGACGCGACGGCACCCACTGGCCGTTGATCTGCGCCTGAGTACTCGAACAGTGTTCGATCAAACTTTTCAACGTCCACATTGTTCCTCCTTGCCGCCTCAGCGGTCCATATTTTCAAATAATTACTCTGGGGAATTCGCCACTGACTCTGATCCACGCCTCGCGTTGGTCCACCCGAACGCTCATCATTTGGTGCCAAATTTGGCCGTCGTCGACCTGCTCTATACATACAAGGACGCTGTCGGACTCATTCTTCTCGGCGACTCTAGTAGCCCATGTAACGAGCCCGATGAAGCCCTTGCGCTGCTCACTCCGCAGGGGTTTCCTTAAGGACTTCTCAACTTCTTCTTCCACTCCATCAGAAAACGCTTGAACAATGAACCTGTATTCAGCATCCAACTCTTCATTTGTAATCACTATTATTCTCCTTGTCGCTTTAGTGGCATTCCGCTTATCTTGAGCCTTCCGCCTTTATTTTGGCTTCATTCGCTTTGTATTCCGCAACGGCCAATTCAACCGACGACAACGCTTTCAATACGTCGGAACACTTCCATTGCCAATCCTTTAACTTCTTCTCTAACTCCTTGATACGCATGTCCTTGACCTCGATACATGAATGCAGATCGCGGATGTTTGATTCAT
>Ga0307379_10010712_pt1 | contig 12113 bp, 10 predicted proteins | sample UN2MG_FD_202237 | JGI IMG/M metagenome (GOLD analysis project Ga0307379, IMG submission 202237) | Soil microbial communities from Risofladan, Vaasa, Finland - UN-2 | ecosystem: Environmental > Terrestrial > Soil > Coastal area > Acid sulfate soil | place: Finland: Risofladan, Vaasa | collected... | reverse complement strand
CAAGGCGGAAAGGAGCCAACGATAACGGACGCGAACCTCGCCCTCGGTCGCCTGAACCCAGCCTCCCTCCTGGACGGCGAGATGCGTATCTACCAGAGATCCGGGAGGCTCGCCCTGAAGACGGTGGCAGACAGAATGGGGACGGGGATCGAGGAGACCGCCACCAGTATCGTCAGGATCGCCAACTCCGCGATGTCCAAGATACTCCGCATCGTCTCCGTCGAACGGGGATTCGACCCCAGGGGATTCACTCTCGTTGCATTCGGCGGAGCAGGACCAATGCACGCCTGCGCCCTCGCCGAGGAGCTAGAGATGAACGAGGTGATAGTCCCCGCGAATCCGGGCATGTTCTCGGCGATGGGGCTCCTCGCCGCCGACCTCTTCCACGACTACTTCAGAGCGGTCGTGAGAAGGGCAGCGGACATGGACACGAGGACTGCTGAGGCTCAGTTCCTAGAGATGGAGGCCGAGGGACAGGAGACTCTTAACTCCGAGGGCGTGGAGGCGGACGCCATCAGCTTCAGGAGGCAGCTCGACCTCAGGTACCTCGGGCAGTCCTACGAGATAACCGTGGACGTCGGCTCCCCCTTCGACGAGACGGCGCTGACAGGCTCCCTTAGGAGGTTCCACGAGAGGCACAGGGAGATATACGGCTACTCCGCTCCCGATGAGCCCGTCGAGGTCATAAGCCTGAGGCTCAGGACGGTGGGCTCCATCCCAAAGCCCGCGCTGAAAGACGAGCGCGGGGACGGAGAGGCCAAAGTCAGCGGGCAGAGGCTCGTCTACTACGAGGAACCAGGCGATTGGCTGACCACACCCGTTTACAGGAGGTCGGAGCTAGGGGCCTCGACACGTGTTCAGGGCCCGGCGATCATCGAGCAGTACGACTCCACAACCGTCGTCTACCCCGGATGGGACGTCCAGGTGGGAGGGTACGGGGTACTCCACCTCAGGAGGCGTAGGCCATGACCCTAGACGCGACAACGGTGGAGGTCATCAAGGGGGGCCTAATCTACGCCGCGGAGGAGATGGGCATCGCCTTAAAGAAATCGGCCTACTCGCCGAACATCAAGGAGCGGATGGACCACAGCTGTGCCCTCTTCGACGCCCAGCGTCGACTGGTGGCCCAAGCCGAGCACATCCCCGTCCACCTTGGATCCATGGCGCTGGCGGTGAGGGAGGGCATCAACCGTTTCAAGAGGGAGCTCGGGGAGGGGGACATGCTTCTCCTGAACGACCCCTACATCAGCGGGACCCACCTCCCAGACCTCACCCTCATCGCCCCCGTCATCCGGGACGGATCCCTCATCGGATACGCTGCAAACAAGGCGCACCACACGGACGTCGGGGGCAGGGCTCCAGGCAGCATAGCGGGGGACTCCACGGAGATCTACCAGGAGGGGCTGATCATCCCACCGGTGAAGCTCATCGAGGCCGGCAGGATTGACGAGGACATCGTCAACCTTATCGGGAGCAACGTGAGGACGCCCGAGACCCAGCTCGGGGACCTTAGGGCGCAGATAGCCGCCAACAGGACCGGCGAGAGGCGTATGCTTGAGCTCGTCGAGGAGTACGGGGAGGACAGCTTCCGGTCCGCAATGGAGGCGGTCATGGACTACTCCGAGCGCCGGATGCGGATGGAGATAACCCGGATACCCGACGGCGTCTACGCCGCAAGCGACTGGATGGAGGACACAGGGGCGAGTGACGACCCCGCCGAGATAGCCGTCTCCATCACCGTCCACGGCGACGAGATGGAGTTTGACTACGCAGGCACCTCCCCCCAAGTGGCCGGGCCGGTGAACGCCCCCCTTGGGGTCACCATCGCCGGCATCTACTACACCCTCATCTCGATCACGGATCCCACGATCCCCGTGAACGACGGCTGCTTCAGGCCCGTCACGCTGAGGATCCCCGAGGGGTGCATGATGAACCCCCGGAAGCCGGCGCCGGTGGCGGGGGGGAACGTCGAGACGAGCCAGAGGAACGTTGACGTCCTCATGAAGGCCCTCGCGGAGGCGTTGCCGGGGCGGGTGCCAGCGGCGGGCCCGGGAACCATGAGCAACATCAGCATCGGCGGGCTCAGGGCGGACGGCTCACCCTGGACCTTCTACGAGACCATCGGCGGCGGGAGCGGGGGGAGGCCGGGCTCCGACGGCGTCGACGGCGTCCACGTCAACATGACGAACACGATGAACACCCCCATAGAGGCCCTGGAGGCGTATTTCCCCCTCAGGTTCAACTCCTACAGCCTCAGGCCCGACACCGGCGGACCCGGCGAGGGGAGGGGGGGATGCGGGATCGAGAGGAGCTGGACGCTGACAGGACCCTCCGCTACCCTGTCCATCCTCGCCGAGAGGGTGAAGATGGCGCCGTGGGGGCTCGAGGGGGGCGGTGAAGGAGCGAAGGGGGAGTACCTCCTCAGGAGAAGTGGAGGCGGCGTCGAGCGCCTCCCCTCCAAATGCACCGTGCCACTGATACGGGGGGACACGCTGATTATGCGGACCCCCGGAGGCGGCGGGTACGGAAGTCCTATCAGGCGGGACCCGAGGCTGGTCATGAGGGACGTACTGAACGGCCTCGTCTCAGTTGAGGCCGCCGAGAGGGAGTACGGTGTCGTCATCGATGCCAGTTCGTCGACAGTGATGAACGAGGAGACCCGTGTCAGAAGGTCCAGCGTCATGGAGCGCTGAGACCGACAAACCCTAATGCCTCGTCATCTTTTCCTCTAGCTGGGTATCATGGTTGATCTCTGGCGTGATTTTCCCTCTGGCCCTAAGCCGCCTGAGGAGGTGCATGTGGTCATCGAGCTCACCCGGGGCAGCCGCAACAAGTACGAGTACGACGCTAGGAGCGGCGTGTTCAAGCTCAACAGGGTGCTCTACACCTACTTCCCCTGCGACTACGGTTTCATCCCCAGGACCCTCGACGACGACGGGGACCCCCTCGACGCCGTGCTCCTCATCAACGAGCCGACGTTCACGGGCTGCGTGACGGTAGCGCGGCCCGTCGCTAACATCAAGATGATCGACGGGGACGCCATGGACGACAAGATCGTCACTGTGTCCACGACCGATCCCTTCTACCGGCATGTCAAGTCCCTTGATGACATCCCTTCCTCCCTCGTCCGTGAGCTGACCTACTTCTTCGAGAACTACAAGAGGGCGGAGGGGAAGACCACGAAGGTAGAGCGGTGGGACGACGTCGACGAGGCCAAGAGGATCATCGAGTGGTCGATGGAGTATTACAAGGATCACAAGTGAGCTCCGACGCATCGGTCCCGAAGGGACAGATTTTAAGCGTCATATCGCCATTATATTCTGATTGTTATGAGTAGCGAACCTAAAGAGGGGTTCATGAAGAGCGGAGGGTACAAGATCCACTACCTCCTGTGGGGGGGCTCGGGCCCGAAGCTCGTCTTCATCCACAGCATGGGGATGGACGCCAGGGGTTTCGACATCACGTCTAGGTCGATGCAGGGGGAGTACCAGATCCTCGCGCTCGACATACTGGACCACGGGAACTCGGAGTCGCCTAAGGAGCCGGTCAGCCTGCCGGAGCACGCCGACATCATGAGGGACTGCTACAGGCAGATGGGCTTCTTCCCCACGGTGCTGGTTGGGCACAGCGTCGGCGGTATGATGGGGATGGTGCTCGCCGCCGAGTACCCCGAGGACTTCAAGGGGATGGTGCTCGTCGACATCGCCCCCTTCACCATGTCCGAAGGGAGGGAGAGGGACCCCAGGCCTCAGCCTCCCGATCTCTTCGCTAGCGAGGACGAGGCGAGGGCGTACTTCCGTGAGCGCTATAACGACATGACGGAGGAGTCCATCGAGAACCGGGTCAAGTACAGCCTCGTCAAGGACGAGGAGGGAAACTATAGGCGCAAGCCCTCAGGAGAGATGATCCGCGGTGGGCTCTCGACGGACCTCTGGCCTTTTGTTGAGCGGATGAGCACCCCATGCCTGCTCCTCAAGGGCGGGGACAGCACCCTCGTCACCGACGAGACATTACAACGTATGAAGAAGACGGTGCCCGATCTCAAGGTCGTGGAGGTGGAGGGCGTCGGTCACATGGTCCCCCAGGGGAAGCCCGAAGAGTTCGAGTCACACCTTAGGCAGTTCCTGAAGGACCTGGGGCTCTAAACTCCCCTTTTATTATTTCATATAGACAGGGCTGACGACGCAGCCTGTCACTGTAGCAAACGTTTTCATAAACAACAGCGCATACCCCTTGTGAGAAAAATGTATTCAGAGAGCCATTGCCACGTCAGATCGGCTGGCGACGAGGCTATCGAGAAGGCGGTGAAAGCAGGGGTTGAGCTCGTCCTGGCGGCGGGGATCGACATGGACTCATCGGAGGACGCGGTGAAGACCGCTGAGAAATTCGAGATCGTGAAGGGATGCGTTGGCATCCATCCCTGGTACGCCGACGACTACAGCCCCGAGAACCTTCAGAGGCTGAAGGAGATGGCGAAGGATCCGAACGTCGTCGCCATAAGCGAGATCGGTCTCGACTACGCTGGGCGCATGACGAAGAGCTGGGAGCGCAGCAGCGAGGTCGTGGACCACGATATCCAGAGGAACACCCTCAGAAAGCAGATAGGGCTCGCTAAGGAGCTGGGGCTGCCCGTCCTCGTCCACGACAGGGCTCCCGGCCAGGAGGTGCTCGACATCCTCGAGGAGGAGGGCGCGACGGAGGTCGGGGCGGCCATCCACGGGTTCACCAAGGACGCGGCGTACGCCGAGAGGGCGACACGGATGGGCATCTACTTATCCATAGGGAGGGCGGTCACCCGAGGCGAAAACGAAGAACTCGTCGACGCTATAAGGCGTACCCCCTTGGAGTGGATACTCACCGAGACCGACTCAGGCGACCCCACCGGTGTGATCGCCGTGGCAGAGAAGATAGCGGAGATAAAGGGCCTCACCAGGGAGGACGTAGGACTCACCGCCACGAGGAACCTGAAGAGGCTCCTAGGCCTCTAACACCCTTTTTTCCAGCCCCAGAATTAAATATTCAACGCGCCTGTTCTACTGTCAGGTAAATACATTGTCAATTGGTATCAAGGGAAAGTTCATAGCGGCCTTCGACGGCGAGGAGCACCGGCTCCTGAAGGACGGCGTCGTGGTCGTCGAGGGGCAGAGGATCAAGCACGTGGGCAAGACGTACTCGGGGCAAGTCGACAGGTGGATCGACGCGTCCGGCAGCCTCGTCATGCCTGGATTGATCAACACCCACATCCATGCGGCTAGCTCCCCGAAGGACAAGAGCTTCATCGAGGACGTTGGCGCGCGGCATTTTTATATGAGTTCACTAGGTGAGAACCTTTCAGCCCTCGGGATGAGCATGACCGACGGGAACAGGGAGACCTTCGCCAAGTACTCCCTCGCCGAGTGCCTCCTCAGCGGTAACACGACCCTCGTCGAGATCGGTATGGCCGGAAGCCTAGGGGCCAAAAGGACCCTCCAGATCATCGACGAGCTGGGGATCAGGGCATGCCAGGGGCTGGGCATTGCGGACGGAACCTGGGAGAGGACCCAAGGCGCGAACCTCCAGACTAAGTGGCTGGGGCTAGAGGTCGGCCTCAAGAGGCTCGACGCGGCCGTGAAGTACGTTGAGAAGTACCGGGGGGCCCTGGACGGCAGACTGATCCCCGCCCTCTACCCCGACAAGGTCGACACCAACAGCGCCGACCTACAGAGGGCGGTGAGGGAGAAGGCCGACGAGCTCAAGTGCCCTGTCTCCATTCACGCGGGGCAGTGGGTCGTCGAGTTCCAGAACATGCTGAGGATGTACAGGAAGACCCCCGTAGAGTTTCTCAGGGACACAGGGCTTCTCGGACCCGACCTGATAATAGGCCACGGGTGGGCCATCGCCGGTCACCCGCTGCTGGCGTACCCCCCCGTGGGTGGCGGCGATCTCGCCATCCTGGCCGAGTCCGGTGCGACCGTCTCCCATGACCCCGTCGTCTTCGCGAAGAGGGGGAATAAGATGCATTCCCATAGCAGGTACCTCCGGGCGGGGGTGAACGTCAGCATTGGCACCGATAGCGCCCCCCAGGACATGCTGAACGAGATGCGGTTCGCATCTTACACCTCCAAGTTCGCCGACTGGGACTGCCACTCCGGGACCTCGGCTGAGGTGTTCTACAGCGCCACCCTCGGAGGCGCGAAAGGGATAGGGCGCCCCGACCTGGGTAGGATAGTCCCCGGGGCGCTGGCGGACATAGCCGTCGTCGACATGTCTGGGATGAACGCCGTGCCGGTGAGGGACCCGATCAGGAACTTGGTCAACATGGTGCAGAGGAGCGACGTGAAGACCGTCCTAGTCGACGGCAAGGTCGTTGTGGAGGACGGGAAGCTGCTCACCATCGACACCGTGAAGCTCGCAAAGGAGGTCCAGGAGGCGGCCGAGGGGATCTACGAGAGGATACCCGAGAACCACTACCTGGGCTGGACCACGGACGAGGTCTCCCCCCAGTCACTCAAGCCCTGGGAGGAGTAAACTCCCCGCCATTTTTATCAGCTTAGCGACTAACTCTCATCGCCCGTAGAGGACAGGTCCAATCAGGCGTCGAAGGTGAGCTTTCCCGTGCCATCTGATTTTATCAACTCGGTCGGGTTGTCCTCCGAAAGGTCGGTGAGGGTGAACCATGACAGCAACCGGAGGTCGACCTCCCTGTCGACGGTGAGGCGTTTGACCAGGTCGCCCAGGAACTCCACCTGAGCATCCTCGCCCCCGAACGAGTCCTAGCTGGGTCACGCTACATCGCTGAATCCGAAGGGCTTCCCGGGCATGTAATCCGCCTCCCTGTTGTAGTAGTCGTCTGGGATGTCCTCCAGCCTGTTGACCGAAGGAATGACGTAGGGGTATCTCGTGAAGACGAGTATGTCCAGTTTGTCCGGGTCGAACAGGTTCAGGACGTCGAGGTCCGCCTCCCTGAGCTCGCTCACCACCTCCTTGCGCGCGCGCTCGAAGAGGCTGACGAAGTACTCGAACCCGTTGGAGTGGTTGAGGCCGCGCGCCTCGTATAGCCTGTTGACCTCGTTGCCCACCGAGGGCAGCCGTGGCCTTGAGGCCCTCACAGACATCAGTGCCTCGTCCTTGTATCTCTGCCTACACTCCGGGTCACTCAGCGAGGCGCTCCTTTCATAATAATGGATGGATGTAGGTGGCGTCTTTCATCGAGTGCACATGTGCTTGCCAAGATTGGATAGTCAACCTCCCTCGAATTGGGAGTCCATGGTGTTTTTTCCTTTTTTGGAAATATGTTCCAATAACAGGTAATTACCCCTAATAATGGGGAAAATGGGTTGTATTTCCCTAAAGAGGGTGATAGATTGCTCTTTTAGTTAGAGAACCCTTATATTTTCATCAGTGGCTCGTATTACTTAAGAAACAGGTGGAATGTATGAAAAGAAAGATCGTGGGATACTGCCTTTCGGCGGCCTCTGTCTACCTGGCGATGGGATACATGACCCAGCTCTTCCTCAGAATGCTCAGTTGTTTCACAGTCGGGTTCTAGGAACCTGAAAAAACGCCGAGAAGTGAAGAGCCGGACAAGTCCCTGACCAGGAGTCTAAGGCGCTAACCCTTCTCCGACACGGTTTTAAATCCTTTCTTCCCCAGCTCGAACGCTCGCATGTTGGTCTCCAGATAGGCTGGCCTCATGCTCTCCTTAATTACCTTGAGCACGGTCTCCTCGGAGAAGGGCAGCCTGCCGCTCGCGCATAACGCCCCTATCATGACGACGTTCGTTGTGATGGGGTCCCCCGCCTCATCCGCAAGAGCTGTGGCGTCGAAGGTGACGATCTCATCCGTCACCTTCCCGAGGAGCGCGAGGAGGCTCTCCTCGCTCGGGTACTCGACGAGCCCCGAGATGACCTCCACTGGCGGAAGGCGACGGGAGTTGACCACCGCCCGACCCCCTTTCTTCAGGAATGTGACCCCGCGCCTGACCGACTCCGCCAGCTCGAAGCCGAGGAGAACGTCAGCCTCACCCGGGCTTATCTGGGGGCCTGCGGCGTCTCCCCCTATCTGAACGTGGCCCATGACGGGGCCTCCTCTCTGAGCCATACCGTAGGTTTCGCCGATCTTGACCGGCATCCCCGCTTCGATCGCGGACTGGGCCAGCAGGCGTGATGCGAGGAGCGTTCCCTGCCCCCCCACGCCCGAGATTACTATCCTGAACGTCTCCATCTGTCATACCTCCGGGAGAGCGATGGCTCCAGATGAGCACACTTGGCTGCATGCCCCGCACCCCATGCAGAGGGTGGAGTCGATCTTGGCTTTCCCGATGCCGTCGTCCCAAATGAGGGCGGGGCATCCGAAGCTGTTCTGGCATATCCTGCAGCCAATGCACGCGTCCGGGTCTACAGCGTAGGGGACCGGTTTCTCGGGCCTCATAACCCTGATGGCTTCCGTGGCGCAGAGCCTCCGCGCTATCACCATGACCACCCCATCGGCCTCCAGCAGCCTCTTGAAGGCTTCCTCGGCGGCCTCCAAGTCGTAGGGGTCCACCACCTCGACGTGGTCCACGCCCGCCGCCCTCGCCATCTCCTCGATCATTATCTTCTTAGCGGGTTTGCCCATGGCGGTCCTCCCTGACTGGGGGGTGGGCTGGAAGCCGGTCATGGCGATGGTGCCGTTGTCGGCCACCACCACCTTGATGGGCGCTCCGTTGACCACGGCGTTGATGAGGCCCGGTATCCCGGCGTGGAAGAACGTGCCGTCGCCGATCCACGCGATGGTGTCAACCCCCACCCTGGCCATGCCCTGGGAGACGCCGATGCTGGCGCCCATGCAGAAGTAGGTGTCCTCGAAGTTGATGGGCGGGGCGTGGGCGAGGCCGTAGCAGCCTATGTCGCCGTTGACGACCACCCCCTTGAGGTCCCCCTTCACCGACTTGACGGCGTTCTTCAGGGCGTAGAGGGTCGCCCTGTGGGGGCAGCCGGCGCAGAGGGTAAGCATCCTGTCGAACAGGATCTCCTTGGCCTCCTCCTCCAGCTCGCTCCTGTCCTCCGCCTCAAGTTTGGAGCCCATAAGCTCCGATATCGTGGTGTCGAGGAGCACCGGCCCCAGCTCTCCTTCCCGGGGCAGGTGGCCGCTCATGCGCCCTAGCACCTCGACGCCCTCCGCCATGGCCTTGACGTGGAGCTCCACGAAGGCGTCGACCTCCTCAGCCACGAGGACGCGCTCGACGCCCTTAAGGAGCTTTCTGATAAGCCCCTCGGGCAGGGGGTGGGGCGTCGCCAGCTTGAGGTACGCCACGTCTTCCTCAAGTCCGGCCTTCCTGATGGCGTCGATCACGTAGCTGAAAGAGAATCCGACGCCTATGACTCCCAGCTTCTCGCCGCCCTGGAGCTTGAGCTCGTTGTATCCTAGCTTCTCGAACTCCTCCTGTGCCCTGTCGAGCTTCTCGTGCCTCTCCTTGTGGCGCCTGAACAGCTTGTCGAAGCCAGCGACTCTGTAGCTGAAGCCCTCCCAGTCGAACTCGGCGTCCGTCTCCCGCCTCTCGATGGGGCCGAGGGTGACGTCCGCCCTCATGTGGCTCAGCCGGGTGACGGTCCTGAGCATCACCGGGAGGCCCACCCTCTCCGAGAGCTCGAACCCATAGCGGGTCATATCCTTCGCCTCCTGGGGGCTCGACGGCTCGAGCACGGGCACGCAGTTCATCTTCGCGAGCCACCTGTTGTCCTGCTCGGTGCGGCTGCTGTGCTGGGAGGGGTCGTCGGTTGAGACGAAGACGAGGCCCCCCTTCACCCCCCTGAGGCTGACGGGGTTGAGTACGTCGAGGGCGACGTTGAGCCCCACATGCTTCATGGCGACGAGGCTTCTCTTGTTGCACATGGACGCCCCGTAGGAGACCTCGAAGGCGACCTTCTCGTTGGCGGACCACTCGAAATAGAGGCCTGCTGCCTCGGCGACCTTACTCAGTGTGTTCCCTATTTCGGATGAGGGTGTCCCGGGATACGCCGACGTGACCGAGGCTCCTGCCTCTACGGCTCCCCTCGCGATGGCCTCGTTGCCCATCAGGAGGACTCTCTTCCCCGGCTCGTCGACCACGACTGGATGAGATGACATGGTTCTCCCTTATTCGACGATTGTATATAAGAAAAGACCTCCGTGTGCTGGGCCGATAGCTTCATAATTCACGTTTCTTTCTGGATTGTGAACGTCAATGATGGAGAAGACACTCGGCAGGACAGGTTTGAAGGTGAAGGTGATGGGCTTCGGCGGCATCCCCATCCAGAGGGTATCCGAGGAGGAGGCTGTCCAGGTCGTCCGCAGGTGCTACGAACTCGGAGTCAACTACTTTGACACAGCGAGGGCGTACACCGTCAGCGAGGAACGGATCGGTAAGGCCCTTGAGGACGTGAGGGAGAAGGTGTTCCTAGCTACAAAGTCCGGGCGAAGGACCGCCGACGAGCTCCTCGATGAGCTGGAATTGAGCCTCAGGAACCTGAGGGCCGACTACATCGATATCTATCAGCTTCATAACATCTCCTCCAGCGAGGCATGGGAGACCGTGAAGGGCCCCGGCGGCGCCCTTGAGGCGCTGTACGCGGCGAGGGACGACGGGCGGATCAGGCACCTAGGCGTCACCAGCCATAACCCCGATTTGCTCACGGAGATCGTGAGGGAGGACGTCTTCGAGACCATCATGATACCGTACAACTACCTGACCCTTAGGCCTGAGGAGGGGCTTCTACCGCTGTGCAAGAGCATGAACGTGGGCACCGTCATCATGAAGCCCTTCGGCGGAGGCGCCTTCTCAAACGCGAACACGGCGCTGAAGTTCGTCCTGGGGAAGGAGTTCGTGGACGTCGCCATCCCTGGCGTGGCCCATGTATCTGAGGTGGAGGAGAACTTCGAGGTGGCCTCGGGCTCTCTGGAGCTCTCTGGGGAGGAGCTCGATCTCATCGAGGTGGACAGGAGGGAGCTCGGCGACGAGTTCTGTCGCGCCTGCGGCTACTGCCAGCCCTGTCCCCAGGGCATCTCCATCACGAGTATCCTGAGGGCTGAGAGCCAGTCTTTGAGCCGGATGGGGTGGAGGCCTGGCACGGAGGAGAGTTTCGCCCGGTACGTCGAGCAGGCGGGGAACTGCATCGAGTGCGGTGAGTGCGAGTCGAGATGCCCTTACCACCTCCCAATACGGGAGCTTCTGCCGGAGAAGGCAGCCTCACTGGAAAGGTTGCTTGAGGCCAGGGCAAAGAAATAAAAAAAGGGAATTACGAGGCTCAGCCCGTGTAGAGGAGCTGGAAACCCGCGTAGACCTTGACTCCGAGGACCAAGTTTTCGATGGTCACCCTCTCGTTGGGCTGGTGGGCCATGCCCACGAGGGAGGTCCCGTAGCCGAGGCACGGGAGGCCCGTGAACCTCTTTATGCTCACGGCGTCTGTGCCTCCCGTCAGAATCTTGAAGATGGGCTTCTTGCCGGTCACCTTTCCAATGGTCTCCGCCAGCTGGTCCGCGAAGGGAGAGTTGGGGGACTCGTAGTAACCTGCGGTCTCACCGGCCCTCACCTGCGCCTCCACGCCGGGGACGCCGGCCTGGGCGACGAGTTCCTCAATTCTCTTCTTCACCTTGAGGGGCTTGCTGCCCGGGGTGAGCCTGATATCGAAGCGTGCCTCCGCGTAGTCGGGGACGACGTTGCTCTTGACGCCTCCGCTGATGATATTACAGGCCACTGTCGGGTAGTGGAACAGCCGCTCGACCGCCGCCTTCTTCTCGGGGGTGTCCAGGTTCTGAGTCTTCCTGTAGAACTCTAGGGAGCTCTCTATGGGCGTCTCAAGCTCGTCGGGGAGCTCCAGCCTGAAGTCTCCCACCTTCTTTACCCAGGGGATCGCCTTGATCAGCTTCTCTATAGCGTTGTCCCCCAGGTAGGGGGTGCTGCCGTGGGCGGTCTGACCTCGGGAGATGAGGGTCGTGCCGGCGCCCCCCTTGCATCCGAGGTCGATGCTCGGGAACTCCAGCCCCCCGCCGTTGCCGTCGCCGATAACGCAGACATCCCCCTTGAGGCGCCCGGACTCGGCGAGCCACCTGGCGCCCTCGATGCCCCCAATCTCCTCGTCGGCGGTGCACCACACCTCCAGGTTGTTCTCTAGGGG
>Ga0307379_10010711_pt1 | contig 12114 bp, 4 predicted proteins | sample UN2MG_FD_202237 | JGI IMG/M metagenome (GOLD analysis project Ga0307379, IMG submission 202237) | Soil microbial communities from Risofladan, Vaasa, Finland - UN-2 | ecosystem: Environmental > Terrestrial > Soil > Coastal area > Acid sulfate soil | place: Finland: Risofladan, Vaasa | collected... | reverse complement strand
GAGGGCCGCGAGCGTAACACCCGCGGCCCTTATTAACTCTTCGTTTGCAGACTCGCCGCACTATCGGGGAATGGCGTTACAGTCCACAGGATTGCAGCCAGTAGCCGGCGAGAACAGCCAAATCCAGAAAGTTAACTATACCATCTCCAGCAGGTTTTGGAGCAATATCAGCAGATGGAGTGCCCCCAGCTTGCAGCCATTGTGAGACCAGGATGTTCAAATCGCCGAAGCTTACATCGCCCATCCCGTCCAGGTCTGCACCGCCACACTTTGCCGGCATGTCACCGACCCATGCAATAGACAACGGCAGGGCCAAATCAGAGACATTTAATAACTTTTCAGCATCAACCGATCCACTGCTGCCGTAAGGCACGGCAGCAAGATATGGAAAGTAGAACTGTTCGATTGTGAGCGGTAAGACGTCTATATACTCTGGCATTTGAAAACCGATGACCCAGAGAGTACCGGTGAACGGGTCCTCGGTAATATCAGTTATGTGGCCCATATTATTGATGGTGATGGCTTGCAGAAGGCTAAGGTCGGCCGTAGATAAAATGTGCAATGAAGCAGACGCGGCATCCGGCTCACCCTTTGAGGATGCTACATAGAGGCGGGAATTATCATAACTCGAACAGTAAAGTCCAATCGGTGCGTAGATACCAAGATTTTGCAGTTCACACTTGTTAATCAAGTCTCCGTTGTTGTTATAGACCCATAAGATGTCGCTGTTATTATTATAGCCGCTATTGATGACGTAGACATTGCCGCTGCTATCGACTTCGATTTCACGCAGGTTATTACAATCCTGGTTGCTATTTGGCAGAGGAGGATCATCATAGATTTCGACAACATTGTAAGGTGGCGTCTGACCGGGTACCAAAACAAGCTTGGCTGAAGCCACATACGGTTCTCTAAGACAGGGATCAACTACTACGGGTGTAACGTATACATCCCCATTAGAGTCAAAGGCAGCGTCAAAGAAAGGTCGTCCCCAGGTGTTCTCACCATGTTCCTGGAAACCTATATAAACACCAGCAGTCTTACCGTATCTCGGTTCACTAATTACGGGGTAACCCGGTCCTACGGGGTAACCATATCCTCGCGGTATGATTACAGTAAAACCAGCAGATACTCGGACCAAACCTTTTTCCATGTTTACCTGATAAAGCAGATCATTATGATCTCGAACAAGCTTGCCGTTCATTTGGTCAGTGTCCATTGCGTAAGGTCCGCCGACGAGATTATAGTTTTCATCAAGGTCGTAAAGACGGTCGCTCAGGAAATCCTGATTGACAAAGTCGAACCTTTTACCAGAAATAAGAAGTGAGCCTGCAAAACCAGTATCTCCACCGGCCTGAAGTGCGGCAGTTGATGTTGTCTCAAACATGAATGCACCACCGACTGGAGGTTGAAGCGGAGGTGTGCTGCCATCACAAGGCGTAAGGCAAATGTCGAAACATAAATTTCCTATCCAAGGAAATTCTTCGTCCACCCAATCCTCCCAGTCCCATCCCAATAAGTCAGTCGTATCCAGAAAACCATCTTCGCTGAATCCAAAATCGAAGCAGTATAGCGGGAGACCCAACGTACTCGGACCAGAACTTAATTCTCCACTTGCACTAAGTATTGACAGGTAATCCCTTGGTGATACGAGAAGATCTCCGGTCACATCACCACAGTATACGCACGAAACCAAGGGGTCCCAATTGTTGATGAGTATCCACGTTCCCTTGGGCCCGACCAGCTCGAATTCCATCCGGACGCCCCGGATGAAATCCAGGTCTCCCGCGTAGACATTCTCTTCAAAGACACCGAAGTGACCGGAACCTACTGAGCCGTACTGGCCCGGCGGAGGGGGATACAAGCGGGCCACTTCGATGTAATGGTCCAGACGGCACGGGTCATTATGGTCAAGAAGCTCGGGTACATCTGTCAAATAAATCACCAGTTGAACGTTGGAGTCAGAAGTGCCGAATAAATACTCAAACAAAATCAAAACCTCGTCTTCGCTGGCCTTGGCAAACAGGCCCTTGGCCCGTGCATTGATTACCTGCCCGTAATTGGGTGAGCAGGGATCAAGCTCCTGAAGATTAGACATTCGCATCATGCCGTTAAGATCGGGGGCGCTGCCCTCAACTCGTTCGACGTGAATCCTGCTATAGTCCGGCGCTTCAGGGTCAGGGTCCTCAAAATTATTGTGCATCACACGGGTCATAAATTCAATCTCATTATCAAAAGCTATGTTACTGAGGGAAAAACCCAAAATGGGTTCATTTCTTATGACAGCGGTTTGGGCTTTGTTAATATCCTCAAAATAAAACTGATTGAATGCGGTATTGAGCATAGAGTTTGGGCCCAGAATAAGCTCCTTAACATACATCACTTCATACAACCCGCAAGGGTCACCATTTCCGAAATCAAAGCGGTTTGTCAGATTCACCTTTGCACCGGCAACAAGTTCGAGTCGTTCCACCCTCCAGCTATTTGTATCAAAAACCGGCACGTCGTTAACCTCGCAGAAAAATTCGTTGTTAGGGTCGCACGAACTGATGGTTGCCAGGCCGGCACTGCCCCTAAGCTCCAGGAGACCGCCATGAGTATTGCCCACACCTTCTGTAATCGTGACAAATATCCGGTTGTTCGCAATTACACCCGCAAACACGGATGGGTCCAGGTCCATATAACGGTCGCCGTTGGCGTGTATGTCGTTACCTGTGATTTTAACGGTATCCTCAATGAAGAACTGACCGTAAGGTGCTCCCGCCTCGGCGGTAATGACATTGTTTGATATAATCGCACCCCCTTCGAAGCTGGCGCGCTCTACGTCGATTTCCGCGTTCCTCAAATGAACAGAGTCCCTGACATGCAACAAACCCTCACACTTTATAGTTCCTGTTATGTTGGGGTCACTTTCATGGCCCAGGTCGATAATTGCATCACTTTCTATAATCAGCTCAGAACCAAGAGCGACGTGTATAGTGCCTGTACCAGAGAGGTCACAGCGGATCGAAGCGTCAGCCAGGTCGAGAGTAGAACAAGGGTCTATCTGCAAAGTTCCATCACCATTAAACATGAGGTTATCTCCCAGCCAGTTGTTATCCACGATCTGAACGGTTCCATTAATTTGAACACTACCGTACCCCATCCAAACACCATCTGGATTATTGCCGCTGATGAGTGTGACACCGTTCAGGATAATGTTGCTACTTTCAGAGCACATCCCGCCGCCATAGCGGCCAAGAAAGCCCTTTGATGAATTCAGGCTGAACGTGCAGTTAGTCAGCGTAGCGCTGGTTTCGTAGTTATACATCCCACCCCCCCAGGCCTCTACTGAGTTATCAATGAAGGTGCAGTTGGTTATCGTTGGGCTTCCGCCATAGTTATACATCCCACCACAGAATACAGCCGAGTTTCCGCTAAACACGCAGTTTACCACCACCGGGCTGCCGTTATGGTTGAACATCCCGGCACCGAGATTGTGTGGAGTCCATCCACTGGCATTGCCGGCGGTGATGGTGAAACCATCGAGGATTGTATTGGGCTCTGTCCCACTTGCAGTTACGACATGGTAGCTGTTGTCGCCGTTATTGGCATCCGCAACATCATTACCATTCAGGTCACCGCTGAGGATGGTTTCGTGGATATTTGGATCACGATCCTGCCACGCTCCACCGCCGGATGGAAAACCTCCGTAGATGGCGACGCCACTGAGAAGCTCGAACGTAGCAATGCGCTCCCCAAGAGGACCAGCAGGTTTGTATGTTCCCGCTGCTACTCGGATTTCTTCGACCTCTACCGCGTACCCCGCTATCTCGAGAGCTGCCTGAAGGTCACGAAACGCATTGGTCCAGCTACTCCCATTGTTCGTCCCAGGTGCCTGGCCATCCACAAAAAGAACAGAAGGTGCAGGCTCATTGTCCAGTTCAACAACCGTCAGGCTCCTGCCCACAACTCCCGGAACAACCACCGAAATAAGGGCCGTTCCAAAGAGGTAATCGCCGTCTTCGGACGCGGCGAGTGTGACGGTCTGAGGATTCCAGTAGTTGGACGAGTTAAAGGTCAACGAAGACCCGGAAACGACATTGATATCAGAATCGCCCGACTCGTGAGCAACAACGACATCAACCGTCCCTTGTGGATCCATCCCAAGGTTCACGTCGAACGTGGCAGTTTGCCCCTCCGGCACCGTCACCGATTCGGCGCTGAGCACAATTAGTATGGTTCCTCTGGCACCTTCGTATGCACCCATATCAACGATTGGCGGCGTGCCATTGCCGGTGTTCGGCACGTTCGGATCCTCAATAAACCGGGGGCCTCCATCGAGGTCGACAACAGGCAGGACCTGGACTCCGGGAGTGTTAGCATCCGTATCAGCCTCGTTGTCCCCGGCGTCTATGCATGGTGAGCTGAACAAAAGCCGGAGGTTGTCATCCTCTGTGCCAATCTTGTTATCAAGCCCATCGGCATCCAGGAACAGTGGGTCGTTACTAATCATGCTCTCATTATCCCACTCTAACGTGCATTCACCTTCGATGTAAACATCCGCCTGGCCACCCTGAACGTCGCTATATGAGATCGCAAGATTCGAAGGACCGGCATCGGGATTTTGTTTTATCGCAATTTGTGCCCCCTTTGCAGACTTATTACCCCACAGAATACAGTTGGTAAGGGTCGGATTGCTCCCATACTCACTGTCTATCGCACCGCCGAAGTCCAATGCCTCGTTTCCGCTAAAGGTGCAGTTGGTCAGCGTGGGGATGGTGTAATACTCGACTTGCATTGCAACGCTCGACTCCCATACCTCGTTTTTGCTGAAGGCACCGTCGGTCAGCATCAGGCTGGTCGGGATACTGTGGAATAATCCGCCGTTGTACATCCCGCCACCTTTAAAGTGAGCAATATTTCCGCTAAAAGTACAATTGATCAGCTTAGGGCTGCAATTGATTCCCTGCCCGGTGTTAGCCATCCCGCCGCCGAAACTCGCCGAGTTTCCAACGAACTCACAATTGCTTAGAGTTGAACTACAGTTGAGGTTGGTTACACCCCCCCCGGAGAGATTGGCAGCGTTTCCGATAATCATGCAGTCAGTAATCGTCGGGAAGCCTAAAACGTTAACTATCCCACCACCATTGTTGGCCGAATTACCGCTGAACCGGCAGTTAATTATAGTCGTATTACTACTGTAGTTTTCTATCCCACCACCACCGGACAGATGACTCATCGAGATGACTGTGTTTTCATTGAAATTACAGTCGGTCACTATGGAATTGCTGTAATAGTAGTTGCACATTCCAGCACCACCGGTCCACTCTTCTTTCTCCGAGATGACTGTATTTGCATTGAATGTGCATTTACTCACTGTCGGGCTGCTGAACCAGCCGTTGGACATCCCCCCACCACCCGACCAGGCACCGTCCGAGACGACTGTGTTTTGGCTGAATGTGCAGTTACTCACTGTCGGGCTGCTGGAATTATAGTTGTACATCCCGGCACCGCTCGTCCAGGCATTTGGCGAGATGACCGTGTTAAGGCTGAAAGTGCAATTTTTGACCGTCGGGCTGCCATAGTAATTATACATCCCGCCGCCATGGTAGTCTGAATAAGATATGCCATTGGCATTTCCCGCCGTGATAGTGAAGCCATCGAGGACAGCGGTTAAGTTGGTGTAGCTTCCAGTAACGACGTGATAGCTGTTGTCGGTATTCACATAAGGCATTCCGATGTCACCGCTGAGGATTGTTTTGTGGACATTCGGGTCGCGGTCCCCCCACGCACAACCGCCGGTTGGAAAACCACCGTAAATCCCGACGCCAATCTTCAGTCCAAATGTAGCCGTCCGTAGCCCGCTGCCGCCGGGATTGGCCAAGTTCCTGTCAGGAGTGTATATACCCTCAGCCACCCGGATTTCGTCACCGCTTATGGCGGCAGATAAAGCATCTTGAAGGTACTTATAAGCGTTGGCCCAGCTTGAACCATCACCGTTCCTGATTGTATCAACGTAAATGGTTTTCCCCGTTGCAATCGTAGAACCCATGCCCGTCAACATTATTAACACAGCCAGATATACTTTCAGATTTCTTCTCCTGTTCACTTTCTCACCCTTTCAAGAGAAATGAGGTTATTTTGCGATGCGCACACCACAGACCTTTTGGTGTATTTTGAGAAAACTGCACAGATATAACCGGATACTACCCATCGGTCTCCTGCCAGCCATCCCTGAATAAATACAAAAGAATTATAACACTATTTCGCCGCATGTCAAGCAAAAACAAGCGTTTTCCAGAACTGCCTATGGCTGAGTGCCGTTACATTTGCAGCTCAAAGGACAAAAAGAGGGCCGCGAGCGTAACACCCGCGGCCCTTGTCAACTCTTTGTGTTGCAGACTCGCGACATTATCCACGAACAGCGTTATGGTTCACAGGTTTGCAGCCAGTTATCAGCCAGCTCGGCCACATCCTTAAAATCAACCGTACCGCTGCCGTCAATGTCGGCGCGCATGCAGGTGGTTACACCAAAGTCCAGGTAGTAGTGGTCACTAAATATATCATAATAAATGTATTGGTCACCATCGTTCGCACGTCCCCATGTTCGGAGCCGGAATTGATACGCGCAACGCTTCCACTCCATTAGGCTCGGCGGTGCATCCTTGGTGTTGAATTCCTCGCTATGTACGCCGTCCCAGTAAGGAGGCGTCGTCGGGGAATATGACTCGTCGGCGATCGTACCGCGGTTCTCGTTCTTGCCGGCGACGGTGTCCAGTAAGAAACGCCTCAAATAGCCGGTGGGATGCGAGGCGGTAATGGTAAAGCGCAAGTTTTCCTGATTGTTGGTGAGACCGATGATAGCACATTCCTCTATCAGCCCGTCAGTGCACGGGTCGTAGTTGGGATTGCCTTCGTTGGGGTCGTACCTGACGTCGTGGATTATGGCTTCAACCGGGTTGTTATCAATGAGCAGGATAATATGGTCCCAACCGTCGGTCGGCGGCAGGCTCACCTCCACCAGCGTAAAAGGGTCGGCCCAGCGATATGCCTTATAGGTGAGGGTGTATTTGCCGTTTTCACATACTCTCGTGTTCCACCTTATCCTTAAATCGGGATTCGACCAAATGCTCCCGTCGAGCGGACTATTCAATTTATAGAGATAATCCTTTCCGTCGATAGGGTCCGGCCCCATCCTTACATACTCATGCTTCCAGAAACCATTGGCGTCAACATACCATCTTACCTTACCCAGCGGTTGTCCGCCCAGCTCTTCTCCGAGAACGACGTAATCTTCCGGTGCGGGCTCATTGCCATCATCCCATTTGGCCAGCATCATCTGATAAAAATGGACATCATCATAAAGTCCAAACTGTCCGCGGACCCGGAGTGTGCTGCCGAATGGGGAGTCTTTGTATTGTGGAACTCCAAACAACGCCGCTGCATCCGGGTCGACGTTTGCCAATCCCACATTCGGCTCGTTCGCGTCCCGGCCTATCTCCGTGGTGGGAAGGTCTCCGATGTTGGTAATGATAAAGCCGGCGCCGGTATGTGGAGGCGGTTCAGTTACTTCTCCGAACGGCCCGCCGTAAGCACCCATGTCGTTGCGGGAGCCGTCAATATCCTGGTATTCTAATGCAGGATGGCCGGTATCGATGCAGGGCGAGTCTTCCAAAAGGTGCACGTCATCATCTTCTGTGCCGACAACGTCGTCGGCACCGTCGGCATCTACGAACCACGGATCGTCACCGATGTTGCCCGTGCCGCCAAGACCGCCGCTCAACCCCTCGATGCAGGAATAGTCGACAACTACAACTGGAGGACCAGTGCTTATACGAATCTGAGAGGATTCACCGTTGCCGCTGGAATCACTATTGCCCCAGAGAATGCAGTTGAGCACCGTAACGCCCGCGGTCGCGTAGGAACAATAAACGCCACCACCCGACCCATCTGCGGAGTTATCGCTGAGCGTACAATTTGTCATAGTGGCATTGCTTGTCCCCATATTAAACAGCCCACCCCCACTGCCTGTCGAGACGTTGCCGCTGAGGACGCAACTGGTCAGCGTAGGCTCGCCACCTTGGCTTTCCATTGCTCCGCCAGCACCATCCGCTAAGTTACCGATGAATTTGCAACTGATAAAAGACGGATCATCGGACAAAGAACTAACATTGGACGCACCACCTCCTCGCACCGCCTTATTGCGGATAAAAGTGCAATTGACCAGAACGGGGCTGCCCGTAGCTATATAGATACCGCCGCCCTGAAAATCTGTTACAGGGACAGTGGCATTGCCGGCCGTGACAGTAAAGCCATCGAGGACAGCACCACCGCCGCTTATGACGGCACGAACAACATGGTGGCTATTATCGGCATTGTTAGTGAAGTCCGGCCCGTCGTTGCCTTGAAGGTCGCCGCTGAGGATGGTCTCGTAAGCTTCGGTATCACGGGCATCGGGGTCCGCATCACCAAAGCCGCCATAGCCCCCTTCAATAACGACTTCGTCGATGAGGTTAAACGTTGCCGTGATGTCGCCGGGCGTTTGGCCGCCTCCCTGGTCGGGCTTGTAAGTGCCTTCGGCTACCTTTATCTTATCGCCCGGTGCGGCCACGGCCAGAGCGTCCTGAAGATCGTTGAACGCATTCACCCAGTTCGTGCCGGTGTTGGCCCCGGGGGCGTCGGCATCAACATGCCAGACGCACGTCCCATCACAAAAGCGATATTGCACATCAATAAAGAATTCGAGAAGCACCTTGTTTGGGTCATCCTCAGTCATCTCGAATCTAATTTGATCCACTACCACGTTCCCGTAGGGAATAGTGAACCATCCGTTGCCGCTGCCGTTTCCGACAGGATAAAGTGGTGATCCATGCGCCCAATAACCCGGCGTTAGCGACCCATTCGTGAAGGGACGGGCAAAAATATGCACCCCACCCGCTTCCGTCGTGGCATAGTCAAATGTGATGTCGATATCTCCTTCGGGCAGCAGTGTTGCCGGAGAAGGAGGAGATAAGACAATATTGGTTATGGAATGGGCATAAAACAAATATCCCACATCAATAAATAATTCCAGAAGCACGTTGCTTTGGTCCTCAGTAGTCATCAGTAACTGGACCTGATCGACTAAAATATCCTTGGAGTTAATTGTAAAGTATCTGGAACCTTCGCCTTTACCGACAGGATAAAGCGGTGAGTCGGGAACTGAAGCATCCGGGGTAACCTTCCCCTTCGTGTAGGGAATTGCATAAATACGCACCCCACGCTGTTCCTCCGTAACATAGGTAAATCGGACGGTGACAGGTTCACCGTCGAGCAATCCTGCCGGAGAAGAAGGAGACATAACAATATCGTATATCTCGTGTGCCATTGCGTATGGAGTTAGACCGAAACCGGCCACCCATACTATTAGAGCCAAAATGCTCACATTCAAAAAACCTCTTTTCTCTTTCATTTTTCTTCCCTTTCAATAAATGTGGTTGTTATGTGATGCGCACACCGCACCCATTTGTTGCATTTTGAGCTAATCAGGCCGATAGAACTGGATTTTACCCATCGTCCTCCTATCAGCTCCCCCAATTAAATTAAATACAGCAGAATTATAAGACCCTTTTGCTGTGCGTCAAGTAAAAATTACGGCAAAAATCAGGTTTTTTTCCTACCACCAGGGCGACCAAGCCGAGCAGTAAAAGCATCCCACTCCTTCTTAAGCTCAATAGGTGGGGGATTCTCATTTTAACGGCCAGCCGACCGGGCAGCAGCTCAGCCACAAATCAGCAAAGTCTTTTAAGTCGGCAAAGTCTACTTCTCCACTGCCGTCAAGGTCGGCGGGCAAACCAGCTCCACTATTGCGCCAAAGCTGAGCGAATCTTGCAAAGTCATCAAAAGAAACTATACACAAAGGCCCGCCCGGCCAGAAGCCGCCGAGCAGCTCGTAATCGCCGCCGGCCGAGTAAGCCGCATCCGGCTGACCAATCGTGCCGGTCAGCGCATATGGCCCGCCGCTGCTTCGCCCTCCGCCGCCGTCAATGGTGTACCAATCAATCGAATAGTCGGCAAAACATGCCGAAGCGAACATCAAAAACACAAGCGTAATTGAAACCAATCTCATCGCAATACTCCTTAATTAACCATATTACTGGTAAACCCAGATGCGAATCCGCACTTGATCGGACCGCTGGTCGTTTGATTCTCTATACGCTTTAACGCTGCTTGTCGTCAATTCATACCACCAAGCTCCGAGAAAGGCGTATTCATCTCTGTAGTATCTATCGCTGCCGATCTGATAGTTAGTAATCCCATACCCATAAGGATCAGTATCCTTCATTTGCATATCCACCACGTAGTTATCTACATTACCGCCGAGATCGTGGATGCACGTAAGTTCCTGGTTCTGCAGAAGCGGAACCCAACCGCTGTCGTAAGCCGGCCGCGGGAACGAGCCCACATACGCGCCATCCACCGTAACGTCACCTTTGACCTTTAGGTCACCATTTACCTGCAACTTTGCTTGAGGCAAACTCAAGCTGTGCCCGATGCCCACATTGCCGGTTGAATGACTTATCACAATATGGTTTTGATTGGTCTGACCGCCGCTTACAGATGCATAGTCAGGACCACTACTGAGGATTAATCGATTCGATGTGTCGGGCGTACCGACTTTGACAATATCCTGCCAATCATTTTGTCTTACTTCCAACTTTGCCCCGGGACTGGTTGTGCCGATGCCGACCTTGCCGTCCTGAGCAATCACCAGTGCATCGTCCGTCAACCAGTTTTTGAAAGACAGGACCTGGGTTAGGTTGTCAAACTTTATCGCGGCGGCACCGGGCTCGAAACGATTCCCGAACAATAGTTTTGATGAACTCCCTATCCCAGACACAAGACTTATATCAACGTCTTCACCAATCTTTTTGACTGTCACATCTCCGGCAACTTCCAGCTTCGCCTCAGGACTCTCCGTCCCAATCCCGACATTGCCGCTTAAAGCAGAATACATATCATTTCCGTCGATAACCCAGTCGGAGTCAGGGTTGGCCGGCAGGTTTGTCAAGCCGCTGCCGTCTCCAACAAATGCTGTAGCGTTTACTGTTCCAACAACGTCAAGTTTTGTCGACGGTTTCGTCGTGCCGATGCCCACGTTGCCGGATGGACCAGGTGGTGTGAGTGGAGGTAATTCACCCCCTTCACCCGGCAGCAGAATGATGTTCCCACCACGACGACCAATAAGGCCACGCACCGCATCTCCTCCGTCCTGGGCCTTGATCATTATATCGCTGGCATCCGTATCGTCCGCTGCCTTGCCGCCATCCACGTGCAGTTTTCCTTTAGGGCTTGTTGTGCCCATACCGATGTTCATTCGATCATCAACAAAGATTCCCCTCGTCTGCAGGGCATAGGGTGTCGGCGTAACCTCCTGGCGCGGACTTAAGGTAACAAAATCGCTGAAATCGTTGCTATCGCCCGGTCGTACTAAAATCTCCAGCCAGCGGGTATCACCGTCGAAAGCATCACTGCCGAAATCCAGTTCCACCGTAAAGTAACCGTCGATTACATCCAGGTCGTTTACATCAAAGGATAGGGGGAAACCGCCCCCGTTCGGTTCGTCAAAAAGTATGAACCAGAAGTCATATAACCCATCCGCGGGCCTGTTGGCATCCATCAGCCGTCCCTGATAAGTGAAGGCCGTACCCATTGGCACTGCCTCGCTGACCTTGGCCTGGCAGACCATCAGGCCCAAAGCCAAAACCAATGCTACTCTGCGAAGTAGCTCGCTACGTAGCACAAGAATTGTTGATATTTTTGCCGTTTTCATTGTTTCTCCTTTCAAAAAATGGTTAATTTGACTTGATTTTCACGTTGCGCACTACGCGCACCGATAGATTTTCGTGAATTTTTACGGAATTGAGGCAATAGAATCGTGTTTTCTTCACCACTTCTCCTATCGCAAAACCATTCAAACCGATGCAATTATACACCTTACCACCTCGCCGTCAACAAAAATCTGAGAAAAATATGGGATGCGAAACTCCGTGTTCTCCCAAGTGGGATGGCCAAGCCCAGATGTTCGATATTTGCCCGCCGCCGCATAATATGACTTGCTAAAACTTGACAGAGGCTGTTTTGAGTCTAAAA
>Ga0307379_10010710_pt1 | contig 12115 bp, 12 predicted proteins | sample UN2MG_FD_202237 | JGI IMG/M metagenome (GOLD analysis project Ga0307379, IMG submission 202237) | Soil microbial communities from Risofladan, Vaasa, Finland - UN-2 | ecosystem: Environmental > Terrestrial > Soil > Coastal area > Acid sulfate soil | place: Finland: Risofladan, Vaasa | collected... | reverse complement strand
GCCCATCTTGACCCTTCCTCAATACACCTGATTCGTATAGAAATCTGCTGGGCTTACATCTGTTAAAAGTTTGACTCCCATTCTTACCAAATCTTTTTCTTTTTTGACAGCAACTTAAAAGTAGCACTTTTTTGGCTCTTGTCATGCCCACATAACACAACCTTCTCTCTTCTTCTAATCCCGCGTATGGGTCTTCTGAGATAGCATTCTTATGAGGCAACAAATCTTCTTCTACTCCTATCATAAACACGATAGGGAACTCTAGCCCCTTAGCCGCATGTAAACTCATTAGTGACATTTTATTTTCTTCATCTGTCTTATCAGTGCTCGTGACAAGAGATACTTGTTGTAAATATTTACTCACTCCATTCTCTTCTCCATTACATTCTCCAGCAGAAGAAACTATCTGAGATATATTATCTTTTCTCTCATTAGCTGTGTTGCCAAATTTTGTATTTAAATAATTCTCATAATTTAAACCATGAATAAGCTGAGACATACAAGAAGATGGATTAGTCTGGTCCCATTTGCTATTATAGATATTGCTAAGCTTCTCACAACCTCTAGAAACTTTAATACTATTAACTTTCTCTCCCATTATTTTACATGCTTGAGGAATAGTTATATTTTTCTCTTGAGCTAAATTTTCTATCTTCCCAACAGTGACAGACCCCATGCCATCTACGAAGTTACACACCCTGCCAAAAGCAATACCATCTCTTGGATTAGCCAATAATTTTAACATCGCCAGGCAATCTCTTACCTCTTTGCGATCATAGAAATTCCACGCTCCAATCACCTCATAAGGAATAGAATTATTTACCAATGCTTGCTCAACAGGTTCAGACATTTTATTAGCTCTATATAAAACAGCCATATCCGATGGGTCCCACCCTCCATCATTAATAAACTTTTTAGCTGTCCTGCCAACCCAATTAGCTTCCATATATTGATCATTAAATGAATAACATTTAACATTCTCTCCATCATTATTATCAGTTTCAAAAGCTGTTCCCATATGGCTGGTATTAAGCTTAATTAACTTACTTGCTCGAGCAACTATCTGAGGAGTAGATCTATAATTCTTAGAAAGAGATATAACCTTACAGTCGCTATAATTATTAATAAAATCCTGAATATTTTGATATCTTGCTCCTCGCCAGCCATAAATAGAATTATGACTAAAAATTCCATTAGCGATAAAATTATGATATCTTTCTACATCTATATCATAAACTGCAACGTTTTGCTTTTTAATATTTATCTCTACAACTTCATCTATACCTACTTTTCCATTATCATTTATATATACAAACATTCCTTCTCTGACATGAGAAGCTGGCATCAAGGAAAAAGTATTATCATTCAAACGAATTTTTTGAATAACGTTAACTTCCATTTTAGATTCTACTTTTTTTAATATATCATAAATATTACCTAAATCTTGACAAGCAGATTCTACTCTCCATCCTCTTCTTCCCCATCCATTGCCTCTAACATTCAACCCTAAATCATCTAAAGTTTTTTTGTCTTCATCATCAGAACCAGAAATCATATATCTATGCATGGTCCCATATCTTGGATCTCCGCACATAGTTATATTAAAATTTCTTCTTCTTTTAATGTTCATACATTTAGGGGAGTGGTGAGGGTATCCCTCCCATATATGTTCCACTGTCATCAGCTGCTTAGCATTATATACCGTATCTATATTACTGAATAACTTTTCAATATCATTATCAGTATAGTCTAATCCCCTACTACCGTTATAAAAACACCATGTAGGTATTCCATATGCTACAGAATAATATTGTTCCCAATATTTCGCTTCAGATCTAGTATCGACTACTTTTAAAATCCACATACAAGTGGCTCTTTCTTGATTTAATCGTGCCCCTATGCCTCCACTAGAATCTATATTATATTTCCTCTTATTGTTTGTAATACCTACTCTGTATCCTTTTTCTTTGTCATACATCAAATAAACAACTATTTTTTTAGGAGAGTCTTTGGTATAATTAGCAAACATAATATGTTCTGTTGTAGATTTTATTTCTTTCCCACTTTTTGTTTTAATAGAAACAATATTTTTTTCAAAAACATCATGTTTATAAATATCTATAATATTGCTTTCAACTACTTTTCCCCCTCCTCTTCCACAAAGAACTTTATCTCCCACTTTTAATTCTTCAACCTTTTTTTCTCCTCCAGGGGTACTAATCAAAGATCCCTCCACAACACACTGATCAATATCTCCGATGAGCATTATATTTCGCCATTTGCTGCCTAAAAGATTTACTAAATGAAATTGAGACTTATTTGTATCTTGAGTTTCATCTACCATAATATATTTAAAAGTATTTTGAATCTTTCTCTTAAGGTCTTCGTCTGATTCAATAATTTTGATACTCTCATATATTAACGCACTAAAATCAAACAAATTATTTTTCTTACAATGTTCTAAATATGTTTTTGCTATCTCAATATGAGATGGTAAGTTAAGTTCATTTTCAACCCAGTCAAACTCTTCCATACCATCTCTATAAAAATTAAGACGATTAATTATTCTGAATGCCTCTGGCTTAGAAATTTCTATTTCTAATTTTCTAGATATCTGCATAATCAAATCTATTTGATCTTTATCATCTATGATACTGAAGTTAACCTTATGCCCACGAGCTGGGCCAATTTTTCTAATCATTTTAGCACAGAGAGAATGAAATGTCCCGATAAAAAAATCCACTTTCTCTACTCCAAGTCTTTTACAAACTCTTTGCTTCATCTCATTAGCTGCTTTATTCGTAAAAGTTAAACAAAGAATATTCTTCGGCTTAACTCCACTGTTAATTAAACAAACGATTCTTTCTACAAGAGTAAAAGTTTTACCAGATCCTGGGCAGGAGGTAACTAGACACGGACCATCTAAATGATTTGCTGCTTCTTTTTGATACTTATTTAAGTTTAAAGTCATATCACATCTTTCATTACAAAACTATTTTCTACAAGACTACCTACTACACAATCACTTTTCAATCACTTTGTAAGAAAACCACAAAACTGGAGAAGTGCTTTTTCAGTTATTGGACCAATATGCTCAGAAATAACTTGATCTGAACTATCTATAATTTGAAGATGTGGGAGCTCATCGATGTTCTGTTCTTCGCACATGTTATAAACATCATCATTTTCTATGTCATGACCGTCATAATATTTGTATTCTATACAATACTTTTCAAACCATACAAAAATTTGTAAACAATCTTTACATTCAGAACTTCCAAAAAACCTAACCTTCATCTTCTTTCATTTCCTCATGTAGAACATTCATTACTTCATCTATTGGATAATTATTTAAATTCTTATAGGTCTTATTGATCTCTTCTTGTGAGACTACCCCCTTTTCATCTTTTTTAGCGTCCCTTAATGATGTCTCTTCTGTTTCAATAAGTAAATTTTTCTCTTTACCTATCATATCTTTACAAAATTTTTCTATCATATCATTAGGAAGATTAGGGGTCACTCCCCAATCTGTTCCTTTGATAGCTATGTTTGTATGCTTAGCTCTGTCCAAATCTTTTAAAGATAACTTAAAAAGATTATTAGTCTTATCATATGACATATCTAGTATTCTAGCTCTTATTTTTAAAGACATCTCTAATCACCTGAATCAATTCTTTAATAGCCCTTTTCTTCTCAAATTCATCTGTATATTTCTTAATGCCAGACAAAGCATTTAAAACATTCTCTGGCATATTATAAAGAAGAACATGATCATGTGGAGTTCTATAACTACCGCCTATGGCATCTGTCACCATATCCTCTGGTATACCGATAGATCGTTCAATCTTCACAAGTTCATCCCACCACTTATCGATCTCTTCCTTATTAACTTTATGATCATCAACAGTAGATACAAGAGAACATTGTGGTCTAACAACTGCACCTAAAATAGATTTATACTCTTCTTTTAAACGAAGATATCTTGGTTCAAATTCTTCATTAGGAGTGATTCCATAAATCCTACAATTATAAGGCCTGACTTTATGAACCTTACACATACAAATGTCTCCATCAAAAAATACACAACCCTTAGATGGAGTAGGATCAACTGCATTTATCATACATCTTTCGAACAAATCACAGATCTCATCATCATTCCAATTCTTAGACACATGATGCCATAATAGAAGAAACTCTGAGTATAAAAGTTGGGGTGTTTGGAATCTACAGCACCAAGCATTGCAGCTTGCTCCTTTTGTGTTTATATTCTCCATACACCCCTTTGTATTAGGAATTTTATTATAAAAATTGTGCAACCTAGAAAAAGCTTTAATAAGCTTATCTTTTTTATTATTTACACGAATACTTTTATAAAATTCAAAATCTTTCATACCGTTTAGATCCCATCATAATCTTTTAAATCACAACCAGATGAATCATCATTCTTAACAGGGATAGATACATCTACATCACTATCATCTGTCACTTCATCTTCCTCGTCCAAAAACTTTATAGATACTGTTGTCTTTTTTGGCTCCTTAGTAACAATATCCTCAGAACCTTTTTTAGCTTTTTTAAGAAAATTATCCAGTTTCCCGCTAGAATCCCATATTTCTAATAACTTACTGGCTTCTCTTTTTCTAATATTATACTGAGTAACTTCTTCAAGAACATCATCTACATTTTCACCTGCTTTTTGAGCCGCCTGTAATACAGCTATAAATTCTTCTTCATCATTAACTTTCCAAACTGCCTTCTGATTTCTAGAAGAGATACTACAAGATCCAGGAAACTTAATACTCTTTTCTTTATTTCTCTCAAGAGTTGAAACCATAATAGATTTATAAAACTGCACCTTGTTATCAAGAACCTTAATCTCATCATTAATATCCTGAGATTTTTTCTTTTTATAACCTTTATAAAAATCTTTCTGCTTCTCAAGGTCTTTAATGGTCATAGCTACATCTTCCAATAAATATAAATCATCAAGAGGTTTTACCTCTCCAGATGCATATATATCATGCAATTCTTTACGCCTAAATACATTTTCAAATTCTGACATTTTAACACCTCATAAACATAATTCTTCTAGCCTGACTACTCAGTCCCCGACAGACACTACTTCCAAAATAATACCTGTCTTTTCTTCACCATTAAAACTAACAGTTGTAAAACTAGGACTGATAACTAAATCATCACCACTTTTTTGAGCATCACCCTTCGCAATAATAAATGCTTTTATCGCATTATTAAGTGAAGCCGCCCCTACACATCTCATCTTGACTGTTGAATGCTTCGAGAACACCTGTAAAATAGCATTAGAAAGTTTTTTAACATAATCTTTATCACTACCTTTACTTCCCTTGCTACCACTAACCAAAAGCAAACTATCATCTGTTTTATCTGTATTTCCATTAACATCTTCTATCATAACTACTTTCTCCTATAAATAAAATTCTAACTACTATTTATTACTACTAAGTAATCGTAATTTTATTCAAAAAACTTTATAACAAAGATTTATAAAACTCTTTCCTATTGCTATCTAATTTTGGACTATCCCATACTTTTGATTTGTGGCATAAACTTTTAAAATCACAATATGTACAAGAAAAATTCTTCTTTGAGCTATATTTAGGAGGTGGAAGTTTTTTCTCTTTAGACATTTCCATCATAGTCTTAGCTTGACTTTGTATGATTTCCCACCATACATCGTTTCTTGGGACATGGAACCACGCCATTTGAGAATTGTCTTTATTCTCATAAGCAATAACTCCATAATCGCAACCTAATATATGAACATAAATCGTAAGTTGTATCATATAGTCCTTATGAGCACCCTTAGACATAACTTGATTCTTCCACGCATTACTTCCGCATGTTTTCATATCAATTACAACTTTACTCTTTCCAACTGGTAAAAATTTTGGATTATAGGTTATTCTAATCCCTTTAAATCTTTCTTCAGTGAGATTTTTACAATTAAGAACGATATCAGCGTTACCCTTAATATTTATCTCTGGTGCTCTAACATGTGTCTCAAGATATTCAAAATCAGAGCTACCACAACAACATTTCTTAGGTCTAAAAATTGGTCCATTTTTTCCTTCAGCAATCCTCGTCTTTTTATTCTTATATATATCTTCTAAAGAATAATCTGTCTTAATCTGTCCATTATCATCGAATATTAAACAAAGAGGATTTTTACACTTCCATCTTCCTAGTAAAATATCTCCGATCTGATCAAAATAATTTGACCAACGATTATGCATATTATGGCCCTTGTCGAAAAGTCTATGCTTCTCGCTTGAGGGATCAGGATAACTAACATCAATTAAGCCCTTCCACGCATAATGTTTGTATTGTTGCATCCTAAGACACTTTCCGAACTCAGAAGGATGATAATGATCATAACTTCTGTCTTCTCTAGTAGAAACTGTTCTCCATCTTATATAAGTATCCACAAGATTCATAAGTGACGTTACTTCTGGAGGGGTATATATATTAATGTTCGTTGCCATAATTTTCCTTAAATATAAAATTCTCGATCTTCTTTGGCAGTTCTCAATTTGTCCACCATATTCCTTTTACCATGATCTTTTAAAAATTTATTAGGGTCGCTATCACTAGGTAAATAAGTAGGAATAAAATTCAACCCATAAGCTTTCAGGTTATGTTTCTCATAATCCCTCAATGCTCTTGCTGTCGAATCTCTTCCAGCCTGATCTCCATCAAATAAAAGATAGAAATTAGTGCAGTACTTAGAAAGCAGGGCTATTTGAAAAAGAGTAAAAGCACTACCACAACACCCTATCGTCATATCGAATCCAAATGTATGCATACTTGCGACATCGCACTCACCTTCAACAATAATAACTTTATTAGTTCTTCTGATAGATTCTTTTGCAAGATTAAGACCATAAAGATAAGAACCTTTATCGAAAGACTCATGTAAAAATCTCTGATAATGGTTCTCATCTAAATGTCGAGTTGATATTGCCACAAGATCTCCATACGTACCATAGATAGGAGTAACAATTCTACCTCTTACTTCATGATTTACATCAGAAGGACAGTAGCCCATATCAAATCTATCAATCACTTCTTTTGAAAATTTTCTCTCATTGATTAAATAATCTAAAGCGATTTTTCCCTCAGGTTTTGAAAGAGTTATCTTAGCTGCTTTAACTATCTTGTATCTTTCAGCCTCTGGAAATCCAGTTACCCATTTATTGCTCATGCCTTAACCGATGCGCCACCATTATCTCCTGAACCATATAAAACTATCTCAGGAGGAAGAATCATTTCATTTTCATCAGCTTTAACCTTAATGTCCTCTATGAGTTTATTCGTGAGTTTTTCTTTAACAATATGCTCAATGAATTGCTTCCTGCCTTCGATCTTTAGACCGTCCCAATTAAAAGTACCCTTATAAACGGAAATAAGTTTAATCTGTCTTCCTGTATCAAATGCTATTTCATCAATATCGGGAAAATACGCTTCATAAAAAATAGGGACATCCAAAGAATCTCTATAAGGTTTGGCAAATCTATTCTTAATAAGAGAAACCTTTGAGTGCCTACCAATCAACATATCATCGCCTGTTTCAGGATTAGGGACATAAATATCAGCATCCTTGCTATTCCTTTTATCCATTCTAAGACGTAGTGAAGCATTATGATGTAAAGAGTGACCGCCTGGACTAGTTCTTGGATCTCCCCAAGCGTTCCCGATTTTCTCTCTTAACTGATTAATGAAAACAAGAAGTGTTCCATGTTTCTCAGCATAAGAAACTAGCTTACCTAATGACTTACTTAACAATCTTGACAGCAAACCCATAAACTCTTTTTCTGTCTTTGCCTCAAACAATGCCTTAGGAATTAGATTCGCTACTGAATCTAAAACTATAACTTGAATACCTGCCTGCATCATTTTAATCATATAATCAATAACATCTTCTGCAAAATATTCTTTTTCAGGATCTTCATGATTAATCATATTAGAATATATAAGCTGGTCAATATCGCAACCATTTATGTATGCCAAATTTTCTTGGAAAGAATGCTCAACATCAATCCAACCTGTCTTGTAGCCCAACTTCTGAGCATAGCCACATATTCGATATGCTAGGGAAGATTTGCCGCTTCCCTCTTCTCCAAATATCTCTACCAACTTCCCCAGAGGAATACCAACTGTTTTAGCAGGATCGTATCCTTCAACTTGGTTTAAATCAACTTTTGTTGGATCGCTACCGTACTGAATAATAAAATCCAAATTGAAATGACCAGTGGGGATATTGCCAGGACTTTCCGCCCTGGCCCCAAGTTGGCAAAAACCCTTTAGATTTTTAAAGATATCATCATCTTTCTTATTTTTTGCCATGACTATTATCCCTATTAAAAATTATTTTCCCAGTCGCTGTCATCATCATTCTCAACTGATGCAGATGCAGGTGTAGGTGCTGCTGCTACTGATTTTACTGTTTTCTGATCAGGTTCATCTCCGAACCCAGAATCATCTAAATCAGGATCATCTGCACTGCCAAACAACTTCTTCTCGATCTCCTCAGGAGTATCAACCTTGTAAAGCTTCTGAAGCTTCTTCATATCTCCATTCAAGGCTTCCTTGATAGTTGCTCTCTCTTCTGCTGTAAGAGGAGTGCTACCTGCCCAAGCAACATCATATTTTGTGTTAAGACCAACACCTGTTATCTTGACTTGGAAATCGCTTCCGTCCTTACCACTACCAGGATTTTTTCCTGTAGACTCAAAGGTCATTCCGATTGGACGGAATACAGACTGAGGAGCTTCAAGAATTTTAACCTTACCATCTGCTCTATCAATTACATAAGCTGCATAACGCATTGAAGGCTTCTTAAGATCAGGATGTCTATCCCTTACTGGGCAAACATCAGGCCTGTCGCAAATGGCTGTCACTAATTTGCCGCCATTCTTATGAAAATACTTAAAGAACTTAACAGGATCAAAAATTGGACGAATCCTATAAGTATTACCTGTTTTTAACTTAAGGAATTCTGATTGCTCTCCACTACCATTGCTATCTTCGGGAACTGATCCCCACTGCACATACTCTGTCATAATATGACTCCTATCTAAAAATACATTACTTTCTATTTTTTTATAACCATTTCACAATCACTTATAAAGTGATTTATTTTTTAAAGACTGTCCCACCCAACTGCTCCACTTTTTTTCTCTTCAGGGCCAGCTTCGGCCCCCATAGGAAGATCATCATAATCACTTAACTCTTCTGATGGTGCTTCCTCTTTTTCTTCATATTTAAATCTTGAGATTTGTTCTTGACGATCAGGCCTAGAATATCTTTCAACAGGAGGAAGTTCCATGCAAATAGTGACTTTCCTACTAAGCATTTCATAAGCTGCCGCTAAGTTCTTTTCTGTGTCAGCTACAGATTTATGCAAAGCTCTAAGCCTCTCAACATACATCTCAACATCCCCCATATGCTCTAAAATTAGTCCTTCTTGCTTTAGAACAGGTTTCAGATATTGAACCCTTGCTAAATATCCCCTCAACAACGGAACAAATCTATCAAATAAAAAATATTGGTTATTTACTCTAACTCCAATATATTTAACTCTGTTTCTAAATTGCTGAACTGCCTCCATCTGTCGAATAATCACCTGTTGATCAAAAACTTCTGTAATAACGTCCACCTGAGCATTCTCAAGCTCTCTTGTCCACAAAGAAAACTCGACTTGACCACCAACAAGACAGCTATCTAAAACAACTTTCTTTTTCTGATAAAAAGTGTCATACATTTCAGAAGGGCTTTTCAATGACCAATAAACCTTATCTCCATCCATCATAGAGAAACTTTCAACTTCAATTTTATCAAGAGTATCTGTTTCGCAACTTTCAATTATCTTAGGGGCATCTTCAATCTTAATCGTATTATGACATTCCTCTTGCATTATTTTATATTGCTCTTCAACTTCTTCTTTAGGCTCTTCTTTAGGCTCTTCTTTAGGCTCTTCTTTTATCTCCATTTCAGGAAGAAAGTCAAAGTCGTCACAATCTATATCTGTGTTAACTACTGGTTCTGGTTCTGGTTCTGGTTCTGGTTCTTCAGGAATTATTTCTTTATAATTCTCACTCTTTGCCATAATTTCTTTAACAACATCATGAGGATTCTCTATTTTTAATGTTTTCCCATTCTCAGAAGAATTTTTAATATCATTACTAACCTCTTCTACCAGCTCTGAAAAAGGCTCTTCCGATACCATGCTATTGCCGTACTCTTCTGCCGATGCTCCATCTTCATCACTTTTAGTTGGCACAAGGTCAAACCACTCTTCGAATTCTTTTAAAGCATCATTTGTCATATTCTACACCTATTAATTAAATTCCCATTCTTCATCATTATCGACAGAAGTAGAAACTTCCTCCTTACCCTGAACAGGAACATCTCCAGCAGTAATAACCTTGCCGATACATCTACCCTCTTCACCTATTCTCTTAACAGCTTGATCAAAAACTATAACAAAATCTTCTATTATTTTGTCAGTATAAAATTCCATTTTTTTGTCTCTTTCTTCTGGATTGTTCCATGTGAAAGTCTCTGCCACATCAACGATTACTTTGATCGGTTCGTACTGTTTCGGTTGAATAGTTTTATCTATTTCTATTCTAATTGTCGTTTTATGCTCATTAGCCATTTTTTTACTCCTATCTTATTCAATTTCAACTTTTAATAATTCTGCTTTCACAGAAAAAATATAATTGCACATCAAACACTCTGTTTCTTCGATTATTATTCCGTCCTCAATACTTCCCTTTTTATCATAAACATGCAAATCTACGCTGTCGCATTCAGGACATTTTATTATAATCATTAATAATTACCTTTTTAATATAAACACAATCACTTTTCAAATTATTAAGCAAACATGTCAATAGATTCTACACCCTTCTTAGAAGTCTTTTTCATATCTTCCCTAGTCATAATAAAATCTTTCACAATAATAGATGAATCCTCAATATATTTCTTACCTAAATATCCACCACTTGCTAGAGCCTCTACAACTCTTGTATCTACTAGAGATGAGTCTGTTTTTCTTATCAAATCCCTTATATCATCATAAGGAGCATTTTCTTCAATATTTTTAGCAGATTTTGTCAGAAGACCCTTGCATAAAAGACTTGGACGTATCTCTGTCTTTAAAACTCCCTCTTTAGAATCTTTTCTTTTTTCGATAGTATATGCAACCTTACATTTATTTATATCTCTTGGCAAAAACTTAACACCCATTTTTCTTTGGAACTCTCTCTCAAAGGCAGCTACTTTATCATGTCTTTCACCGCTAGTGCTAGTTATTGTAACATCCAGTAAGGAACATATAAACTCATCAGGATAATTAGCTTTTAGGTATGCACATGAGTATGAGTTATATCCATAACATGCACTATGTGCAAGATTAAAACCATAAGCCGAGAATGGCACAATGAACTTATCCCAATACTGTTGGGCTACTTCTTGAGAAACTCCATTTGCCACACAACCTGATATAAATTGTGTTTCAAACTTCTCCATCAAATAGATTTTTTTCTTTCCAATTGCCTTAATCATAATATAACCATCAGTAATGGTAAACCCCGCCAAACTATTACAGATTTGCATAACCTGCTCCTGATAAACCAATACTCCATATGTTTTTTCCAAATAAGGTTTAACAAACGGCTCAATAGTAGAATGGAAATAACTTACGTCATGTTCTCCATGCTTTCTTGCACAATATTCAGGTATACTATCCATAGGACCAGGCCTATATAACGCTAGACCTGCTATAATATCTTCAAACCTATCAACTTTTATATCTCTCATAGTCTTCTGCATACCATGATTTTCGCATTGAAAAACTCCACCTAAATTACCTCTACGATATAATTCAAATGTAGTATCATCTTCCATCGGCAGATTTTCTACATCTATCTCTATTCCCCAAAATTCTTTTATTGCCTCTACGGTCTTTTTGATAACAGTTAATGTAGCTATTGCAAGAACATCAAACTTAATAAGACCTAAGGCTTCTAAATCCTCATTAGGATATTGAGTGGCTAACATGCCTTTTCTAGCA
>Ga0307379_10010709_pt1 | contig 12115 bp, 16 predicted proteins | sample UN2MG_FD_202237 | JGI IMG/M metagenome (GOLD analysis project Ga0307379, IMG submission 202237) | Soil microbial communities from Risofladan, Vaasa, Finland - UN-2 | ecosystem: Environmental > Terrestrial > Soil > Coastal area > Acid sulfate soil | place: Finland: Risofladan, Vaasa | collected... | reverse complement strand
GACCTGCGATCACCATTGGATCATCTAGCTGTCGCATCCAGCACGCCATCCATGGGGTGGCGAAGGCCTCCGCATAGCCCAGCAGGGTGGAGGCAAGCATACCCATCAGGATGTAGGTAATGGTGTGAACGACGATGGTGCGTGCGGCTAAGCCCAGAAAACCCGGTTGATTGTTGTCCATAGCTGCTCTGCTCTCTCCATGAGTCAGATGTGTCCCTCGTGGCATCTCCAGTGTCGTATGCCAGCCCGACAGGGCTACATATGCGTCCTGGGCCGGTACTGTATGGCCTCGGCCAAGTGGGCTGTCTCGATGGTCTCCGAGCCAGCAAGATCGCCGATGGTGCGGCCCAGCTTCAGCACCCGGTGGAAGGCTCGGGCGCTCATCTGTAGCTGTTCCATGGCCGCCCGGAGCAGGCTCCGCCCGGCGTCGTCTATCTGACAGTACTCCCGGACCTCTGCGGGGCCCATATCGGAGTTGCAGGACAACTTGCCGTTGGCGAAGCGCTCTCTTTGCCTGCGTCGGGCCTGCTCCACGCGCTGGCGGATGGCTGCTGATGGCTCGCCTAGTCGCTCGTCGGTCAACTTCTCGTAGTTCACCCGGGGCACGTCGATGTGGATATCGATGCGGTCCAGGAGGGGGCCCGAGAGGCGCTTCTGGTAGCGGCTGACCATGGACAGCGGGCAGGTGCACTCCCTGGTGGGATCGCCGAAGTAGCCACAGGGACAAGGGTTCATGGCCGCCACCAGGGTGAAGTTGGCGGGGAAGGTGAGGGTTCCCTGGGCCCGGCTGATGGTCACTACCTTGTCCTCCATGGGCTGGCGCATGACCTCCAGGACCCGGGTGCCGAACTCCGGCACCTCGTCCAGGAAAAGTACCCCGTGGTGGGCCAGGCTGATCTCCCCTGGCCGGGGCCACTGTCCGCCGCCGACTAGCCCGGCATGGCTGATGGTGTGGTGGGGGGCGCGGAATGGACGATGGCGGACGAGGGGTGTCTCTGGTGGGAGAAGACCGGATACGGAGTAGATCTTGGTCACGTCGAGGGCTTCGTCGATGGTCATGCTGGGTAGTATCGACGGTATGGCTCGTGCCATGAGGGTTTTTCCAGCCCCGGGTGGTCCGGTCATGAGGACGTTGTGGCCCCCGGCAGCAGCTACCTCCAGCGCCCTCTTGACGTGCTCCTGTCCCTTGACGTGGGCCATGTCTGTGACGTACTCGGGGACTGGCTGATCTTCGATGTCGAAGTCAGGTTGGTGGGGCGTCATCTCCTCGAGGCCCTGGAGCTGCATGGCGAGCTGTCCCAGGCTCTCTACGGGTATGACCTCCAGTCCCTCGATCAGGGAGGCCTCTGAGGCGTCAGCGCTGGGGACGAAGACGCGCTCGAAGCCTTCTTCCTTGGCCACGCTGACCATGGGTAGGATGCCCTCGGTGTGGCGCACGGTGCCGTCGAGGGAGAGTTCGCCGACGAAGAGGTATGAGGAGACGTCGGCCCAGAGTTGGTCGTTGGCCAGGAGGATGCCCAGGGCGATGGGCAGGTCGTAGGCCGGGCCCACTTTGCGCAGGTCGGCGGGGGCCAGGTTCACGGTGAGCCGGGTGGTGGGGAAGGCCAGGCCCGAGTTCTTGATGGCGGCGCGAACGCGCTCCCTGGACTCCTGGACGGCGGTGTCGGGGAGACCGACGATGGTGAAGGAGGGTAGGCCGCGGGAGATGTCCACCTCCACCTGGATGATGGCGCCCTCGAGCCCAATGACCGCGCAACTGAAGACCTTGGCCAGCATGCTGCCTCCCTTGGTAGCCCTCAAGTAGTGTAGCAGAGGATGGTGGCGAAGGCAAGGGTAGCCGCTGGAGGCTCACAATGTGAGGGAGTGCTCGTCAGTCAGGGAGGAACTGCTGGACCGGTCGCTCTTGTCTGGACGGGCGCGAGCAGAGCCAGGGTTGCAGGCTAGTTCTCGCGGTCCAGTTGCAGCACCGCATGGAGACACCGGCGCTTGTCTTCGAGGTTGTCTGCTTCCGCTGCCACGAAGAGCCAGGCACGGATCACGAGGGGGCGCGGGCGGTGGAGGTAGCGCACTACTAGCGCGGCAATCAGCGATCGGAGGTGGTCAAGTACCATATGGGTGTCACAGGAGACAAGACAGGACCGGCTTTGTTTCAGTTGCGAAGCGCGTCGGTTGGCCGACACGGGGCACAAGGGCACGCTTGCGCCTGGACTGATCGGAAGCTGAGCAGGCGGTGGCTAGACCGCGTACGGCTTTAGGAAGCTAGGCATCCACGTATTCTTGCACTTGGTGATGTCATAATAGCACTTCCTGCATCGAATCAGGCTGTTGCAGTGCAGACATCTGAGCTGCTTCTTACCCGACATCCGGCTTACCGGGGGATGGAATGACTTTCCACAGGCGCGACAAATGCACGTGATGAAATCAAGCGACGAAAGGTTAGCTAGATTCGCTTTGTCGACGGCCTCTAACAGTCTTGTGTCGGATGACACGAAGGTCAGATGCTCTTGCGGGTTCAGCGAAGTACAAAGCTCCATTGCGGTGGCTAGGTGCAGGGCGTCAAGTGTGTATAGACCGTACCTCGAAATCAGATTGATGGCATTGCGTTCCAGCTGTCGCTCATACCTTATGACCAGATCCTGCGGTCCGGGCTGTACGACTTTCCTCATTATGGCGTCTTGGAGCACTGGCGTCATCTTGCCCTTGAAGGCCTTATCTGAACCAAGCTGCCGAAGGACTGATCTCACCTCGACGACCGCAAGGCTACTGTATCCGACCATGGATTCTGCGGGGTGGTGGCCTACATATGAGTCAAGCGCTCTGATAACCCTTGAGCCCAAGGTATCGAAGTACCGACGAGCCAGGGCATTGGAGTCGAAGAAGAACGCAATCAATGCACCCGTTCCAAGCCAACGGCATGGTCAAGAGCGGACGTGGGGATTCCAGCAAGACTATCACGAATCTGATCGATCGATAAGTCAGGGGCGTTGGAATACTCTTTGGCCAAGGCATCGTCTATCCCACAGCTGATCCCTCGCTCGGCCAAATGCGCTTTGGTGCGATCCGTGAGTGTCCGTGGTTCTGGCTCCGGACTGATGTTGCTGTAGTGTACCGCAGCCGCTTGCACCGAATCCCAGTCGACCTCAGTCTCAACCTTGCTCAAGTATGACCAGGCGCTAGTTGCACTGCCCTCGTGTGCCCCGAGATGCACTGTGGCTAGGTAGCCCGAACCTGTCATGACCGCCAGATCCGTCGTATGTGCCCAGAACTCCAGCCACGTTGCGATCTCTTCCGGGAGTAGCCTTGGCTGTCTAACAATGTGCCATTGGCCGCCGTGAGGGTCTTCTGCCGTCGATGGGTCTGGCATCACTACTCTCATCGATCTTAATATGCTTCCCTTGAAGGCAAACATTCCCTGCCGGTACGCTATCCATGGCTCTTCCTCAACTGCCACGGTAGAGTTCAGGTCAGTCATTGCCATTGCCTCCTGTTGTGGAAAGGCTCTCAGCAATCGTACGCGAATGCTCGGACAACCCGACCAAAGTAGCGGCAATCTGTGAGATCCCCCGTAGGTCTACTCCTCCTAGCTCGTGGTGATAGTTGAACTTGTACGCCATGGTACTGTTGCCCTCCGGCTCGGCCACGAGGCGCAGTCGGTAGGGGTTCTTTTCGGCCACTACGACGAAGCCGAAGTTGAGTTGATGACCCGGCAGTAGAGCGGATGGGTCCGCTGCGCGTCCGGCCTGGACAGCCACCTGTGGCAGAGCCTCCCCAGGGGCTACCTCGAGAACCCACTCGAAGTTGTATCCCAACGCCCGGTATGCTATCTGGGGCTGCTCTGCTATGTAGCCTGCTCCGACATGCTGGACTGCTTGTAGTGCTTCGGGGGTACGTTTCTTTGCACTGATCTGCAACCGTTCACGATCCAGTATGAGGCTCAGTGTTTCGGATTCGAAGGCAGAGAACTCCTTGGTGTGCGCGAATTGAGTGGGCTCCTCCGTTATCAAACCCTTCTCTTTGAGCCAACTAGGAGATACAATCTCGGGATTGTGTTGCCATCCCAGGATGACCATGTTAGCCCGTCTCAGCTTAATGCTCATGCGCTTTGGCCTCAGAACCTACTCCTGTGTGGAAGCGTGATGCCCTTCACTCCAATGTTAGTCCATTCTCATTCCTGTGTCAAGAATCCGCTTGACCCAGAGCTAGCAGGGGTTCTCGGTTGCACCATACCATCAACTGGCCGCACCGCCTGAAATGCGGTTACGCCAGGCACAACACCCGCTCTAGTTCAACCGCCGTGATTGCGCCCCACACGGGCAGGGGTTCATGGCCGCCACCAGCGTGAACTTGGCGGGGAAGGTGAGGGTGCCCTGGGCCCGGCTGATGGTCACCACCTTGTCTTCCATGGGCTGGCGCATCACCTCCAGCACCCGAGTGCCGAACTCCGGCACCTCATCCAGGAAGAGCACGCCGTGGTGGGCCAGGCTGATCTCCCCCGGGCGGGGCCACTGTCCTCCTCCCACGAGACCGGCGTGGCTGATGGTATGGTGGGGAGCGCGGAAAGGCCGGTGGCGGATGAGGGGCGTCTCCGGAGGCAGGAGACCAGACACCGAGTAGATCTTGGTCACGTCGAGGGCTTCGTCGATGGTCATGCTGGGCAGTATCGAGGGCATGGCCCGGGCCATGAGGGTTTTACCAGCCCCGGGTGGTCCGGTCATGAGCACGTTGTGGCCCCCGGCAGCAGCCACCTCCTACGAGGCCGGGATACGCCTATCGCCTGGGCAGGGCGCTGATTATCCTCCAAGCATTGCTTGTGGATGCGGTTGACATCGACTGCAATCCGGACACCCAGTTGTCGTAGTCAGCTTTGTTGCGGTAGTCGCGTAGCCCGTCCAGTCGGCTACTGATCCTTCTGAGCCCCTTCTCGTTTCTGCCTGCAAATGCCCTGCTCACGAACCCGTGGGCCTCAGGACCCTCCGGCACATCGAGCCCCTCGACGTCTGTCAGGTAATTTCTAGCTTCACAGAAGGCAGCGTAGTATGCCCTGCTGACCGATGTTCGCCACTTTGCCTCGTCGCTCGCTGGTGTGCATTGCACGCCACACAGTTCCTTGGCGAGGTTCAGGAACTCTCGCCAATCAAAGCTCATTCGAACTCCAAGTTGATGCATAGCCTCCCGGCAACCTCCGGCAGCGCATCCAACCACCAATCATCTTCCAAGAGCTCCAAGCTGTCCAATGCATCATCTGGCGTCAGATCCGTGCGGATGAAGATGAAGAGCTGTTCGCGGGTCACCTCAGGGTCACTCCTGACCTCTAGTATCAAGTCGGCTTGTGGAAAATGCTCTGCTATTCTCGACTGAGCCTCTGCCACAATGCCTGTCAAGGAAGGGTATCTCAAGAGGAAAGATGTCACCTGCAACGGCCCCCTGACGGCATATCCGAGGCCCTCCAAGATACGTTGCACTGGCCAAACCTCGGGCACACGCAACAGCTCGGTCAGGAACCAAGAATACGCCCTCTTTCTGAGAACAGCCCCAGTCTCGCAGCCGACATCCCAGAAGAATGTGGAGAACCTTTCATCAGGAAGTCGTAAGCGGTTGGTCAACGCCATCAGCAAGGAGTAGGCGTTCTCGTATCGGATCGCGCTAGGCAGTTCTCCACCTGTCCAGGTATCCTGGCGCTCGTCGCCAAAGAGCATAGGTTGGGAGACCGCAACCACCCTGACGCCACTTGACGCTCCCGACGGTACCACTGGCCACGGGAGGCGATCCGGATCGACAGCGTCAGCTGTGAACAGCAGTCCAGTCACTTCACGCACCCCCTGCCCCGCTAGTCTTCTCCACAATCGTTGCCGAATGACCATACAGACTGTTCAGGGCGTCCATCTGTGCCACGACTTGTTCCGTGCCAAGCCGACTGGTGTCGTGATGATAGTTGAACAGGTATGCTAGAGACATATCTTCCTCCGGCTGAATCGTCAACCGTAGCAGATATGGCTCTTTCTTGGCATAGATGATCCCGCCATAGCTCAATTCGTGGTCCGCGAAGGCGCTTGCCAGATCGCTGACGGCCCCGAAGCCTAGGCTGACCTGCGGAAGCGATTCTCCTTCCCCTGGTGTGACACTCCACGAGAGATTGACACCGAAAGCTCGATAGGACAGATTCGGGAACAACGTCACGTACTTCACGCAGAAGTCTCTGAGTCCATTGATGGCATCAGAGTCGCGCCTCTTCGCTGTAATCTGAAGGCGTTCCTTATCCACTATCAGGGAGCATGTATCGCTCTCAAAGAGGGTCAGGTCGGGCGTATGCACAAACTGCTGAGCCTCGTCGACTATCAACTCATTGTCTCTCAGCCAAGCAGGAGAGAGGGTGCCAGGGCTATGAGCCGCTGCGAGTATGACAACATCGGCCCGCGTCAGCGTAGTCTGCATGTGACGTGCTCTCCCTGTGATGTCGCATCACGAATGGGGACGTGGCTTCTCGGCGGACTGGCAAACCCGCAGTAAGCCATCTCCTGTTCGGAAGGGTTTTCTTAGTGCACAAGCATCGGTGGGCCCAGATCATGCGTGCGCATCCATTATACCACACAATCGGAGTCGCCTACAACACTGTCGTACAATGCATCTGCATTAGCGCCACACCAGCACGAGGTCACCACTGTTACGGTCTGCCGCACATGCTCCACGGGGTTTGCGGCATGACACTGCCACCTTGCCGTATGCGACTTCCTGCCCATCGAGAACTCCGGGAGTGTCGTTTTCGGGAGGCTGTGAGCGTCGCTACCGTGTTGACCTGAGACAGCGCATCGCCCGGGTCGAGCGCAATCATGTAGCTTTCGCTCCCGCACGAGCGACAGTCTCAAGCCAGACACAACACCCGCTCTAGCTCCACCTCCGTATTTGCGCACCACACGGGCAGAGGTTTGTGGCGGCCACCAGAGTGAAGTTGGCGGGCAAGGTGCGGGGATGACGGGCCCGCCTAGCTTGTCTCGGGCGGCTCTTGCAGGTGTACAAGGGATAGGACCATTCGCTGGCCATCAATCGCAACCGGGCGGTTCTCCGTGTAGTAGCGGCCGCGGAGCTTGGCTAGGTCCAGGTCGTCATATCCGGCGGTGGGCACGCGCTCTACATAGGCACGGAAGACCAGCGTGGTGTCCTCAACTGATTTCTCACGAGGTATGAACACATTGGACTTCCTGATACTGGACGACACGTACACGCGCTCTACCCGAAGCTTCATAGGTGGATCCATGGACGTTGGATCTCCGAAGAGGGGAAGCTGCCCCACGGCCGACGGAACGAACTCGCGCTTGCTGTGTTTGAAACGCCACTGAATCACAGCACACCCTGCAAGGTTCGTGTCCACGATGCGCCTGAGAGCGGCAGTCAGAGAGACCTTGCACTGCTCGGCTAGTCGCTCTGCGGTCGCCATCGAGATACCTTCTCGCTCCACCAGTGGCATGAACAGGTCCACGGGCATCAACAACTCGGCGGCTCCGAGGTCACAGACCCGTTCTTTGGCGCGCCAAAGTTCTGCGAAGGTGCCCTGAGACATCCAGGGACATCCTCCACCCTTGAGCGCCATGAAGAGGAGCTCCATCAGTTCGTGGGCCACGGAGAATCTCTGCACGCTATCTCGATCATCAGCGTTAACGAATATGTCTAGCGTGGGCGTGGTGAGAGCGCGGGGACCTGGGAGAGAGGCGCTAGAACTGCGCAGGCCGAAGTGCGTTATGATGCGCTTGAGCGAAACAGGAATCTGGTACGCTTTGGCTTCGTGTAGAAGATAGCGGGCGTACTCCACCGCAAGCTCCTCGGCCTGTTCGCTTCGGGCGCTTGAGAGAAACCTGGCTGCTGGGTTCTGCGGCTGGTGTGGCAACTGCAGCAGCTCTACTCCTTCCCAACGCTCGCCTTGATGACTCGCCAGAGAAGGCGCCATTCCTCAGCGGTATCCGGTCGCTTTCCTCTATAGTTGATGCGCGCCAGCATTTCCAGATCGCCTGCCTTGACGTCATCCTCTTGTGCAAATGCCCGTAGACTGTCTGGTATGCTCGCCCGTTCCTCCCCATCAACCAAGTCCCCTATCGTGGCACCAAGGGCAGTCGCGAGTGATTTCACCACCGGAACGGTGGGGCTACTCTCGCCGCTTTCGATCTGATACAGGTAGCTCCTTGATATGCCGGCCCGCCTCGCCAACTCCGTTAGACCGATCTGTTGGTCCTTCCGGTACTGCCTGACCTTCTTTCCGAGTGTGGACTCAACTTTGTTCTTCCGCACTTCTGACTCCTTTCCGTAAGTCGTCCCACGAGTTCTCAGAAAGTGCCCCATGCTCGCCATTCTACAGCAGATTGGGAATCCTGTCAACAATATGCTACGTCTGCCGTCCGGCCTATTTGACAAGAAGCCGGCTTTAATGTATGATATATAGGAGACTGGGTGTCCACTATGGCGGACCACATGGGGCTGCTTTGGGCAAGTCCTACGGCGGTTGGCAAGAGCGACCGCAGAATCAAGGAGGTTAATAATGGGAATCAAGCTGAGAAGAAGGCCGCGGGTGGAGAAGGTGCCGATACGCCCGCGATCGCCGCACCCTGGCGAACCGGGGACCGATCCCTGCGGGGCAACATGGGAGCTTTGGGTCAGGTACAGCGCGGATCTGGTGCCCTACATTGTGACTGGAGCCGATGTGTCGCTATATCCCAAAGATGGCGCGATAGCCGTGATGATCGGCACTAGGGAGGTGGGGCGTCTAGCAGATCCAGCTGCGCCGCAGATCGTTGAATGCATGGATTGGGGCTACGTCTTCACGGGCACGGTGATTGAGGTCGTCGAGGACGACTCCCGCGCGCGGCTGAGCGTCTCAGGTAGGCGCACGGATGGGCACCCATGACTCCTCGCTATGAACAGCATGAACAGCTCGGCCTGGGTTCGCTTATTCACTGTCAAACATGCCCCGGGGACGACTACTGTGGCGACGGCAGGACCTCACATCCCTGTTCCCTGGAATACGAGCCTATGGGAACCGAACGGAGTAGGGTCCTGCACCCACTCCGTCCAGACCTCGGTCTACGGTTGGCTGACTGCAAAGGGCTCGAGTTTAACGTTGTGGCTCGCCCCCAGGACCTTACGGAACTGCCGCGTTACATTCCGTGTGTATCCCCTAGGAACTTCCTGACAGGTGCCCTAGACTTCGCGGCAGTTGCGGTGCCGCTGGACACCGTAGTATCGGCGGCAGCCCAATCAACGCGGCGTGGGCTGAGAATCAGAGATAGACTCGGGCTCTCCCCGCAGACAAGGCTCATAATTGCCGGCTTCGCCAACGACCGACTGCTAGAGCGGGCATGGGTTCGAAGGCACAGAATCCTAGGCGAGTTGGCTGATCTGCGGCCAGATCTGGTTACCGGGTTCGGCTATTCCGTGTACGGGTGTGACCCACGCTTGGAGCATATGTACAACATGAAGCGCAGTCTCGTCACGTACCAGTTGTGGCAGGCGTTCGGCGTACCGGCAGTACCTTGCATCTCCTGGTTCAGCGTTGATGACCTGCATCGGTGGTGCGTTTGGCTGCACGAGAACACGTCAGTTGTCACGGTCGCGATCGATCTTCAATCTGCAGATACCTCAGCTGCTTGGGAGGAGGCAGTCAGCGGCTTGGAGTTCCTTCACAATAACGCTCCCTCGACCGTGTCCTACTTGATTAACGGTGTTGCTAATCCAAACCGCGTTGCTGCTCTCGCCCAACTCACTCCGCGCCTGCACCTATGTAACCAGTATCCCCTGCTCATGGCAGTCCAAGGGCACGTTACGCGAACCGTTGGTGATGTTGTGCAGAGGATACCAAGCGACGCGCCACGATTGGAGATACTTCTTGCAGAGGTCGAGAACCAGGTCCGCGCTGCAGCCCCGGTGCGTGATCGTGCTACCGGCGTTGTTCACACCGCTTGATCGTCCCATGTGCCTGTGGGCTGGGCAATTGCAGAGCACCGTGATCATCCGTGGGTTTTCGCGACGCCGAGCGCAGCTTTGAATTCGCACCCTATCCCAGGCACGGTGCATCCACTTACTCCCATCATTGCACGGCGAGCATGGCGTTGCCTTCCGCCACAGGTAGCCGCCCAATGGATGGCCAACCTTTATTGGTATGACGTGAGGGAGGACTCGGAGAAGACGCCCAAGCTGATACCACCCGCCGTGCCCTTTCGGGTCACCTTCGCTTCGCGTACAATAGGCCACGCCAGGAACGGCCGAAGCCGCTTGCGTTCACGGCTGCGAAAGCCAGTAGACGTGACGGGACCAGATACGTTGCGTGGCCAAGATGCTCAGCGGGGACCTCTCCAGCGGGGATATTGACCGGCACGACCTGGCCCAAGCAGTCTCAAACACTTCCTCTCGGGTAGGGGATGCGAGACACAGCGAACTCCACATCGAAGCGATCCAGACCGCGGTCTTGCCGGAGGGAGGTAGACGTGTCAGAGAACTTTCAGGTATCGACGATCTTGCCCGCGAGCGCCGAGCGTGTCTATCAAGCCTGGCTGAGCGGCGATGAGCACGCTGCCTTCATCGGCGCCAGTGCCGAGACTAGCCCGGAGGTCGGCGCCACGTTCTCTATGTGGGATGGTTACATCGAAGGGGTGAACGAGGAACTGGAGCCCAACCATCGTATCGTGCAGTCCTGGCGCACGACAGAGTTCCCGCCCGAGAGTCCCGATTCGCGCCTGGAGATCGTGCTGGAGGAGGTTGAGGAGGGTACGCGCCTCACCCTGTTTCACACCGAGATTCCCGAGGGTCAGGGGGAGCAGTATCGAGAAGGGTGGGAGGAGCACTACTTCGAGGGGATGCGGGAGTACTTCTCCCCAGGCGACTGATTTGGAGTTTGCTCTGTTCTGCCCGTTTGGCTGGTTTGTCTACCTGAGGCGCCCTCTGTCCCGGCGCTCGCCGGTGACATCAGTTGAGCCAGCCGGAGTGTTGTAGTACCCGCAACGGCAAATACGGTAAGTCTGGGGGGGTCTGGACTACGTTGATCCGTTCGCGCGCCTCCTGGACTTGTCTCCAAGGGAGAAAGGAAACCTCGATGCTCAAGAATGAAGGCGATAGGCTATCACGTGTTGTGGTCTGCACGCCCGGAGATGAGTACTGCCAGGTGAGCGATCCGCAGAAGCACAATATCATCGAGCCTGCCGACCCTGACCGGGCAGTCGAGCAGCACGATACGTTGAAGCGCTGCGTCGCCGACTTTGGCGCCGAGGTGATCGACGTCCCCGAGCTTGCCGATCATCCCAACTCGGTCTTCACGCGGGACACCGCGCTCTGTACCCCTCGCGGCTGCATCAAACTCAGGTTGGGGCTGGAGACCAGACAGGGCGAGGAAGAGTGGATGTCTCAGGTCCTCCATTCCTTGGGCGAGCCATTTGTGGGCGCGATAGAAGCCCCCGGGACGGTCGAGGGAGGCGATGTGATCCTGGCCGGTTCAGTCGCTTTCGTGGGGCGTTCCGTGAGGACGAATCATGAGGGCGTGGATCAGCTCGCCGCGTTGCTGTGCGATATGGAGTATGAGGTCCGCGTGATACCTCTCCCCCATTCCGTGCTGCATTTGGACAAGGCAATGATGCTCCTTGGGCCTGAGCGGGCGATCTACTGCCGTGGTCTGATCCCTGAGGACAGCCTGACAGGATTCGAGACCATCGAGATTCCTTGTGGTGGACCTACCACCGCGAACATCATCTGCCTGGGACCCGACGAGGTGATCGTCGGACGCTCCAATCGAAAGGTCGCCGAACAGCTTGAGGGCGAGGGCGTCCTCATCCACGAACTCGACTTGTCTGAGTTCGTCAAGGGTAGCGGCGGACCCAACTGCCTGATTCTGCCTGTGGAGCGAGGATAGACCGCGGCTTCGAGGCGTGCTCTTCTGAGGGTGCCCAAGGCTCCGCTAATGTTGACCACCTTGTGCTTCGTGGGCTGGCGCGGCTCGCCTCAGCTCGATGACGGCCGTTCTCACTGTAACGATACGCGCTCTGGCGAATTCCTCAGGCTGTCATTGATAGCGGATGCGTGGATCAATCACTGCGTAGGTCAGATCGGTGATGACGTTGGCGATAACAACCACTATCGCTCCGAA
>Ga0307379_10010708_pt1 | contig 12115 bp, 22 predicted proteins | sample UN2MG_FD_202237 | JGI IMG/M metagenome (GOLD analysis project Ga0307379, IMG submission 202237) | Soil microbial communities from Risofladan, Vaasa, Finland - UN-2 | ecosystem: Environmental > Terrestrial > Soil > Coastal area > Acid sulfate soil | place: Finland: Risofladan, Vaasa | collected... | reverse complement strand
TTTTGCCATTCTTTTCTTGTTTCTACTAATTCAATCATCGTTTTCTCTCCTTTTTCTTTGTTGTTTCAGAACTCATTTCTTAACCTCGTTGTATGTATAATTTCCTTTTGTTCCAAGTCTTTCCAATTCTCCACGATTAACCAATTTCTTCAATAGGACATTTAAAGAACTTGACTCAACATGAACGTTCTCTTGTGCCAATCGAATTTTTATATCTGACAACTTCCTTGTCTGACCGAAAAAACCATCACGCTTCAAATCCCGCAGAATGGCGGTAACTCCTTTTTGACTATCACCAAGTAACATGTTACCTAATTGAATGGATTCAATAGTTGATAATTCAATGCTTTTCACTGGCTGACTAAAAAATAGTATGTTGTCTTTTAGAGAGATGCCTATTCCTACCTTTGTTTTCATCTCTTTTATTTGAGAAGTCACAGAAAAACCTCCCAATATTCGTAGCCAACTCGTTTCTTGCATCGTGGACATACCATATATTTTGGTAGTTTTTTGCAAGTTCTATCAGCTATCTCTCCACACTCTGAGCATTGAATAGCATAATAAACTGTTACTTCAGGAACACTCATTGTATCTTCTCCAAGACCTCGATAGTTATTTTCACTTTTCCGATATTGATAGGCATCAGTTCACGCATTGTTATTCGACGGCAAGTTGTTTTGTCAAACCATTCAGTTCCGAAATTGTCTAAGTATCCATCAAGAGTAATGGTTTTTGTGTTTTGTTCAGAAAGAGACATTTTATTCAGCCCTCCGTTGAACTGCTCTAAAACGCATATGCAATTTTTTGATATCTCCTAAAAACTCTACGTTTTTTATTTGTTCTTCATAACGAGTAAAAGCCTTGTCAACTAGCACAAGCTCTGCAATAGTTAACTTTATTCCTTTACAATATTTGTATTCACTCAACTTGTTTCTTCTCCTCTAACTATCAGGTTTTTTGTATGAAAAGCTCAACATCATAAAGCGATTGTTCCATTAGGTTAAATTGGCGGTCAATGATTTTGTATTGTCGAATTGTTTTATAGTAGAGTTTATCGCCTGTGCTTGGTAGTAAGAAATCAGGAAGTTCTATTTGACCAAGATGTTCGAGCTTGTCTTTTACAAGTTCAGTTATTCTTACTCTCATTTTTTCACCTCCTTCTTTGTTGAATGTAAACTGTCACGTACGTCTCTTACAAATTCCTCAACAGGTCTTTGTTTTACCACTCTAATTCGTGGTTCATCATCACCACAACATGAACATTTTTTTGGTTTCAACTTCTCTTCTAAGAAATAGGTGTCGTTTCCTATTTCTACAAATTGAATTATAACGTTTGATTTTTTTAGGTATATAGGTTCAGTTTTCATTGTTCTTTCTCCGTGACTGTTTTATTACAACTGTCTCCAAAAATATAGAGCACCAAACCAATAATTAACCAAATAATAATTATTGGCAACAAAAGAATAAACAATATTTTATTCACCATACCACGCCTCCTGATATATTGACAGAACCGCAAGTCTAGCTTTGAAGCTTATGCCCGCATCAGTTAATTGCTTAGTTAAAATTGCAAAGTCTATATAATCAGGACCCAACTTTATCTCTCCGCTTAAACTTGACTATCCCCTCTTTTTCTGTAAAGTTAGATTCGTTCTCCAAATCAAACAACCCATCCGGAAACAGCGAACCGCTATGATGCTCCTCATATTCTACGCCAAGAACTTCAGCAAGCTTAGTTATAGCCTCATCAAGCTGAACAATCATGGGCGCCAGTTTTTCTAGCTCAATAATTCCCTGATTAATTTCGTGCAGGTCCCTAGCTACTTGGCCCCAATCTACACGATAGAACCGATTTAATTTTTCCTCATCAACCATTAAGATTCCTTCTCTGTGTTAATATCGTTCATGCTTCGCGTTGTTTCCTTCCAACTCCTAGAAACTTTATCTTTATGTGTGCAAAGTCGGCAGTAATTTACGCTTACCCACTGATCAAGCCGGTTACAGTATACCGAGCGCGTGAACATTCGCCGCTCGCCGGCAAACTTACATTTCAGGTGTTGAATAAACTCTGTTATTTCGCTCAACTATATATCCTCCAGTCTCAAGCATCCGAATATACAACTTAACCGTGTCAGTTCTTAGGCCATGTTCACAGCCAAACCGATTCACCAAAGCAATCAAATTGATCCCCGTTTCTCCGGCCCGAGTTATTGTAAGTTTAAGATCGGCTATGCGCTGCTTCATTTTAACGTCAGGAGTCGGCATTAAGAGCCTCCAATTCATGGATAATAACACCCAAAAGAATTTTGTTCGCTTCTGCTATTTCAGATGTTTGTTTCTGTCGGTCTCGTATTGTTTTTAGGTGTATTATTAAATCTGTTCTTTTCGTTTTTGATCTCTCCTTTTTTATATAGGGTATATGTGTATAAGTGTAAATATAAGTGTATAAGTTTCTCCGAAGACACATACCCTGTTTTTTTCCTAACACCAAGAAACGACATCCCCGAACTAAAATAATACCTAAAAAAAGATTGCCATCTAACATAACACCTCGAACCGTCATCGGCGTGTATTATGAGATTCCCTTATTAAATATAAGAGTTAATGTGTCTAAAGTTGGATAGGTCTTAAAATAGACTTATGTTAAATGTGTAGGGCCTATAGGCTCGCGGAAAGTTATACTTATATACTTACACATATGATTTTTTATACACTAAAACGTCAATTAAAAAAATTTGGTTAATTTATGGTTTATAAAATGCATACCAATAATAATTTCTTGTGCCGCCGCCATCAAAAACTATGTCGAAGGTTGTTGCGCCTTGATTTGTAACATAGGATGCACCGCCGTATGTTTGATAATCGGTTAAAATAATTGTGTCAGGTGTTCCAGCCAAACCGTGAGTTACCGTTATATTTGTTGTCCCAGAAGCCACCCCCCAATTTTCCGTAATATATCCCATATTGCCAAATATCTTAGTATTATCGCCAAGATTAAGCACCGCCAATGTATTGTCTGTTATAACGTTACCATAGATAAGATTGTAATCTGAAACGTTTTCACCTTCACCTCCTCCTTGAATACCTACTCCGTTGTCCGTAATGAAACAATCTGTTACTATGTTATTCATTGTAAGAGTTGTACTTCCATAAAAACTAATTCCTCCTTCTGTATTATTGTATATTTTAACCCCGCTAACACTACAATTCATCGAATTCCCGATAAGTATTCCATGCTCACTATTCCAGTAAACTACCCCTCCCTGAACGAATACTTTTGAAAACATATCTCCTGTAGCGATAGTGATACCGTTTCCATTTGTTGTTGCATATACCAAATTATCTGTAAGCTGATTATTATCGCCACCAACATAAATACCCTCTGATTCATTCGGTCCGATTTGATTATTTGATATAAACGTGTTTGAACCTGTAAACTGTATTCCACGCCAGCAACGATTAATAAAGTTTCTGTTAAAAAAATCTGCATCCCCACCGCTTCTACCATCTATACCACGATAAAAGTCATGAATTGTGCAATCTTCGATAATTATCCTATTAGATGCCGCAAGCCGCACACCTGAAGATAACCACCCTTCAGCTCCATATTGTCCAAGAAGCTTTAGGTTTTTTATCACGATACAGGGAACTATGTGATTTCCAGTGTTGTCGATATGAATTAATCCCCCTGCTCCAATATCTGCTGTTTGATAAAGACCTGTAGTTTGTTGAAGTTCTGATTCAGCTGGACTAGCCCATGCTATTGATTCACCTTCAAGAATAATGAAATATTTATTTACAAGGTCAATATATCCTGTCATTTCATAGCGTGCGGGTTTAAACAAAAGTTTTCCTCCAGCATCTGGCAAAGCGTCTACTACTATATTTATTAAGTAACTCGCGTTTGTGCTAGAGGTTACTTGCCCCGTTTCTCCATTCTTAGCATAATAGTTTCCTGAGTCTTCCCAAAACACGTAAGAGGCGGTTTCTGTTAAGCTACCAGGGCTAAGATAGGTGACTACTGAAGGAACTGCTGCTTGTCCTATCACTGTTATAACCAGAAATACTACCAAAAAGACTGATATCGCATAAGATACATTTCTTTTGTTCATAGTTTTTAGTTCATCCTTTGTTGTTTATCTGTTTTTCCCCTCTTTTTTGGCGAGAACTAACCCAATCGCAGATATGGCTAACACAAACCCCAATATTCCAAAAATTAAGGCAGCACTTACAGCCGCCGCCTCTTCATCTAAGGCGATTATCAGACTTGCAGTTACTTTTGGGGTTTGAAATATTGTTTCAATCATGGTTATTGCCGATTCTATCGTGGTTATTAGAATTGAGGAAATTTGCGGGTTTTCATAAACTGTTTCTGACATGGTCATACCCTGTTCTTTTTGTGTTGTTGTTTCTACTTGGACAGAGCTGCTTTCTCCATAGCTGATATGTTTTTCTTTTGTGTCTGTTATGCTGGATGTTATTGAGTTGCTTTCTCCATAACTTATGTGCTTTTCTTTGTTGTCGATTATGCTAGAGGCGACTGTCAAGGATTCTTCAAAAGTTTCAAAAATGTTCTGCCCTTCTTCTTCGGGTCCAATGTATGTGTCGGCGACAACAACACAGTCAATATAACCCGTTCCTTGTGTGCCTTCAGGCGATCCAACAAATGAATAATCAGTGTTAACTGCTGGACAGCTAAGAGTCGCCCTTAATGTCCCATCTACATAAAGCTCGCCAGTTCCGCTTTTTATATACTTCACTTCGACGTAATACCATTCTCCTGTGTTCGGCTCTATCGCTGTGATATTCCAATTATTAAAATATGTGTCTCTGAGTGCAAATTTAACAGTGCTATCCGCAGGGTCTTTGTAAGCTGTCGCGAAGAACGGGTATCCATGAAATCCTGCTGGAGCAAACCCGCAGATTCCAACCTGATAAACGTCCGATGTCGGTAACGTCACAAAATACACATAGGAACGAATGTAACGCGCATCAGCAGTGTTAGTTATACTCTTATAAACCGTTTCCGAGGCATCAATCTTTACACTATACGTTCCATGATGAGCATAATCAGATGAAGTTGCAGGACTTCCCGTTGTTCCATCCCATGCACTAAAATCGTTAGTCTCAAACCCGTCATTGAATAAGATAGTTGCGTGGATTATTGTTATAGAACCTAAAACTAGAACTAAAATACATACTATTAAGAACACATTTTTTTTTTAGTTGCAATCAAAGGTATAAACCCATGTGATTGTTATATTATCGTTACTGTTGAATGTGGTTGCACCACCGCCAAAGTTGGCTACCGCATAAAGGTTTCCATCCCCTGTATCACTCCAATGAGAGCCAGCGCAATCAATATTTTGGGTTTCTGTGAATGTATGCTTATATGTTATGTTATAGGCGAAATCTCCGCTATTTGTCCAGTTCTGAACAGTTCCAAGAAATCGGGTTCCATATTGGCTTGTTAACTGTGTTAGTCCAGTTGCGGCGGTTGCGTTTCCTATGCTGATCCACAAAACCCCATCTGCGCTGGTGGTGTTAGAATTGTGAAATTCTCCTGTTCTGTTTTCTCCAATATCAGTTATAACATTATGAGTCGAAAACATGCTGTTTCCAGATGGTTTCTCGATCATTATGTAAACGTTATCTTTCATAGAAGGTCTGCGGGCATCCTCTGGAAGCAAAGAAACACTAAACGATGCACCGATTAACCCTAGACATAAAAGAAAACCTATCACAAAATCCTTTTTGTTTTCGATCATATTAGTTTATTTACTCCTTTTCCTTTATATGCTTTTCATTATCCTTTAACAACGTTCACGGTATAACCTGCAATCGCTATGACAAGAACCAAAAGACAGATCATTGGCCAAATAAATTCCGGCTCGCTTCCTATCCTATTATAGTAAGCTACTTCTAAGGCTAGAACCATCGGAATAATTAGGGCGCCAGCATACTTCCACGCCTTAATTATGCCAACACTTAAAGTTATGAATACTAATATTCCAAAATACCATGTGGACCCAAACAGTAAGGCTTCTAGTGCAAGATCGACTTCACTCATTTTAGCCCAACAACCACATAACGATTAATCCAAATCCTATAATGGCCGCGCATATGGCAACCATTAATGCCTCTTTCTCCCATACCATCTCAGTATTTTGATTTAATGTGAATAGTGGGTAGTGTCTGAAGCAGTAAGCGGTTAGCATTAAACCGAAGATTAACAGGATAATGCCTAACACTCCAATCCATAACATAAAGTTTTCTTCGTGAGGCATCAGAATCTCCCAACGCCAATGGATATAAACTTCTGTGTCTGCGGGGATTGTTCCTGTCCAATTTTCTTCATCTAACACGGAAAGGGTTAGTCCATCATACCTCAGTATTAGCTTTAAATTGTAAACGTTTGTAATTTGAATATAAGAAATGTTGTTGCTGTAGAAATATAAGGTTCCTCCCTTATCGGTCATACTTACCTGGCATTCTGTTCCGTTCCATGTTCCGCTTAATACTTCAATTATCATGGTTTTGTTTGTTTCGCCATGATTAAAGGCGAATCCTCCTTGACTATCTACAAATATTTGGAATCCATATCCTTCTACAAGTGGAGTTGCCGCAAAAACTGAAGGAACAAATGACGCAAACAACAAAAGAAGAACCGAGAAAATAGACAGGTTTTTGTTAATTCTCTATACCTCCCTGAAGTGTAGGAATCAACCGCGTCACAAGCGTATAAATGAGTATTGCGATAACTATCATAAGGCCCATTGTGAAACTTGCAGAAACCACATTATTTATTTCATCGGGTAAACCGAAGTCTGGGTTTTGAAAAGAGATAAGTTGAGCGACCAAAGTCCACACATCAGGTTTCATGGCGTCAAAATCTATTTCCCAATTTATCGAATAGCTTAGAACATCAGCGTCCCATCCGTCTAACAAATTTGCTTCATCGGTATAAAGTATGATGTCAGCAGAAATGAAGTTTCCACTAACCATAAGCGTCACATTTTGTTCGTCAGGAAAATACTCTTCTACTGTCGTTCTCAAAATGGGGCCTAAACTTTGACCTTCATAGTTTACGTTAAGCCACTCTTTAATATTGAATCCTTCAAAACCTAAAACCCAATAACGTTCTAAATCTCGAAAAGCAACCATTTTTAGGCTAGGCCCCAAAAAATCAAAATATTTCCAACTTACATCTAAAAACCTATTCGGTATTGTGGTATTCCATTGTGGAGGATCTGGAGCATCATAAAAACTGCCATACGGAAAATTCATAGTGTCATTAGCAAAACTAGAGTATCGCGCAAGCCCTAACGCACTAAATTCCTCTACTATTTCCGGTGGTTGTTGGTAAGTTATATCATATTCTGCTTGATTCAAAAAAAATTCGGTAGGCATTGCCGTATATAAAGCGGCAAATAGGCTGATTGTTACTGCAATCGCAACAAAGGCATAATTTAGACTGAATGCTATTTTCCTATTCCTCCAAAGAAGACTGCTAACTGTTTTCCGAAGCCCAATGCAATTAACAGAATTATTATTATGTATAGCCAAACTGGAAGCCAGCCCAAACCAACAAGAGGGGCTAGAACAAGCAACCCGAATATGATATAGAGACTATACGCTTTTCCTTTTGTTAAATACATAGTTGGCAACATGACGATGCAGAGCAAAACGACACTTGCGATTAAGCCTCCAACAAATTCGCCGCATCCTAGCTGTTCATCCAAATAAGAGGGAACATCTGAAACCTCGAAGCTTCCCGCCGCATAAACACTAGGAATTATCAGGATTGACAAAAAAAGAAAAAAAAGGGATATTGCCACTTTGTTCACGGTTTACACCATGATGTTTTTGTGTTGTTAGGGTATTTATCTTTTATCTATGCACTACCGCGTCCGCCGCCTAATCCCTTAGCTAACATGAAAGCGCCTGCAATTCCGAAAACAACTATTCCGGCAATCCACGCAAACGGCAAAAGCCCTAACAGAGATTCGGCACCCTCGGCACCGGTAAAGTTCCATGTAGCAGCGTCGGCAGTGGAGGTTTCTACTTGGTCAATTATGATCGGCAATGTGGAAAGCAAAGCAATCATAATGACGATCATAGCGATTCCGGCGGTTACTGTGTTAGAAATATCAACCATACATCTCACCTCCTTCATGTGTTATATGAAAAAGGTTATATTGCCACTACTCTTAAATCTAACGTGGCAAAAAGGGGAAGTGGCAAAATTAGGAAAAGACCCGAAGATAAATGTTCTTCACATCTATCATAGCCAAGACGCAGAACTCTATAAAGCAACAATCCGCGAAGACAAAGTGTATTGCAAAGGCGATAAAGTGCCGCAGTTCACAAACAGAGGAGTTTTTACAGTTAAAGACACTAGAGGAAGAAAGAATAAAAAATATAAGATGCTCATTTACTTGGATGGCAAAGCTAAGACCGCAAAACCAACAAACGGCGAACAAATGAAAAAGGATATGATAGCAGAAAACAAAGCTGAAGCAGAACAAATCGGAAAAAACATATCAGATGTTTTACCTAGTGATCTTGTAACAATCCCCGATAACGCGGAACTACTCTTTGAGCCCTTAACCTTCAAGGATCGTGTAACGGTTGTTAAGCGCGAAATCGCTAAACAGCTCGGCAAATTTAAGCCGATGGAAACTTGGCAGTTTGTAGTCATAATCGTTTTGCTTGCCGCAAGTATAGCCCTCCATTTCATAGTCTAGGTGAACCAATTTGGAAGAAGCGTCAGTCTTTAATGAACAAATGAATAGGGTTATAGAGGCCATAATCAAACGCATAGAAGGCGCAGACGATCCCAGAAAAAAGTATGATTACCTAACAAAACTAGACGATGAAACAGTAAAAAGCCTGGCAATACTTTCAGAAGGACAGCTTGACAGCATAGCAGAATGTAACTTTTTGGGTTACGCTTTTCCCTCCCTTATGCCATTAAGAAACTTCGCGATTGGGTTAGCGCAGTTTAGCCCGAGCAAGGCGGGAAAACGTGCAGAACAGTTGACGGCTACCATGATTAGCCAGGAAACGCACGTGGTTCCTACTGTGCTTTCTCAGATGCAAGAGTCTTCTAAGAAAAAGAAGGATAAGGAGAACAAAGAATGACTGTTTATGTCTGCAAAGGATGCAAAAAATTTTACAATTCAGACACTTTAAAGAAGTGCCCTTTCTGCGGTGAAAAACGAAATGAAGGTTGACTTAAACAAAAAACTAACTCTTACAAAATGGCAACTCTTACAAATGCTTCTAATTTTTATATCAATCGGCGCCGGAATAACACTAATCAACAATCTTCTGGGGTTTGTGCTAATTGGAATAACAATAATCATTCTTGCCCTTCCCATAATCTTTAAGGTATTCGGAGAAAAAGAAACCGATGAAAGCGACTGAATACCTCAAAGATTTAGAGGCTCATTTAAGGTTCTGGACGCTTTTGGCAATAATGGAGTGCAAACAAGTTGAACAGAACAGATAACGCTTTCTTTTGGGTTATGGGCTTAATTTTCCTTATCTTAGCTATGTTTATGACCGTTGTTAATACTGACGGTTTCCGATTTTCGCTTTGTTTAATGTTCTTCTTTCTGATTGTTGGGATGATAACGGATAAGGAATTAAAATAAATGCCATATAGCAGTAGCCAATTTGAAGTCACAAACTATCTAGGAAACATGATAGGCAGAAACCACCCCTACATGAAAGCAATCGCTTGCATGTCTCAGGACTGGCGCTTAACCCGTTCATACTTGGAAGTAATAAAAATCTTAACGAAATACCAAGAAAAGAACAAAAAGAAACCATTAACATCTACAGACAAAATTCAGTTAATGTGCGACATCTCAGAGGCAATAGGACAAGCTGATTGGCAGATGGATGTGGTTTCTCATTTGGCCATGAAGATTGGGAAGGCGTATAAGAGCTATGATGGAGAATAAAACAAAAATTAGTTATAAACACTTGTTTGCTTATGTTGGTTTAGGCATTATGGTTTCTTTTTTGTTTTTCAATGCTTATCTTATTGTAATTAATCAGAATACCGGTTTTCAATATTTCAAGAATCTGGAATATGGAACAGATTTAGAGGTTGTTGTAGCTCCTCATGGAATTTACACTTACAAGTATGTTCATCTAGAATATTTTTGTGAATGCAAAAAATTTAACGTTTTTGTGAACACGGCTGAATATTTCAATGCTACTGTTTACTGGATAGGGAATAATGGGGATTTGTTTTGGTTTTATTTGGGAGATTCAGGGGATGCAGTTACAGGCCTTTATTTTAAGGTTCCTTTAAAGTGGTTTCCTGACGATACAATGAAAAATTGCACATGGTAATTAAAATGACTGAACAGAAAACATCTAAGTTTCGTTCAGTTCTCAGCACAATCTACGGGGAACCTCACGGCATAACAGTAATCAAAGGAGATTGGAAAACAGGAAAAACAAACTTCGGCATAAAACTTTTCGAAATACTAAAAGAAATGAAACTAATACATGAAGCAGCCGGAAACATCAAAATCTTCAAAGATGAATCATGCGAAGTTCCGGTATCCGATCCAGTAAAATATATAGACAATTTTGTTATGCTAAAAGCTTGGATGTTCCGAAACCTACACCGCAAAATATTCTTCTTTGATGAAGCTATGAAAATGGCTCCATCCAAAAGAGCCATGACGCGCCTAAACGCAGAATGGCAAACAGTAATACCGGAACTATCAAAAGGAAAAGTTCACTTGATCGCCTTAACCCAAGAAGAATCAATGACAGAAAAAATCTTCAAACACAAAACATTCAACGTGGCAACATGGACAAAAATACGCTTACCGCCTTCTCATTTTCAATATCGTAAACGCGTCAAGGTGTCTTCTAAACTACTCAACGAAACTTATATCTTTAATAATATATCGCTTTGCAAGACAATTTACAACCCCTACTTATCAGCTACTTGGAGTATGGAACCCCAAAACGTAGATGATTTATTCGAAAGCAGTGTTGAATTAAAGGTCGCTTTGGCCTATTCTCAAGGAATGTCAACCGACAAAATAAAATCGCTTTTCCCAGAAATAAAAGATAGGAAAGAGGCAACCCGCTCGATTAGGAAGGCTCTAAAAATCCTTTTTAGTAAGTGGCAAGTGGCAGAGGTTAGCAGTGGGGATATAGCAGAGGAAGGCTGCCACAACTAGAGCAAAACTATATATAATTAAACAATAGATATATAATGTTAAATGGAGATGGAAGGACATACCAAAACAACCGAGAAGAACTCTCAAGTATATCCAGCATTACCCGAAACCCCGAGAAGTTTATGAGTCAATAATCTTTGGTGACTTGTGGCCATACAAAACAAACTTGGAATACTACAAGAAACGTGACCGTGCCTTAGTTTCGATAACATATCTTTTGGCTGCAAGAATAAGCGAGGTCCTACGGTTAGAAAAGACGCAGCTAACAGTAGAAAAGGATCGTGTGTTAGTGGAGAGAATAAGACTGTCAAAGAGCTTCAAGAAAGACAAGCCCAGAAACGATTTGTTCCGTCAAGAAGCATGGCTCCCATTGATAGGACCACGTGCAAAACTTACCGAGTTAGTTACCGAATATTTGGAGGTATGCAAAACAAAGAAACTGTTTCCTTTTGGAAGAATCCGCGCATGGCAGATTATAGTAACCATAACTAAGGAGCCCTGCCATTGGCTAAGAGCCTTCGGAGAAAACTATCTCTATGATGCATGGGAGAAAGACATCTTGGCGGTGTCAGATTATATTAAAGTGGATGTCCGGACACTTCAAAAATATATAAGGAGAAGCTACCAAAAATATCAAGCGCAATAAAGGAGGTGATATGTAAGAATGCCTTTCGAAAATTGGGAAGCAGACAACAAAACAAGCATAGCAAAATGGGCAATCATAGGACTAATCATTTTCATCGCTATTGTCGGAACCGTATTTGCTGCAGATTACTTCTACAAAATCACTAGCCCCCCCTCTGAGCCGGTAGATGTAAACGTCCGCGCGACACTATCAAAACCAACAACAAACTCTACAGCCGCCATAATCGGAGACACAATCCAGATAACAACCGTAT
>Ga0307379_10010707_pt1 | contig 12116 bp, 7 predicted proteins | sample UN2MG_FD_202237 | JGI IMG/M metagenome (GOLD analysis project Ga0307379, IMG submission 202237) | Soil microbial communities from Risofladan, Vaasa, Finland - UN-2 | ecosystem: Environmental > Terrestrial > Soil > Coastal area > Acid sulfate soil | place: Finland: Risofladan, Vaasa | collected... | reverse complement strand
AGATCCGTAACCCAGATCACGACCATGCCGGAGGCCAGCGCGACCGCAGAGCTGCGGCGACGGGCCACCATGGCGGTCGTTGCTGCGGCGACCCCCAGGGTGGGGCCGGTACCGCCTGACGTGATCGGTGCGATCAGCAGGACGGCGCACAGGCCAGCGAGCGATCCCGGGATGACGAATGCCGTCGCCGGCTCGAACCACGTCGGCAGGGGTCGCCGATCGACCAGTGTCACGATGCCGAAGCGCAGCGCGAAGCATCCGGCGCCTGCAAGCAGCACCGCAATCCAGACGCTCGCGACGTCCTCCGTGCGACCACGACACCCATGGCGACGGCGCTCAGGGTCGCGACCAGCACGCCGCCGTTCATCGGCAGTGAGCGAGCCAGGTACGCCACGCAACCGCCGACTGCGGCGACGACCAACATCGACGACGTCTGCAGGCGCTGGACCAGCTCGGCCAGCAGGAACAGTGGGAGCACCCACTCGAGCCGGACCGAAGTCGGCACGATCTCCCCCAGCAACGCGCCGACCAGGATCGCCAGATGCCAGGCGATCGCCAGTGCCGCCGCCGCACCGAGGTAGTAGGCGTGACCGCCGCCGAGGCCCGACCGGTACCGGCGGTCACCCTCGATGAAGGTCGGATCGATCAGTACCGACGATGCCAGGAGGCGGAACCGCAACGGAGTCCCCCGCCAGTGCGGCGCGATCGAACTGCCGAGGATGAGCAGGTGGACACTCATCAACACCACGGTCGCCACGACCGCGACGATGCCGGCCCCCTCTCCGAGCAGCTCGAGGGCGGTGAGCTGCGCCGGACCGTTGAAGATCAGCGCACCGGACATCAATGCGATGGCGACCGACAGCTCGTTCGCGGCGGCGGTCGCCCCGACGATCATGCCGAGCGGCGCGATGCCGACGAGCCAGGGGAGCATCGCCCGTGCGCCCTGCCACGCGGCCGAGTCACTCCCTGGTCGGGCGTACTCGTCTGCGACGGGTGGTGTGGTTTGGAATTCGATGGACATTGTGTTCCTTCGGCGATTGGTGACGGTGTGGGATGGACTCTGACGGAGTCCTGGCGGCAGGTCATGGAGACCGCGTGGAGCTTTCAGGGAGACTTCTGCAGACGCCGATCGGGCGGGTCACGCGACGTTGAACTCCAGCGACGATCGGTCGACGTTCGGGTCGACGATCCGTCGGAGCCACGACTCGAACTCGAACTCGCTCGCCCGCCGGCGGAATGCCTGGGCGACGATCGGGTTCATCTGGTCGGCCTGGCGGCGCAGACGGCTCGCGGAGCGGACGAGGTGGTCGGAGAGGTTTTCGGTGATGCTCGACATGTCGATCCTCCTGGTTGGTCGTGGTGAGTGACACGACGATCGTGACGGACTGGCGGCGCCGGAGCTTGGAGACCGCGTGACGATTCCCTGGAGACCTTCCGATTCGTGGGTCGATCGGTCGGCTCGGGAGGGTGATCGACTGATCGAGCTCACGGACGGATCCGAGCTCCCCTTCGAGTACGGCATGCATTCGGTCAAGAAGTCGATCAGCGCGGTCAACGAGACCGCCACCCGCTGAACCTTGCCCGACGCTCCGCCAACCGTCGGCGCCGTTCCCATCTACCATGACGAAGGACTTGGGAGGGTCCCGTCGTGATCTTCGAATTCGACAACTGCGTGCTCGATACTGCGACGCAGGAACTCCGACGCGCGGGCGAGCCGGTTCACGTCGAGCCACAAGTGCTCGCGGTACTCGCGTACCTCGCCGAGCACAGCGACAGAATGGTCACCAAGATCGAGCTGCTCGACGAGGTGTGGGGCGACCGCTTCGTGTCGGAGTCCGCGCTCACCTCACGTATCAAGCTCGCGCGCAAGGCATGCGGTGACAGCGGCCGCGAGCAGCGGATCCTCAGGACCGTGCATTCACGCGGCTACCGCTTCGTCGCCACGGTGAACGCTTGCGACGATCGCGAACCCGCCGATCGCAGCGAGCACACCACTGCTGCCGAGCCATCGGACTCCGAGCCATCGGACTCCGTACGGGCTGAACCCGTCGCCCCGACCCGCGCATCGACGACCATGTTCGGGCGCGACCCTGAACTCCGCATCCTGCACGACGCCGCCGCGGACGTCTCCGCGGGCGTCCGACGTTCGGTCTTCGTGTGCGGTGGGCTCGGCATCGGCAAGTCCACCCTCGTCGCCGAGTTCCTCGAACAGGCGGAGGTCGCCGACGACTGGGTGCTCGCACGGGGCCAGTGCATTCGGGCACGCGGTGGTGTGGAGCCCTACTTCTGCCTCCTGGACGCACTCTCCAGTCTCGCCCGCACCGAGCAGGCGTTGGTCGCTGAAACTCTGGAGCGGGTCGCGCCATCGTGGCTCTCCCAGCTGCCACAGCTGCTGGATCGCGACGCTTCCGAACGCCTCGAACGACGGCTGCTGGGCTCGAGTCCTTCGCGAATGCTTCGCGAGGGGGCAGAGGCGTTCGGCACCCTCGCCCAGAGACGTCCACTCGTCCTCGTTCTCGAGGACCTCCACTGGTCCGACGACTGCACCCTCGACGTCATCGACCTGCTCCTGCAGCGCACGGATCCCGCACGCCTGCTGTTGATCGGTGTCGGACGGCCCGACACCGCCGACATCAGATCGGTCATCGACCCGGCCGCAGCGAGCGGGCGCGTCACCGTGATCGAACTCGAACCCCTCGACGGGGTCGACATCGACGCGCTCGCCGCCGACCGACTCGGCGGCGAACTCCCCGAAGATCTCCTGTCGATCATCCAGCGACGCTCCGGTGGGGTCCCGCTCTTCGCGGAGGAGATCGTGACGTCATGGCTCCGCAACGGACAGGTCGAGGTCGTCGACGCGACGGTCCGGGCCGTGGACGACGCCGACTCGCTCGAGGCCACGATCCCGCCGACGCTGCCACCGCTGATCGAGCGCGAACTACGAACCCTCGCCGACGAGGAGCTGACCGTGCTGGAGGCCTGCGCCGTTGCGGGCGACACGTTCGCCGCCGCCACGGTCGCAGCCGCGCTCGACCGACCGACGGTCGAGACCGAAGAAGTGCTCGCCTCGTTGGCGCGACGCCGCGGGCTGATCGGCGCGACCGGCGCCGCGGCCTGGCCCGACGGGACCGTGTCCGCGGCCTACGCCTTCACGCAGCAGTTGTTCCACGAAGTGATCTACGACCGCATCCCGACCAGCCGCCGGAACCTGCTCCACGGTCGCGCCGGGGACGCCCTCGAGGCCGGGCACGGAGCACGGGCCGGCGAACTCGCCCTCGTCCTCGCCGACCACTTCAGCCAGGCAGGCGAACCGCTCAGAGCCTCCCGGCATCTGTGTGTCGCCGGCAAGCTCGCCAACTCTCGCAACGCCCCCACGCACGCCGTCACGATTCTCACCGGTGCCCTCGACACGCTTGCCGGGCTCGCGCCGTCGCCAGAGCGCGACGCGGCTGAACTCCAGGTGCGCATGGCGATCGGGCCCGCCCTCGTCGCAACGAGGGGCTGGTTCGATCCGTCGGTCTCCGACAACTACGAGCGAGCGCTGCAGCTGTGCGACAAGGCATCGATGAGCGCCGAGGCGGCCGCCGCTCGATACGGCCTCGCCACCGTCTCGGAGTTGCGGGGCCAGTTCGAACGAACCGAAGCGCTGCTGACGCCGCTGCTGATGTCGGATACCGAAGGCCACCTGGCGCTGGAGGCCCACGAGCTGATCGCATGCTCGACGTTCCATCAGGGTGCGTTCGAACGGAGTCTGCGAACCTCCCGGGCGGTGCTCGAATCGTGGGACGAGGACGCGTACAGCGTGCTGATGGCCCGCATCGCCGAGCATCCGGCGTCGTCGTGCAGTTCGTGGTCGTCGCTGGCACTGTGGGCGCTCGGACGTTCCGACGAGTCGATGGAACTCGCCGAACGGGCGGTCGAACTCGGCGACCAGAACCGGTACGCCCTCTCGACCGCCGTGCAGCAGCGGGCGATGCTGCACCAGCTGCGCAACGAACCAGAGGCCTGCATCGAGTGGGCCGATCGGTGCCGCCAGGTCGGCGAGGATCAGGACTACCCGATGCGCACGATCCAAGCCGACATCTACAAGGGCTGGGCGCTCGCCGCCATCGGTCGAACCAACGAGGGCGTGGCACTCATCGACGAAGGGCTCACCCGATTCCGAGATGCTGGAGCGACCCTCAACGAGGCCTACTACCTCGGCATGTACGCAGATGCTCTGATGCACCGCGGAGACCCCGAGCGCGCCCTCGAGCTCCTCGATCTCGCCGTCGAGCGATCGACGAGCCGGACGTATTTCTACGAAGCCGAACTGCGCCGCCTGCGCGCTCGCTGCCTCCTCGGGAGCGGCAACGTCGCCGACGCTCGAGATGCCCTCGACGAGGCCCTGACGATCGCCGACCGTCAGGAGGCGCCAGCGCTCGAACTGCGGATCCTCGTCGACCGCTTGGAACTGGAATCGGCACACGGCGATCCGACCCGTTGGCGCGACCTGCTGGCAACCGTGCTGCAGGTGTACGACGACCAGCGGCCGGTTCCCGACGTGGACCACGCCCGCCGACTGCTCGCCGGGTGACCACCCGCCCCGAGTTCTGACGAAAGTCTGACGATCGTCGGGCGCGTCGAAACCCGCTGATCGCCCGACAATCGCCAAGCATCGACGACGCTCGATCTCCAAGATCGTGGGCATGACCTCGATCACCTCACCACGACAGCTCGGAGCACCGACCCGGCCCGTCGGCGACCTCGTCGACTGCTTCGGTCGGCAGCCGATGACCGTCCTCGGCGTCTGGGCCCATCCCGATGACGAGAGCCTCCTGGCCGGAGGTCTCCTCGCCGAATTCGCCCGCCGCGGCTGCGACGTCGTCACCGTCACGGCGACGGCCGGCGAGCACGGCGTCACCGACCCGTCCGGAGACACGCCGGCCGCGCTGGCGACACGACGCACGCGGGAACTCGACGACGCATTGACGATGCTCGGCGCCTCGCCCGCCGTCCACCTCGGCTACGGCGACGGATCGTGCGCCGAGGCCACCGAGCGGTTGGCCGCCCACCTGGTGGGTCGGGTCATCGATCGGATCCAACCAGACCTCATCGTCACGTTCGACGCCGACGGCGTCACCGGCCATCCCGATCACCGTGCCGTGCACCGCTGGGTGCGCAGCGCCGTCGTCGAGCGAGGGGACCGGATCCCGCTGCTCGGTACGGCGACCGAAGTCGTGTGGCCGGCCGATGGCATCGAGCGGCTCCACCGCATCGACGCCTTCTGGCCCGGATACCCGAACTGGTCGCACGACGGCGACGGCTTCGGGGTCCGGCTCGACCACGACCTGCTCGAGTGCAAGCTCGCCGCCCTGTCGTGCCATGCGAGCCAGATGGGCCGGGTTGCCGAGGCCCTCGGCCCAGCGCACTTCGCCGACCTCGCCGCCGTCGAGTGCTACGTCGCCGCCAACTCGCAGGCTCGGCACCACCTGTCGCAGGAGTCCACCGCACTCGCGGCCTGACTTCGCCCACCTCGCCACCGGCGAACCACAACCAACAACCACAACCAACAACCAACAACCAAGGAGAAACACCATGACCACCACCACGAACACCGACACGAACACCGACACGAACACCACCACCGACAAGACCATCGTCTTCCTCTCGCGCAGCATCGACGACGAACGCGCCACCGTGGCGTGGACGCTCGCCAACGCCGGCGTCGCCAACGGACAGGACGTCACCGTCTTCTGCGTCAGCGCCGGCGTCGACGTCCTCCGCAAGGGCGCCGCCGACACGGTGCAGATGAACCCGCACGACCCGTCGATGAAGGAGCTGATCGGCAAGTTCATGGCCGATGGCGGCACGGTCTGGGCCTGCCCGCCGTGCTCCTCACTGAGGGGCTACACCGAGGACCAGTTTCTCGACGGCGTCACGATCACGGGCGCCGGGCCGGTGTACGACCTCATCAAGCAGGGAGCGGCGACGATCTGTCTCTGAACCGGGTCACGAACATCCCAGCAACGATCACAGCGAGCCAAACCGACCGTCACGTCCATGCGACGTGGCGGTCGGTCGCGTTCGGACGCGTCAGCCGTGGAAAGTGGGCCGGTACACCCACAGGGCTTCGGTCGTCGGAACATCCCATGTGTTGTGACCGATCGCCCAGAGGTGGTCACCGCTCGAGTCGAGCCACGGCACCCACGAGGCGTAGTACGTCGAACAGTCAGTGCCGCGACCATCGCACTTGCCCACGACGAGTTCTTCTTCCGACGTCACCGTCCACGGCCCGTGCGGCTGATCAGCGGTTGCGATGAACACTCGGTCACCCCACCAGTCGCCGGGGTTCGAGATCATGATGAACTGCTCCCCGTCGAAGCGGACGTTGACCGGATTGTTGTGCGACGGCAGCGGCCCGAAGCCCGTCGGGACGATGAACAGCCCGTCGACGATGTTGATCGCCGACGCGGGGTCCGGGTTCCACGCCTGCCCGTCCCAGTATTCGCGGTCGACGTCAAAGGAGCCGAGCGGGACACGAGCAAGTTTGGTGTCTTCGGCGCACTCGTGGGCGCCGAATTCGGAGTGCCCGAATTGCAGGTAGCAGTGTGAGTACAGGTACGTCCAGTCGGTGTCGTTGGTGACCGACCACCCGTACAGGTCGCGCCCTTCGATGGTTTCCGGGATGACCGTCCTCACGTCGAGGGTGGTGGCGTCGAGGACAACGCGGTCGAGACCCGTGACGTCGACCTTGCCGTCGATGTAGTCGTCGGTGCGAGCGGTCATCTGAGCGACGTACAGATGAAACTCGGTGCCGTCGGCGCTGGCGGCACCGTCGAAGATCCAGTGCCACTGGCGCATGTGGCTGGTCTGGTCACCGAGCAGCCATGAGCGGGCACCGCTGTTGAGGGTGGTGAAGCAGCGGCCGGATTGGATCATGCCGACGTTGTGCACGAGGGTGCCGGAGACGAACGCGTCTTGGAAGGTCCACAGCACTCGACCATCAGGAAGTTTGAACGAACGCTGGTAGTCGGCGCCTTGGAACGTTCCGATCGTGCCGCCGAAGAAGTCACCGAGACCATCAGCGTCGAGGTTGGCGGCGCAATGATCACCCGCGTCGGGAGACGTGACCGCGGCGAACGGATCGGAAGTCGCCAGCTCGGGAATGTCGACCCGACGATCGGGCGCCGCTCCCCGACGTTCATCGCGTCGTGCGCTGATGGCGTCGGGCGTCGACACACCCGGTGCAACAGTGGGTGCATCCGGAGTCGGTGAGCTGCCCACCGCCTGACCATCGGTGGCGGGAACCACGGCGACGACCAGCTCGGTCGCCGGCTCCAGGGCGGCCCGGGATGAGTCGTTCCCGGACGGGCCCGGGCCCAACATGAGGACGGTCGCTACGAGCGGACCGAGTGGGGCGAGGGCGGTGATGGCTGCCGGGAACTTCGTCATGAGGCGACATTCCGCTCGCTCCATCGCAGCGCGGTCGTGCCGCGTTCGTCACTGGGTCGCAACGTCGGCCAACGCGCCGGCGGCATCGATCCAATCGAGAGGGATTCGGCTCTCTACCTGGGGTTTCGTGACTGCGAACGAGCTGCGAACGGGCGCTGGTCTACTCTCGGCATGACCAATCGACGGGAGCCGACAATGCAGATCCAGGTGCTGGGCACGGTTGATGTGCTCGAGCCCGCGGGGGTGGCTGTCGGAGGCCCAACGCAACGCCGTGTGCTCTCGGCCTTGTTGCTCCAGCCCAATCAGGTCGTGTCGGTCGACCAACTCGTGGACTGCCTGTGGCCTCCGGATGAGGCGCCTGAGCGCGCCGAGCACAACGTGCGCACCTACGTGCACCGTCTGCGGACCGCGCTGGGTGAGGCAGGTGACCGAATCGAAACGGTGGGAACGGGCTATCGGCTCCGCGTCGAGCCGGACGAGCTCGATGCAGGAACGTTCGAGGACCTGGTCGGCCGAGCCCGCGAACTCGCCGGTGCGGGCGATGCCGAATCTTCCCGGCGGTTGCTCGACGAGGCGCTCGCCTTGTGGCGCGGTCGGCCCTTCGATGAGTTTGCCGACGAGGAGTGGGCGCGAACAGAGGTGGCCCGGCTGGGAGAGATTCGAGCGTCAGCGGTCGAGCACCGGTTCGCCGCCATGCTCGATGCGGGCCGTCACACCGAAGTCGTCGGCGCGCTCCGCGAGGCGGTCACCGACGAGCCGTGGCGAGAGGCACGCCAGATGCAGCTGGCGCTGGCGCTGTACCGATCGGGTCGCCAAGCCGAAGCCTTGAGGGCGATCCAACGGTACAAGTCCGAACTCGCGCACGAGATCGGACTGGTCCCGTCGGCGGATCTCGACGAACTCGAGCACAGCATTCTCGAGCACGACCCGATCCTGCTGGCCCCACCGCACCGCCAGCACGTGGTCCGCGACTACCAGCTCGACGAGGTGATCGGCGAGGGAGCGTTCTCGCTGGTGTGGCGCGGTGTACAGCCCTCGCTGGATCGCAAGGTCGCGATCAAGCAGATCCGGGCCGAACTGGCCAACCAGCCCGACTTCGTGCGTCGCTTCGAAACCGAGGCCCAGACAGTGGCGGCCCTCGAGCACCCGCACATCGTGCCCCTCTACGACTACTGGCGTGAGCCCGACAGCGCCTTCCTGGTGATGCGCTACGTCGCCGGTGGCTCGTTGGAGTCCGAGGTCCTCGCCGGGGGACTCGATGAGCCCTCGTTGCGGCGACTCGTCGAACAGGTGGGTTCGGCACTGCACACCGCGCACCGGGCCGGGGTGATCCACCGTGACGTGAAGTCGGCCAACGTGCTGGTCGACAGTGACGGCAACTACTACCTGACCGACTTCGGCATCGCGTTCACCGGAACAGCCGCGTCCGACGAGCTGGCGACCGCGCTCTCGACCGGGTCGCCCGCTTACGCGTCGCCCGAGCAGCTCCTGCGCGAACCGCTCGACAACCGAACCGACGTGTACGGATTCGGCATCACCTTGTTCGAGGCGGCGACCGGCCGTCTGCCGTTCATCGACGCTCCGACCCAAGCCGCACTGATCGATCGTCAACTGAACGACGCGGTACCGGCACCGTCGTCGGTGGGGACAGGCGTGCCCGCGTGGGTCGACCAGATCGTCGCTCGGGCAACCGCGAAGAACAAAGCCGATCGCTTCTCGTCGATGGCCGAGCTGGTGGCGGCGATGCCCGAATCGGGTGCACGCCTCGATGATCATGGCCATCGCGTCGAGGCGGCGCCGCCGATCGGTGATCTGGTCAACCCGTTCAAGGCACTGAGTGCGTTTCGCGAGTCCGATGCCGCCGACTTCTACGGTCGCGACCGGCTGATCACCCGTTTCGTCGACGTGCTCGACCGTCCGGGGTCGGCGGGGCGTCTCCTGGCCGTTGTCGGCCCGTCGGGGTCGGGGAAGTCATCGGCGGTTCGGTCCGGTCTGCTCCCGATCCTGAGAGCCGGTGGTGTCGCCGGGTCCGCGGACTGGTTCATCACGACGATGATGCCCGGGCGCCACCCGTTCGACGAGCTCGAATCGGCACTCAGTCGCGTGGCCGTTCGCCAACCTGGTCCCCTCGTGGAGGTCATGCGCGACGACGACCGTGGAATTGCCCGGGCGATCGGCCAGACACTTCCCGAAACAGACTCCGAGCTGTTGCTCGTGATCGACCAGTTCGAGGAGGTGTTCACCCATACGTCCCAGGCGGAGCGCACCCAGTTCCTCGACGGGTTGCTCGCCGCGGTGCACGACCCTCGAACCCGGCTTCGCGTCGTGCTGACGATCCGAGCGGACTTCTTGGGTGGCCCGCTTCGCCACGCTCAACTGGCTGCCCGTTTGGAAACCGCGATGGTGACCGTGTCGCCGCTCGCCGCCGATGAACTCGAAGCGGCGATCGTCGAACCCGTTCGTCGCCAGGGTGCTGGCTACGAGTCCGGCCTGGTGGCGCGCATCATGGCCGATGTCGGTGACCAGCCGGGCGCCCTCCCGTTGCTGCAATACGCTCTGACGGAGCTCTTCGATGCCAACGACGCCGGGCTCCTGAAGGCCGAATCGTACGACGCGATCGGCGGGCTCGCGGGAGCCCTCGCCACTCGTGCTGACGACATCCTGACGGCGATGACCATCGATCAACAGGCCGTCGCCCGCCGCCTGTTCGGGCGTCTCGTCACGCTCGGCGATGGGACCGAGGACACCCGTCGCCGGGTGAAGCGTCGCGAACTCGGCGAGCACCCCGACATGCTCACGGTGATCGACGTCTTCGGAGCGGCGCGCCTGCTCGTGTTCGACCACGACCCAGCGACGCGTGAGCCCACGGTCGAGGTCGCGCACGAAATGCTGTTGCAGGCGTGGCCTCGCCTACGCACGTGGCTCGACGACGACCGCGAGGATCTGCGCACGCTGAACGGCGTCGGTGCCGCCACCGAGTCCTGGATCGCGTCAGATCGCGACGAGGGCGAGCTGGCGCGCGGTGGCCGCCTCGAGATCATCAGTGATCTTGCCGAGCGTCGGGCGGAGACTCTGAACGACACCGAGTCCGAATGGGTCCGGGCCTCCCAAGCCGCCGCAGTGGCCGCGGAACAGGCACGAACGGACGCAGCGGAGCGGGACCGGCGCCAGAACCGGCGACTGCGCGCGATGCTGGTCGCGGCAGCCATGTTTGTGCTGATCGCGGTGATCGCGGCTGGAGTTGCCGTCGTCCAGCGCAATCGAGCAGCCGACAGCGAGCGAGCTGCGGTCGCGTCGCAGGGGGCGGCGTTGTCCGCGCAGGCCGAGGCGCTCGCCGCGGACGAGGTGGCCAGTGCTGCAGCAACCGCAGAAGCCGCGGCCGAAACCAGCGCCCAAGTCGACCGCCTCATGGGGCTGTCCTCGAAACAGATTCGGACACAGCCCGACGTGGCGGCCCTGCTCGCGCTCGAGGCGAACCGTCGCCGCGACGACCTCGGGACCCAGGGTGCGGTACACACCGTTCTCACAAGCCTCCGAGGAGTCTCGAACGTCTTCCCGAACCCGCTCGAGGGAATCACGCGGGCTCACTTCTCCGACGACGGAACCGTCGGGATCACGTGGTCGTTCGACTCCGGCACCTTCGTCTGGTTCGATCCGACGAGCGGCGAGCCTCTCGGTGAGCCGTACATCGTCGGAGAGATGTTGGCGGCGCTTGCTTCCGGCGACGGATCGGTGATCGCGTACGTCCTGGCGGATGATCGCGATCGCATCACCGTCGCCCGCCGCAACGGCGACGAGATGAGCACAGTCCTCGCCGTTGACGGGTACCTGTGGGCGCTCGACCACTCGGGGGAGACCCTCGCGTTCGGCCCGGCCGGTTCATCGGGGAACACGCAGCTCCTCGACGTCGGATCAGGCCGCGTGATCTCGGAGTTCCCGATGCCCGAAGGAGCGACCCGGATCCTTCTCGACGACGAGGGTCAGTACGCGGTCGTCTGGTGGCAAACCGATTCGAACACCGCAGGATTCGACGTCATCGACGCCGAGACCGGACAGCTCCGAGAGCGATTCCCACACGCCGGATACATGAACGGTGGTGCGGTTGCGGCAGACGATCGCATCGTCACGGGGTTCTTCGACGGATCGTTGTCGGTGACCACCCTCTCGACACCGCTCGAACCGGCCGTCGAGCAACGATTCCCCGCCCACGTCGGAGCGATCGATCTGATCCAGATCCTGCCGTCCTCTGAGAACATTCTGAACGGGATGATCGTGACGTACGGGCGCGATCGCAGCGTGCGGTTCTGGTCGGACAACGGCGAGCGGCAGAGAGTCCCGCCATTGCTGAACCAGCCGGGCGTCACCGCGATGGGCGTCGATGCCACCGGCGTCACCCTGACGCAGTCGAGCGGCCCGATGGTCCGACTCGATCCGTTCTCGCGGGCCGCTCTCCCGATCGTCGAAGCGCAGATTCGAGAGGGAGGCAGATTTGCCTACACGGCCGGCTCACCGTGGTGGAATTCGAATCCGGTCGGTGACCAGACCATCCTCCGATTGACACGACTCGACAGCGACGAGCAACGCGACATCGACGTGCGCTCGGTCCACCCGACAGGCTGGCACGGCCTGCAATTCTCGTCCGACGGCCAGTGGTTGCGCACCTCCGACGCGGACAGGACCAG
>Ga0307379_10010704_pt1 | contig 12117 bp, 9 predicted proteins | sample UN2MG_FD_202237 | JGI IMG/M metagenome (GOLD analysis project Ga0307379, IMG submission 202237) | Soil microbial communities from Risofladan, Vaasa, Finland - UN-2 | ecosystem: Environmental > Terrestrial > Soil > Coastal area > Acid sulfate soil | place: Finland: Risofladan, Vaasa | collected... | reverse complement strand
ATCCTCGGCGAGCCCGGCAAGTCTATCGTCATTGGCCGACGTTGTAGGCTTCGAAGACTACATGAAACGAATGGTCGAAGGTCAGGCGCAGACGACGCAGTCGTCGTGGCACCAGGCCGCGACGGCGCTGCTCACGCACTACGAGAGTTGTGCCTTCGACGACGACGACGATGACAAGGCGTTGCTATGCTTGCAACGCATTCATGCGCTGTGTCAAAAGGCCGGTGCGGAAGGCAAGGAAACGTGGAAAGAGTATGTGCTTGGCGACGCCGATCGTCGACGCATATGGGACGCTGCGAGCAAGGACAAGGAGCAGCAACTTCTGCTCGACGCCGTCGACGCGGACGACGGCGATCGTGTGCGTCAACTGCTCGCTGCTCGCTTGCCGCTTGATCCAAAGCGAGCGACGTCCGTTGCGCTACGATGTGTGTCCCGACAGCGATACGCGGCGTGGGACGCGGTGCTCGAACTCGCGACGCAAGCGGGTCTGGCGTACGACGACGAGTACCTCGTCGTCTCGTTCCGTCACAGCGTGCCTGTGCGTGTGCTCGAAAGCACCTGTCTCTTGATTGAGCGCGCCGTCCGCGATGGTGTTGCGAATCGTGCCAATGCATGGAATTGTATGAACGTCGCCAAGCACTTTGCTGCGGGTGCAGGCAAGGATTTCATCGAGCACTCGTACCTCATGCACAAGACGATCAATACTTTGTTCGCACTGTCGCCATTGTCGCCATTGTCGCCGTCACCGTCGTCGTCGCAGTCGTCGTCGCAGTCGTCGCAGTCGTCGCAGTCGTCGCAGTCGTCGTCGCAGTCGTCGTCGCAGTCGTCGTCGCAGTCGGCGTCGTCGTCGTCGGCCTCTGCTCAATCGCGACCGGCTGCGCCAAAGAAACGTCGCCGTCCGCCGCCGTCGTCGTCGTCGTCGCCCTCGTCCTCGTCCTCGACGTCGACGTCGACGTCGAAAAAGGCTTCGGTCGAAAAAACAACAACGCAAGAATTTAATCTGTCCGGTGCCATGTGGAACACGTTTGATCGTGTGCCCGAGCCAATGCTGTCGATGGATGACATTTATGCACTGTTGAAACGTCGTTATGGCAATTCCGTGCGTGATTTTGACGTGGAGCGTCGTCGCATTAGCGACATTCTGAATGCGACGGAGAATCCGGTCGCAAAGAGTAGCAATCGTCCCTGTCTCTACGGCGTTGTCGAGAAGAAAAATTAGAAGTACGAACAACAACAGCGACGACCTCGACGCGACGTGAGAGCGCGTACGCTGTTGCACGTCGACAAGTGAAGCTGACGCACTTGAAACTCGTCGATTTGCTGCGCACAGACGACAATCTCGTGTTCGTTTACAAGGAACGCACGTTTAACGCCTCAATTTCACGCGACGGCTACATACGCACGGCTCGGCACTCGAGTCATCGACAAGCCACTCCTCGCGCCGACACGACGAGCTCGTACTATCGATTGCCGTCAAAGTTCACGAACGATTGCGTTGCCGTGTACTGGGCCGATGTCAAAAATGCTTCCACGTCGTCGTCGTCGTCGTCGTCGTCGTCGTCGTCGTCGTCGTCGTCGGCTTCAGCATCCGAGTGTCGAACAAATCCCAGCGGCTACGAGCGAGTGCGTCACGCGTCGAGCGGCAAGACGCTGAACGAGATGCGCGACGCTTTCATTCGAGAATTTATTCCAGAGCTATCGCCCTCCTACTCCTCGGCATCGGGCTCTTCGTCGTCAGAGAGCAGCGAGGACACGCCGCCAGCCGCGTGCGGCAACATCGACGCTCCGTATCCCGACGACCTCGCTGCCGCAATTGTCGCGCGCGCGCAGGCTCGTGCGTCGTCGTCGTCGTCATCGTCGTCGGTGTCGCCAGCGAAACGTCGACGCAAGCATCCCGAATTGAGCCTCGAGCCAGGCGAACTCGGTCGCGAGGTCGCACGCGTGCTCAGTGACGACGCCATTACAATTGCCACGCTGCAGGCACAACCGAGCGTGCAGGCGCGTGGCTACAAGGAGCTAGCGACAATACTGCAGGCAAAGCTCACCGATCAACGCAATGTGCTGCTTGCACTGCTCGAGCGCACTGAACACGTTGTTTTCGGCGGCGACAGCGCCGCAATCGGCGGCGGCACCGATTGCGAGGCGGCTCGTTCAATCGTCGGTGCAGCCATTGACGCGGCAGCTGCCGCAGCTGCGCCGACACCAACAACGGCATCGGCGTCGTCGTCCTCGTCGCCGTCCTCGTCGTCGCCGACGACCTCGTCGGCTGATCTCGATGCACTCATGGGCAATGCATTGTCGTAAAGGCGACCAACAATGTCAGGCGAAAAACGACAGCAAGCAGTGCAGCCGTCGTCGAGCGCGTCGGTGCCAATGACGTCGTTCGCGCTCGACGGCGACGTTGCCGGTGGCAGCGCGCGCAGCATGACAAAGACCAATGCCTATCTGTTGGAATCGATTGGCGGCCGCAATCGGCAGTACATGTCAGCAGCAGTGGCAAGCGAGGACGAGCGACCGGTGTTCGGCGTGTGCGACGAGCTCCAGACCTTCATGATGTTCAACAAGCTGTACGGACAAGAGATTGTCTGGCGCGGCGACGATGGTGCAGAGAAAAGCTTGCCTCTCTTCTCGGCATTCCATCCTCGACAGCACCGCGTGCGTCTGCGACAGGAAGATTTCATTTATCAACCAACATTCGGCGGCTACGCCGAGGATGCCGTCGACCCGCACAATGCCAGCAAGCGCGTCGCGCAGCTCCGACCGCTGCTCATGTGTCGACGGACAGTTGACGTGCTCGCGCATGCAGGCAGCGATTTTGGCTGGCGCTCCCTGCTCTATGTGAACAAAGGCGACGACGACTCGTATCCCTCGGGCATCGTGGCAATGGAGGGCTGGCTCTTTGAGCGAGTCGAACGCGAGGTCAAATCGCCAACGACTGGCAAGACGTACGTCATGGAAGACGGCGTTGACATGGACGATCTCGACGAGTATGCTCGGCGCATTACTGCCGTGACGCAGTACGCTGCCACGCGTGTCAGTGAGGCGGAGCCAGCGGCGGCGGCGGCGACGGTAACGGCTGCTGCCGTCACCGACGGCGCCTTCGTCGCACCGCCTCGGCCGCCTCGCGTCGTCGACGCCGACGACGACGACGACGACGAGCCGCTCGATGGTTCCATGTTCGAAGCGTAAACGCGACTATAGTGTCGACGGCGACGAGTGCCGGCGTCGTCGCAATGCAAGCCTCCTCGTCAGCATCGTACGATGCTGAGGCGCGCCAGCGTCGCACGCTGGCGCCAATGGTCTTCTGGGCAACGATCGTGATTGGCATCTCGATCTTCATTCCGTACCTGTGGCGCCTGTACGTCGGGCCGTATACGCTCTTCTACAATGCGCGCTTTCTCCGACACGAGAAGGCGCTCGTTGCTCTCACGACGGACGCGTGCACTGACCCGGCCAAGCGCGCGCAACTCGAGGGCTACAACAACTGCGAGCAGGCACGCTTCGATGCCGAGCAGAGCGTCTCGATGCTCGCCTTCTACGACTTGATGGATGACCTCAAATTCTGCGATAAGGGCGTGTGCATCGTGCTTGGCTTCAATGTCAGCGACTCGCTCTGGACGATTGCGCGTCTCGCGCTCATGGTCGGCGTCGTGCTCTACGTCATGAGCATCGTGGGCTTTGTCACCATCAGGCACGGCCAGCACGTCGGCACGTACCAGCTGCCCATGATGTCGCCCGGCACTGCAGAGTACATGCATTTTCTCGCCGAGCAACACAGGCAGCAGATGCATGCAATGCCAGTGGCAGCGGCGAAGCAGTATTTGCAATGCAACGCGCCGCCGCCGCCTCCGACGACGACGTCGGAGAAGTGAGCACAGAAACTGCCGTCGGCCACCAACAACAATGCTCATCATCGGCTCGGTGCGTCGCATCCTAAAAGCGAACTCGCGCCGCTCGACAATGCTGCTCGTGCGCGTCGCCGAGAAGACAATCAAAGGCACCGCCGACGAGCAGCATGCTGCATCTGGCCCATACGCGAGCCTTCGACCGTTCATCATCGTGTTCGAGCGCGACGTCGTGCCGGCGTACGACCCGCGACTCGAGCTCCTGCTTGACGTCGAGCCGCTCGAGGCGCGCGAGCCCTTTCAGCTCGACGGCGTCGAGCGGCAACTGCAAGCAAAGGAAGGCGGCCGCCTTGCCTCGAGCGCCGAAGGTCACGCTCTCTCGTACGTGGCAAGCGCGTGCATCAATGTCAAGATGACGACGGCAGCGCACGAGCGTGGCATTACAGTGAGCCTCGTGAAAGCAGCGCTGCCAGCGGCGCTGCAGCCGCAACTGGCGCGCGAGATGCGCGGCAAGTCGTCGGCGCGACTCGAGCGTCTTGCTGACATTGACGCGATGCTTGCACGGCTGCCGCGTCTCTCGCAGACGAGTCGCTGGAACACCGTGGCGCTCTTTGCCGACACGCGAATGAGTGCCGAGTACTCGGCGCTCGTGTCGCACGGCGTCGGCTCGCCGTCGTCGTTGCAACGACTCTCGGCCGCCGAGCTCGCGAAGCTCGTTGGCTTCTTCACGAACGTGCTCTCCTTGGCCGGGCCTAACCCACCGCCACGACTGCCGCTCATTATCGGTCGACTTGCCGACCTCCTGCCACTGTCGCTCGTGGGCACGCGTCGGCGAGTGCGACTGCATCCGACGTACGAGCGCGCGTGGAGCCTGCTGCCTCAGGCCGACGCGCTCGACGCGCTCGTGAATGGCGCGCGAGCGACGCAGTCGACTGTCGGCAAGCTCGACTCGCCGCTCGACGGCGCGTCGCAGACGCTGCTCTCTCTCGTGCCAGCGCTCGTGCGCGCCCGTTCCGAGAACGACGACGGCGGTGGGCGATTTGCGCTCGCCCGCGATCAGGAACTCGAGCTCGAGAGCGCGCGCCTCGTACGCTCACGCACGCGCCTCGTCGTCGTGGCGGCGGCCGGCGACGTCTCGGTGCTCGACACCGTCGAGCGTCGGCTGCGCGACTTGGCCGTGGCGCCGTATCTCGATTCCGACATGCTGTACGTGGCGCCGACGGCCTCGCACGCGGCCGTGTGTCCGTTCGACGCGCTCTCCGTCGACGACGTGCTCGCGGGCCGCTACGCTCACGGCCGTCGGCCGTCGGCGCTCGTGCTCGTCTTCGCCCATGCCTTTGGCGTCGACTCCTTCGTGCACTGCGTGCGCGCCTTTGACGAGGCGACGCGCGTGCTCGTGCTCGTTGGCGACCCGTACGACTCGAACGGCTCGCCGCGCGAGAGCGATCGCGGCTGCGTGCTGCGCGACGTGGCGGCGGCCGCGCGTCGCGGCGCGCTCGCGAACACGGAGCTCGAGACGCTCTTTGGCTTCTCGGCAGTCGGCCCGCTCAACGCGCTCGGCCGCGCCGAGCACACGGCATTGCGTCATTACAAGCAACCGATGCTGCCACTCGAGGGCGACGCCTCGTACACGATCGTCGCGAGCCTCGACGACGTGCCCGCTGACGAGTGCGAGCGCTCGTTGACGCTCGTTGGCGCGCTCACCATGAGCCAAGCCGCCAAAGCGACAGGCGCCTCGCCAGCGTCTGTGCGTGAGGTGCGCGATTGGATTGCATTCGACGACCTTGGGCAGGTGGCGCGCGTCACGAGACGTGCGCGTCTCCGCTCCGTGGTACGACCGTTGGCCGAGCGCGTCAGCATCGAGGCTGGCGAGAGCAGCACAGCGCCCATGCCGCTCGACACGCTCGGCGGCTGTGTTGAGCTCAACGACGGCGTCGGCATCGATCACACGTACTGTTGCCACACAACGTCGCCGACCGTTGCCGTGCTTGACATGCACGCGTCGCGACGCGCATTCGCGGTGGCGCCCGCGCGCCTGCTCGCTCGCATCACGCCCGTGCCCATTGCCGACGCTCTGCCGTTCATTGTCACTGAGAAGACGGGCATCGACGACATTCGAGCAGCATTTGCGCTCGTCCGCCGTCGACTCTACATTGTCGCCGACACCCGCGCCGCCGTCGACGCCGCGCTCGCACGCAAGAGCGCACGTCCGCGCACGCAACTTGTCGACTTTTTGCTCGACGACAGCAACCGCAGCAGCGCGCCATCTCCACTGCTACTCGCCTCTCCGCCGCCGCCGCCGCCGCCGCCGCCGCCCGAGCCCGCCTCCGTCGAGGTACCATTTCGATTTCTGTACTTGGGCTCGACGGACAGCGACTCGGTGCTTGCCGCAGCGGCAGGGCTCGAGCAAGCGGGCGCACAACGTCTGCGTGTGCGTGTGGGCGCGCTGCACGAGCACCTTAACAACTTTCTGCGCGACAAGAAGATGAAGCGTGCAGCATCTGCGACGAGGGACGAGGAAGACACGATTGCTGCCATGTTCCGACCGCCGCCGCCGTCGACGACGACGACGATGCCGTCGACGACAATGCCGAGCGCCTTTTCGCCAGCGCACGTGGACGCTGCGACACTCTGGCGCTTGCCGTCAGCGGAACGTGTCGTCGACTCGCTCGTGCGACATCGGCTGTGGGCGCTCGTGCGTGCGCGCCGCATTGGCTCGCTTGGCGACGACATGGAAGACGAGGTCATTGAGGAGGCGTATCGCACGTATCCCGGCTCGATTGCCGACGATCTCGTCGTCGACGACGCTGCGGCCATCGTGCGCGCACGCGAGGCCGCTGTCATTCAGCTGTTTTGTGTCATTGTCGCGCGACACGACGACGCCTCCTCGTGGTACGTCGACGCTGAGCTCGCTCTCGCACGCGATCGCGCACGCCGTGCCGGCGCCGAGGACGTGGCGGCAACGACGCTGGCGAGCACGCACGCGAACGCCGTGCGTCGGCATCTCGTGAGCGTCGAGCCGCCGCCCGAGCCCGACGACATGGATGCGACGGAGGCGTACGATTTGTTTAGCAAGCTGCACGACGTGCGTGCCTACATCATCGCTCGGTTGCCTTAACGTGCGTCGACATAAATGGGACTGAGCGACGCTGGCACCTCTACATTGTCGTCGTCGTCGTCGTCGTCGTCGTAGTCGTCCTCGTCGTCCTCGTCGTAGTCGTCGCCGTCGTCGCCGTCGCCGACGAGTTTTGCAACATCGCGCTCAATGTCGGCTGCTGAGCGGACGCCACGAGTGCCACCGGCGCCATCTGAAGCACGACGACGGCGCGCAACTGCCGGTACGTGCTGCGGCTCGCGCTCGCGAACGTCGTCGTACGGTATCGCCGTCGCGTCCGTGGCAAAGCAGCAATAAATGATAGTGCCCATAAGGAGACCAGCGGCAACGACAAGTGCCCACCACATGAGCGAAGCGTCGGCGAAAAAGAGCACCTCAAGACCACGTTGTGTTGCGAACGCGGCTGCGGCGGCGACGGACAGTGGCAGTGTCATGCACGCGAGCGCGCGAAAGAATCGACCAACTGCTGCGAGCAAGATGCACACGCCAACGATCGCGCCGGCCGTGTGCGAATAGCTCGTGTCGGCGCGTGGCCAAATGATGAGTGCTGGCGCCACAATACAGGCGGCAAGCACAACAGGCACGCCGCGAACAACGTGACGAGGAATGAGGCGCGCGTGCACGGCCTGTCGTCGAACTGTCGTGAGTGCCACGAATGCCGCCATCGTGACGCCGGCGGCGATTGCCACGTGCACGATGACGTTGCGTGGCGCTTTTGCATCGTACTCGAAATAGAGCGACATGAGCGCCGAGCCAAGGCCCACAATGAACACGGCCGTGTTCTCGGTCGCGAGCGCGGGATACGCGTGCAAGAGCCTTGGCATCGTGGTGCGTCGTCCAATGCTCTTCGAGAGGCTCGCGTACGCTGCCGCCACCGTCAGCAGCAGTGTCGTCGCGAATGTCGAGGTCGCGGCGCCAAGATGCCCAGACAGTCGATCGTCGTTGAGGTGCAGCGCGGCGACAATGCCCGTTAAAATTTCGAACGGCAGCAGCGCGTAAATGAGCACCTGCGACCATCGGCTGTGCGAGCGCGCGAGCGAGCCAGACTTGACTTTCGCGCGCCGCACCGTCGACGTCGACGAGGAACCAATCATTGCCGAGGCGACGAGTCCGAGGTACAGAATGGTGCCAACAATGACGTGCATGCTCGTTTCGAATGAGAATGGTGTCGTAATTGCCGACAGAATGCCAACGGTCACAATGAACAGGCCCACCGAGTGCAGCGCGCCGTGCATTGCCGACGACTGACGAACAAAGAGCGCCAGCGGCAGCACGAGTGCAATGTAGACGAGCATCGCCACAACGTGCAACCACACGCCAACGCTCATGTCTGTGAGCATTGGTGGCAGCGAGGAGCTGGACGCCATCATTGTCGGCAGTGGCGTCGGCTCGTGCGTCGGCCAGGGCGTCGGCTCGGGCGTTGGCTCGGGCGTTGGCTCAGGCGTCGGCTCGGGCGTTGGCTGAGGCGTTGGCATCATCGTCGTCATCGACAACGACGACGACGTCAAGTTCATGTCGGTTGTTGGTGCTGGGTCGACGACCAACAGCACCGACACTGCCACCGCCGTCGTCGTCGACGACAACCTACTACCTCGCGGCAGGCGACTACCTTCTGACGAACGCACGCTACCACTCGTGTCAACGACGACGGCCGTACGTCGCGTCCTCGCAGCAGGCGGACGAATTCGATGCCCTTGCCGCTGCTCCCGGAGGCGTCGCGCGCAAGACGCAGAGGCACACGCACGGCTTTGGCGAGTCGTATCCGTATTGTGCCCGACACTTGCATCAACGCATCGACGCCGAGCCGTGCCTACGCTGTCGCGTCGATTTGCTCGAGCTCAAGCTCACAGGCGCCGAGCGCGAGTTGGGAGGCCTCAAGTCGACGCTGGAAGATGTGGCGCCAAAACTGTTGAGTCTCAACGACGCTGTCATGACGCTCGTGAGTCTCCGGAGCGCCGGCGTCGTCGTCGATCGACAGCAGTAGTGATGAACTGCACTCACCAACAACCACGCGCGATGCGAAGACATGGCTTCGTGCTTCTGCTTGTCAGCGACACTCGAGGCAAGATAAACGCGTTTCGCGTGCACACTGCACACACGACGGTGCTGCAATTCAAGCGCGTTTTACGAAGCAGAGTCGCAATACCCATCCGTCACATGCAACTCATCTTTGAGGGCCAACGCTTGGCAAATGACCGCATGCTCAGCTCATACGACTTGAGCGACGGCGCGTGGTTCAATGCCGTCTTTGACGACAGCGGCGGCGGCGGCAACGACGACTGCGACGCTAGAGCAGCCGCGAGCGAATGAAGCGCGCTTGCGTGAACCACGTGACGTGGCGAGTCACGGCAGCAATGAGGAGCCGCAGCGCGTCGAGATTCTCGACGGCAAAGTATTCGAGCAGCGGCGCGCCCGTGTCGACGCGCACTCGCTTTGGAAGCCATTGACAATAAAGAAGGTTGTGCACGAGCTGCTCGGCAAGACGAACGTCCTCGGTGCTCGAGGAGAACAGCAGCGCAAGCTCGTCGTCGCGCGCGCCAAGCGACTTGCGCCACTCGGAGATGCGTCGCCGCACGTGGATCGTCGAGCCAATTTTCACGATTGCCGAGTCGCCATCGCGCACGTCGCGAAAGGCGTACACGTAGCCGCGTTCCGCTCGCCGATGCGGCCGACGACTGACAGCCGCGTATGCGGCACGCACGCGGCGCTGGATGCCAATGTTCGGCACCTCGCCAAAGAGAATCGTGTACGCAACGAGCGGACGCGCTGGCTCGACAAGCGCGAGGGGCGGTCGCGAGAGCTCGGCTTCGAGCTCGACGAGCGCTTGCATTGCCCAATCGGCTTCAAGCGGCGTGTTCGCGCACTCGAGTGTCATTGCTTGCTTGGTGCTGGCGGTCGGCGAGCGTGCCAAAATAGAGTGACACCGACGATGGCTGACCAACGGTCACCGTCGTGAGCCGACTCTACCGAAAGCGTCGGTTCGCGCCACAACTCGGCGGCGACTCGACCGTTGGTCCACTCGAACGATGCCTCGCGTGGGCGCGAGGTGAGGGTCGAGTGCAGCGCGTGCACTACTCGGACGGCGAGGCTGTCGACTACGAACTCGACTTTCTCGTGCTCGCGCACGAGACTGAGGACACGAAGCGCGAGTACGAGGCACTCGACGCCGTCGAGCTCGAGCGCTGGGCACGCGCGCCAGCGGCCGAGCGGCACGCGCACGAGGTCGTGTGGACGTCGACGAAACTGTACGTTGACATTGACATGCAGTGGGCGCCAAATGCCGACAAGGTTCGAACGATCAGCGAGCGCTTCAATGTCGCGGCCAACATTGTTGTCCTCGACTCGAGCATTGCCGACGTGAAGCTCTCGCGTCATATCATCGTTGACATGCATCAACGCGACGGCGACGGCACGCCAATGCGATTCGCGTCGCACGAGCACTGTGGCGCCTTTGTGCGTGAGGTCGTCGAGCGGTGCGGCTTTGCCGACGTGAATGCCCGCGACGACGGCGCGCCGCCGACACCGCTCGTCGACTACTCGATTTATTCGCGCAACAGTTGCCTTCGCACGCTTGGCTCGACGAAACTCGACGACGAGACGCGGCCACTCACGATGCTTGTCGACAGTGTGGGCGACCTGAGCGCATCGTTATCGACGGCCTCGTCGCGACCGCGCAACGTCGTCGACTTTCGACAGCTCGAGCGCTCGCTCGTCACGTGGCCGCGTGTGACAGACGAGTCGGCAATGTTGCGTGCTGACACTGTTGACGCGAGCACAAGTCGACGACTGATGAAACGACCACGGACGCCAACGTCGTCGACGCCGCCGCCAGACGAGGTAACGGCCATCATTGCTGCTACCATCGATGGCGCTCGCGGCTGCATTCGAAGTGTCAAGCGTGGCGCAAGTGATCCGAACACGCTGCTCGTGAGCTGTACGTCGCGTGCTTGCACGCTTGCTGGGCGGCAGCATCGATCGAGTCCCATCTTTTTCCTCGTTGACGTCGAGCGCGGCACGTGGGCACGCGGTTGCCACTCGCCCAAGTGCAAGCCCGTGCGCTACGTGTGGCAGCCGCTCGAGCTCGAGGCGGCAGCAGCGTTGCGTCAGCTGACGCTGTCGTCGTCGTCGTCGTCGTCGTCGTCGCCACCAATGGCCGATCGTCGACCACTGGCACGCTCAGCACCGGCTCGTGTCGAGACGACAAGTCCCGCATTCAAGTCGGCCATGGATCGCATTTTCCTTTACAAGCCAATCCCGTAGCGCACAAGAGACGTAAATGACATTTCATCGAGGCGATCGGTTGCGTTGCCGACGTACACTGGCACGCGCTCGCGCCGACGCGTGCGTTTTGGCGGCGGTTTTTTCTTCTCCTCTTCCTCATCCTCGTCCTCATCGTCGTCGTCGTTGTCGTCGTCGTCGTCGTACGGCGAGCCAAGGTGCACAAGTGCGTCGGCTACTTCTTGTGTGACGAGCACGCCGCAGCACGAGCCAATGTCTGGAAGCGGTCGCACGAACGCCTCTACCTTGGGCGGCGCGAATACGTGCACCGTTGCTGTTACCTGTGTGGGAGGCGGCGTCGCTTCCATGGACGAGACAATGAGCGACTTGGCGAGCGCCCCGTGATCGCTCGTGTCGGCAATCATGCCTGCGATGCGTGGCTGCCGCGCGTACGTCACACGCAGCGGCTCGCACTTGGCCTCGAGACGCACTGCGCCCATGGGCGTCACAACGAGCACGTCTTTGCCTGTCAAGTTGACGAGCGAGTTGACAATTGGCACGTCGCTCGACAGCGCGAGACGGACATGCGCGCCTGACGGCAACTCGATGCTCGAGCCGTACGTGTCGGTCGAGACATCGGGCATGCGCGGCCACTCCGACGACGACGACGACGACATGGTTGGTGACTGCAACCGCGCGCCACTACAAAGGATGTGAGGTCGTCTGCCAGTGACGAGAAAGATGCAGAAAGCCATTGTCCTTGGCCCCGCGCGCGTGCCCGTCAACTCGACGCACGTCAAGGCGTCGGCCATTGAGCGCCAGCTCGCGTCGGGCAAGTCAGCGCTCTCGCTGCGCCTGCACTTCAACTACGAGGCCGATCTCGCGGGCGGTGCCGAGCACGAGTTCGCCTCCGAGATTGCGCCTGTGCTGCACATGTTC
>Ga0307379_10010703_pt1 | contig 12117 bp, 16 predicted proteins | sample UN2MG_FD_202237 | JGI IMG/M metagenome (GOLD analysis project Ga0307379, IMG submission 202237) | Soil microbial communities from Risofladan, Vaasa, Finland - UN-2 | ecosystem: Environmental > Terrestrial > Soil > Coastal area > Acid sulfate soil | place: Finland: Risofladan, Vaasa | collected... | reverse complement strand
GGGACACGCCTCGTCCGAGGCCCGCCTATTCCGGGACCCTGTCCGTTGGTGGCGTCGCGATCGACGTGCTGTTCATGATCGACGATGACGAGTACGGCGAGCTGTGGATGTACCTCACGTCGGCTGCGCTAGGGTACGTCGAGGAAAACGGTTACGACAATCGGCTACGACTCCCGATGGCCGGTGAGTACGGCGACAACGACACGAAGAAAACCAACTGCAAGGAGTTGGGGCTGGCTTTCGAGGTGGATCTCGCGTACGTGCTGGATGGCTACGGAACCGGTTGCATCCGCATCGACGCCGCCGACATGATCGCGCTGGACCGGCGGCACGTTTGCGGCCCCCACTCCGCCTCCAATAGTTGCCTCTGTGAGCGAGCGTGTATCACCTACGAAGAGCTGGACGAATACGGCGAGCAGGTGTATATCGCCCAGAAGAAGGTTTGCCTCCAGGAAGGCGATTACTACGAATCGATCTGGCTGGCGTCCTTCCGCGATGATGCGGTGGACGTGTCCATTGCCGTCGTCGCGGAGCAAGGGCAGCCGCTCAGGTTTCGCCTCGATCCGTTCACGGTTCCCGGAGGGACGTTCACGGCAGACGTCGAGCTGGCCGACGTGTGTTGCCCGGCCGGGTCTGAAGACGTCGAGTACGCCGAGACGGAAACCGCGTGCTTGATGAAGGCGACCTGGACGGGCCTGATCGAATACGATTACGGGTACGACTATGACTCGCCCTACTCGATCGTCGTCACCATCCGCGGCGAGCCCCGATATCGGTGCAGCGACTGCAAGTGCTTTTGCCGTTGTCTCTGTGTGACTCGGTACGATCACGACACAGGAGCCATCCACCAGGGCGTGATTTGTTGGGACGAGTACGACACGGATAGCTGGGCAGGCGACGTTCCCTTACTGGCATGGGACGACGAAACAAGCGAGTGGCAAGAAAACTGGTACGAGGCGGAATTCATCCGCCTCTCGGTGCACTGTGACCAATGCACCGGCGTGACGAGCATCCAGTACCGGGGCCTGCTTTCGTCGCAGGCGAACAACTGTCCGGACGTGGGCGCCGATTTCACGATCGACGACGGAGACGAGCACTACAGCATTTATGCCCGCTGTGCAGTGTGCCCGTCGACTTGTCCGTCGCCCGGCCGAATCGTCGACTGCTGCGGAGACGATCCGATCCCGGCCGCCCTCTACGCGACGTTTACTCCAGTGCCTCCCTGCCCCGGCGAAGAGTTTGAAGTGAGCCTGGCCTGGCAGGAGATAATCGACCCGTCGACGGCCCCCATCTATTACATAGGCTCGGTGGGGGCGGTGACGGGGTATTATGCGTACGTGTCGGGCTGGTTCCAAATGCCCGGTGCGGGAACCAAGTTGCACAGGATCTTCGTTGCCCCGTGCGCCGCCTTGAAGCCACCATGCGAAGACCCTACCCCAGTCGCGTGGGATAGCTGGATGGTCTCCGAAGACTGGCCCGACGCGGGGCACGACTGCGACGGTACGCTGGGTGCAACTTGCATGGCGGACTGTTCCGCGATCCTCCTGACTGGCTCTCGCTTGTGCGGTTGTATTGCCGCTGACTACGGCGGCTGGGACGTGGTGATCTCCGAATGACCGAACACGAGTGCGATCATCTGCCGGGGCGTTTGCGGGCCATTTGTGAAGGCAAGGTCGATCTGCCGTTGTGGAAGATCAACCGCTATCGCGAACGTTTAGAGATGGCGCCCCTGGAAGCCCGGCCGGGCAAGGGTCCAGCCGCTCAACGCGCCGGCTCATCCGTCCCCTGGGTGATGGGACGCGGGCCGGGGAGCTGCCTCGTCGCGACCTACACCAGGCGTGGGATGCCGAGCTGCCAGGCGTGTCTCGACCTGGCCGCGAAGATGGATCGCTGGGGGGTGGCCGGCTGCCGGGAGCGATTGGACGAGATCGCCGAGGACATCCTGCTGCGTGCCCGGGAGTGGCTGGGGGAAAACCTTCCGTGGGTGCATCGCGTTCTTTCCGGGGTCGGACTGGAAGACGCTGCCCTGCGCAAGGTGATCCGGCACGACGTGAACCAGGCGATTCGCAAGGCGGAACAGCACGCGACGCGCGACGGGGCGCCCTCTCGCCCTTTTCCCCGCCGGGGGTCCCGCCTGTCGCACGCAAGCGGGCACGTCGAGACCGAAAGCGCGGCTGTGGCTGCTGATCCGGTTTGGAAAACGGAACCGGAATATCAGCGGCTTGCGGCTGGCTTGCTCTCACGTACCGAGATCGTCGTCAAGTCATTCATGCGGCACACAGCGCTTGCTGGTCTAATCAGCTCCGTCCGTCGGTTCTACCCGTCGTTGCCGATACTGGTCGTTGACGATTCGTTCAAGCACGGAGAGACCAGCGACGAGGCCGAACGAGTCAAGAGCATGTCGGGTGTGACCTGGTATTCCATGCCATTTGACTCCGGCCTGCCTGCCGGGCGGAATCGCGGGGTCCGCGCCTCGTCGGCGGAATTCGTCATCCTCTGCGACGATGACATGGTGTTCACCCCACAGACCGACTTGACTGCCCTCTTGGTCGGTTTGAACAAAACCGACGTCGACATTTTCGGCGGACTATCCAGGCGAAAAGGGAAGGAGGCGTCGAACTGGTGTGGACGCCTGGAACTGAAGCGGTCGGTTTTGGTGATGCGACCGCTCGGCACGCCGGTCGAAGTTGTCGCCGGAATTCGTTTCAGACGGTCGGACATCACGTACAACTTCTTCGCCGCCCGTCGTGAGTTTCTACTGGCTCACCCATGGGATGAACGGTTCAAGATCGGCGGCGAGCACCTGGACTCGTTTCTCGCTTGGAAAGCGGCCGGGGTGAAGGTCGCTTTCACTGTGGATTGTGTGTGCGATGAAACCGACGCGGATAATTCGCCAGAGTACAAAGCGTTTCGGCGACGGAACGTGAGTTATGCGACACTCAACAAAAAGCACGGAATCACGACCCGCCGGACAATCGGAACCACGCGATTCCCAGGAGTATAAGATGTTTGAGTTGGAACACATACCTGCCGGGCAAGCCATTGATGTTTTGAAACCTGGCGGTTGGGCTGGCGATCAGTTGATTTGGGCAGGGGCTCGCAATGTCCTTCGTCAGCATGGGGTCGCGTTCCGGCAGTTTCCGAGTGATTGTGAAGCGTTGGCATGCTATCACCCGAGCAGGTATTTGTACGTGTATGGCTCGGGAGGCTTCTGTCGCTGGAACTGCAGCTTGCTTACTCGCTTGCCGCCCATCTTTGCCAGATATGATCTGGTTACGATCATGCCGTCAAGCTTTGACACGAGCTATGAACCGGTGGCAAGGTTCCTGGCCGAGTTGCATGGAGGAGTTACTATCTATGCTAGAGAACAATACAGCTTCAAGCAGGCGAGAGAGTGTTGTCAGTACCCAGAACGGGTCTGCTTGGCTCATGACACAGCGTTTCAATTCAACTTCCTTCCGTGGATCAAGCCGTTAGGGCAAGGTCAAGGGATGCTCGACGACGTTCGCGGCCGAATTGCGATTCGCGAGAAGGTGAAGTCAGTCAAGGATCTGATGCAGTACGTTAACGACTTCGCCACCGTTCAAACTGACCGGGCCCATGTTGCCATTACGGCTGCGATGCTCCGTAAACCAACGAGGGTATATCCGGGATGGTATCACAAGCTTCGGGGCATCTATGAGTTTTCGCTTGCCCACATGGCGAATGTCGAGTTTGTCGCATGAACATAGTCATTCTCACTATCGGCCGTTCCGGCAGCACCGTCATCGCGCGGATGCTTCGGGCGTTGGGCTGGCAGTTGCCCGGAGCCGATCAGGCTTACTCCGAGAACGTCGAATTCCTCCGGCTCAACGAACGTCTCCTCAGCGGACAGGCGCCCGTTCCCCAGGCGATGCGGACGCTTGTGTCAAACCTGAGCCTGCGTGAGCCATGGGTGCTGAAAGACCCGCGGCTGAGCAGCACATTCGATGTGTGGCAATCTTACTTGGACACCGGCGGCAACCTCCTGCTGTGGTTGCGACGCGACCTGTCGGCCATCGAAAAGAGCCTCCGTCACCGGGGCTGGGGACAGCCATCGAAACGAGGCTTCTTACTCCGCGGCCGAACGCTGCCGGAGAACGAGAAGGCATGCTCCAAACATTTCGCACAATGGGAGGGGCCGAAAGTGAAGATCGCCTACGAGGACGTCCACCGAGCCATCGGCATGTTCGATCGGACAAGAGGGCAGCATGGTTTGCCTGCGGCGGATGGATCGGCTCGGAAATGATCTCGACCTGTTAGTGTGAGTACGCGGACAAACATAGAAAGTGAGGTGAAACGTGGAGGCTACGCAAGAGGTCATTCGGAGAGAGCTGAGACTGTACAACCCGAAAGTTGTACCGCAGAGGGGCGATTGGGTGACATATCAGGGCACGAGGTACGAGGTGGTAAGCCTTGAGTGGCAAATGAATTCACCAGCATTTTTGGGACGGCAGAATTCCGGGGAAGATTTTATCGTGGTAGTGCTTCTTCAGCAAATTGAATGATCGTGTCTTGTCCAGAGATTCTGCACGCGATTGACGAGCTGGAGTCCAGTGGTTCGTTCTATTGGTATCGCAGCGGGACCAGTTGAGCCTGCCCTATGCGTTGTGGCGGTCGGGAGTGACCTACCATTTGTCAGGGATTCCGTTTCCTCAACATCCGCAGCAGCAGACCGAGTGGTTCTCGTTTGAGCGGCACAAGAAATCAAGAATGGAGATAGAGCGACAATGCTAGTCATCTTACGCCAAGCGATGCAAGTGGATCAAAATGCAAGCTAAAGAGATACAGTGCATTTACTTCGGCATGCCCGTCGATTTGGTAAAGTGTGGACAACCTGTCCATCAATGCAAATTACTCGGCTGCCACGTGGTGAAGGGCGAAGGGAATCGCAAGGTGCCAGGCTGCTCGACGTGCAAAAAAGGACTCTCGGTCGAAGATGCCAAGTTTTCTGTCGAATGGCAGGACCCGCTGGAAGTGATCGATCGAAGGAGAAGGCAAACCGATGCTCTGCGAAACTTGCTGGCCGGACGCTCGGTGTTTCTCGCATGCTCTGGTCCGTCTGCCAATCTGCTGCCACTTGAGCAGCTAAATCGCCGCGGAGTGTGGACGATGGCCGTGAACAACATGGCCGGCCATTCACGGTTCCGTCCGCAGGCGTTTGTCTGCTCCGACCCGCCCTTGAAGTTTTCTCACTCGATCTGGCTGGATCCGCAGATCATGAAGTTCGTCCCGACCCCGAAGATGAACGGTGGACGATCAGCTCTGAAACGAAAGATGGGACCTGGCATATTTGTTCCTCTGGAGCAGTTCGTATCAGATTGCCCGAACGTATGGGGGTTCCGACGCGAGTCATGGTTGACTCCGGACGACCAATTCTTTACATCTCCAGGAGCTTGCTGGGGCAATCAGAACAGCGGCGTTCAGCGGACTGGGCAGCCGAAGACGGTGAACACGACGCTCCTCGCCATGCGACTGCTACGCTACTTGGGAGCGAGTCGGGTGTTCATGATCGGCTGCGATTTCCGGATGGCAGCCGATTACGGCTATGCTTTCTCTCAGGCGATAAAGCACAAGCAATCGAAGAACGCAGCCAAACCGACTCGTTGGGACAACGATCAGTATGCAGTGACGGACAGTTGGTTGTGCGAAATGCAACAGAAAGGAGTATTTCGAAGATTTGGCATTGAATTCTTCAACTGCTTTCGAGAGTCGTCGTTGCGGGCGTTTCCGTTCGTTCCGTTCGAGCGGGCCGTGGCCGAATGCAAGGGGTTGGTCGAAGATGAACCTGACTTGTCCGAGTGGTACGACCGAGCAAAGCAAAGTTAGGAGCTATGATGGGTTGTATCTATGTGGTCAGAAATCGAGTGAACGGGAAATATTATGTTGGAAAAACGTCTGAAACGATGAAAAAGCGGAGATCAGTACATGAAGCTCTTGCTAAGAGAAATCAACCTAAGACAGCTTTTCATCGAGCCTTAAAGAAATATGGATTTGAATCGTTTTCTTGGTATATCGTCGATGAAGAGGATGATGAAGGTATACTGAATTATCTTGAAAGATATGCCATAGCGTTTCTCGATTCGCAAGCTCCAAACGGATACAATATAACGCAAGGAGGTGATGGAGCTGCCGGATTCGTCCGTTCGGCGAAAGATAGACAAAGAAAGAGTGAAGCAGCGAAAAGGCAGTGGCAGTCGAAAGAACATCGCAGGAAAATGAGCGAAAGAGCACAACGTTGGTGGAAGAATCCTAAGAATGCGGAGAAGGTGAGGAGAATCATGGAGGCCGCATCTACAGCAAGGAAAGGTAAACCCTCATGTATGAAGGGAAAGAAGCATTCATCAGAGTCTAAAAGGAAAATGAGAGAAGCTAGAAGTAAGTATATCACAGTTCAAGATGCTTCTGGGAGATTTACCAGCACGATAGTGTGGTTGGTGGAATAGACGGGAAGAAGATTTCACTGCTCCGATAATAGGGAAAAGGAAGGAGAACATCCGATGCCGATCGTAACGCGGATCGTCCCACCGGAGATGAAAGACTTGCCTCGAATGCTGGAGATCGAGGCAAGGAGTTTCTCGTCGCCGTGGGAGTCGGAGATGTTCGTTCAAGCACTTCATTCGCCGGGAGTGTCCGGCGTGTTGTTGGAGACCATACAGACTTACCGATTGTCCAAATACGTTAGACGAGAAATCATCGGCTTCCTGATCTACAGAAACGAGAAGAGCCGGCTGGACGTGTGGAACTTGGCCGTCGATCCGAAGCATCGCGGAAGAGGATGCGGAACGATTCTGATCGATCATCTGAAGCAAAGATTGTCTCGGGGAAGACGACACTCAATCCGTGCCCTCGTCGGCGAATATAATCTGCTCGGGCAGGTCTTCCTGCGATCATGCGACTTTCGTTGCGAGAAAGTTGTCCATCGTTGCTGGGATGCTCTTTATGCGGACATGGATGCCTATTCGATGGAATACTGGAAACCGTTCATTCCCCGCAACCGGTTGCAGTTTGGAGGATTTGCCAATGCTGCCGACGTTTGACATTCCTCCGGTAGGACCTCACCAGGCAAAAGTTTGGGGAAGCACCCAACTGCTTTTTGCTCATTACGGTGTGGAGTGCCATCTAATCCATTTTGCAAAGGGACGGTTCTGTTCCAAGCACCGCCACGAGCATAAATGGAATCGATTCGTTGTGCTAGAAGGTAGCTTGTCTGTAGAAGTGTTTCAATCATCGGGAGATTTCGGAGCTGATTGCACCACCATTCGTTCTGGTCAGGTGACGGATGTGCCTCCCCAAACATGGCACCGCTTCACAGGAATCGAGAATGGAACAGCTCTAGAATTTTACTGGACAATGCTAGAAGCTGGAGACATCGAGCGAGCAGATGTTGGAGGAATCGTTGCATGAACACACCAAGATACACGCTAGTTGTCGGCGTGGACGAATATCACCTGCGTCAACTGAAGATGGTCTGGCCTACATGGGTAAGACACAAGCCTTCGTTGCTGAAGCGGCCGATGATCGTGTTCTTCGATCGGGGCCAGACTTCTGATGCCAGTGTTCGAGCGGTGGTCGATCATCCCGACCTTCGTATCATTCCTTGGCCGATCAACGGTTTGGATTGGGATCGACAAAAAGGCGAAGAAGGTGACAAATTTCACGACCCTCATCGAGCGATGATGATTAGCGGGTTCGTTTTCGTTCCTGCTCTGTTCGTCCAGACTCAGTATTGGCTCAAACTGGACACGGACGTCGTGGCGACCGGGATGAACGATTGGATAGATTCATCGTGGTTCGACGACGACCCGGCGATCGTCTCTCATCGCTGGACATTCACGCGACCGGCCGATCAGATGCTGCAGATGGATCGCTGGATGGAGGAGAATCGAGAGCGAATGCCTTCGGATATTGCTGACATGCAACCGCTGAATCTCGTGCCGCAGCCGGGCTGGGACCGCGTGGGACACAGGCGAATCATCTCATGGTGTGGATTCTTCGATGCCGACTGGACGAGACGGATGGCTCTTCTCGCTCGGAGTTCTGACGGAAAATACCAATTGCCGATCCCCAGTCAGGATGGGTATCTCTGGTACATGGCAACGAGAGCCGGGAAGAAGGTGGTCCGAGCGAACATGAAGTCGCGAGGCTGGCAGCACTGGCATACTTGGGGCAACGTCGAGAAGCATGCGAAGGAAGCGATGAAGTGAGAAGCAAAGCCACTCTCCTCCGTCGCAGCGGTGTTGCACTGTACAACGTGGCCAACCTGCTCGGATGGACCCCGACGGTGATCTTCCAGGTCGGCATCGGCCGCTACTGCAAAGAGGTCGATGTGTTTCGTGAGGCTTGGCCGGAGGCAGAACTGATCGGCTTCGAGCCTCATCCGGAGATCGTCTATCAAATGCAGGACTATCCGGGGTTGTTGATTCGCAAGGCGTTGGGTTGCACCACGGGAAGAGTCAAGCTGTTCTGGGATCCGGCGCATCTGGACGGAGCTTCGGTTTATGGCGATCCGACGAACAAGAGGCTGGAAGAGACGGAAGTCGAGATCGACACGCTGAACGATTACGATAATAAGGTCAACTGGAAGCGAGATGGTGATCGCGTTCTACTCTGGCTGGACTGCGAGGGATCGGAGCTGGAAGTGCTGGAGGGAGGGAAGGCGTTCGTCGTCCAGGTGGACGTAATCAACGTGGAGCTGACCGGGAAGCCCTCGCGTCTCGGCTGGCCCGATCCGGTCGCGGTGAATCGATGGCTGCTTGATCATGGCTTCCTGCTTCAATATGTGCACACGCAGCGGATAGCCAGCGGGCAAGTCGACGCAATCTACGTTCGTCCGGTGTTGTTTCGACCGGAATATTGCTGCTGCCCGCTGATGGTCGAAGAATGGAGGAAGCGAAATTGAGGAGGGAAGTGTGCTACCTGATGAGCGGCAGCGCTCACGTCCCGTATCTTACCGTCTCGCTGATGACGCTCCGTGAGCACTGGCATGGGCGGGTGAGGGTGTTCGCCTGGCCAGAGTCGATCGATTTGGCGAAGAAGATCGCCGAAGACGAGCGGTTGAACATCACCGCCGAGCTGAGCGAGCCCGCCTACCGAGCGAGAAGAGACGAGAGAAGGCAGGGCAAGAACGACCAGTTCATCGCGAAGATCAGACTGATGCAGAGCCTCTCGGATGTTGACCTGGCTCTGTATCTCGATGCCGACACGTCCGTGCACGGCGATCTGATGCCCCTGTTCCGAGCTGCCCGATCGCACATGTTCGTCGCCACCCGGTTCTCGTCCTGGACGACTGCTGGCGGAGTGGTCCAAGCTCGGATCAAGCGATTGCGAGAGTTCCCGAACATCGACCAGAACTGCGTCGAAGAGGTGCTTCGGCTGCCGTGGCCGAGCGTGAACGGTGGCGTTTTCTGCTGCTCTCCTCGCAGCCATGTGCTGAAGACTTGGGAACGATGGACCTGGGAAGCTCGGCACGTGTTCATCGCGGACGAGGCTGTGCTGCACGTGCTTCAGCCGCTGTTCTCGCCCTCGGGGCAGATGGCTGTGTGGCCGGATGGGCGGTTCAACTGCTCGTGCAATCCAAAGTGGATGCCCGAGAAACTCGGCGAACACGAGATCGTCGTCTGGCACTACCACGGGGACTCGAACGTGAGGCCAAGCAAGCACGGCGGTCATCCCTACAGGCGATGGTGGTTGTTGTGGCAGAGATGTCTGTTGGAGAACTACGGTAACTGCCGGGAGTGGGCTCCGTGCGGGGCGAACGGATGGCTGGGGAACAAGTGGATGGCAGAGTTGGAGAAAGAATGATGGCCAGAAACCCGATTCGCTTGTTGAAGTCCATGTATCCCTGGCCGGAAGAAAAGCCGAACGTGCCGGAGAGACACGAGCGATGGTTCAACCAACGCAAGCAGATTCTTCTCCGCGAGATCGTTCCCCGGGACGCGAAGCTGATAGTGGAGCTGGGCTCTTGGCTCGGCAACTCGACGCGGTGGTTCTGCGAGCATTGCCCCGAGGCGACTGTCGTGGCAGTTGACACCTGGCTCGGCTCCACCGAGCATTTGGAGAAGCGACGGGACCTGCTGCCCGTGCTCCACGACACGTTTCTGGCCAACTGCTGGCAATACCGTGATCGGCTGATTCCTTTTCGCAACACGTCCCTTGCCGCCATGAATTTCATGGCCAAGCTGAAACTGCGGCCGGACGTCGTGTACTTCGATTCAGATCACAGCTTCTGGGGATTGCTGTCGGAATTGGAGACAGCTCTGAATTTGTTTCCCGAGGCAACGCTGATCGGAGACGACTACACTGCCGAAAACTCCGTCGGAAAAGCTCTCAAGACCTTCGTCGAGTATGTCCAGCCTTGCCAGGGATGCAGCATGTGGCGAGGCTGGCAGGTCGAACACCTGAACTACACTTGGATCGTGAGAAAGTAATGAAAAAGCACGCCTGCTCGTTGATTCGAGTGCTGTCCCAGCTCGAAACCGTCCGCTTCGGAGCCGAAGTCGGCGTGTGGCGAGGAGAGTTGTCCGCCGATTTGCTCCGAACATTCCCTGATCTGTCCTTGTTGATGGTAGATTTGTGGCAGCCGTTCGGTGGTTCGGCAATGTATGACAAAGACAACAACGCCCAAGCCATGCTGAAGGCGATGGAAGATGCCATCCAGAATACGAAGTTCGCCGACAAGAGACGGCTGATCGCTCAGCGTGCCTCCACAGAGGAGGCCAAGCAGTGGGCAGATGGAGCGATGAATTTCGTGTTTCTCGACGCCGATCACTTCTACGAGTCGGTGATGGCTGACTTGATTGCTTGGTGGCCGAAGCTGCGAAACGACGGGATCATGGCCGGTCACGATTACGACGGGATGGGAGATCGCCGGAAAGGCTGGGGAGTGAAACGTGCGGTCAATGAGTTTTTTGGGAAGTTGGGTCTTGCCGTTCATGTCGAGCCTGGCCATGTCTGGTGGATAAAGAAGGAACGGACATGAACTCGGCGAGGGAAAGAGCTTGCGAAAAGCAGCGGAAGCGCGGTAACGCTCCAGAAGACACTCGCAGGACGGAAGAAGAAAGGCGGGACCATTGGAAATATCGAACAGGTCTGATATATCGGGAGTGGTCGAAGCTCCCGAGAAAGGAAAGGTTTGAAGAAGGATATGTCTGACACTGGAGTCTACTCGACGAGAAAGCAGTGTCGTTACGTTGATAAGCAGCCAAACGAGCACTTGGTCAAGGCAATCCTCGCCGTCGTGCCCAAGTACGAGTCTATAGTGGATCTGGGGGCGGGGTGCGGGCATTTCGTCAAGCGGCTCAGGGCAGAGGGCTATCATCGATGCGAAGGGGTGGACGGAACGCCTGAGATCAAAACATTGTCGCAAGGTCTCGTGTGGGAACGTGATCTAACGACATGGCCGAACGATGACTTACTGTTTCATAAGATAACGGATTGGGCTCTCTTCTCCGATGTGGGCGAGCACGTGCCGAGGGAGCACGAGCAGACATTGATCGACAACGTCTGCAAGATTCCGAAGAAGGGACTGATCGTCTCGTGGGGATTCCCTCACGAACGAGGCTATCATCACGTCAACTGCCGAACGCAAGTCTACGTGGCCTGCGAGTTCGCGAAGCGAGGCTGGTGGCCGGACGATGAGTTGACGACGCTGGCCCGGGACGCCTCCGGATTCTGGCCTAGACACCACATTCGTCTGTTCGTAGCGAGGAGAACATGAGCAGATATTTCGACATCGTCCGTCCCACGTACATCGAGAATTGGCCATCGAAGCTTTGCTCTCTCAGTGTAGCTCAGATTGGAATACTTCTCACAGCAGATGACGTTTGGACGTTGGGACGGAACATCGTCGAATTGGGAATCATGTTTGAAGAGAGAGAAGATTGTCCGAAGGTGAAACAAAACCCGTCGACTCTGATTATGCGGATGGATGAAGTCATCACGAAGTTTCCAGACGGCTGCTTCGTTCGCTTGGGCAGTCGCAGTCCGAAAGATTCATGGCTTGCCCACAAAAAGGGATTGCGCATAACGACGGGGGAAGAAGCTTGGAAGATGTTGACCGATGTGTCTGAGAGAGTCATGGAAGATTTGCTGCTTGCC
>Ga0307379_10010702_pt1 | contig 12118 bp, 8 predicted proteins | sample UN2MG_FD_202237 | JGI IMG/M metagenome (GOLD analysis project Ga0307379, IMG submission 202237) | Soil microbial communities from Risofladan, Vaasa, Finland - UN-2 | ecosystem: Environmental > Terrestrial > Soil > Coastal area > Acid sulfate soil | place: Finland: Risofladan, Vaasa | collected... | reverse complement strand
ACGCGATAATATCCTCCAATTTCAAAAACTTAATTCCTTTTTTCATTCGTATTTTAATTGGAGAAGAATCAATACCACATGTACTATAATAATCCAATCCAAACCTAGGCCAAGTTAATAAATGGATCGTTAATATTGAAGAGATATCCACCTTATTTTTTGTAAATATTTGTTTTAAAGCAATGAAAGGCAATACCACATGATAATCATGTAAATGAATAACATCTGGAATATACTTAATCAATTGATCTCTAAAAATATGATTCGAAATACATCTCATTCCATGGGAGTATAAACAGATCTTTCCTTTTATTGTATCAGGATTGTATATTGTTGGATCATCCAGAAAAAAATTACTTAAAGGATTTTCACCACTTAATAAAATAATTCTTAAGTTCCCAATTATGAATTGATAAAAAGATATTTGATAATACATTTTTGGTGTATCTAATCCTAATTGTAAACCATCAATTTCTCCTTCGCAAGATATTGGTAATTTAATCCACTTATGCTTGCCTTTTAATCTGTCAACTTGTCCATGAGAGGGCATCAAAATAGTTATATTATGAGTATCGGAAAGATGCTTTGCTTGATTTGCTGGTACTTCCCCCAATCCACCAAATTTTGCAACACCCGCAAATTCAAATGTTAAAATCCAAATATTTAGCATATTCCTTAATAAAGTATTCTCTTAGTTAATAAATTCAAAAATTATAAAAAATTTTGTTATATTAAAAAATAGATTGAATAAGTTAATAAGCTAACCCTTATTATGCGGTTTATGTTTTAAAATTTGTCCATTTAAGATACCGGTATGTTTCCCATGTAAAACAGTAATTTGACCATTTACGATGACATAATCTATACCAACAGGAGGTTGGCATCCATTTTTTAAAGTTCCTCTTTCATTAATCATTTCCAGATCAAAAATTACAATATCTGCTTTTTTTCCTTCTTGGATAATTCCCCTATCACTAAGACCTAAAATAGACGCTGGTAAAGAGGTCATTTTTCTTATCATTTCTTCTAAGGAAAATAAATTTCGTTCGCGAACCCATCTTGCTATAACACGTGGAAAGGCTCCAAATGCGCGAGGGTGAGTATTTCTCCCTAGAATTAATACAGCATCGGAACTAGGAGAGACATATTCTTGCTTGAAAAGAGGAATCATGCTCAATTCCTCATTCTTCTGCTGAATCCTTATCATAATTCCACCTTCTTCATCAAGGAAATAGTCTAAAAGAGCATCTTCAAGATCTTCTTCTGGATAGAGCGTACTTAAAATTTCAAAAAGCGTTTTTCCTTCAACTTCATGATTATTTAGTGCGTAAATAACTATCACTCCCTTGCTCAAAATGGGAACTATTCTCTTTCTCAATAAAAATTTGGGAATGATTTTCATGGAAAAAGGTGCATCTGATAAAAACATGGAATGCAGTTTATCAAAAATTTCCTTTTTAATTCGTTTCCGTATTTCTGGGTTACTCAAATTTCCCTCGAAATCATCATACACCCATGTTGGTAAGAGTACAAATGAAAGGCTCGTGAAACCATCGTCATAAACCGTTAAGTCTGCTGTAATGTTTAAACCTTCTTCTCTTACACTATTTACTAAATTAATCGCTTTGTTCGTTAATTCTTCATATTTATACCTACTTATGACACTCCAATGAGATATATGTGCCCTTACATTTGCTTCTCGTGCTATTCGTATCAATTCATTCATACCAATATCTATTACTCCTGCCCCTTCATTTCTCATGTGTGAATCATAGAATCCATCGTACTCACTTACTATTTTGGATATTTCTATTAATTCTTCCGTAGAAGTTGAAGATCCTGGAGGATATACAAGTCCTGTTGACAAACCAAATGCTCCAGCTTTCATATTCTCTCTTACAATCGTTCTCATCTCATTTAATTCAGATTCGTTTGCGGGTCTAGTATCTGTTCCCATTATGCAAGCTCGAACATTGCCTTGAGGAATCATAAATGCTAAATTAGTTGAGACTCCTTTCTTCTCTAAAGCCTCGTGAAATTTTGACATATTTTCATAAAGATCTGGGGATGAACAAAATGCTTTATTAACAAAGTTGAAATAATACTGTTTAACTTTTTCATTTGCTGGTGCTACACCAATTCCACAAACACAAGCAAGAAGAGTTGTGATTCCTTGTTCAACAAAAGCTTCTGCTTTATTTGCCTCCAAAATCGTTAAATCCGCGTGATTATGTATATCTATAAAACCGGGAGAAACTATTTTTCCTCTTGCATCTATAATACGATGACCATTTTCTTTAATATTGGGTGAAATTCGTGAAATTTTATCACCTTGAATAAGGATATTCGCTTCTATTCCAGATACTCCTCTTCCATCAATTATTAACCCATTTTTTATTAAAATTCCCATATTATTGCATCTCAATCTTTAAAAATATGAATAGTAAAATTCATAATGCTATTTGAATGATTTCTTATTATTGTAAAAGCAAGAGAATAACAAGATGTGTGACACATTAGTAGCTTTGGGAAATAGTACCAATAATGGAAATGTAATCTTTGCCAAGAATAGCGATCGCCCTCAAAATGAAATACAATTAATCACGTATACACCTAATTGTCAGTATAATGAGGGAGAAACAGTTAAATGCACCCATATATCAATACCTCAAGTAAAAGAAACAGCTGCAATTCTTCTTAGTCAGCCTTTTTGGATGTGGGGTGCTGAAATGGGAGCAAATGAACATGGAGTAGTTATTGGAAATGAAGCAGTATACACACTTGAGCCATTAAGAGACGAGGGATTACTCGGGATGGATCTCCTTCGACTAGGATTAGAACGAGGTAATTCTGCTTATAATTCAACTAAAATAATCACAGAATTATTAGAAAAATATCATCAAGGAGGTGGATGTTCTTATCAAGATTCTACGTGGACATATCATAATTCTTTCATTATTGCCGATTCTAAAGATGCATATGTCTTAGAAACTGCTGATGATTGGTGGATTGCTGAAAAGGTTATAGATGTAAGATCAATTTCTAATGGGATATCAATACGTGGAATGGGAGATTTTAGACGAAAAGGAATTATTAATCATGCAATTGAAAAGGGATATTGTAAAGATGATGATGATTTTGATTTTGCTGTTACTTTTTCAGGAAGTTATGCCTCTAATATTATCTCTCCCCTTTCACGTGGAGGGAAGTCCATATTATTACTAAAAAAAAATATTGGCAAAATTACACCTTCATTAATGATGGAATTTCTGAGAGAACATGATGTGGGGATTTGCATGCATGGTGGATTTGAATCAACCGGATCTCAAATTTCTGAATTGAGAAAAGAAGGAAATAATTCGATTCATTGGCTTACAGGGAGTACGCTTCCTTGTTTAAGCTCCTATAAACCATACATCTTCCCCCTTGAGAATCAGAAAGTATTAAAATCAGGACCTTATAAAAAGCAAAATTCGGATTGGTATTGGACACGACATTCTCGTTTTATTAGAACTCTCGGTAATCCGGATTTGAAAAATCAATATTTATCCAAGTTAGAGTTTATTGAGAAAAAAGTTATTGATCAGGTTAAAAAAGCTATTTTAAATGATCAGTATATTAATTCTGCAATTGAAAAAAGTAATAGCTATGCTTGGGAGATGGCAGAAGAATTGATTTATTCCTGAAAAAATTTTAAAACTTCATCTAATACTATTTCACCAGAAAATGGGCTGAACGTCGGAAATGGCTCATATCCTCCAAAATTTATATATTCTTTTATAGTAAACAAGTAAGCAATCCAATCTTGAGAGTTTTGAAAAACGAAAGTATTCTCTCTTCCAAGCAAAGATTCTTCAAGAATCTTATTTCCTAAATCTTCAAATAATTCTCCTGGTACAGTTATTAGATCTAATTTATTTGAAACGTTTCTTGCATCAGTTGATATTTGAAAACGTTGAACGATTGTCTTACATTTAACTTTCCGTCCTTTTTTATTCAAACTAAAAAATGGAAAATTAGCATTTAAAAGATGTAATCTAGCAATCTTAAGGAGAAATAATTTTTTAATACAATAATAGAGCTTATTAGAGAACCAAATTTTATTAAAATATTTTGCATCTTTCATTGGAATCCAAAATTCATTAATTTCAGCCTTAATTTTGATAGAATCGGAGAATTCCTCATTATCAATAGATCTCGCCAATTTTAATGCCTCTTCAGCAATGATATAACCAATTTTTTTAGTATCTTCATAAGTACCTAACTGATCGTATATTAACGATTTATCTTCTTCTAAAGTTTTATAATCAATTCCACTAGTTGTAATCGGATTAAGATCCCCAGATGGACCATTGAAGTATATCGCATGAGTTTTTTTATCTGTTAATTGTTCAATTCGTTCTACATATTTTCCTGGAAAATCCGCAGATAATTTATAATTCTTAAATGATAGTGTTGTTGGATGACAGGAGTAATTTGTAATTATTCCAATTATTTCATCATTACTCATATGCTTGAAAACTATGACTCCAAGTTCTGGTTTTGATTGCCTGGTTGGATGCCTTCGATTGATAACAATATCAGGATTAAATTGTTTTTTCTTCCACGCAATCCTACATGGCTCTAACTGTTTTGATAATTTCTCAATCAATCGAATAACTCTATCAGCAAGCCAAACAATGTATAAATCATTTCTGTTAGATCCAAACATTATCCCTCTTAAAACATTAAAAGCCCCTCCAGGCCAATGAAATTCTCCAGTTAGATCAAAAGAAGCATGAGTGTGAGTAGCATGTATAAGGATTTTCTCTGGTTTAATAGATGGGAAAATTGAAATAATTCTGTTTTTCATGTATTCTACGATAGCTAGCGGTAACTTAAGTGTATCAAATGAGAGCATTAATAAATAATCTTGATTTTCTTCAATCAAAATACCGTGAACATGAATTTCATCTAATTTTCCTAAACAAGGTTTTTTACGAGTATAACCTGCTAATGACATGCCTAGGAAATTTAATGGAGTAATGCTATTCTTTCCAAACGCAACTCTCATAAATTTAATATAAATTTGAAATCTACAAAAATTTTACTTTTTATGAAAAAGAGGATACAGAATTATTTATCGTAAATTTTTTATCTTTTTAAATATTTTTTTAAATTAAAGAAAAAGATACAACTATTTAGAGTGGTATGTTATGACATTGAGTAAATTAGATTTACTGGGGATGCAAGGTGCGATTTCAAATTATAAACGAGGACGACATACAGTTCACCCCAAACATTGCATATTAGTATTCTCAACTATTAAAACTAGAAAAGATGCAAATAAATTAGTAGGAAGAACTGTTTTATGGGTTAGTCCAACAGGAAAAGACATGAAAGGTGTAATTACTAGAGCTCATGGTAATAGTGGGGCAGTTAGAGCACATTTCAAAAGAGCAGGATTACCAGGACAAGCTTTAGGTACAAATATTAAGATCATTAAATAATCTCGTTTTTAATCTGTTAATCTTGCTAAAAATCTTTCAATCAATTTCTTATTTATTTAAATAAGCCTAATTTTGGTATTTTAGAGATATTACACAAATAACATACCTATTGAAATTAAAAAAACCCTTCAAAATTATTGAAAGTACTATTTAAATTTGTCTTTTTTCATAATTAAATTGGGATTTAGATGTAAAAATGTCGGAACAAAACGTGCAAATCTGTCGATTCTGCCATAGACATATTAAGCTGGCGTATTATTGTGAGGATTGTGGAGCCAGCTGTTGTTCTGATTGCTTACATGAAGAAAAAATTGATTATTTTGCATGTCAAGATTGTAATTCTAAGAATATAGAAATAAAAGATTCAGGTAAATATGGTTCTTGCAAAGATTGTGAGAGTGAACGGATAAATCAAGGGAGTCAATTATTAAAAGCTTGCCCAAAATGTCATTCCACATCAATAATAAATATATATGAGAAAAAAGAGGAATTAGAAAAAAGTTTTTTAGATTTAATAAAAAACGTGCGATACTTCATTGAACCTCTAAACGAACTTATTAATAACTTGTACCATTTGCGTCAAAAAGCAAAAAATGCACGGGCACCTCCAATTAAATGCTATCACTTTCCTCACTTGGAGTCTGATCTCCTAGCTCTATTTAAATTATTAAGTTATGCAAAAGAAAATTTACATGAGAAAATTAGCATTCTTTTTAATCATTTATCATTAAACAAGGAATATTTTTTTGATATTTATTCCCAGCCAAATGCCAATGTAATTATTATAGAGGGGATCCTTGAGAATCTAACTAGGAGCAATGATTCAATTCAAGAATATATTACTAATAACATAAAAACAATTTCTACAAGTTTAGAAAGTATCCAAGATTACTTGAAATTTATCGAAAAAATCAATTTTTACTTTGAAACCTATAAAAAATACTTAAATTTAGCTGAAAATGAAAAACCCATTTATGCTATTTATGCAAAATTAGCCAATGGTTTAAACACTCAAGATAAATTAAAAAAAAGTAGAGGAATCCTTTTTATTACAAATCTTGACTTATCATTTGTACATGAATATGGAAAACAAAAAAGAAAGAAAGAAGTTATTTTTAAGGCTCCTGTAAAAGATTTAATTAAAATCAAATCCCAAGGTAAAATGTTTAAGAAATTATATATTGAATTTCCCTATGGGAGATATGAGTTCACTCTTCCTCCAAATAACATTACCCGAGTTTTGGATTATATCATTTTAGCAAGGAATTTTGATGATACTATAAAGTATGATCAAGAGACCGCAGAGAGACTTAACAATATCTATATTGAATTAAATGACATAACTGCATTTATTGAAGAAACTATTAACTCATTTTTCAGTTTAAAGTGCCAATATAATAGTATAAATCAAAATTCCGATAACTTAATCCCAATAAGTATGGCAGGACAGCCAAATTATATTCCTCCAGATATTCCAAGCATTCAACAACAACAATATCGAGGTTATAATAATAATCCAATAAATTATTTTCCAAATATGTCTCCACAAAATTATCAAGTCTCGCAAGCCATTCATCCACGAGAATATCAAAATCTCCCCCAACAAATTAGTAATAATATATATCCTAATCAAGATCCCGAAAATTTGTTTATTTATGGAAATCCAAGGATTTATACTCAATATAAACAACCTTATTACGATAACCGCTTTATTCCGCAAAACCTATATGATCCTAACAGAATTCAGAACTATGAAAGGAATCGATTTTCCACCAAATATAATAATCAGAGAATGGATCCAAATAACAAAAAAATTTTAATGAGAAAACTCGAACAGGTTCAAAAAAATGGTCTTTTCCATTCTCCAGAGATAAATGATTCTTATGATATCCCCCAAAGAGATCATGGTTCCTATTCGAATGTAAATGAAGGAAAGCGTTCCATGTACAATGATTACTCCAAAAATCATTTATCAGAATATTTTGATCAAGAAAATTTCATTCAAAATGATATAAATACGAATAAAAAGTATTCAAAAAAAGAAAAAGAAAAACTCATAAAATTGCGTGATTTTGAGAAGGAAAAATATAGTCTAGATGAGACTTTGAAAGCGTTAGATACAAAATTCGATCAAGGAATAATTTCTGAAGTTGACTATTTTAGGACCTTTAAAAACCTTCAGAAACAGATTTACTCAATCGATAAGAATATTGAAGGTTTAAGCCAAGAATTGGAGGAAATTGAAGATATTGAAGGAAAATATCGAGAATTTGACGGTAGACGATATTATTCATAAAATTATTGTTATAAGAATAAATAGAATTTAAGATTCTAACTCTTTTCTTAATTTTTCTATCTCGTCCTCTAATTTAGCCTTAGTTCTTATTTCAGGCTCTTCTTCTTCACTATCAAACTCAGAAATGTATTGTAAATCATCTGAAGGTACTTCAGGTATCTGACCACCTTGATCTAATAACATTTCGGTTTCAAGCTGATTTAATTCATCTGTCACATCAATAGCTAAGTCAATTTCAGGGTCACCAGCTAGGATCTCAGCAGATTCTTCTATTTCAGAAACATATGCCTCAGAATCTTCCGCAATTTCAGCAATTTTGGTAGGAGAAACTTTGGTTGCAATCTCTTGAAGTTCATCACGAATTCCTCCCATTAAGTCTCCTGTCATAGAAATCATTTTGCCTTCTTCAACCGCTTCTAGCGTACGTTCTATTTTAGCTCGAATATTATTAGCACGGTCAACCTTCTGTTGATATTGCTTAAATTGGATCAAGTAATTCTTCGCTCTTTCCCTTTCTCCTCGTTTCAAAGCAATTTTTGCATTCTTTCTTGCGATTTCTGATCTTTTACTATAAGTTTTATTCACCAGCGCTATCTTACGTATGTGAGCTTTTGCTTTAGTTACAAGTTCTTCCTTCTCTTGTCCTTTTCTTGGAAAGAGTTTTTTTTTAATTCCCAATAGGTTTCATCTCTATGTTGGAAGTTTATTTTAATTATTTCTCTTTAATAATAATTAAGAAATTTCAGACTTAAATATATTAATAGAAAATTTAGTTAAATAAAATAATTTCTAATCTTTAATCTTTCATAGTCCAAATTTTATTTTTAATGTTGATGAAATATGAAGACTATTATTCTTAATTTTGAACAGAAAATCCCTAATTTTAAAGAGTTAATTCAAGAAGCTTTAAATCATAATTTCTTGGATATTATGGTTTCAAAAGACCTGTTTCAAGAAATATCTCAATTTGAAAGACTAATAACCTATTCTAAAGATCTTTCATTACTAGTAAAAAATCTAGTTTGTTCAGATATAGATGAGGCAAAAAGATTCACATCTAAAAGTGAATCAAATCCTGTAAAAATCGGTATCTATAGAGAGTTAGTAACTAAAGAAGATGAGAATATTATTATAGGATTATCTGAAACCAATTTACTTGATTTCATTATTGTCGCAGCAAAAGATTGGAAAGTTATACCTTATGAAAATCTTATTGCTGCAATGCATTCTACCAACACAAAATTAATCGCAGAAGTTTCTTCAGTTAAAGAAGCTGAATTAATGCTTAATGTCTTGGAAATGGGAGTTGATGGAATTTTATACGCCCCTAAAGACATAGATGAATTAGGAGAATTGAAAAAATTTACTAAATCAAATGGTAAGATCACCTTAACGAAAGCGAAGGTTATAGTTATTCAAAATATACCTGAAAGCGAGCGAGTATGTGTAGATACAACATCTCTTCTTGAAGTAGGTGAGGGTATGCTCATAGGGAGTACAGCTAAAGGATTTGTATTAGTTCATGCTGAAGTATTTGACACAAAATTTGTATCTTCAAGACCATTTCGTGTTAATGCTGGAGATGTTTCAGCTTATATTCTGGTTCCCTCTGAAAAGCAAGGAGTATATCGTACCAAGTATTTAAGTGAATTGAAAGGAGGAGACCAAGTTTACGTTGTTGATATTGAAGGAAACACTAGAATAACAACTGTAGGTCGTGTCAAGATTGAAACGCGACCGATGCTTCGATTTGAATTAGAAGCGTTAATTAAGAATGAAGTTATTCATATTAATTGTATATGCCAAAATGCAGAAACTGTTAAAATTGTTGATATTCACGGCGTTGCTCGCCCTGTTGTTGATATTAAAATTAATGATGAAGTTCTAGTGCATGTAGGACCTGGAGCGACTCACTTTGGTACCACAGTTAAAGAAAAAATCGTTGAAAAATAATCAATCCTCAGATAGAAGTATTTGAAGAGCTTGGTTTGAAAGATCCAACCTTTAAAAGTTGTGAATGACATTCAATATTAAATTAAAATTATTAGGAAAAATATTATGCCAACATATTGGACCCCATTACTTCATATGTACCAACCACCAACGCAGGACGCTCGCGTTTTAAAGGAAATTGATAAAGAATGCTATAAACCATTATTTTCTATTTTGGAAGAACACGATAATGCAAAATTTACACTAAATATCAATGGTTGTCTTATTGAAATGCTGAATGAATTTGGTTTAGAAGATACAATAGATTTAATTAAAAATCTTGTATCAGAGTCAAAACTTGAAATTATGGGTACTGCAAATTTTCACCCGATTCTGCCCTTAATTCCTAAAAAAGAAGCATTTCACCAAATTCAAATGAATGAAAATATAAATCGTAAAGTTTTCGGTAACTCTTGGGAAAGAAAAGGATTCTTTCCGCCTGAAATGGCAATCTCATCAAAAATTGCGAAGTATATTGAAGAAATTGGTTATGAGTGGGTGATTCAAAGTGGAATCGCTTATCCGGGAGAAGAGAAAAGTCTACCATGGCCTTATGATATTATCTATAAATCTCCTAATGGGTTGAAGCTATTTTTTAGAGATGATATCTTAAGTAATAAGATCTCTTTCAAAAATATAACAGCTAAAGAGTTCACTAAAGAATTAAAGAAAGTGCATAAAGACGAGAATCATCATTACAAAAACAATTCATATATAGTAACTGCGATGGACGGAGAAACTTTTGGGCACCATATTAAAAATTATGAAAGAACCTTCATAGGAAAAGTATTGGAAATAATAAATGATGATAAAGAGATTGAAATTACCTTTATCAGCATGTTACATCACTATTTCCCAATCAGTGATACAAAAATAATTCCCCAAGAATCGAGCTGGAGTACTACTGAGAATGATATAAAGCAAAATTTACCCTATCCTCTTTGGAATAATTCAGAAAATAAAATTCACAAATTCTATTGGAAAATTGTGAAAAGCTTGAATAATCTAATGAATTTGGCAGATACTTTAGATTTAACCAAAGAATGGAATATTCAGAATTATTACAATACCGCACGATGGTTTTATGACAGAAGTATATGTTCAGATACTACATGGTGGGCAAATCCAGAACGCGGAACATGGAGCCCAAATATGATCTATAAGGGAGTTGTACTATTAATGAAAGCGGCCCTAAATTCACACTTAGCGCTGATTTATGCAAATAGAGATGATGGTGAAGGATATTATGATTCAATATCTTATTATCATGGACTATTAATGATGGAGATATCGGTTTTTGCTAAAAGGAATGTATAAAGAGATCGTGGTCAAATCAAGATCTTTCTTTCTAAAATATACATTTTCTCTGTTCCGTTATCTTAATAGTTTATTATCCTAATAAATTAGCAAAGATAATGATAAACTATAAAATTATTGATTCCATATTGTACTAAGAAACAATAATATTCATTTTATAATATAGATTAGCTATTAACCATGATTTATTATGTCTGATGATAAAGAAACTGTAAGAAAAATTAAGTATTGTGTTCATTGTGGGACCGAAGTAAGTGATTCGGAAATTTATTGTCCAAAATGTGGGAAATTAGTTGCAAAATTAATTAAACCTCAATCTAAAAAACCTCAATCAATTTCACGCAAATGTTCTAAATGTGGATCTATTATTACCTCTCCAATCCTAGAACAATGTCCTATATGTAATACCCAATTAGAGAAAGTAATCAAACAACCAAAAACAGAATCTGAAGAAATCTCTCAAAAAAAGGTAGGAGTAATATTTACTAATAAAAAATTTGTATCAGAACAAAAATTATCTGTGAAAAAGGATGCGTGGACTATTCGTGAAGGTATAAGTATATTCAGTAATGCCTTAATGGTTTATATTTTTCTCCGATTTTTAATAATTATATTGATTGTTAGTCAAACCAGTTCTTTAGAATCAGCTGAAACAAACATGGCAATCCTATTATTAGAACAAATACCAGCTATCATTTTTGGAGTCTATCCTTTATGGTATATCTATTCTAAAAAACATGATTTCAAAAAAATAGGGTTATTCTTTGGAAGTAACAAAATCTTTATAACTTTTTTAATCGGTATTATAGGAGCAGCATGCTTGATTATGATTGATTTTTCTTCTAGCTTTATCATTGATTTTATGTATGATCTTGGAATTAATGTTTATGATATTAAAACTTATATTGTCGAAGAGAATCAACTTATCAAGGATGCAGGTATTATTTGGATAATCCCCTTAATAATTTTATTATGTTTAGGAACAATTTCGACTGAGATAGTTTATCGGGGCGTATTACATAAT
>Ga0307379_10010698_pt1 | contig 12120 bp, 8 predicted proteins | sample UN2MG_FD_202237 | JGI IMG/M metagenome (GOLD analysis project Ga0307379, IMG submission 202237) | Soil microbial communities from Risofladan, Vaasa, Finland - UN-2 | ecosystem: Environmental > Terrestrial > Soil > Coastal area > Acid sulfate soil | place: Finland: Risofladan, Vaasa | collected... | reverse complement strand
TCCACTCTGGACGCTGGGTGTTCATCCACAGGCCACCTTCTGGTACGAAATTGCCCAGTTTGGCCAGCAGCAGAATGAGGAGTTTCTCCGCCAGGTTGACGTGGAAAACCTGGCCATCGGCAACCCGGTCGCTAGGCGCCAACACCAGCCGGCCGTCCGTACCCAATTTCTGAACAGACGTCTCAATCTGGCGATGCAGTTCCCAATCAAACTCGATCGTGTTGGACCACTCTTCCAGCAACTCCGCATACGGTTTGAGGCGATAGGGAACATTGGCGTGGCTAAATACCCTCTGCCCCAGCATCGCCTGCAACCGGCCAGGGTGGAAGCGCGCAGAGATCTCGAACAGTTTTTCCAGGTAAACGATCTGGTGATCGCTCCAATAGCCGATGTTGGCCCATGGATCGTGCGGATTGGGCACTTCCCACTCGATGCCGTCGCGGGTCACCCGGTAAGGGTTGTAGCCATCGGCGGTGGTGGCGTTGACGAACTTACACACCATACTCTCGACGAATTCAGGATAGGCCCAGGCCAAGGCTTCCCAGTTCTGGAAGATGTCGCGCCAATTGCCCTGGTAATCCAGGCTTGGAGCACCATCCGGTTTTCTGAGATTAATCGAGAATCTGTTCCAGGGGCGGCTCGGATCTCCATGACGGCGGCTAAAGGTCAGCGGCAGGTACTCGTAACACAAGCGCTGAACGTCGGGGGAGCCGGTGGCCACGGCCCGGGTTAGCAACTCGCCGCAATCAATCTCCTGCGGCAAACCGGCGAAGAAACCTCTCTGCGTGCGGCCTACGGCCCGGTTCCTGACACCGACAAAGTCGAGCAGATCGGCTTTGCCGACCTGGTAATTGTCCGCGAAAATGCCCCCGCGCATCGTATTGAACAACACGTTGGAATAGTGATGCGCCGCGCTCAACCGGTCACCCGACGTTTGCAGCCCGTCGGCCCTGGCCACGATCGCCACCAGATCCGCACTGCACCTGGCAATGTCGCGTTCCAGGTCTGCCTTCAAGACGGGAGCGCCCTGCTTCAGTACGTTGACGAGTGAAGCAATGCGGCCATGATCCTGGTTGACCTCCGCCACGATGCTCCATTCCTTCTCCTGGCCGCTGGCGAGTTCAAACGCCGCGTGCACCAGGTATGCCCCCCGATAGCCACGCACGTCCGTTTCCGGCTTGATCGGCAGTCCGCGTCTAAAGCTATCTAACTGGAGCGAAGACAACAGGTAGCACGGCTTTTCGCGAGACTTATCGAGCCCCACTTGCCACGCCGTGGTCGCCTTGAGCGACTCGCTCGGCTCGGCCAGATCGGTCAAGGTCGAACTGAGGGCAAAGATGCCCAGCCCGGTTTGCGGCTCCAATTCGTTCCGCTTGTAGGCGTTGAGCAGGTTGCTAAACGTGTTCTGCACCGCCGTCGTCGCCCCATAGGGGAGCAGGTTTTGCAGCCCGGCCACCAGGCTCACGCTACAGGGCTCCACGGCCTCGTTTTTCAGCCACGCGGTTACCACGAACCCGTATTTGTCGCTGGTTCGCCACGCATAGCGATACGTGAGCGCCAGGTCGTGATTGATTTCTTCAAAGACTAACTTGTCCCCGTAACTATTCTTGTACAGGTTTCGTTCGACACGATAGAGGCCCGCGTAGCGAGTGGAAAATGGCTCCCACAGGTAGGTGCGAGCACCTCTGGTAACGAGTAGAATGGCCACGGGGCCGGTGTTGTCGCTGTTCTCCGTGAGCCGGTCGTCGGTATAGTAGGGGAACAGGGCGGAGTCGGCATTGGCCCGTCCGGCTGAGAGCCCGCCTGTGCTGGAGATGAACAGCCAATGATCTGAACTGCTCACGATGCTCATAAAGAAGGGGGGCATCTGGTCGTAATTTCTGATACAGTAGTACTCTTCGCCCAGCATGGCGACGAATTCGCCCCGTACGTTGCCGGCAGGATTATGGCAAATACAGTTCCCGACGTAAATCTCCTGTCTCTGAGTACCCATATTGCGTGAGACTCCCTTCATGGAGGGGATGCACCGGACTGACGAAACCTCTCATTTTACAGTGGATTGTATGCTATCCATCGGCTCCTTGTCCTATGGGGTGTTGTGAGGAATGACGCCAAGATGCGATACGTTCAGCCCGTCCAGGTCTTCCAGCACAATGACGGTCAGAACTCCTCGAGGGCTGCCAGGATCTCCTGGATGTCCGGCACCTATCGAATCGAGTGTATCGTTTTGAATCGGATGACCCCGGCCTGGTCCACGATGAAGGCGGCCCGCTCGCTGAAGCCGTTCTTCTCCCGGAAGATGCCGTAGGCCTGGGCCACGCCGCCGTGCGGCCAGAAGTCGGCCAGGAGGGACGTCTGCGGGACGCCGATGGCTTCGGCCCATGCTTTCTTGCACGGTGCACTGTCCACGCTGAACCCTAGCGCCACTACGCCCAGCCGGTCAAAGTCCGCCTTGTGCTTCTCCAGGTCCTGCATCTGGATTTTGCACACGCTCGTCCAGGCCAGCGGGTGGAACGAAAGGACGACCTTCTTGCCCTGAACCCGTAGCTCGATTAGTAAGGTGCAAATCGCACCCGGTTCAGGGCTCAGTTTCGTGCTGCCCCGCACCGGAGTGGGTGTCGAAAACAGGCTAAGGGCTTGTACCCCCCGGTGTCAGGTTATCCGTACACTATGCCATCACTTCAAAATGCTTCTTAAGCATACGATCCAACCACTCTCGTACCTTGACTACCGCCGAGGCAACTAGACTCAGCGAGTAAGCGAACTTCTGTCGAGAGAGTTTCTCTTTCCAATCCTCGTCCTTCATACCATGCAATGATTCAACGCTCCACTCCAAATAGGTCTCCAGTCTCACCATGTGGGAAACGAACTCAGGATCCAGAAAATAGAATGAACGGTCAAGAACAGTCCTAAGCTGCTCCCTGACATGATCCAGAGGCGCAGCATCGAACTTCTCGCCGTCAGCGTATTTTCGTTCAACATATTCTTCAGCGAGCGAAAACAGGCGAGAATAGCTTTCTTGCTTTAGATCGATTCCGAGGGCAACTCGATCACCATACCTGCTCACGTATACGCTATCATTTTCCCTGTAAGCCTCTTGAGGGAGTATGTTGACTATCAAATCCCTGAGTATCCTAAACAGTCTAGCATATAGTATGCATTCTAAAGGCAGCTGCCGTTGTTTCTCCTTTATTCTGGCGATGTAGTTGGTGAGAATATTGACGATGGAGAGAGAGATTGTGAAAGCTATGAACTCGGAGGCTAGGTTGATGGCCAGGTCTTTACCGATGCCTCCTCCTGTGATGCAGCCCTCTAGGATTATTAATAACACATAGACTGCAAGCACGAACAAAAGCACTACTGTGAGCGCCTTAATAGCCTTGGAGATTAGATTCATCGCCCTGGAGGTTGGTTGCTTCATGTCTTAAACCTCGTCCCACCACCTAATCATCTGCAGTAGATCTTCCAACTCTTTGACTTGGGCAGTCTTATCGGCGATTTCGAGACCGATATGCAGAGGTACGTCACCTTGAATATCTTGAATACGAGCAGCCTCTTTCTCCAGTTGGTTGACCTTATTGCGAGTGTCGTCGCGTTGCTGGCGAATCTCATCCGAGGGATGGACAATGTCTTTCGGATTTGCCGATAGATGCCTGACACGCTCTGCGAGTTGTCTTCCAGCTGAGTATACCGCAAACAACTGGTAGAACAAAAGAGCTCCTGGTAAAGCGAATGCTACGAATAGGAGGAGTAAAGTCGGACTGCTTATTAAGGATTGAAACACGTCCGTTATTGTGACGAAAAGTGGCGATGGAATCGGGGAAGGAGTAGGTGTCGGTGTTAACCTAGGCGTAGGCGAAGACACTAAGATCGGCGTGGGTGCAACGGTTGACGTTGGTGTCTTTGTGGGAGATGGTACAGGAGTGTTTGTCGAGGTGGCAGACGCCGATGGCTCCTCCGTGGGCATGGGCGTGTGCGTTGGTACAGGCGTATTTGTTGCTGTTGGCCTGGGGATGTGGGTAGATGTCGGTTCAGGCGTCGGCGTCGTTGTGGGTATGGGAGTATACACGGGCACGGGTGTGTTCGTTGCCGTGGGTCTGGGGATGTGGGTAGATGTCGGTTCTGCCGGTAGTGTAGGCTCCGGGCTGGGGATTGTCGTCGGGATGGTTGTTACCGTCGCAGTCGGTGTCGGCACCGCCGTGGGCTCCAGTGTTAGTGTGACCGTTGCCGTCGCAGTCGGCGTTGGCACCACGGTGGGCTCCAGTGTTGGCGTGACTGTTGCCGTCGCAGTCGGTGTCGGCACCACCGTGGGCTCCAGCGTTGGGGTGACTGTTGCCGTCACAGTCGGCGTTGGCACCACGGTGGGCTCCAGCGTTGGCGTGACTGCTGCCGTCGCAGTCGGTGTTGGCACCACGGTGGGCTCCAGCGTTGGCGTGACTGTTGCCGTCGCAGTCGGTGTTGGCACCACCGTGGGCTCCAGCGTTGGTGTGATTGTTGCCGTCGCAGTCGGTGTTGGCGCCACCGTAGGCTCCAACGTTGGAGTGATTGTTGGAGTGGGGCAGCGTTCGGAGTCACTGGAGGCTGTAGAAGTACGACCGTCTAGTTGCCATAACAAGTTGCTTCCATCAAAGTTGACTGTGAGGACATCACGATGCCGCCCAGTCTCGAATTCTGTCGGCTGGCCACGATCGGCCGGCGCCGGATGAAATTCGTTATCTGGACCGATCGCAATCGTTACGACTGCGTTGTTCGAGTTGTTATACCCAAAATAGGCCGTGTAGGCGCCGTCCTCGTGTTCCACCACGCACTCCAGCACCGGGCTCACCCTCTGGCAGACTCTTTCAATAGCGTCTACTTCAGCCAAGAGATCCGGATCTGACACTAGGGCATCGGATGGATATGTCTGGATTCGAACAAAGCGATATGCAATTCCTTCGTCACCGCCGATATCAATTCCAATGCCAGTCTTGTTGTACAGTGCCACAGACTCAATGGCAACATTCGATTTCTCTTCCCCCCCTTCAAAGTATCTCGGAGGTATAGAGCCGTTGTTGGTGGGATCGTTATCTCCCCAGACGAACGCTATCATGAATGAGTCTGGATCTGGATTACCCGAACCATCATCCTGGGCAATTGAGATCTGCACAGCGTCCAGTCGAATTCCAGGGTCATATGGTCGCTCGTAGTAGTAGAAATCCACCCCTGGCCTTGTGACGATGGGAGTATCCTGCCCCATGTCTAGGATAAGTACAGAGTTCGCTTCCTTCCCCACACCTGCATACGCGCCGTCGGGTATGCCAGTGGCATAGGATGAGTTGTCTGTACCAACCGCCTGCACCACAGAGTGCGCATATGGGTGCTCGTCACAGGAGGGCGGAATGATAGCCCATGATGTTGGTAGGGCATCTGCTATGATCGGGGATGCGACAAGACCCAAGATTATCGCGAGTACGAGGCATACCAAGACAGACACGCCCCACCGCTGGACAGATGCAGGCCAGTGAAGTTTCTGAGCCACAGCAACAGCCTGCTTGCACACCCAAAGGTTCGGATCGCGAAATGCCATCTGGCGGACCTGAGGTTCGAAATGGGTCCACTTCCATGCTTCGGAGGCAGTCTTCAGTTGTAGTAGTTTGCACGCAGTGCCGCGGATCAACGGGGCAGCATCGTGCAGGGCGCAGTCTATCACCGCTCGTACTGTCTCGGTTTCGAAGTCTCTAGCGCGTCGTGATACCTCATGTAAGACCTGCATCTTGCGATACACGTCTGCTACTTTGAATAGACCGAGGTCAATCTTGTTGTCATCGCTAATGATAGCGAGCTTCTGAGCAGCCCGGGTGGCCTGTTTGCGAACCCATACATTACTATCATGCTGGGCCATTCGGCGAAGTCGCGGCTCAAATTGGAGGGCCTTTTGCTTGTTAGTTTCACTCCAATTGTCCACTAAGCGGCAGGCCTCGCCATGAACAATGGGATCGGGGTCATACAGGGCAAGTTGTGCAAGTGCACATAATACTTCATCGGAGAACTCGCTGGCTCGATTCCAAACATGCCGTAGAGAATCCAGTTTCTTCTCTACATCTGCCTTTGTATATGAGTGCAGATCAATGACATCTACAGTCACAATCGATTCAGGGAGCAGTGTCCTTTCTCCAGGCTCCGTTCCCTGTGCCAGCACAGATGTTGAGGAATCCTCTCTGGCTGGAGCTTTTCGTGGTCTGGCATACACTGTACCACCTATTTTATGTCTATCGATTCTGACTATAGACGATATAGACATCGTACCTGCTCCCCCTCATGTGACTGGAGTGACCCAATTAACGATGTTCTAACAGCCACTCAGCCATAGTGAGCAATGATCTGCTATCCCTCCGCCAGCGGAAGTCAAAAGAAGAGCCCAATATCTCGCATCGGCTCCACTATCAGCGCTGCCCTGATCTGCCTCGGATCACCTGCCACAGAACTTCTGCAATCTGGTCAAGCTCAGCGGGCTTCTTGATGATCTCGACAACGCCAGCTTTTCGTATCTCCGTCAGCACCTCAGGAGCGCTTAGCACAGTGAAGGCGACGATCGGTACATCTGGTTTGATGGCCCTCATCCGCCGTGCAACCTCAATTCCGGTTTCCAGTCCGTGGTTGAGTTGTTCAGCATCCATATCCTCTGCAAGAGGCATCATGATGTCCAAGAGCACTACATCGAAATCCTCTTTGGCAAACCATTCCAATGCCTCGGCGATAGAGGTAGTGCTCTTTACATCTAAACCTTCCCCCTTGAGGAGGATAGGAAGATCCTCGACGAGAATTTCTTCGTTTTCCAAGAAAAGAACTCTAGGCATGCTATTCCCCCTTTTGCGGAATAAAGATCCTGAACTCTGTGACATAGTCTCGTGTGCCCGGCACTGGCTCGCTTTTCACCTCGACATTCCCTCCGTGGTAATCAGCAAATGCCTTGACGATGGCAAGCCCAATCCCCGTTCCCATCTGTATCCAGTCTTTGGCCTCATCAGCCCTGTAGTACCGCTCAAAGATTTTGTCCTTCTCCTCCTCCCGGACAGGGATTCCCCTATTCACAAAGGACAAGATAACGCCGCCCGGTATATGCTTTCCCCCGACTATGTCACCAGGCACGCGTTTCCCGTCGACCCTAACTTCCGTTCCATCTCGGGAGTACTTAACGGCATTATCCATCAAGTTCAAGACAGCCTGGGAGAACAGGCCTTTGTTCACTCGAATCGCGGACCAGTTTTCCAGTTTTCGGTCCACAGAGATCTGGAGGTTGCGCTTCTCCGCCAGGTCAAGCAGCGATTTCCGTTGTTCCATTATCGTCTGGTATACATATACTAGCACTTTTTCCTCATGTGCGAACACTCCACGGTCGATATTCACCAGCGTCCATGCCTTCTCGCTCATGAGATGCAATCTTCGTACCTGGGCCGCTATCCTACGTACTCGGCGTTCTATTTCTTCAGAAAATGCAAGTCCGCGGGTCAGTACCTCGGCTTCGAAGACGATGTTCTGAATCGGGGTTCTGATGTTATGTGCTACATCCTCGAGGAACAGGGCCTGTGCACTTGCCGTCCTATCCAGTTCCTCCACGAGCAGGACGATTTCGGCGACTAGCGCGATCGCTTCGGCAATGTGGTCTAAAGCCTCGCAATCATCTGAGCCAAGAGTGCTGACTTCTGTATCCTGCTTGAATCTCCCCAAGACCATGACCAGGGTGGCGGACTCCAGACGAGCTGGAAGAGGAATAACCACAACCTGCTGCTTGCTTTTCTTATGCAGATGATGCAACTGGTCGAAGATGGGCAGGTCTTTGTGGTCTCGGAGCACGATTGAAACCGGCTCCTCCGATTCACAAACAGTATCTCTCAACCTTGAGAGAGAGGGCTTGGCTGTGGGCAGGCTCTTGCCCATTGGAAATTTGTCTTGTGGAAGGCCCAAGTGAGACAGTATCCTGATCTCCCTTCCATTCTCACCGGGGAGGGACAGAATCAAGCAGTAGTCCAGCATAAAGTATCGTGTCACATACGCCAGACCGTCCGATAGCCCTTTCCAAACCGCAAGAGAGTCTTCGGAAGCACCAAGGGGCACGAGAGAACTGGTGATGTGATTTCGAATCTGGTTGACGACCTTGCCCTTCTCAAGTTCATAGGTGGAGGAGGCCAGGTCTGACAGCTGATCTGCAGCGTGCCTCAATAGCTCTTGAAGATCCACCACTTCCTGAGGAGAGGTTTCTACAGCAGGATTGACGCTATCTGACAGGCTCTTAAGCAGCGTACCCTCCGCCAGGCCCACTCTCTGCTCGATGTCGCGTACTCTCCGTAGGCTTGCAGCCCAGGCATCCACGCCCTCCTCTCCTGACTCCAGTGGCCTGAAAAGTCCACCAGGTTGGATGAACTCAGGATTCCAGATAGATCCCTCCCTGGGTTTGAATTGTCCACAGAGAAGGACGGCAACAACTTGGTCTTTGACTGAAATGGGGGTGGCATAATCAACCAGTCCATTATCGCATAAGTAGGTGATCACACCATTTTCTTTCATCTGCTCTGCTACAATTGCTTGACGCCTGTCGCAGTTCTCGCATATTTCATTTCCAATCAGTGTTTCCCGTAACTTTGTACAGAAAGCTGGCCAATGCGGTTTGGCCAATTCATTTAATCTAAAGTTGCCCCCCTTCCACTTCTCATTCAACGAAACACGGCCCCTTTCGGCAAGAAGTATTCCAAGTGGAATAGAGTGCTTGGCCAGAAGCCCGCTATGGTAGATTTGCAGCAACTCCCCATTGACCAGACCTGCTCTGGGGTTCTCCATGTCCACCAACGGTGGCATTTGCCCACCGGCATACTTGGTCAAGAGGGCATCGATACTATCTATCCTCTTTTCCATATCCCATACCTCCTTGCATGTGGTCTAGTTTTTGGGGTCAATTACACGGCTCGGAGCCGAGCCGCCAGATTAACTCTGCAAAGCATACTACAAGAAAGTGCTGCTGCTTTCGAACGCTAATAGGCGTGGCCGGGTGCAGTAAGCAGCTATTAGGCCATATCTTTGAGTCCGGTTCAAGGCTGCGGGCGTTGCCCATTGTGTGGAGGCCCATAGTCTGTGTAATCAATCCTCCACCCTCTAGCAGAAAGGTATTGATCGAGATATCCGCCTTTCACCGCACTCTCGCGATAGATCAGGTTGAAATCCTCAGCGGCCTCGACTATGTGTTCCCTCGCAAGCTGGTAGGCATCAACTGTGGTCGAGACTTCAGTTTCAGGGTGAATGGGCACATATCCCTTCGTGAAGTTCTCATCTAATAGAAAGGTACCTTGAGATATAGTGTGCCAAATTGTCCAGTAATGGTCAAGGTGGTCACGTATCTCCAATCTGTCTTTGCACCGATCAATTGGTCCGGCTAATTCCTTAATGGCTCTGCCATTGACAAGGTTGTAGGCGCACTTGGGTGTATAGTTCCATATACATTTTGGGTTCTCCCCGAAGGGCGACCTCGGGCCAACTATTACGCATACAATATTGCACAAGGCATTGAAGCTAGTGTAGAGACTGGAATATAGGGCCTTCCACAGCCTTCTTACCTCAAATAGTCGCCAAGTTGGTACCATTGTCCGCGCTAATTCGTACCCTATCTGATCAAATGAGGCAATAGCCTCAGCAATTCCTGTGTATACAGCATAGTTCAACAGACTCAAAGCTACAAGTTCTCTTTGTGCATCATCTGAAAGGGGTGTATCATCAGACTTTTTCCAGTGTTGCGAGGCTCTGTCGCTAGCACGCAATACTTCACGAAAATGCCACCAGAAAGGCATATGAAGCACTGTAAAAGGCGGCTCTCTGGGATTTCGCGGGGTAACAGTCCAGTTCGCAGCGTTTTGCCGCCACATCTTGGGTAAGATCACCGCAGAATGGCCAGATATGGCGTCGAACAGGTGTTCACCCCGCAAAGTCCCAAAGACCCTAAAAGGCTTAAAGGTCTCCTCGATTACATCGCCTTGATAACCGCCTTTTGTGAAGTTTATTCTTATTGTACTCATGCCTGCTCACCTCATAAGATAGTGCGTACATTAAAGGCGCTCTAACAGGATCGGACTGAGGCGCCGCGCAGGTTTGCGAAGGGAATACCTGACAGACGCAATGTCCAGTTGCAGCCGCGCTGATACTGACGTGTTTTCAGAAGGGTATTTCTCCCTGGTTACCCACATCGGGATTACCGGATGTACGAGTGGTAACTCTGGTCGGCGTTTCAAAAAGAGACAGCAGTCTGACTACTGTCTCTCTGAACTTACTATAGTGGACGATCAAGAACAGGCAAGGGTAATTGGCAGCAAAAACATTCACAAAGCCTTCAAATTCTCCCGCTGCCTCTTCGCTCAGGTAGAAATCCCTATCTCCTGATAAGGAATCAGCCCATCGATTAGCCAAAAGTCGAACACCTATCTTCTGCATTTCATCAGAGTCAAAGGATCTTAGCAATTTCCTCTTAGTATGCTTGCTCAGTTCGTTATCAGGGCGTGCGTGAAGGATCAACGCATCTTTCTGTTGTGCAATGTCCTCCACAGCACCAGCACTTCTGATATCTTCTATTGTGACACCAGGATTTATGCGCCATAATTCGGCAGTTGTTACAACAACTGGCACCAAGATGAATAGAGGCTCGATTGGGCCTAGGAGGCTGCTGAAAAACCCCCCTCTTGAGAAACCGCATAGGGCAGATGCCCCACTTTTGGCCTCCAGGAGGCCCGAATTAGGGAAATGGCCTCAAGAACTGTACGATTTCTGCGCTACTCGCCCCACTCCTTGGTTGGGGGGGGACTTTTTCAGAGCTCTCCTAGTAGTGGGTATGCCTGATGTTCCAAAGCTTCGGCAACTTGGTCTGCTATGGCGAACCTGAGTTGTTGTATGGAATGCTTAATACTCTCGGGGTTTGACCCTTTCTGAGTAAACTCAATTCCTTTCCTACAAAGACCGTAAGACTGCGAGAAAGAACCCAGGTCTGACCTGATGATTTTGTATGTGTTGGGCAGTTGATCCAGAACGATGAAAATGTCAGTATATTGAGCTGCCAGTACATCTGAGTTGAACTCATCGGGAGTGAAAATCCATTGAGTCCCATCATGTCTATACTTGCATTCAACGAATAGCTCCAGGTAGATATGATAAGGGCTATCAGTGTCATCAGTACCGTAGTAACTCTTTGTGGCATGAACGTCTACAGAAAACAGAACAGGGATGCCCGCTTCATTTATTCTCTCATACTTGTACTCCGTCGCACCCCATACGCCCAAATCTTCTAAAGTTCGTCTCACTGAATACTCTAAAGGAAGCCCAGACGACAACAGGTAATCCTTCCATTTAAGTTGATTCAATCCAATCCCTCCTTTGTACCCATTTAAGTAGGGAATTGTGCCAGCTGACTATCTGACGGGACGGTTCTCCATCTAATCCGCCATTGGCATCCTCTATGGACGCCTCTGCGTAAACCTTGTATGTCCACCACCCTCCCAACGAAACACCCGCTACACCTCACGGCGGCGGGCGGGTTGCGTGGCCCTGCGATGTTTGCTTCTTGGAGCGTCTGCGTTGCCTTGGCCGGTGCCCCACGCTCACGTCATCCATGAGGCGTTGCTCTACGTTCGCGCACTCATATTGTACTGCATTTCCTGGAAGAGTCAAGTTCGATTTGCTATTCCTACCTGCTGGTAGGACCGGCTGGTTCCACCAACATCATCCTTCGCTGGGCACGTGTGGCACCCAGGTGATGTTGTTCATCGGGCCATCACCCTCTCAGCACAAGACGCAGCGATGGTGCCGCCCCAGGGGGGAGCAGCATCCTCTGCGACTCAGCGCCTCTGCGTCTCCACGTTGAAAAATCGCGCGATCTGCAGCCAATCCAGCCTCGCACACCGTTCCTCCGCTGATCGCATGCTGGCCTGGTCGTCACGGCCGCCTTTCCCAGACCATCGCCGGATAGTCGCGGTAGAAGCCGGCTGCCTCGAGGAGAGGCCGGCCGGAGCTTTCCAGGACCGGCGCTCCGTTCCACGTCTCTACCGTCACGCGGTGCTCAAAGCGGGCCAGGTGATCGAGCAGGACCTGCAGGGCGCGCTGAACGAGCCC
>Ga0307379_10010697_pt1 | contig 12122 bp, 8 predicted proteins | sample UN2MG_FD_202237 | JGI IMG/M metagenome (GOLD analysis project Ga0307379, IMG submission 202237) | Soil microbial communities from Risofladan, Vaasa, Finland - UN-2 | ecosystem: Environmental > Terrestrial > Soil > Coastal area > Acid sulfate soil | place: Finland: Risofladan, Vaasa | collected... | reverse complement strand
ATGGAAATAAAGAAACTGAAGAGAACCAGTTTTTGAATGTTGGTCTTGGAACGCATGTTGAAGAAATTGTTCACTTTCTTACAGATAAAAAAATAAAATTTAATCTTTCAACCTAATTTTTAGAATGAGAAGTTCAGGCTTCACAAGTTCACAAAATATAAAAAAATATAATTTTATCATCAAATCGATTTTGTAAAAATGTAAATTTGCTCATATCCTAAAGGCTTATTAATTTTCTTGAAAATATACAAATTTTATAAGGGTATTAGAATAATTCGTAAATGTAAACCAAAATATAACCAAGTGAGACAAGAATACGATAATGAGTAAATATAATTCTTTAAAAATATTAAAAAAAGTAAAGGCAAGAACTAATCATATTTGCTCTAAATGTGGCCAAGAAATAAATCAAAATGATATTTATTGTAAAGAGTATATTAATGACAAATTCCTTCACAATTTACACGCAAAAAAATATTGTGTCTTCTGTTATAAAAAATATGGTGTTTCCTTATTAAAAGAAAAAAGTAAATTATAAAAATTATAGTGGAATGGTTTTATTTATATTTAAGTTTAATTAGGAGGCTAAAATGAAAGCAATAATCTCATGCATTGAAAACCTAAGATCAAAATTAGATAAGTTTCATAGGACAAACTTAAAAGAATATCCCACAAGAACAATATTTATTGACCCATTATTACAATCGCTTGGTTGGGAAGTAAGAGATCCAGAAGAAGTTGAACTTGAATATCCTACCATTGATGGTAAATCAGTTGATTATGCTCCTAAGATAAATCGTAAACCTGTTTTATTTATAGAAGCAAAACCACTACATGATTCACTTACAGATGTAAAGTCAATCACTCAGGTTGTCGGTTATGCAGCAAATGCAGGAGTAGAATGGTGTATCCTAACTAATGGTATTACCTATAAAATATATTGCAGTACAGAAAAAGCAGAAGCTCCTGATAAATTGCTTTTTGAAATTTCACTCGATCCAAAAGAAACAGAAGGAATGTCAATTCAACAGGTTGCCAATCAATTTGCTCGTTTTTCTCGAGAGGCGATGGCAAAAGGTGTACTTGATCAGATTGGGGAACAAGTTTTTACGACGGGAAAAATAAGAAAAGCATTAGATAAACTATTTATGGATCCCCCTAGTTCATTAATTAAACTTATTCGGTCAATAGTAAAAGATGATTCTATTAAACCTATTCAAGTGAAAGAATCTCTTAAGAGACTTTGGCTTCAAACATCGGAAAATGAGATTCCCCCAAATTATAAGTTTAAACACGAAACTACCGAAAAAATAACAAAAAAAGAAAAAGAATATAATGAGGAATATCATATAGGAGGTAAACCACGAGAAGTAGTGGAATTATTTAAAACAATTGATAATTTTTGTAGGAACTTTGACCCTGTTAATGTTGAAAGAAAATATCTTGCAAAATATGTCAAATATAGTTGCGGTAAGAATATTTTTTGTTGCGTTCATCTTCAGAAAAGTGGTTTACGGGTTTGGTTAAAATTAAATTACTCAGAAATAAAGAATCCTCCTGAATATGCTCGAGATGTTTCAAGGGTAGGCCATTGGGGAGTTGGTGATGTTGAACTTACAATTGATAGTATAGAAAAATTCCAAAGTGCTAAATTTTTAATACAAAAATCGTTTGAGAAAATACGTTAACTTTTCTAACTTTTCGTAAGGGGATCTGATAAGTCCAAGTTCCCGATGTCTTCTTGAATTATTAGAATATTAATAAATAGATACTGTGTTAAAAGTCAACCCGCAAACTCTCCCTTAGACACTGTATTTTATTGTAAATATTTTAAAGAATCTAGGCAGCCACATATTCTGTCTTATCTCTATACATAGCATGTGCTATTAAGAGTATCTTTCTCATAGAAGCAATGATCGCTAACTTTTTAGGTTTATGATGAGCTAATAATCTTTGATAAAATATTTTTATTTTTTGATTATGTACGGTTGCACAGATGGCAGGCAAATAGGATACTTTACGGTATATTGCCTTACCGTTTTTACTGATCTTTGCCTTACCCCTTACCGAGCTTCCGGATTCTCTTTTGGTAGAATCAAGTCCTACTAAAGCGGTGATCTGGGCCCGGTTTGTACCTTGATAAGTTTTAAATAGAGTAAGTAGGGCAATAGCCATTTTTTCCCCTACACCGGAGATAGTAAGCAACCTTTCATAATCTTCTCTTAAGTTCTGGTTTTGCCTAATGTATTCTAAAGTATGATTAAAGATTTTATCTTCTAACTTTTGAGCCCGTTTTAACTCTTCTTTTAAAAGACTGACCAGCTTCTCATCTCTTAGACTTTCCAGGTGATTAGAAATAGCTACTCTCTGTTTTACGGCAAACTCATAACTAGTAAGATAACTGGATAAGACCTTGGCCTCTTGATCTGCTTTAGGTACCTTGATGTCCTTTGAATCAATCAGCCTATGGAATTGATAGAGAATTCGAGCATCCATCTTATCGTCCTTAGGGCGTATACCTAAACTTCGGGCAAAGCTATGGCTCCTCTTAGGATTTACGATATAGGCCTTGATACTGTTTTCAGCACAAAATTCTTTTAGGTTAAAAGAGTATATGCCAGTTGGCTCAAAGATGATCACTAGATCTGAAAAGTTTTTGTATTTTCCTTTCAGGTATTTTTTAAAAGGTCTTAAGCCCTCTTGATTGATAAATTTTAGGTCTTTTTTACCGTTAAATACCGATAAGTCTTTCTTTGAGACGTCAATTCCGATATAATACATGATGAAACCTCCTAATGGTTTTTAGGAGAGTTTGCGTTGGGTCGCCCTTCTATAACTTAACCTTGTGGGAACCCAAGCTGAAAGACTTTGATCTTTCGCTTCTGATACTGTTCAAGATTGTAGAAGGGCGGTCCATCTACACAGCGAGCTAATCATTAAAAGATGATTGTTCCAGGGACACAACGGCCTTAACCAACTACAAACTCTTCCAGTATCATGCTAACACATTTAGTTAATAATTTAGATATTTTTATCGTACAAGGGACACATCTTATTTTCTTAGACAATTAGACAATTAATATTTTACTTTCAAATTAGATAAATAGGAAAGGTGTGCCAGGTCAATAATTCGGTAACTTTTCCCAACTTTTTGAAGTGGCTTGACAAGTCGATGAAACTTATAGGACCAGACTTTAAAATTCTGGAGAAACTATTTCTTTAATTTTTTTGGAGGATATAACAATGAAAGAAATAAAAGGAAAAGAAAAAAACATCCGCATGCTTCTTGTGAATGAGCGGTATTCAATAGATTATTATCAGCGGGAATACAAGTGGCAGACAAAACATCTTCAGGACCTTATCGAAGACCTAATAAAGAAGTTTCTTGAAAGTTACGAAGAAGGTGATGAGCGCTCCGCCATTAAGTATTATGGGAATTATTTTCTTGGTTCAATTATTCTCTGCGAGAAAGATGGCAGTAAATACATTATTGACGGCCAACAGCGCCTAACTACCATTACTCTTATCTTAATCTATTTGAAAAACATATTAAAAAACGAAAAGCAAAGGGTAAAAATTTCCAATCTGATTTATTCGGATGTGTACGGCAAGGAATCATTCAATATTGATGTAGAGGAAAGAAATTCTTGTATGAATGCTTTGTTCGAAAATACTGACTATGATGCAGCAAATGCGTCCGAATCAATTTATAACATTAGAAACCGGTACAATGAAATCGCAGCTTTGTTTCCGGAGGAGTTTAATGAAGATGTAATGATATTCTTCAGCGACTGGTTGTTGCAGAATGTCTACTTTGTAGAAATAACTGCCTATACTGACGATGATGCATATACTCTCTTTGAAACTATGAATGACCGGGGTCTTTCACTGAATCCACTTGATATGTTGAAAGGTTTTCTGATGGCTTCAATAAAAGACTCAGATAATCAGAATAAAGCGGTAGACATCTGGAAAAGTTGGTCGGAAAAACTACGTAACCTTGGAAAAGATGAGGACAACGAGGCTTTTAAAACTTGGTTTAGGAGCCAGCATGCTCAGACTATTCGTGAAAGAAAAAAGGGGGCAACTGCTAAAGACTTTGAAAAAATCGGAACCGAGTTTCATCGCTGGCTCAAGGATAATACAGCTCTAATTAAATTGAACAAAAGCGAAGATTTTTTCAATTTTATCAACTGGGACATGCAGTTTTACTTGCGACACTTCATTAATATTAAGAAAGCAGCACAGTCACTGACCAAAGGGCTTGAACCTGTTTTTTATAATGCGAAAATGGCATTTACCCTGCAGTATCCACTTCTTCTTGCGCCAATTTGCAAAACCGATAATGAAGAGGATATACAGAGAAAACTATATATCGTATCTTCCTATATTGATATAATCATTGCGCGAAGAATATGGAATTTTAATAGCATTACGTATTCAACAATGCAATATTCCGTGTTTAATGTCATGAAAGAAATAAGAAATAAAACAGTTGATGAACTCGCAGAAATTTTAATTAATAAGCTGATTAGTGAACCAATTAATTTCAAGAGTAACGATCGCTTATATTTGCATAAGCAGAATCGATATTTTATTCGTCATCTCCTTGCTCGTATTACTGATTTTATCGAAACTTCTTCCGGTCTGCCAAGCCAATTTACTGACTATATTGCTGAAGGGAAAAACCGCTATGAGATAGAGCACATTTGGGCTGACCACCCCGAAAGACATGCCGATGAGTTTTCTAGCGCGGCTGATTTTGCAGAGTACAGAAACCGTATTGGTGGGCTTCTACTTCTACCCAAGAGTTTTAACAGTAGTTACGGCGATTTGCCATTTGCTGAAAAACTACCTTACTACTTTGGTCAGAACCTGCTAGCCAAATCCTTGCACAAGGATTGCTACGAACACAATCCGGGATTTATGCGGTTCAAAGAAAATGTAAGTCTCCCATTCAAACCTCATGTGGAATTTAAAAAGAAAGATTTGGACGACCGACAGGCACTTTATCAGAAAATTGCGGAGTTGGTCTGGTCGCCGAAAAGAATTACAAGGGAGATGAACATATAACAAAACCGAAATACTAACTCTATACCACAACACAGAACAAGAGTTTTTAATTAGAAGTGTCACACCATTAATAATAATAAAATAGTGGCACATCCCATTTTCTTAGGCAATTAATATTTTATTTTCAAATTAGATAAATTGGGAAGGTGTACTAAGCCAATAATCCTGTAACTTTTAGCGGAAGAGCGCCAAGAAGTTTTATATGTCTTACAGGGTGAAAGTCCCTGTTGGGTAAGGTCTAGCCAACCACCCGTACCGAGTGTTGCATTAAAATGGGTAACCATTAGATGAAGCGTACACAGGGAAACAGATAGGCCATAAGGAAGACCGTACTTCCTGAAGTGAATGATACAGCCTCGTCAATAAAGATTAATGCAGATGGCGACGTCGTTTCCGCAACGAAAGCCTACACAAAAGAATCGCTAAAGGTGAGATTCTAAAGAGGGTCTGTCGGGGTCTTGGCACATGGCATGTCTGTAGAGAGATATAAAGAACTTGGGAGACCCTATAAGCTCCTTACTATAAGGTAAGTCTACCCGATGAAAAGAGAGGATGACTGATGGCTTATAGGGAGTCGGATCAGCTCATATTACTCTATCAAATAGAGGAAGGGGCTGACAGAATACGTAGCCTGCAAAGGAAACATTTGCCGGGCAAGTAGGACTGGAGGAACAAATGCAAACCTCCCTGCAGGGAATAGCAAAGAAGGCAATACTAATTTGTCTTTTACGGAAGCGAGTATCTCTGAAGAGCCCAGTGCGGTAGTTCCGCACGCTGGGATCTGTGCGGGGGCAGTCAGGTAACTGGCTGTCCTACCGTGACAACCTATAGGATCTGAGGAGTTTCTTAACCAGATAGTTGAGGCTTTTAAATAAATAGGGACTAAATAAATAGAGACCGTTGTCACATATAACACAAGAAGTTCAAGTATACCCTTCTGATTCTGATTTTACTATCGTAGAATATTGAAGGTATTTATTATTTTTTGCAAAAAAGAAGGATTTTTAAAAATAAATGTAGTATATAGTAAATATAGATGTTTCAAATTATTATTAAAGCTTTAAAATAAAAAAGGATTTTATATGAAATTTTATTAAATTAAATATTGTAACCTGTATGAAGGTAACAGGAGAGACCTGTTCTTTTATACAAAAAGAAAAAAATGGCCGAAAAGTAAGATACTAAATGTATCTAAACTTTCAAGCAAAAGGTAAACTCCCTTATCAGAAATTCTTTGATGGTAAGCGAAAACATGCTTTACCTGAACCCTTATAGATAGTGTTATTTTCTATAGGAAAGAACACAAAGTGTAAACACCAATTGAAAGTAATATAGATGAATTAATAAAGTGAATAAGGGTTTTGAAGTGTGACAAGAACTGCTCCTGACATAAAACAATAATGTAACTCAAGGATATAACATGAACAAAACAGAACATAAATTATATATAAACGATGCTTCCCAAGAGTTACTAAATATTCCAAACAATACTATTCAATTGATTATTACTTCACCACCCTATTGGAATGTTCGGAATTACAACCATTTAAAACAAATTGGTTTTAACGATACATATGAAAAATATCTAGCAAAAATGAAGAAAATACTCAAAGAGTGTGTTAGGGTTTTATTGCCAGATGGAAAAATTGCTTTAAATATTGGTAATATTTATAACTATGAAAGCAATGAAAGAAGAGTATATACTGCAAATTTAATGCTAGATCTGTGGAATATTTTAGATAACTGTGGTGAAATAAGGTTTATGGGAACTATTTATTGGAGAAAAACTACTTCACGAAACGGAGCTGTTTTATTTGGTAGCTATCCCTTTCCTTCAAATTTCATGATTTCTACTGCACTAGAAGCTATCCACATATTTAGGAAGAAAGGTAAAAGAAAAGTATCCAAAGAAATAAAGAAAAAATCTTGGATTTCAAAGTCAGAATTTAGAAAATTTAGAGAACCGATTTGGTGTTTAAATGGAGTCAGCAATAAAAAACATCCAGCAGTATTTCCTAATGAATTGCCTCATAGATTAATAAAAATATATTCCTTTTATGGTGATATTGTATTCGATCCTTTCTGCGGAATTGGAACTACAAATGTAGAAGCTCTTAAATTAGGAAGAAATTCAATAGGCATAGACATAAGAGAGGATTTTATTTACATAGCAAATTCTAACTTAAAGAAAATAGATAAAGACGCATCTATAATGATTTATAATCAGGAGCATAATGATAGTGATAGATAGTGAAATATCTGATATAAAGAACATGCTGAAAGTATATAAATCATCACTTCCAAAATTAACTATATTCCTTTTGGGACCAGGAAAACACAATGTAGACTTATATGCAAAGAAATGTTATAAAAAACGATGCCAAATTAAAAATGAACTTGAATGCGAGCATAAAGTTTTTTTCCCTGAAGATATATGCGAGGAAGCAAAAAGAGATAATATAGATGTTTCTAACATCCTCTTTTTAGAAAATTATTTCATTATAAATGAAGCTGATACCGTTGTTATGATTTTTGTTTTAAATGCACCGGGTCTTCAAGCAGAAATAGTAGCATTTTCGCAACATCAAGAAATAGCAGAAAAAATGTGTGTTTTTTACGATAGTACTTATTATGAATATGGCAATACAAAATTTTGGCAGATTAATAGTGCCTTAGATTCAATAGATGGGCATAATGGTAGAATTAAGCCATTTACAGAAGACAAGATAGATAATTGTTCATTATTAACAAAAGTTAAGAATATGATAGAACAAAAGAGAAGAGCTCTCTTTTTATTACACTACAAGAAGTATCAGGGGTGCGAGTAAATGACAGCTACAAGCAGCATAAAAAACATTCGGAAACTTCTGAAAAAATTTAGGGTTGAATCAGCCTTATTGATGGACGATGAATCTTTACTCATTCTTATTTATATTAAAAGACATGATGGAATTGAGACGAATGATTTAACCAAGAAATTAAATAAATACCTCAGCCATCTAAAAGATATTGTAGTATTTTTGAAATCTAAGAGATTCATAATAGAGAAAAATGAGTTAATCTATATTACCAAAAAAGGTAAGGAGATAGTTAATATAATTGAATATTCACAATATAAAATTGATGAAATTCCTGAAAATATAATTCCAGGGTATATTTTAGAAAAGCCTCCAATGGGCAGTGGTTCTACATCTTTTACATTTAAAGCAGGAAGAAGGGGGATAAAAAATAGGGTCATAAAAATATTCAAGAAGGGAATATTTGAACATATAGATTTTGATAAAAAAATAGAAGTATTACAACCTCTATCAAACTTTCCTAATTTAGTTTTGCCTGATGATTATGGAGAGTTTGAGTGGAGTGGTAGCAAATTCAAATATATTGTGATGAGATATATAGAAGGAAGAACATTGAAAGATTTTCTTAATGAGAAAGTAACTATTGATTTAAGAAAATTTTTAGGAAATTTTGTTCAGGAAGTAGCAAAAACTTTAAGAAAAGCAGAGGAGCTAGGTTTCAATCATGGTGATCTTCATTCAAACAATATTTTAGTAGTGGAAGATGAATTAGAAAAAGGTAAAGGGATATACCACTTTCAAATAATTGATTTCATCGGTGCTAAATCAAACGAAGAATTTCGTGAATTTGAACTCTTGGATTTTGAAAGTTTTAAGCGACATTTATTAAGAATAGTAAGATTATATGCTTTTACTCCTTCTGGTAAAGATGATTTGAAAAAGTTAGGTGAAAGACTTTATTATATAGTCCAAAATTTAAAAAAGGGAAAATATCATTCATTCAAGGAATTATTTGATGCGTTTTCCGTTGAGCTTCCTTTCGCTTTAAAGTTGGGTAAAATAATAGAACCGCCCTTTAGCTTTATAAGATTTGAACAATATGACATTAATGAACCTCTATGGCTTAAAAGATTTGAGCCTGAAGAAGTGCTATACGAACCTATTAAACGATTTGATAATATAATATGCTCAGGCCCTAGAGGATGTGGGAAGACTATTTACTTGAGATCTTTAGCTTTTGTTCCAAAATTAGTAAAATTAATCCAGAATGAACCTGAAAAATATTCTGAGGCAAGATACAAGATTGCATTTTTCAATAATATTTTTGGAATTTATTTTGCTTGTAGACAGGGAGAATTTAAATATTTTTCTGAAAAGTACTTTAAATTTACATCTAAGACGCAACTATTTATTAAACATATAATTGCATTAAGAATCATTGAAACAACACTAAAATTAATAAACGATGCTTACATAGAAGAATTGTTCTCAACTGAACCGAAAATAGAACTTATTTTGAGATTTTTAACAGGATACTTAGCAAAAGATATCATGATGACTAATGAAGCAAAAGAAAAACCATTTGAACAATTAGTGGAGATATTAAGGCTCGAAAAAAACTATAGTGAAAGTATGTTAGGAGAAGATACAAAGTATCCAAATATTGGTAAAATGCTGAACGAACATTTATTAATAAAGTTTTTCAAAATTTTAAAGTATTCTATTTCCGAACTATCTAATGTAAAATTTTATATTATTTTTGATGATGTTAGTGACCCCCAAGTTTCGTTTGAGTGTCAAAAAATTATCAATTCGTTTATGTCCTGTCTCAATGAAGTGTATTGTTGCAAATTTTCAACAGAAAAATTTGCCTATACCTATGAAGATATGTTCAATAAAACTTTACAACCTACTAATGACTATACCTATATAGATTTATCCTTCCTAGGAAGACCCGAAGATAAATACACAGATAAAAAATACAAAAAATATTTAGAAAAGATAATTAACAGAAGTCTTGAGATTGGTGGCTATAAGCAGCATATCAATGAAGTTTTGGAAAATTCGCCATATTCCGCACAGGAATTAATAAATTTACTCTCTGAGTACGCTAAAGGCAATCGTAATGTGTATAGCAAGATTAAATTTGCTGGATGGTCCTTGATTGTACAATTATCCTCAAGAAGCGTGAGAGATACTATTGCTATGTGTGATTCAATCTTTAGAGAAGGCAAAACAGAAGAAAATCTATCCTTTAAAATAAAAAAAGGAGAAATAAATATATCTGTAGATATTCAAGATAAAAGTATTAGAAAGTATTCCCGTGAAGAATACAAAGGCTTGCTTAACATTACATTTCATGGTAAAGAAATTTTTAATATTGTTAGAAATTTTGGTGAAATATCTCGCAAGTATCTGGAGAGAAAAATAACCAAGGAAGGTGGTAGGAAATATGAAATGATTACAATAGAAAGGACCGATGCGAAGGAACTATCAAAAGATGCCAAAAGAATATTTAGAACATTGATCCGTTATTCTGTTTTTTTAGACAGAGGTCTTAGTTTTTCAAGAGAAGAAATAGGATTAGTTCAAAAGTTTACATTACACAAAAAGTTTACGCCAGCTTTAATGACTACTTATCGTGAGAGAGAACATCTTCGTTTATCAACAGATAGAATGGAAAATTTTATCTTGCGTCCTGATGAATTTAGGGAAAAACTTTTTACTGGGAAAATTGAAGATAAGAATCAGTTAAAACTTTTTGATTTTATCGGAGTTGATAAAGATGAATAGTGTGGAAGAATTTGAATTGAAGTTTATAAAAGAAAGAAGAAATTCGTTTTATATTTGTGCAGCAGGATTTGAAGACAGAGCCTTTGCTGTAATTAAAAATTTGAAAGGTGAGAGTGAGAAATTTTTTAAGTATTCTCTTATTCTCGAATATTCTATTCATAGGGAGGATAATAAGCCCAATTTGGAAAAACTCCAGGATAATTTGCATAAAATATCTCATTGTTTATTAGAAAATGCAATAATTGATATAGATAACATTTATCAGACTAAGAACAACATAGTAAAGTCTTCTAAAAAAATACCACCAAACGAGATTGAAACAGTTTTCATAGATATATCAGGAATGGCTAATTCTTTAATACTACTAATTATTCAACATGTTAAAAAAGTATTTTTTGATAAGGAAATAGTGATTTTATATGCGGAAGCAGAAATTTACTACCCTGCTAAAGAAAAAAGAGATGAGATTATAAGATTAGTAAAAAGCGACGCGGAAGAGGATATATTAAAATTAGGTGAAGAATTGGGAGCCTCAGGGACAAGGGAGGTGATAATAATACCTGATTTTAAAGGTTATTTTAATGGAACTAAACCTATTTGTCTTATATTTTTTATTGGTTATGAGCCTTCGAGAGCATCTGGATTATTAGATACATACCGTCCGAATATGATAGTAGCATGCTATGGAGTTTCTCCTCATGAAAAATTTAAATGGAGAACAGAATTATCAAAAAAATTGCATACACAAATATTGAAGGAATTCGAACATGTTGAAAAATATATTTCCATTTTTGATGTATCAGAAATAGTGACTGAATTAGATAACATATATAAAGGTACTGATAATAAAGGAAGGCTTTTATACGAATATTATAATATTGCCATAACACCTCAATGCAGCAAATTACAAACTGTTGCGACCTATTTATTTTCTCAGATACATCCAGACATCCAAATTGTTTTTTGTTTTCCGGGTAAATTTAACCCAAAAAGATATTCTGAAGGAATAGGAAAAATATGGGTTTACAAATTACGAAACATTTAACAAAACCACCACTTCAATTAATACAGCATATACACTAGGGCTTACGCCTTCGCTCTTCGGGACATTGTTCCCTTTGGAATAAATATGGACACATCCCATTTTCTTAGACAATTAATGTTTTACTTTTAAATTAGGGAAGGTGTGCTAAGTCAATAATCCGGTAACTTTTTTTAATTTTTAGTATAAAGTTAACTAGTCTAATCCTTGTACCTTATTAATTGTTTAAATTAAAATAAGGAAAAATATAAAATATATAAATATGATTGATTCAAAAGAGAAGATAGTTAATATTTTAATAGAAAAGGGAAATGAATTATTCAAACAACCATACAAGTACATAGAATTTACTAAAAATAAAGAAGCAGATAAACTTCTAAACAATCTAAAAGATTTTCCCCATGCCTTTGTCCTCG
>Ga0307379_10010695_pt1 | contig 12123 bp, 5 predicted proteins | sample UN2MG_FD_202237 | JGI IMG/M metagenome (GOLD analysis project Ga0307379, IMG submission 202237) | Soil microbial communities from Risofladan, Vaasa, Finland - UN-2 | ecosystem: Environmental > Terrestrial > Soil > Coastal area > Acid sulfate soil | place: Finland: Risofladan, Vaasa | collected... | reverse complement strand
TGGAAACCGGCACGCGCCGCACGATTTCCTGCAGCCGCAGGATTTCGTCGGCGCCCATTATCTTATGAACCTTGTTGTCGATATCCCGCGTGGTCTGCTTCACGATCACCTCCTCCTCTTTGTCGTCGGGGTAGTCTACCCACACGTTGAACATGAAGCGGTCGAGCTGTGCTTCGGGCAGCGGATAAGTGCCTTCCTGCTCCAGCGGGTTCTGCGTGGCGAGTACGAAGAACGGAAGCGGAATGTCGTAGCTGTTGCCCGACGCAGTCACCTTGTATTCCTGCATGGCCTCCAGCAGCGCAGCCTGCGTCTTGGGCGGCGTGCGGTTGATTTCGTCGGCGAGGAGGATATTCGTAAAGATCGGCCCCTTGATGAACCTGAAGTTCTTCTTCTTCGTGTTCTCGTCTTCCTCGAGGATATCGGTGCCGGTGATATCCGACGGCATCAGGTCGGGGGTAAACTGTATGCGCTTGAACTGCAGGTCGAGCACGTCGGCTATTGTGTGCACCATCAGCGTCTTTGCGAGCCCGGGCATGCCCACCATGAGGCAGTGGCCGCGCGAAAGCATCGACATCAGCACCTGGTCGAGCACCTGCTCCTGGCCGATGATCACTTTTCCCACTTCGCTGCGGATGCGCTCGGCGCCTTCCTTCATCTTGCGGATGGCGGCGAGGTCTACCTTCTGGCCTTCGACGCCAGGCGGCAGCACCATGGGCGCCGCGGCTGTGGCCGCTCGCGCCTTGCGCACGATGTGATAGCTGCGGTTCGACGGCTCAGGCACGAGCTTTATCAGGCGGTTTATGATGTCCGCCGTGCTCACGCCTTCGGAGTCGGCGTTGAAGTTGGTGAATATCCTGTGCCGCATAACGGGAATGGCTGCCGCGCGGACGTCCTCGAACGTAGCTTCGCGGCGGCCGTTGAGCACCGCCCGCGCCTTGGCGGCGAGAATGAGGTACTGGCATGCACGCGGGCCTGCTCCGCAATGGACGAAATCGTGGATGAAATCGGCGGTATCATCGCGGCCCGGCCGCGACGCGCGCACCAGTTGCACGGCATACTGCGTTACCACGTCGGGCACGGGCACCCGGCGCACGGTCGTCTGCAGGTTCAGGATATCGGCCGCGCCCAGCACCTTGCTCGGAGGAGTGCGGCTGATGTAGGTGGTGGCATGCACGATCTGCTCTTCTTCGCGCTGCTCGGGATAGTCTACAAACACGTTGAACATGAACCGGTCGAGCTGCGCCTCGGGCAGCGGATACGTGCCTTCCTGCTCGAGAGGGTTCTGCGTGGCGAGCACGAAAAACGGCATCTCGAGCGGATACGTGTAGCCGGCCGCCGTCACGCGGTATTCCTGCATTGCTTCCAGCAGCGCCGCCTGCGTCTTCGGCGGTGTGCGGTTGATCTCGTCGGCGAGGAGGATATTCGTGAAAATCGGCCCGCGTATGAACCTGAAGTTTTTCTTGCCTGTGCCTTCGTCTTCCTCAAGGATGTCGGTGCCGGTGATGTCCGACGGCATCAGATCGGGCGTAAACTGCACCCGCTTGAACTTCAGATCGAGCACCTGCGCGATTGTGCTGACCATCAGAGTTTTCGCGAGGCCGGGCATTCCCACCATGAGACAGTGGCCGCGCGACAGCATCGCCGTGAGAACCTGGTCGAGGACCTTGTCCTGCCCGATGATGGTCTTGTGCACCTCGTTGCGAATCCTCTCCGTGAAGGTCTTCATATTCTGGATGGCGGCGAGGTCGATCTCCACAAGCTCGCGTGCGGCTGCGGGCCGTGCGGCCGCCGGTTTCTGTGCCGGCGAAGCAGAAGGCGCGGGGGCGGGCGCCTCCTCCGCCATCGGTATGCTCTTGGCCTCGGCCGCGCGCGCTTCATCGGCCATCGGTATGCCTTCGGCCGGCGTCAGGTTTATGTCCTCTTCCTCCGGGGGCACCGCCACTTCGTCAACAAACGTGAAGGTAGTCTGGCCCAGGCGGAGCACGTCGCCCGAGTTTATCTGCACCTTCTGCGCCCTCGTGAGCTTGTCGTTGATGATCGTGCCGTTGCTGCTGCCGAGGTCGCGCACGAACCACTTGCCGTCGGCGTGCGTGATCTCGGCGTGGTTGCGCGAAACACCAGGATCATCCAGTCTGATCTTGCACGACGGATTGCGCCCGATGATCACCAACTCGCTTCCGAGCTTTATCACCTGTTCGTTTGCGGAGCCGCTCTTCTGAATCAATGCCGGCATGTGCACCTCTCAAAGGCAAGGCCGCAAAGCTGCCGGCCTCGCGTACGCCTGCTACTTCTTTTCTTCCTTCTTGGCCAAAGTCACTTCGGGGGCCGTTACCATCATGTCGGCCACGCGTATGCTGCCGAGTTTCTCATCGAAATGGAAATTGATCTTGCTGCCCTTGCCCGTCTTGTCGCACTCCTCGCGGAACAAGAACCGCGGGCACTTGGGGTCGATCTGCCACACCTCCCGCGTCTTTCTGAGGATGGTATAGTCGATGCGCCGGATCATCTTGCCCACCGCTATCGAGCCGTCGGGGTTGAATATGGTATCAGTGCGAATCTGCTCCACCACCAGCTTCTGAAGTTTGCCGGTGCCGCCCTTGCGGGCGATGCGTTTCTCGTGGAAGAAATCGTCGCTCACCTTCACCAGCTTCCAGATCGCCTCGTCGTCTTCCTTCGATAGCTTTTCGGTCTCGCCAAATACATCCAGCCGCAGCCCCTCGATCACGTCCTCCTCCGTCTTCAGAAACACATCGTACTTGCCCGGCGGCAAGCCGGTAACGCTGTATGTGTCGCCGTTCACCCAGCCGTTGTAAAACTTGAACGCCACCTGCTCGACGGCCAGCATCTTCTGAAGGTTCCCTCCGTTCAGCTTGCCCGTAAGCCCGCCGGTCGCCTCGGGATCGGTGGGATCGTCCCACATATCGCACAGTGCAGGAAGCGCCACGAAACAAGCCGCCGCCGCCAGCAGCACCACGGCCGCCAATAGTTTTTTCATGCTTCACCTCACGGAATTCAACCCGGCCATGGCATCACCCACAACCGGGCTCTTCGGGTATTCCCTTATCACCTTCTCGTACAGAGCCCTCGCCTTTTCCTTGTTGCCGAGGCTGCGGTACGCGTTGGCCATCCTGTACTCCACCGATGGCAGGTGAGGCGTGAGCGGGTTGATCTTCAGCAGGCACTCGCAGTCGTTGAGCGTCTTGCGGCTGTCGCCTATTGCTTCCCAGTATTGCGAGCTGAGGAGGATGAAATCGCCGGTGATCTTGCTGAGGGGAAACTGCGCCTCCCACTCGATCAGCTTTTCGCGGGCGGCGCGAAGCCGGCCGCCGTTCAGCAGGAAGCTCACCGTTTCGGCGTAGCCGCCTTGCAGCATCGCCTGCTCGTTTGCGTTCAGCCCGCTCGACGATATCGCCTGTGCTTGGCGATAGACGTCTTCGGCCTTCTTCAGGAGGTCTTTCACCTTGGCCGGGTCCTTCTCCTGGCCGGCCTGCAGAAGGTAAACGTCGCCCGTCTTCACCCTCGAAACAAGCGAGAGCGTCGATTTCGATTCGCTGGTGGCCACGTACACCTTGGCCATTTCCATCGCCTTGTCCCAATCGCGATACTGGTGCAGGTAAAGCTCAACGAGGTCCACTCGGGCCTCCAACGCGGCATCCTTGTCGGACGAATCGGCAAGCTCGCGCAACAGCGTTGCGGCCTTCGACTTGTTCGCTTCGTTCACCGAGTATGCCTTGGCCACCAGCCTCTTCAGGCGCAAGGCCACAGGCCCGCCGTACGAGCGCTTGCGCATCACTTCCGCCATCGATTCCAGCATCAGCGGCTGTTCGAGCGTGTCGATCAGCTCATACAGGCGCAGCAGCGTGAGCGGCTGCATCTTCTCGAACTGATAGGTGTTGATCGTTTCGGCAAACGAACGAACCACGTTCACTTCCTCGATGGTCGCGTTTTGCGTGGGCGTGAGAAAGGGCACCTCGATCTCGCATGTGTCGGTCTTGTTGCCGCTCTTGATCGTGAGGCGCACCTTGTATGGCGGCGGATCTGCAAACACGTGCCACTCCTGCGGCTTGGCCGACGTTACGCCGTCGCCGAATTCCCACTGCAGCGAATCGTACTTACCCTTCGAATTGTTGCTGAACTTGTACCGCGTGTACTGCAGCGTATCGGGCGCGCCGTCTACGTCCATATAGAGCACCGTATCGTAAGACCACGTGAAATGTGCGGCGGGCGAGCCGTCGACGCGCACCGGTTTGCCCACCGATGCCACGGGCGTTTGCACGAAAGCCGACGCCGGCACGACCCGCACGTCTTTCTCGCCCTTCCTGCGCCACCCCAGCGACATGCACGGCGGCTCGCGGTTTGGATTGCGGCCCGAGTAGGCGTGGTAATACTCGACCTTGTGCCGCCCTTTCGTCAGAAGGATGTTTGCGCCGCGCTCGCCATACCGGCCTCCGCGTACGCCGTGCATGCCCGGCCAGGAAAACTCCGGCTTGTCGTCGATCAGCACAAACGATGCATCGCACGACGCGGTGAACAACCGGTATTCGGTATCTTCCGGAATGCTCAGCTCGGCGCGGAAGATCGAGATGAACTCTTCATTGGGCCCGAATGGATTGTGGCCCATCCAGATGCTCGGCACAAACATCATGCCCTGCACCTTGTCGGCCGTTTGCCTCAGCAGGCTCTGCATGGCCGCATATGTGTCAACGGCACCGGCGGGTTTGGTGCGAATCTCGAGCAGCACGCTGGGCGTGGGGTCCCATTTCTTCTGCGGCCGCTGAAACGTGCCCTTGCCGCCGTAATGCAGCATGTACGCGCGCGAGCCGTCCGAGCCGTCGAACAGCATCATCAGCTTGCCGCTCTTCATGTTCAGCAGCACCTTCGACGCCACCACCTGGCCGCCGGCGCCCGTTACGGCCGGCTCGGTCGTTACCTTGATGCCCGGGAAAAACTCGAATGCTATCGCCTCGCTGCCCGCACACCCCGAGGCGTCGATCTTCACCATGTGGGTGAAGCCCTTCACGGCGTACTCCTCGCCGCCGAAAGCCGATGCCGCCAGGGTCATGCAGGCTGCAAATGCGATTGCCTTCAGTAAGATCATTCTGTCACTCTTTCCGCCAGCGCCTTGTAATACTCCGAAACTATCCCCTCGTATTCGGCCGGTATCCGCTCGCCGCTCGCGTCGCGGATCGTTTCCTTCATTTCAGCGGGCACCTTCATCCACGGATCGAGCTGCAGTTTCGCCTCGCCCCTGAGCTCGCGGCGGGTGTTGTCCAGCGCATGCACGATCTGCTTCTGCAGCGACCTGAATCCGGGCATATCGCCCTGTGCCAGGCTGAACTGCGCCTGCTGCATCATGGCTACCGCCGCATCGAGCTCGCCCGTGGGCAGGAATAGCAGCACCGACTGGCTGTAGATTTTTTCGGTGTTGCGGCGGATTTCCATCTGCCTTCGCTCGAGCTCGCGCAGCCCCAGCTCGTTCTTGGGCGGGGCCGTGCCGGTGAGGCCGCCCTCGCCGCCAGCGCCCGATTGCTTTCCGCCGCCGGTCGCCTTGGCTTCCGAATTCGGATTCTCCTCTTCCACCTCGCCTTTCTGGAACGGATCGTTTGTGCGGCGTTCCTTGGTTTCGCGGCCTTCGAGGTCCTTGGCCTTGCCTTCCACCATCTCGCCGTTTGCGTTGCCTTCGCGCCCGCCGCCGCTGCGGCCGGTCGCTTCGTTCGTGTTTGGCTTTTCGTTGCCGCTCTTGCCCTTGGCGCCAAAGCTCGACATCGGGCCGTCGTCAACGTTCCAGCCGGCGGGGAGGTCGCCGAAGATCGCGTTGCTCGCGGTGTCGTTCGCTTCCTCGTCCAGCTCCTCTTCCTGATCCACGAGGTCGCCCACAAGGTCTTCAAGCTCCTCGGGCAGATCCACCAGCGGGATTTCCGGTATCTCGTTTTTCGCGAAGTTCTCGTTCTTCCACCGGATGAAATCCGGAGTGTCCTTCAGCCACATTTCCATGTCGGCTATGCGTTCCTTCAGCGCCTCCAGCGCCGCCAGAATGCCCTCGTCGCGCTTCACCGCTATCTCGCTCACGGCCGTCGCCTCGCTGCCTTCCTGCTGCTCGATGTCTTCATACACCTCGCGCATCTTCTGCACCATCTCGTTGCACGCCGGAATCTCCGGGAAGATGTTCAAATCCTTCGCCATCTTCTCGATCACCTCGGCCATCTTCTTTCGCATCTCGTCCATCTCGCCCAGCTTGGCCTTGAGGTCCTCATTGTCGTTTTCCGAAAGGTCCTGTGCCTTCTCCATCTCCTCGGAAAGCTGTTTCACCTTCTGCTGCAGCTTCACCAGCTTGTCGGCCTTCTCGGCCGCTTTCGACGCAAGCTCATTCAGCTTCTTCAGCTTCTCCTCGGCTCGCTCGGCAATGCTTTCCCTCAGCATCCTCTTGATTGCCTCGAGATTGGCGATGATCCGCGTTTGCACCGGAAGTGCATCGGTGGCGGCTTCGCGCTCGATCATCGCGGTTGCCTTGATCATGTCTTCGCGAACCTGCCGCGAGTCGATCTCGGCGGCCGCATTGTCAAACCTCGTGCCCAGCACGTTATCCGAGCGCGACACCTCGGCCGCGTGCTCCTTGAGCGCCACCTTGAATTTCGCCATCCGATCCGACAGCGCGTCCTGCCTGTCGGCTATCGGCTTCGGGTTCCACGGCTTGCCTTGCGTGCGCTCTTCCGTGATCGTGCGGAGTTCCTTCTGCGCCGCGATGATCGCATCCAGCTCCGAAAACAAGTCCTGCATCTTCTTCTGATTCAGCGTATCGGCCAGCGACTGCTTGCGCGCGGTGAGCCGGGCCAGTATCTCGCTTTCGGTCGCTATCGCCAGCTCCACGTTTTTCGTGCTTTGCGCCACCTCGCGCAACTGCTTTATCGCCAGCATCATCTCGACGCCAAAGAGGCCGTCGAGCGTGGCGCGCACGGGCGCATCGCCCTTCAAAACCGCCAGCAGCTCGCCCGTTGTCTTCCTGATCTCCTCCTGCCTCGCCACCAGCGTCTTCAGGGGGTCGGCCTCCACCGAAAACGGCCCCTGCGAGCCGAGGATCACCTTCGTCTCGCGAAGGTTGCGCTCCTGCAGCGTGATGATCTCTTGCAGCGTTGCCTCGGCCTTCTTCGCCTTTTCCTCGGCCTTCTTCATCACCACCTGCCTAGCGGCCACGGTGATAGCAAACGACGCCTCGCCGATGCCCGGGCCCGACACGTCGTTCCAGTCTTCCGCCCGCAGCTTCAGGTTGGCCTTGCCCGATTCCAGCTTCAGCTCGCTGGCCTGCAGCTCGTATCGCCGGCGGTGTTCCTTCTCAAATTTCACATCGAATTCCCAGCCCTGCAGCAGCGTCTCCTGCCCGTTCTTCTCGTCCACCTGCACAAGGGTGATCCTGCGAATGCCGTAGTCGTCGGCCACGGTGAAATCGAAAACGATCTTCGTATCTTCCGCCACGGTCAGGTTCTCGGCCGGCTCTATCACGTCAATGGTCGGGCAGTTGTCGGTTATCACATCGGCGGCGTACGGCACCGGATCGTTCCTGAATCCGAAAGCATCCTCCAGGCCGATCTCGTATCTCAGTGCATCGTTCAGCGGAATCTGCGCGTGCAGCTTCAGGCCGTCCGTCACCGGGATGTCTACAGGTTTGCCCCCGGAGATCGTCAGCGATGCCGATTTCAGCTCCTTCGTGGCCTCGGCGTAGATGTCGATCGTGGTGCCCCTCAGAGCCTTCACCTTCAGCTTCGATTGCGTAGTCTTGATCAGCCCGCAATACTCTGGATAGGTGAGTTCCACGCGGGCCTCGCGCAGCGCCGGCTGCTCGTGCACCTTCACCTTATACGCCTTGCTCTTGGCGTCTCGGGCCTTCACATAGTACGTGGTGTCGTGCGTCACCTGCCTGAAATCGTGATAGAACACGTCGGGCTTGTTCGGGTCGTCGCCCATTTTCATCATCTGCGGCTCGGCGCCGGCCACGCTATACCACACCTCGGCCGACTTCGGCAGCACCCCGCCAAACCTCGCCTCCACCTTCACCGTCTTGCCCGAAAGCACGTTCGCATCGCCCGGCGCCACCTCTCTGATACGCGTGAGCGTAAGGGGCTCCACCGACAGCACGGGCAGCAGCACCCGCTGGAATGCGTTTGCAAAATAATCAGGGAAGGCTGCCGCATAGATCACCATTATGAAACCGGCCGCGGCCGCCGCACCCATCAATATCCTCAGCTTCTTCTTCGGCACGGCGCGGTCGAGCTGCAGCTTGCCCGAATCCTGCGTGCCGCTCTGCACCACTGCGCTCACCAGTTGCATCGCCTCCTCGCCGGCCTCCTTCGACAGCAGCAACGAGTTGATCAGTTCGTTGTTGAGATCCGGGAAAGCCCGCTCAACGCGAACGGCCATTTCCTCATCGGTTGCGCCCACCCGCACCGCCTCGCCGGCGCGGCGCACGATGTACACTATTCCCGATGCCACCCCCAGCCACAACACCACGCGCGACCACGCCGGAAGGTGCAAGAGGTTGTCCAACACAAACAAAATGGCCAGCGACGGCAATACCACGGCGAATGCCAGGCCCGTCCATTCGCCCATGGTGACGTTCTTGTAGTGCTTGCGCACCTGGTTCAACCGCCCACGTATAGTGGACACGCCCGACACAATATGCGGATCCGTAATCATCTTACTGCTCCTCCAATGAGTTCAGCAAGCCCCATCATCGGAAACGTGAATCTTTTTTATTCTTCTGCTTCGACATAAACGCCTGCGCCTCTGCCGGCGTCAACGGCCTCACAACTATATTGTCGAAAAAGCACTCGCCCGGAAAGTAAGCGTAGAGCTTCACCTGGATGAAATCAACGTAGTATCTCGCCGGCGGAATGAACACACGCTCGATACTCCCCCAGCCGCTGCCCGGCGAGCTTCCGGCGCCCGGCGTACCGACGTTCACGTTCACGCGGTACTTCTTCTCGATCACTATCGGTTTGCCGTTCTTCGTCAGAAGCGTGGGCACCGCCTTCGGATTCGGCCGCGTCAGCTTCGACAGTTTCGGTGTGTCTCCAAGGCTCTCCGGCCTCTGCTCGTCCTTCTTCGGCTTCAGCGCCGGCTTGGGCTGCGCGCCCGACGGCACCTCGGCGTCTTCCTTAACGCTGCTCACCGCCTCCGCGTCCTCTTCGGGGGCGTCGGGGCGATACTCCTCGGGATCGGCATTCGACGCCACGTCTACCTGCTCGTCGTCGACTATCCTGTAACCCTCCACGAATATCATCATCGTGGCGCCCTTGCTCATCACGTTTGCGGTGAGTTTGTAGGGCCAATCGCGCTTGATCCGCACAAGGTCGCTCACGCAGCGCACACCCTCGTTCTCGCCCACGTCCTTGGGAATGTTAAACGCGCAGCAGTTACCGGTTCGGCCGGGCACGATCTTCACGTAGGCTTCGTTGTCGTTATACCAGTCGCCCGTTTCCTCGGCCACGCTGTAGCGGTAGCACGCCGGGCACCGCATTCCGGCCCACGGCTTCGCCGGGCCAAGGTTCTCGCCGCAGCCGCAGATGTAGTTGAAAATTGCCTTGCCGTTCTCGTCCCGGTCAACTACCCGCGGCATGTAACCCATTATGGCCACGTTCCAGCCGGGGATGCCGATGATGCTGCCCGGCTCCTCAAAATCGCCATTACGGATGATATTGGCCGGCTCGCGCCCAGCGGCCGGCGCCGCGGCAAACAGCATTGCGGCCAGCACGCCGCACAGGATCGGCAAATTCCGTTTCATCGGTTTTCCTCCAAACAGAAACCGCACTGCTCAAAACTCACGCAAGCTGGCGCTTCTTCCGCACGATCCATTCGCTCGTCATCAACGCCACAAAAGCCACCAGCACCCACCATTCGTTCCACACCTCGTTCTTCTCGATCGTGGGCACCGTCTTTGCCTTCGACACGATATCATCGAGAAGCCTCGGGGCCGTCTGGGGCGTATAATACTTGCCTTTGGATATCCTCGCGATCTCCTCCAGCAGCTCCCTGTTGATATCGGTCTCGCGAAACTCGAGCGTAGGATCGCCCACCATAAACGATATTTCTTCGCGGCCGATCTCCTGCCCGCCCCTTTCGGCCGTGGCTATCACCGAATACTTGCCGCTCCTGTGCGGCGTGAACGACGTGCTGTAGCCGTTCTTGAGCACGCTTGAGTAGGCGGAGATGTCGCCCCACGGCGCGTGCAGCTCGTGTGATTTCCCATCCGGCGCCTGCACCACGCACTTCACCGCCGCGTCCTTGGCCGGGCCGGTCTCCGCATCCGTTACCGTCACCAGCAGGCGCACCACCTGGTTCGACTCATACTCATCCTTGTCGGTTACCACCTCCACCGCCCGGGCACGCTTCGCCTCCGAGTCCTTCGGCAGCAGCCAATCGATCAGGCCCGTCCAGAACATCGTGTAAACGTCCATCGGCAGCGGCTGCTCCGCCTGCCCCACCTGCCACCGCCACAGCGAATCGCTGAGCACGGCAACCACCTTGCCCTGGCCATACTGGTGCACCACGACGATCGGATAGCGCTCGTCGCCGCTTACCAGCAGCGGCGTGGCGCCCGCTTTCAGCCTGCCCGTCGAGATCACCGTTTCCAGCGGCGGCATGATGCTCCAGTCGTCTATCGTGATAGCCTGAAAGATCGGATGCGCCGCGCCTTCCGGCGTCGTCTTCACGCCGAGGCTCATCTCGTTATACTTGTCCGAATCATCCGGCGCCACGGGCAGCACGCGCGCCAGCGGCGTTCCGGCGAAGCTCTGCGTCTGGAAGTTCTGCTTTGTGCCCAGCAGCAGCAAACTGCCGCCGCTCTCCACAAACTTCGCGATCCGCGCGAGCTGATCCTCCGTGAAATAATCCCTGCCCACGTCGCCTAGGATCAGCACCTTGAATTCCTCCAGCTCGCCATCGCCCAGCGGAGGCTGCGGCTTCGCGCCCGACACATTCCCCTGCACCAGGTACGTATCCGGCCCCGTCCGCACATACGACATCGGATTCAGATTCCTGTTCGCATTCAGCAGGCGGTTCACAAACTTCGACTCCCACCGCGGCGCCCCCTCTACATACAGCACGCGGTTCACAGGGTCGATCACGTGCACCGTAAACATCCGCTCGTTGTTTTCCTTGTTCAGCTCGTCCTTGTCCACCGGTATCTTCACGGTATAAACGTACTTGCCCGGCACCTGCGGCGTATAATTCAGCAGCGCCTCGGCCTTCGGCTTCTGCGGCCCCAGTGTTACCACCTGCGACGTTACCAGCTCCTTATCGTGAAAAATCTGCACCGGCACCGGCCCGTTTGCAAAACCCATCGAGCTCACCGTCACCAGCACCTCGGTTGTCTTCTGCACCAGCACGCGGTTCTGCGCCTGCACGTTGTCAATCGAGCGATCCTTTTCATCGCCCGCCTCTTTCTCAGCCACCTCGCCGATCCCTATCACAAAAATCGGCACCGGCGTTTCCATCGCATCCACCACGTCTCGCGGGCTGCGGCCGGCATTGTCTATCCCGTCGGTTATCACCACCAGCGACGTCAGATCGTCTCCGCCGAAAGCCGCCTGCGCATCGGCTATCGCCGTGCCGATCGCCGTCGCATCGCCCAACGCCTCCAGCTTGCCGACGCGTTCCAGAGGCACCTCCTCCACGTCCTTCGAAAACTGAAAAATGCGCAGAGGGCCTTTCTGCTTCAGCTTCTCCAGCAGGCCATCCTTATCCCGCCCCAACAGCAGGTCCTTCGCAATGTCAAACCTGTTCTTCGCCTTGCCGGTGTCGCGAACGCTCATGCTCTTCGACGTATCCAGCACCACGCCCGTGAAGCTCTGCAGCACCGTCTGCCGCGTCGTCTTGGTCTGAGGCTGCAGCAGCATGAAAATCACCATCACCGCCGCAAGCACCCGCAGCCCTATCACATATATCCGCCCCGACCACGTCTTTATCTCTTTGCGCACCGTCCAAAACGAAACACCCAGCACGGCAAACACCGCTATCACCACCAGCCAGGTGAGCACCGGACCCCACGGATAATCGAAAAACCACTGCATTTACTGCCTCGAGCTCCGCTCTGCTCCCATCTTATTCCGCCAAACCGCCGCCACGCCTCAG
>Ga0307379_10010693_pt1 | contig 12124 bp, 12 predicted proteins | sample UN2MG_FD_202237 | JGI IMG/M metagenome (GOLD analysis project Ga0307379, IMG submission 202237) | Soil microbial communities from Risofladan, Vaasa, Finland - UN-2 | ecosystem: Environmental > Terrestrial > Soil > Coastal area > Acid sulfate soil | place: Finland: Risofladan, Vaasa | collected... | reverse complement strand
GTGGCATGTAGCCCGCAAGCTCCATACACGCGAGGATGTAATTGGCGTCTTGGCTCTTCTCAGTCTCGGCTCTGCACTCGCCCATTGATTGCCGCCAAGCCTGCTCGTTAGGCGTTTGTGGAGTGTCCTCGCAGCCGAACAGGGCCAATGTCAGAGCAGTCAGCAAGGCTCGGCGCATCGCCTCTCACTCCCCTGAACGCAACAGGTCCGGCAGCCTAGCAACATTCACAGCAATGCGCCGCGCTTCGTCGAAGGTCAGCACCTTAGCGATGTCAGCTTCGGCCTTCGTCTCGCGAGCGTAGACGTAGACGAGGGCTTGGCCAGATGCATCAAGCACCTTGAACCCTCCAGGCGTCTGCTCGACCGTCCAGGGTGCTGGGAACCGGCGTGATGTCATGGGAGCCTCCCTCGAAGCGCAGGACGGCAGGAATGGAAACCAACAGCTAGGCGGCAATCCAAGCTAGTGCCTTCGCTTCTTCGTCGCCCTTGAAGTGCTTCACGTCAGCTTTGACAAAATGGCTTGCGAATACTGGCAGTAATGACAGGACTTCGGAGTCGGTCACAACTGCTACCTTTGCAATCAGTCGGTGATGGTCGCGAACAAATTTGAAATGCGAGATCGCGGCGTCGATATTGTCCCACCCGGGAAACGCCTTTGAGCAGATCATCAAGCCTTTGAGCGCGCCATGCGTCGCTATGTATGCGTCTGTATCAGTCGTGAGAGCAGAAAAGTCCTGTGCTGAAAGTGGACCTTCAGGTCGAACAACCAAAACGCCCTTATCCGATTGCAACTCATGCTTAAGCATTTGACCTCCTCGACCTCGGCCCAGGGAGCGGGAACCGGCGTGATGTCATGGGTGCCTACCTCGTTGGCTCCCCCCGCAGGTGTCTGCACTTACATCATGCGTCTTTCAAACGCTTGTAGCTTAGCGCGCCAGAAGGGCACTGCTTGACCTGCTCGATGATCTTCTCGGCGGGCGCGCCTTCCACATTGATCCATGGCTTCTTTGCTACATCGAAGACGGACGGAAGACCTCGCACGCAGTCTCCAGCGTGGATACAAACTTCTGGATCGTAGAAAACGGTAAGATCGTCCTTCTCGTATTTCTGCTTTGTCATCACAAAGCCTCCCTCATTGGCTCCCCACGCAAAGCTGGGCATAACATCCAGAGTGCGCAGCCTTAGGGGTAATCAATACTTAATTCCGACACACTCAAATGGTCCCACCATTGCCACGCTTAACGCAACGCCTGGGGGTTACGATGCACGCGCACGCAAAGGTAACGCGAGACCAATTCGAGGTGAGAGACGATTTGGTCGTCCACACGCCAACTGGGGCAGAATTCACTCCACATCCAGAACGTGAAGAGTCTGTCCTTGTGTGGACCGGAACAATTGGCAAGAAACTGTCGAGTGGCGTCGCCTATCGGTACACCGACGTGTTGGCTGCTATGAGGGCTGTTTGGCAGGAACGGTCGAAAAGACCCGCCGCCTCCGCCGCCGCATAGCGCCTGCGGTTCTCGTCTCGCGGGTCGACCTGCCAGGGTGGTGGGAAGCGGCGTGGTGATGTCATGGGGCGAGACTAAGTCGAGAACCGTGCCTCACTGGTGCCTCAGATTTCCCCAGAAAGCCCTGAAACCCTTGATAACTGGTGCCGCCGAGTAGGATCGAACTACTGACCCCGTCATTACCAATGACGTGCTCTACCACTGAGCTACGGCGGCGAATTGAGACCGGTCGGACGCGGCTTGGACCGAGGGCCCAGCATTTGGAACCGGTCCGAGCGTGCGGCGCGCAAACTGCCATAGCCCGCCTAGGCGCGCAAGGATCGCGCGTCGACGCAGGGAGGATCGCGCGTCGACGCCGGGAGGATCGCCCGTCGTCTTCTTATGAGCCCTCCTTTGCTGTAAAAGCGCCGGTCATGGGCGATCAGATGGGCGATGAGCGCGACCGCGAGGGGAATCCCGAAAAGGCCAGGAAGTCGGACGCCCGCCAGGCCCGGCTGGAACAGGCCCTTCGCGCCAACCTGTTGAAACGCAAGGCCAAAAACAAGGCCAAGGCCAAAACCGGCAAAGCCGGAAGGCACCCCCCCGAAGAGGGGGGACAGGCCGAAGGCTAGCGGAGTAGACTGGCCGCTTGCCGCCCGTGACGGGGAGGCGGCCATACGGGACATCAAGGCGCGAGGCTTCACTTCGCGCGAGGGAGCAAACCATCATCATGGATCGTATCCGCATTGTCGGCGGCACGCCGCTCAAGGGCACCATCCAGATCAGCGGCGCCAAGAACGCAGCCTTGCCCCTGATGATCGCCAGTCTGCTCACCAGCGAGACGCTGACGCTCCACGGCATGCCCCGGCTTGCCGATGTAACGCTGCTCGGCCGCATTCTCGGCAATCACGGCGTCGACATCACCATCGCGGGCAAGCGCGCGGGCCAGAGCACGAGCGACGGCCAGACTTTCAAGCTGACCGCGGCCGAGATCGTCGACACCACCGCGCCATACGAGATGGTGGCCCGCATGCGGGCGAGCTTCTGGGTGCTGGCGCCGATTCTGGCCCGCTGCGGGGAGGCGACGGTCTCCTTGCCCGGCGGTTGCGCCATCGGCACGCGGCCGGTCGATTTGCACCTGGTGGCGCTGGAGGCGCTCGGCGCCGACATCCGCCTCGATGGCGGCTATGTCATCGCCAAGGCGCCGAAAGGGCTCGTCGGCAACCGCATTCATCTCGGCAAGGTCTCGGTGGGGGCGACCCACAACGCGCTGATGGCCGCCGTGCTGGCCCGTGGCGAGTCGGAGATCGTCAACGCCGCGCGCGAGCCCGAGGTCGGCGATCTCGCCGCCTGTCTCGTCGAGATGGGCGCGAAGATCGAGGGCATCGGCACCTCCACGTTGCATGTCCAGGGCGTGACCTCGCTCCATGCCGCGGAGCATGACGTGCTGCCGGATCGCATCGAGACCGGCACCTATGCCATGGCCGCGGCCATCACCGGCGGCGATTTGTTCCTGGAAGGCGCGCGGCCCGACCTGTTGCAGGAAGCGCTTCAGACCTTGCGCACCACCGGCGTCGACGTCCGCGAGGAGCCGGGCGGCATCCGCGTGACGCGCAACGGCCACGGGCTCGACGCGGTTACCGTGGAGACCCAGCCCTTCCCCGGCTTCCCCACGGATCTGCAGGCGCAGCTCATGGCGTTGATGTGCACCGCGCGCGGCGTGTCAGAGGTGCGCGAGACCATCTTCGAGAACCGCTTCATGCATGTGCAGGAATTGGCCCGGCTTGGCGCCCGCATCGATCTGAAGGGCGACACGGCGCTGGTCCACGGCGTGAATGGCTTGCGCGGCGCCCAAGTCATGGCCACGGATTTGCGCGCCTCGGTGTCGCTGATCATTGCCGGGCTCGCCGCTGAAGGCGAGACGCTGATCGGCCGCGTTTACCATCTCGACCGCGGCTTCGACCGCATCGAGGAGAAATTGCGCAATTGCGGCGCCCAGATCGAACGGCTTTCCGGCTAGCTCCCTCTGGGTTATGCATTCCCCATCATCCTGGAGCGTGGGACACCCATGCGGAAGAGGCTGCCCTTTTTGTCATGACCCAACTTAAGCTGCTCGCCCTCGACGAAGAAGATCTCGCCGTCGTGTCGTCGCATCTTCAAGATGCGGTCGTGCGCGTGGGCGATATGGCCTATGTGCCCTCGCAGAAGCGCTTCGCGGCGCTGGTGAACCGCTTCGACTGGGAGAGCGCCTCCGGCAAGGACGCAGAAGATTATCAGCGCCGCCGGACGGCGCTTCGCTTCGACCGCGTGCTCCGCGCGCAGCACAAGGATCTCAAGCCTCAGAAGCCCGGCCGCGTATTGTCCCTGCTGGCGATCCAGTTCGAGGCGGGCGAAGCCCCGGGCGGCAAGATCACGCTGTTTTTCTCCGGCGATGTGCTCATCCAGCTCGAGGTCGAGTGCGTCGAGGCGGAGCTGCGCGATCTCGGCCCGTCCTGGTCGACGCGCCGCAAGCCCCAGCATCCTGGCGAGGACGCCGCGGGCCCGGAAGGTCCCGGCGCGTCCGGCGGCTGAGGTTCGCTATGGTTCAGATGCTTGATACGCGCGATGGCGCCTTCGAGGCGCGCTTCGAAGCCTTGCTCGGCATGAAGCGGGAATCGTCCGCCGACGTGAACGATGCGGTGGCCAAGATCATCGCCCGCGTGCGGGCCGAAGGCGACGCCGCGCTCATCGAATTTACCAAGCAGTTCGACCGGCTTGATCTGGCCGAGACGGGCATCGCTGTCACCGACGACGACATCCAGGCGGCGCTCGCGGCCGTCGACGACGAGACGGTGGAGGCGCTGAAGCTCGCCCATGCGCGCATCCTTGACCATCACCGCCGCCAGCTGCCGCAAAACGAGGCCTATACCGACTCGGCCGGCGTGGCGCTCGGCCAGCGCTGGACGCCTGTCGCCTCCGCCGGTCTTTATGTGCCGGGCGGCACGGCGAGCTATCCGAGTTCCGTCCTGATGAACGCGGTTCCGGCCAAGGTCGCGGGCGTTGAGCGGCTCGTCATGGTCGTGCCGAGCCCGGGTGGCGAATTGAACCCGCTTGTGTTGGTCGCAGCAGCCCTCGCGGGCGTCGATGAGATATATCGCGTCGGCGGCGCGCAGGCCGTGGCCGCGCTCGCCTACGGCACCGAGACCATCGTCCCCGTGGCCAAGATCGTCGGTCCCGGCAATGCCTATGTGGCCGCGGCCAAGCGCCAAGTGTTCGGCCAGGTCGGCATCGACATGATCGCCGGCCCGTCCGAGGTCGTGGTCATCGCTGACAAGGATAATGACCCGGCCTGGATCGCCGCCGATCTTCTGGCGCAGGCCGAGCACGACGCCGCGGCGCAATCGATCCTCATCACCGACGATGCGGCGTTCGCGAAAGCCGTGACCGAAGCCGTCGAGGCGCAGCTTAAGACGCTGCCGCGTGCGGAGACCGCGCGCGCCAGCTGGAACGATTTCGGCGCGGTGATCATGGTGCGGAGCCTGGACGAGGCGCCGGCCCTCTCCGACCGGCTTGCGCCGGAGCACTTGGAGATCGCCACCGAAGACGCCGACGCGCTCGCCGCCCAAATCAAGGAAGCCGGCGCCATCTTTGTCGGCCGCTACACGCCCGAAGTCATCGGCGACTATGTGGCCGGCACCAACCACGTGCTGCCGACCGCGCGCAGCGCCCGCTTTGCCTCAGGCCTTGGCGTTCTCGACTTCATGAAGCGCACCTCGCTGCTCAAGCTCGACGCCGAGGGCCTGAAAGCGCTTGGCCCCGCCGCCATGACGTTGGCCCGCGCCGAAGGGCTCGAGGCCCACCGCCGCTCCGTCTCCATCCGATTGAATTTGCCGGAATAGATATGACCGACGACGCGCAAGAAAACGAAACGGAAGACCGAACCTGGGGCGAGGACGCCCGCCTCGTCGAGGTGACCCTCGATGAGGCCTCGCTCGGCCGCGACAATTCCGAGGTTGAGCATGAGCGCGAGGTCGCCATTTTCGATCTTCTGGAGAAGAACGCCTTCGCCCTGGTGGGACACGAGGAGGGTGGGCCTTACACGCTGCGGCTGTCGCTCGCCGACAACCGCCTGGTGTTCGCCGTGGCCGACATCCACCACGCGCCGCTGAAGGACGTGATGTTGTCGCTCTCGCCCTTTCGCCGCATCGTGAAAGACTATTTCCTCATCTGCGACAGCTACTACGCCGCCATCAAGACGCAGCCCGCCTCCAAGATCGAGGCCATCGACATGGGGCGCCGCGGGCTGCACGACGAGGGCAGCCAGCTCCTGCTGGAACGGCTTAAGGGCAAGCTCGCCGTCGATATCGCCACGGCACGGCGGCTATTCACGCTTCTTTGCGCGCTTCACTGGAAGGGCTGATCGAAGGTGAGCGCAGGCGATCTGCCAGGCGCGATTCTCTTCGCCTGTAGCCGCAACGCCGTCCGCTCACCCATGGCCGCCGCCATTCTCAAGCACCTCGCAGGCAACCGCATCTATGTGGAGTCCGCGGGCGTCCGTCCCGGCGTGCCGGACCCCTTCGCCATCGCCGTGATGGAAGAGATGGGCATCGACATGTCGGCCCACGTGCCCGTGTCGATCGGCGATCTCCATGATCTGAGCTTCGATCTGATCGTGACGCTCGCGCCCGAAGCCCAGCACAAGGCGCTCGAGCTCGCCCACAGCTACGCCATCGACGTGGAATATTGGCCGACGCCCGACCCCACACTGGCGAGCGGCGCCCGCGAGCAGATCCTCGATGCCTATCGCGCCGTGCGCGACCGCCTGTTCGCCAAGATCAAGCAGCGCTTCCCACTGGCCGGCGTGCCAAGCGTCTAGAGTCGCGCGATTATCCGGCGTCGACGAATTTCTTCAGATCGGCGAAATCCATCACCGGGGCGATCTGGTGCACATTGATGTCGGTCCACGGCTCGTAGAATTTCATGATCGCGGCGGCGTCGTCCGCCTCGAAGATGCACCAGGTCTCTTGCTGGGTCAGCGAGATCCAGGCGCCGATGAGCTTCACGCCCTTCGGTTCGACGATGCCCTCATCCTTGAAACGGGCGATGCTCTCGTCGCGGGATTCGGGGTCGATGGTGACATAGCAAACGAACAGCATGGCTCTCTCCTGGATTTCTCGACAAAGCCGTGGCGTAAGAGCCCGGCCAAACAGCGGGAGTTTACGGGACATCTGTTAAACAAATTTGGCTATGCGTTCTCCCAAGGCAACGGCGAAGCGCCGAAAGCGGCAACAGCGAGGCGCCGAATTGGCGCCCACCTCGTGGAGGAGAATATTCGGCATGACTTTCAGCAAATTGACGAAACTGTCCTTCCTGGCGCTCGCGCTTTCAGGCAGCGCCGTCGCGCTGTCCCCGATTGCTCAAGCCTGCACGCGCGCGCTGTACGCCGGGACCGACGGCATGGTGGTGACCGGCCGGTCCATGGATTGGATGGAGGACATTCAGACCGATCTCTGGGCCTTTCCGCGTGGCATGACCCGTGACGGCGCCGCCGGGCCCGACTCGCCAAAATGGGTCGCCAAATACGGCAGCATCATCGCCTCGGGCTATAACGTCGCCACGACCGACGGCATGAACGAGAAAGGGCTGGTCGCGAACCTGCTCTATTTGGCCGAAGCGGACTACGGCAAGGACGCGGACAAGCCGCCGCTGTCGATTGGCCTGTGGGCGCAATACGTGCTCGACAATTACGCCACCGTGGATGAAGCGGTGAAGGGTTTGCGGGCGCAGCCCTTCCGCATCATCGCGCCGACGCTGCCGGACGGCTCGGCGGCGGATCTGCATCTCGCGATCTCCGACCCCAGCGGCGACTCGGCGATCTTCGAATATCTCAAGGGCGACCTGGTGATCCATCACGGCAAGGAATACGTGGTGATGACCAACTCGCCCTCCTACGACAAGCAGCTCGCGCTCGACTCCTATTGGAAGCACATCGGCGGCACCAAATTCTTGCCCGGCACCAACTCCGCGCCCGACCGGTTTGCCCGCGCGTCCTTCTTCATTGGGGTGGTTCCCCGCAAGATCGATCCCAACTTCATCTCCGCGGTGCCTGAGGGGGCCTTCGCCAACCAGGCCGTCGCGGAAGTCACCTCGGTAATGCGCTCCGTCAGCGTGCCGCTCGGCATCACCACGCCCGACGAGCCCAATATCGCGTCCACCCTGTGGCGCACGATGTCCGACCAGAAGAACAAGGTGTATTTCTTCGATTCCGCAACGACGCCGAACACGTTCTGGGTGCCCCTGGAGGATCTGGATCTGTCTGAAGGCGCCCCGGCCAAGAAGCTCCCGATCGCCGGCGGCAAATACTATTCGGGCAACGCCGCAGAGCATTTTGAGGTGGCCGCGCCCTTCCAGTTCATGCAGGCCGACCCCGCCACGAATTGACGGAAAACCGCGCAGGCGGGCCGTTTTCGGGGCCGGCGGGAAGTCAAGACTCCGCCGCCTTTTGTCCCTAGGTTAGGCCGCCCTCGGCGTCAGAGATGACGCGCTCAGGGGAAGCCAGCTCGAAAGGGACGATTTTGCGACGGATTCTGTATGTTCTTCTGGCCCTCGCTATTCTTGGCGCGGGGCTCATCTTCGTCGCCCCTTATTTTATCGCCACAGACGACTTGCAGAAGAGGGTGCTCGCGCAAGTGGAGAGCGCCACGGGCTATCGCGTGCGCGTGGATGGCCCGATGCGCATCGCCTTCTTCCCGTCTCTCGATCTCGTGGCGCGGGAGGTCGGCATCGCCGAGCCCGCGGCCGGCGGGTCCGCCGAGTTCATCACCGCGCGCACTCTGAAGTTCGGCTTGCTCGCGAGCGGCCTGTTGAGCGGCAAGGTGCAGCTGACCGAAGTCGAGCTCATCGATCCGGTCATCACGCTGCCGCTGCCGGAAGACAAGGCGCCGAAGCCCGCCGAGGGATCCGAAGCGGTGCCGAAGCAAGGCGGCCTCCGCGCGCTCAGCCTCGACAAGCTCATCGTCCGCAACGGCACGGTGGTGCTGCCGCCGTCCGACGATGGCGCGCCGGGACAACAAATCACCGCGCTCGACGGCGAGGCGTCGCTGCCCTCGGGCAACGGTGCGCTGACATTCGATGCCTCCGCCATCTATGACGGCGACCGCGTGACGGCCACGGGTTCGATCGGCAGCTTCGTCCATTTCGTGGAGGGCGGGCCGGTCCCGGCACGGCTCGTGCTGACCGCGCCGACCCTGCTGCCGCACCAAGTCACGCTCTCCGCTGCCGCCTCAAACAACGACTCGGTCTTGAAGCTCGCGCAGTTCAAGGCCCAGTACGGGCCGCACGCGCTGACCGGCAACGCCACCTACGCCGACGACACGCTCACCATCGCGCAAGGCACGTTCGACGACACGCCCTTCGCGGGCTCCGGCCGCCTTGCCGATGACACGCTGGCGATTGCCGTGGAACTGGCGCTCGACGGCAAGCCGGTGCGCGTCAACGGCGCGGTCAGAGACGCCGATCGTTTTTTCGCCGGCGGTGAGGCGCCGCTCACGCTGGCGGTGCAGGCGCCGGACCATCTTCCGGCCGGGGCCACCCTGACGGGCACCGCTTCGTTCAAGGACGAGGTGATCGCGCTGCCCCAGTTCACGGCAGTTTCCGGCGAGGACACGGTCTCGGGCGCGGCCACGTATCACGATGACGTCTTGTCGCTGAGCGGCGTGACCGCGACGATCGGCGGCGAAACCATCACCGGCGACGCCACCTATAAAGATGACGCCGTGACCCTGGACGTGGTGGTCGGGCTCGATGGAAAGCCGGCGAAGGTCGCGGGCTCCATCACAGGCATCGACCGGCTCATCGGCGGAGAACCCGCGCCGGTCAAGCTCACCGTCGACGCGCCGGACCATCTTCCCGCCCAAGCCTCGGTCGAGGGCGCGGCCTATTACAAGAACGACACGCTAGTGCTGAGCGAGGTCACCGCCGTCTCCGGGCCCCACACGGTGACGGCAAACGGAACCTACAAGGACGACGTCCTCGTGCTTGATCCCCTCACGGCCAATTCCGGCGGGCAGAAAGTTACCGGCACGATGACGGCCAATTTCGCCGGCGACGTGCCGAGCATCCAGGCGACGCTCACCGGGACATCGACGGGTCAGCCGGCCGCGCCGGCAAGCGCTGCGCCCGCGGCCGCCCCTGAAGCAGGACAGAGCGCGGCGCCCGCGCCTATTCCCAACCCGCTTGCGCAGCCGGGCGGGGCAACGGAGATCGCCGTCGCGCCGCCGGCCGAGAGCGAGGCGAAACCCGTCGCACCCGCGCCTCAGCCCGCGGCCGCGCCGCAGCCCGCGCCCGCAGCGAAGAAGCGTGGCCTCGGCTGGCGCACGGAGAAGCTCGGTGTGCTGGCGTTGAAAGGCGTCAATGCCGACATCGACCTGACCCTCAATCAATTCGTTTACGAGAAGATCAAGATCGGTGCGGGGACGGTCAAGGTCACGCTGTCCGGCGGCAAGCTCGCCGTCAACGCGCCGAGCCTTCAGGCCTATGGCGGCGGGGGATCGCTGGCGCTGTCGATCGACGCGAGCGGCGCGGCGCCGGTCCATCGTCTGACCCTCGCGCTCGCCGGCCTCGATGCCTCCCCCTTCTTGCGCGACGTCGCAGAGTTCACGACGATCGAAGGCAAGGCCGCACTCAACGCCGATCTCACGGCCGGCGGCAACAGCGAGCAGGCCCTGGTCTCGAGTCTCAATGGCACGGCGAAGTTTGAGTTCACCGATGGCGCGCTGCGCGGGCTCAACGTGGCCAACATGCTGCGCGGCTTGACGACCGGCATTCTCACCGGCTGGCAGTTCAAGCAGGAAGCCAAGACCGTCTTCAATAAGTTCGGCGCCAGCTTCAAGATCGCCAGCGGCCAGGCGGTGACCGACGATCTGCGGCTGTTGGGGCCGCTCGTCTCCATTGGCGGCGCGGGCACCGTCGACATTCCGGCGCAGCGCCTCAAGTTCCGCGTCAATCCCTTCATGCTGGCCAGCGTCGAAGGGCAAGGCGGCAAGAACAACATGCTCGGCTTCCCCGTGCCGATCGCCGTGTCCGGCCCATGGGACAACCCGTCGATCTATCCCGACATTGTTGGCGTGCTCGAAAGTCCGGTCGCCGCCTATAACCAGCTCAACAAGCTCGGCGGCGGCTTGATCTCCATGCCGACCAACATGCTCGGTATCGATACGGGCGACGGCGGTCTTGTTGAGAAGAGCGTGGCCGTCCCCACCGCCATCACCAAGGGCGTGCTTGGCGGCATCGGCCAGGTTCTCGGTGTGAAGAAGAAGGCGCCCAGTCCCGCCGCGGGGCAGGCTGCGCCGGCGGAAGCAGCCCCCGCCCCCGCCGCCCCCGCCCCCGCCCCCGCCGCCGCCGCCGCCCCTGCAACGGCGGCCGATGCGCAGCAGCCGGCGCAACAACAGCAGGTCGCACCTCAGCAGCAGGCCGCGCCGCCACAACAAGCCGCACCACAGCAATCTGCCGCGCCACAGCAATCTGACCCAAAGCAGGAGCAGCCAGCCCCCGGTTTCGGCGGTGCCTTCGGCAACTAGCTGCTCTTTCCTCGTCATGCCCGGACTTGATCCGGGCATCCACGCCGTTAGGGCTGCGCAAGAGAGGAAGCGCCACAAGAGGAAGCGCCGGTGGAATGGATCGCCGGGTCGAGCCCGGCGATGACGGAGACATGAATTGTGGGCGCGCTTATCCCCGCCCCGAAAACCTGCCGTACAATGCACTCACCTCGTCCGTTCAAAGGGCGTTCTCGCGAGGCGTTAGCGTGAGCGGGACGGGGTGCGGCGCCCGCGGGTCTCGTTCGCAGCGAGGCTCCCGGGCGGCGCCGGAGCCACCCCCCCGGGGCCACTACGAGCCCCCGCCAGAAGCTGGCAGGTAGATCCCGGACAGACAGTCCGGGATTGAAGCGGGGCCCGGCGCTGGAGACGTCGTGTTGGCGCGCCGGAAGGCGCCCGCGCGGTCCTCGGACCGCGAGCTACACTGACTTGCGCTTTTCGGCGCGCCATCCCCCTACGGGCCGAGGCCCTCGGGGGGCTCATCTTCTCGCGGGCGACCCCCGGCGAGACGCTTTGGCGCGGTTCGCCACAGGCTTGCCCGGACAGGCTATGCTATCAGCAGGGAACGACACTTGGGGCCCCGCCGTTTTCGGTATATGCCCGTAGGACGAGGAGCTTAAGCCATGACTGAGACGCCGAGAAATGGGACCGGACCGGGACCGGAGCCCCAAGACGAGGACTTCAACTCCGACGAGGCCATCGAGACCGCGGCCCTGGCCGGCGCCGCCGCCATTGAGCGGCTGGTTGCCGAGCGCAACAACTTGCGGCAACGGGTCATCGCCCAGCAGCAGGAGCTTGCCTCCATGCGGGCCATCAACGAGGATCTGCGCCGCCGGCTGTTCGCCATTCACCAGCGTTATGTCGATGTGGCCAAGCGGGTCGTCGGCCAGTTGGAGCAGTTCGACGGCACCATCCGCGAGGTGCTTCAGCCGGGCGCGCAAGGGGCAAATGGCGCCGCTGCGCCCCGGGATGAGAAGCCGGCCGCCGCCCCGAAGGGGCTGGCCGAGCGGTTGGCGGAAACCGCGCCCCCGGAGACACCCGCCGACCAGCCCGCCACGCCGCAGA